>Ga0302320_10017252_pt1 | contig 14672 bp, 14 predicted proteins | sample Bog_T0_3_FD_202130 | JGI IMG/M metagenome (GOLD analysis project Ga0302320, IMG submission 202130) | Peat permafrost microbial communities from Stordalen Mire near Abisko, Sweden - Bog_T0_3 | ecosystem: Environmental > Terrestrial > Soil > Wetlands > Peat | place: Sweden: Abisko, Stordalen Mire...
CTATGCAGAGGTGATTGTCATGCGTAGATCGTCGTGCGTATTCTCAGCGATCCTTCTTTGCCTTGCCGTTGTTCGATCAGCGCCGCAAAGCCCCGCGCCGCAGCCGCAAGCGACCCCTGACGAGATTTCCCCGCTGCACGAAAGTCTGCAGATCCCTTCTGCCACGGACGAAGGCGCAGGCAGCCGCATCTTTCTCGATGTTGTGGTGACCGACAAGTCCGGCAAGCCGGTAACCGGACTCGAAGCCAAAGACTTTACCTTGCTCGATAATGGGCAGCCAGGCAAGATTCTCTCGTTCCAGGCATTCGACGCGGCCGCAGCCTTGCCAGATCCGCCAGTCGAAGTGATTCTGTTTGTGGACAACATCAATATGAGCCCCAACCAGGTTTCTCTTGCACAGGAGGAAGTAAAGAAGTTCCTGCTGCAAACCGGCGGCCAACTAGCCCAGCCCGTTTCGATCTATCAGTTCAACCAGGATGGATTGTCTGTTACTCCTCAGGCTTCCACCGACGGCAATGCATTGGCTGCGGAGCTTCCCCAGAAGAGTCAACTCCGCCCAATTTGGCACGATCCTGCAGAGAACGAACTGAACAGCAATTCATCGCTCGCGGTTGATTCGGCCGTCCGATTTCCGACAACCTACCCTGCAGAGAACGGCATGAACAGCGATCCGGAGTTCCGGTCCCTGGGCGACCCGTCCTTCAATGTTCGTAGCAAAAACCCATCCATACAGAACAAGCTATCGCTGGATGTGCTCGGCTCTATAGCGATCGAAGAGAGGTGGAATCCGGGCAGGAAGTTGCTGCTCTGGATCGGCAAAGGCTGGCCTGTTACCCAGAACGGGGACTCTTTCGATTGGATCACCGAGTTCTCTACCCGGCTGCGCGAGGCTCGCATTGAGCTATCGAGCGTCACCTTCGGGGCGAATGGCAAGCAGGAGCTGGACGATCGGGATTCCGTGAAGGCGGTGGGGTCGGCCAGGCAAGCGAAATCTGCCAACTTGGCTCTGCAGGTGCTTGCAACGCAAAGCGGAGGCCGCGTAATGGACACGGATCGTGATTTGGTGAGCCAGATCGAAAGTTGCATCGCAGATGCAAGCGCCTTCTACACAATTTCGTTTGACCCTCCGAAGGCGAAACAGCCGGATGAGTATCACGATCTCAAGATCCAGGTGAACCCATCGGAGTGGCTGGCCCGCACCAATACCGGGTACTACGATGAGCCTACCTATTACGATCAGCCCAATCTCGCGCCAGAGGGCGTAAGTGTGCAGCAGTTGGAGCTATTGCTGGCAAAGGGCGGCCCGGATGAGAAGATGGCGCGGCGTCTCTATGCCATGGAGCTGACCGAGCGGATGAGCAGCACGCGGTTGGCATCCTGGAAAACCCGCTTGCCGGGCGCAAAGGCCTGGAATGCGCTAGTGGCGCTGGCCGATGCGTCGGCCTTCCTGGATCGGCCGGCAGCAGAGATTCCACCCATTGCGAAACCCGGCCTCGACGAACAGAATGCAATATTATCGCGGACCACGGACTATCTGAACGACGCGCTGCCGCGACTGCCGAACTTCTTTGCGACGCGGACAACGGTTCACTACGGGGAACCGCCATTCAGGAACGATGCGACATGGAAGACGGATACTGCCGATCATTCCTTGCATCCTGCCGACAGCGTCCGTGCGACCATTTTCTATCGCGATGGGGCCGAGGTGGTGGATGAGGAAGTGAGGACGGGAAAGAAGCCGAATGGGCGAGAGATGACTTTATCCACAACCGGTATCTTCGGCCCGATGCAGAGCGTGGTTTTCCTGGATGCCATTCGCGGCAATTTGCAGTGGAGTCTCTGGGAGCAGGATGCGGGCGGCCCAAAGGCGGTCTTCCGCTATGTGGTGCCCCAGAAGGAGTCGCATTACGAGGTCTCCTACTGCTGCTCGCTCGAGGGAGACGGAGCCAATCTCTTCCGGCGCACGGCGGGTTATCACGGGGAGATCACCATCGATCCTGCGAGCGGAGCGATTCTTCGCTTGACTGCGGTTTCCGACCTGGAACCCAATCTGCCGCTGAGGGTGTCACGGATCATGCTTGAATACGGCCCGGTTGAGATCGGAGGGACGACATACATTTGCCCCTTGAGGAGCGTCGCCATTCTGAAAGGCCGAACATCGCTCGGAGTTCATCAATGGGGTGAAAGCTTCAAGACCTACGGTCCATCGCATACTGCTGTGAACGATGTTTCCTTTGCGGACTATCACCTCTTCAGGTCGGAGGTGCGGGTACTGCCAGAGGACAATCCGGCGCCCCAGCCATAGAGCCCGGCAGGGCCGGAAACGACGGATGGTTCCGGCCTGTCTTTGGTCGGGTTCGAGGCTCGTCCCAGCCACTAGGCAGGTCATACTGGAGACCGTTTTGTCCATTTCAATTGCGCTTCGCATTGCGAGCGCGATGGAACGTGGCGGCTACTGGCCTTAGCACTCGTCGATGAACCGGACGAAAACTACGAATGTGCCACTTGGAACAGAAACCCCAAGCCGCGCCATTTCCTTAACGCAAAATCCACAGTGCCCGATTGCTCAGACCCAGATGGTTCGACTCGCTACCGTGAATCGTGGCGGGGTAGACATATTGCGGCCCGGCCCAAGCGAGGAGAATGGATGAGCGGACTTAAGGTTCTTGTGTTAACGGCTGTTGCTGGAGCTATGCTTGCCGCAGCGCCACTCAAAGCAAATGCTCAGGTTTCGGTCGAGGTGGGAGCGGCTCCGGATTGCCCGTATGGCTACTATGACTACGCTCCTTATTCCTGTGTTCCTGATGGATACTATGGGCCGGAGTGGTTCACTGGCGGCGTCTTCCTCGGTGCCGGTCCGTGGTTTCATGGTCCTGCCAACTTCCGGGGCAATGTAGACAACTCATTCGACCCCCAACACGGCTACAACGGCCCGGCGCCGAAGGTTGGCGAGAAGGCTGCGGCCCAACGCAGGGACCCCGCGCAGTTCAAAGGCAATGAATCGCGGGATGGACGCGGGCACACAGGCGGGGAGAAAAAGTAAGCCATTCCAATCGATGCGGATTTTCGGCCCCTGGCGCGGTTGCGCCCGGGGCCTGGGGCCAAAGTACACCCTCGTCGCCGGGAATGCCAGGGAGACTTCATGATGGTCAGTAATCTTCGCGGTATCGTCCTTGGGACACTGGCGCTCGTCTGCTTCCTTCCGCCTTCGGTCTCTACAGCGCAAGCACAGGAAGCAACCATCTCAGCCGCTCCCGGCACGCTGGTTCGCTGGACGGTTCCTGGCACGACGCGGTGCAGCATGAGAGCGCGCTCCTGGGCCGCGCTGGAGGGTACCTGCTACTACCCGATCGACCTGCTCGATAAGCCTGGTCCTATCGCCATCGCGCTCTGGGGCACAGGGCCGAACCCAGCGCCCAGGAAGGTCGGCCGCATCACGGTCGAGGCCCACGACTACGGGACCGAGGAGATTACCCTTCCCGACATTCCCCAGGCCAACCCTTCGCAGCAGGACCTGAAGCGAGACGAAGGCGACCGGGCAATACTCAGCAAAGTATGGAGAGCAAAAGAAGGGCCTGCGCAGTTTACGCTGCCCCTTGGGCCGCCGGTAAGACCAATGAGCGTGGGCAAGTCGTTCGGCGCGAAGCGGGTTTACGACGGCAAGTTGGCCGAACAAGCCCACATGGGGTCCGACTACGACTCGCCGGTTGGCTCTCCGATCCTGGCAGTTGCCGCGGGAACGGTAGTCTTCGCCAATGAAATGTTCTTCGAGGGCAATGCCGTATTCATCGACCATGGCGACGGGCTCATCAGCATGTACTTCCATCTTTCAGACATCAAGGTCCAGGCCGGGCAGGAAGTCAGAAGAGGCGAGACGCTGGGCCGCGAGGGCGCGACGGGACGCGCAACAGGCCCGCACCTCTGGTTCGGCGTCCGCTGGCACGACGCCCGCATCGACCCAAAGTTCCTGCTTGAGGCACGGGACAAAATCCCCGCGGTAAACTGAGCGATCGGCTACCCCCCATGCCGCTCCCAAAACGCCGCTGGGGTCAGAATCGAATATTTTCCTGCGAGCACCAATAGGTCCTTATCGCCGGTAATCAGGTAGTCAGCCCCCGACGCAAGAAGCGTTCCCAGCACCGGCCGGTCCGCCTTGTCGCGCAGATCTTCATCCACTTCCCCGCCCGGCTCAACAATCTCCCCATTGGACAGAAAGCGGTCAGCAAGCTCGCGAATCTCCGCAGGAGTCCGCTCGTTGTGCGAAAGCCGCGGCAACACCCGCACCATCTCATCCAGAATGTACCGGGACAGCACCACTCCCAGCGCACCCCGCTGCCACGCGCGGACAATGCGTCCCGGAATGCCCAGTGGATAGGCAAGTCCTGAAACCAGAACATTCGTATCCAGAACCACGCGCGGCCCGGCCATCAACGACGCCGTTCGAGTGCTACCGCCGCATCGATCTCAGCCATGCCCTCATCCTCCGGCACATCCGCCCAGTCCGCTGCAATCCGTCTGCTCAACTCATCGAATCGCTCCTGGTTTTGCCGAATCCGCGCGAACAGCTCAGCGTCCACCAGCGCCGCCACCGGCTTGCCGTCCTTCTTGATCACAATGCTGTCTTTCCGGTATTGCACCTGGTTCAGCATCTCGCCCAGATTCTGCCGGAACTTAACCGCGCTCACTTCGGATACCATCAAACCCCTCCAATCATTTCGACCAGTACGGTCATTATGATCCTTACTATCTAGCTTTGTCCATATAACGGTTATCATCAATCCATGAAGCGCGTTCTCTTATCCTGGAGCAGCGGCAAAGACAGCGCCTGGACGCTCCACATCCTGCGCCAGCAGCCCGATATCGAACTGATCGGCCTGCTCACCACCCTCAACTCGGAGTTCCAGCGCGTCGCCATGCACGGCACCCGACGCTCCGTCCTCGAAGCACAAGCCGCCGCCGCCGAGCTCCCGCTCTGGACCGTCCCGCTCCCTTGGCCATGCCCCAACGAGATTTACGAGCAGCTCATGGCCGAAGTCTGCCAGCGGGCCGTTGCCGAGCACATCGACGCCGTCGCATTCGGCGACCTGTTCCTGCCCGACGTTCGCGCCTATCGTGAGAAGCAGTTAGAGCCCACCGGTCTTGAGCCCCTGTTTCCCCTATGGCAGATTCCCACCGGCGAGCTGGCGCGCACCATGATTGCCGGCGGTCTGCGCGCCAAACTGGCCTGCGTGGATACAAAGCAACTGCCCGCATCCTTCGCCGGCCGCGACTTCGACGCCGCTCTGCTCAAAGACTTTCCCCCGGAAACCGACCCCTGCGGCGAGCGCGGCGAGTTTCATACCTGCGTCTACGCCGGCCCCATGTTCAAGGCCCCGCTCAATCTGCAGCCAGGAGAAATCGTCAACCGCGACGGCTTCGTCTTCGCCGACTTTCAATAGCAGCCCAGTCCCTTAGTCCCTGGTCCCTAGCCCCACCTCCGCCGCCGGCGCCAGCGTATGCGTATCCCACCAGTTCTGCACCACCTGGTCCCACCGCTCGCTGCGCCCAATCCACAACTGCGTGGCCAGGTCGTAGTGCGCCAGGTTGTTCTGTAACCAATATGCCCGGTTGTCTCTGAGCCAGGCCTGCTCATACAGCCCGCGCAGCAGCCCATAACCGTCGCGAATGTCTTCAAGCCGTCCGTTGTTTGAGCCGATTGTCTCCAGCATCCCCGATATTTCGTTCCAGCGGCTCTTGTCCGCAACCAGCCCCTGCGCCTGGCTGTAGAGCGCCGCGGACTCATCCGCAGCCTGAAACTTCAGCCCCACAAAGTCGATCCGCCGCGCGCCCAGCTCCATCGCGTCCAGCGCCTCTTCGTTCTCAAGTTTGGCGTCCTCCGCCTTGGCCGCGGCCCGCGCCTCCGCAACCAGCGTAATCGCCTTCTCGGCGTGCAGCCGCAGGTCGGTCAGCGCCGGCCGAATCTTTGCGTCCACACGCTGGCCCTCCGCCGAGAACGGATCCACCCAGAAAAGGCTGTCCTGCGCGTCGGTCAGCCCAGCCTTCTTCAGCACCGTGTGGGCCGCCATTATCTCCCGCTGAGCCTGGCTTATCTTCCCCGTCCGGTCCCCGTGAAACACCAGCCCATACGAGTCGGTAAACGCGTCCTCGGAGCTCTCGCCCGCCTGCCAACCCGCCGCCGCGCCAAACAGCACGCCAAACCAGTTCTCGTCGAAGATTCCCTCGCCGTCGTCGTTCCACACAGTGTTCAGCTCCCCGGTCGAGCCCAGCTTCTGCCCGTCGCGCACAAACGCCCGAATGTTCCCCAGAGCCTCATTGTTGTTCGGATAAAGACGGTTCCAGTTGTTCACTCCCGGCGCAACCCAGGTCTCAAGGCCGGCCTTGGTAAACGGCAAAATCAGCGGCTTAAAGTCCGGCGCGGCCTCGTAGCTCCACGGCGCTGCAATCATGTCTTTGGGCAGCGTACCCACCAGCTCCGGCGAGTTCACCGCCACGTCGCCCCAGAAAATAAGCCGCTTGTGGTTCGGCTCCAGTTGGGTGTGAATCTTGGTCAGGAACTCCAGATAAACCGCGCCCAGCCCGCGGTTCTTCACCTCATCCCGCGTCCTCCCCGTTCCCAGCTCGAAGGTCTCATCGGCCCCGATCAGCGCATACGGCCCCGGGAAAACCTTGGCCAGCTCGCCAAACCAACTGCCGATCAGCGGCAGCGTAGCCGGGTCGCCGGGAGCAAGCACCGCCCCATGCGGAGTCTCCGCCAGCCCCGTGTACTGCTCAAACTTGAGTACGTGGTGCAGGTGCCCAAACGACTCCTGCTCGGGAACAACCGTGATGTGGCATTTGCCCGCGTACTCCACCAGTTCGCGAGCCTCGTCCGGCGTCATCGCCCCGCCCGGAAACGCCGCCACCGGCGTGCTGTCGTAGGCAAACGTATGCTCAAAATATGGCGAAAAGATGTTAACCTTGTAAGCCGCCAGCGTGCGTATCTCGCGCTTCAGAAACTCCATGTTAGGCAGCGGCCCGCGCGACCAGTCGTCGGAGAGCCCCCGATGCGCCATAGCCGGCCAGTCGCGCACTGTCGGCGCAAGCAGCACTGCGGTCTTGCCGCTTCCCCTAATCAACTGCTTCACTGTCTGCGCGCCGTAGAAAATACCCGCCGAAGTCTCAGCGATCACGTGCAAGGTGTTTCCCTCTGCCGGAACAAGGATGTACCCCTCGTCGTGCATCGCCGCATCGAACGCCAGGTGACGCTTGGCGAGCAACTCCTTCGCCTGGCCCGATTCCTCAAGCCTCTCAAACCGAATAAAAACGGCGGCGTCGGTTCCATTTTTCGCCCCTGAAGTTTGGAACAGATCCTCAGCCGCAAAATTGTCGTCGTCATGTTTTCCAACATTAATGACAAGCCCGGCGCTTCCAATCGGAAGCGTCACAAAGCGCGAGCACTCCCGCACCGCAGGCACCAGATGCAATTCAGCGCAAGCGGCCGGGCCAACCGGCGCAGTCTGCGAAACCGCGCCCGCCGCGGCGCACAAAACCAGCGATGAGATCAAAGCGGAACGATGAACCATACACACCCTCTCTCAAGATACGGAGTCGGATGTCAGCCTATAGCACCGCCGCTTCCCCTGTACACCGCACGCGCCAAAACCCATTGGTTCTCTCGGCCCTTGAGCGCAGCTATTGTGGAATGCATAAGTGATGTCCAGACCAGCGCGCCGGAGGCGCAGAGTTGGTCAGCCCCGCGCTTCAGCGTGGGGAGATTGGATCCCACAAGTTCGTTTCGGAGTCCCGTAGGGACGGCGCAATAACATTATTTATGCAGTCATCAATTTAGCCCGAGAAACCCGCGCAACGCCTCCTCGACCGCGAGCATAGTAGCCTCATCAACTTGCCCGATACGTGCCCCAAGCTTGACTCGTGGCACAGCCGTCGCCTTGTCCACCATGATCTGCGAAGCCTTGCGCAGTCCAGTCGATGCTCCGGCAGTCACCGTCACCCGAAACAGCGGCGCATCGTGGATTTCGCTGGTCAGCGGAAGCACAATCACAGATGGGTGCAAATCAAATGCGTCCGCCTGCACCACCAGCGCCGGCCGTGGCTTCCCATAGTCGCCCGAGACGGCCACGGTCACCAGGTCGCCACGTTTCATCGGCCGCCCGCGAGGGATTCGTCTGGGAGTTCGCTCACGTCCTGAATCCAGCGCATCACCTCCGCCTCATCCTCTGAGGCTGCGATCAATTGCGACTGGCGGCGCGCCTCGGCGGCAAAACGGCGCTTCCGTGCCTCTTCCACATATCCGGTCATCAGCGAGCGCAGCACCTCTGCGGCCGGACGGTTCTCCGCCTCCACTGCCGCCGCAAACTCCGCCTTGAGCGCGGCATCGATGCGCAGGTTCAATGTCGACTCCCTTGCACGGGAAACTGTCTGCGGCATGATGCACCTCTTACATACCAATTGTAATCCCATTATGTAACTACAACAGGTTGGTACATTTTATACTCCAATACTAACTTCAAGGTAGAAGAATGCTGAGTAAGAATCCTCCGGCAGAGCCGGAGGCTTTCGGTTGCTGGCCCCTCAAAGGGGCCTTATCGCAACCGTTGAAAAGCAAAAGCAACTGCAACAGCCAATAGCTCGTTCGACAATGAGCTTCTACAAAGCCAAAGCAACAGCCCGGGAAATGCTCCCGGAATTCTCAAAGTTTGACTGCCTCCCCGGCAGAGCCGGGGGAACTCCCGATTGATTAGCAACTGCCGAAGGCGTCTGCCCCACCGCAGGTGGCTACCGCAAGCTCTTCAACGCCGGATAAAGCCTAACCCACTTAGCATATCCAGCCTTATAAGCAGCCAGATCCCCAGCATCCGGCTCAATCCGCTCCGCAACCTCGATGGCCTGCCCACAAGCCTCATCCAGATTGGCCCAGTGCCCCGCGCCCACTCCAGCCATCAGCGCCGAGCCAAACGCGCCGCCCTCCTCGGCCGTAAGCACCTCCACGGCGTGCCCATAAACCCCAGCCTGAATCTTCCGCCAAAGCGGCCCGCGCGCCCCGCCCCCGCCCAGCCGGATTCCGCTCACCGGAATGCCCAGCTCGGCAAACAGCGTAAACGTGTCTTCCAGCGAATAAGCCACGCCTTCCAGCACCGCCCGCACAAAATGCGCCGCCGTATGCACGGTCGAAATCCCCGCAAACGCCGCCCGCACCTCCGGGTCCAAATGCGGAGTCCGCTCACCCAGCAGATACGGCGCCCACTCCAGCCCCGCGCTGCCCGCCGGAACCTCGGTCGCCGCAGCCGTCAAATCGTCATAGCCCCGGCCTGCAAAGAACGTCTCCTTCAACCAGCTAAAGCTCAGCCCCGCCGACTGTGTCACGCCCATCACATGCCACAACCCCGGAACCGCGTGGCAGAACGTATGCAGCCGTCCTTTGGGATCCTTGGTCGGCGCAGCCGTCGCGGCAAACACCACCCCTGAGGTCCCAATCGTTGCCGAAACCGATCCCGGCTGCAAGATTCCCATGCCCACCGCGCCGGCTCCCTGGTCGCCCGCCCCAGCCACCACCGGCGTACCCGCAGCCAGGCCAGTCAACCCCGCCGCCGTCTCGCTGATCCGCGCGCAAACCTCCGGCGACTCATACACCGTCGGCAGCCAGCTCTCGGGAATCCCGGCGGCCTCCGCCACTTCCCGCGACCAGCGCCTATGCGTCACATCCAGCAGCAGCGTGCCCGACGCTTCCTGCACGTCGATGGCAAACTCGCCCGTCAGCCGGTACCGCACGTAATCCTTGGGACACATTATGTGCCGAATCTTGGCGAAGATCTCCGGCTCGTGCTCCTTCACCCACAGCACCTTGGTCACGGTAAAGTTGGGCAGCGCCGGGTTGCAGGTCAGCTCGATCAGCCGGTCATAGCCGATCTTCTCCGTCAGCCAGTCGCACTCCGGCTGGGTGCGCGTGTCGCACCAAATCATCGACGGCCGCAGCACCGCACCGTCTTCATCCAGCAGCACGGCTCCGTGCATCTGCCCCGTCAGCCCAATGGCGGCAATCGGCTCGCGTGGCTCAGGCGCAGCCGCAAGCGCTCCATGGATCGCCTCCTGCGCAGCCCGCCACCAGTCTTCAGGATCCTGCTCCGCCCACCCTGGGTGAGCCGTCTTGAACGGAGCGTGTTCGCTCGACGCCCCGGCAATCAGTTTGCCCGCCGCATCCACCACCACAGCCCGCGTCCCGCCCGTACCCACATCCATTCCAAGGAACCACATACACGTCCTCACCCTTCATGGTTATCGCTTTTCCCAGCCGGGGGGAAGCATAGCAGCATGGGGCATTACGCGAAAAGGGGACCTGTCCAAACTCATCCATCGGTGATCCAGCCCGGCCCCCTATCCCTCCAGCAGCAACAAACGCGCCGCATCTAGCTTCAGCCCCCAAGGCTGAGGCTGCACGCTCAGCGCGCGCCAAACATCCTTGGGAACATCGGCTTGCAGATGCGCCAAATCGCCGTCGCGCGGAGCCGAATGAAGCCGCAGATACAGCGTCATTTCGTGAGGCGCCTCGCTGGTGCTCACCAGCCAGCATTTGAAGGCATTCTCTCCGCTCGCTGTCGCCCCCAAGACAATCTGGTGCGATCGAACTCCAACATGAGTCAGCGCGTCGGGAACCGGCGCCGCAGTCTCAAGCTCGCAATCCCATGCCGCCACCGCAATCCGATTCGCCCCAATCCGCCTGGCAGCGACAATGTTCTTGCAACCGGTCAGCCGCGCCGCCGCCACGGTTTTCGGACGTTCAAAGAGCTGGTGTTTACCCCCGCTTGCAATCACGCGCCCGCTGTCCAGCACCAGCAGATCGCTGCAAAAGCGGAATGCCTCTTCCATATCGTGCGTGATAAAAACCACCGCTCCGGTGTACCCCGCCAGCGTCTCGCGAAGCTGCTCTTCGGTCTGCCGCCGCAGGTGCGGATCGAGCGCCGCAAACGGCTCGTCGAACAGCAGCGCATCCGGCCGAATGGCCATGCATCGCGCAATGGCGACACGCTGCCGCTGCCCGCCTGAAATTTCCGCCGGATAGCGATCCGCCAGCTCCGCAATGTGCATCCGCTCCAATTCCGTCTGAACCTGCGCCTGCCGCTCCCGCGCTGGAACCGAGCTCAATCCGAAGCCGACATTCCCGGCCACCGTCATGTTCGGGAAAAGGGCGTAGTCCTGAAACACAACTCCGATTCGTCTTTGCGCTGCCGCAATGTTTGTCCGGGCCGCGCTGTCGAATAGCACCCGTCCATTTAGATCAATGCGCCCTCGATCCGGAGTAGCTACCCCGGCAATCATGCGCAGCGTCATCGACTTTCCCGCGCCCGATGCGCCCAGCAAGCCAACCGCGCCCTTGCCGGTGCTGAAACCCACCTTCAAGTTGAAATTCTCAAGCGCCTTCTCCAACTCGACCTCGAGCATCGCCGAAGCGGCGAACTCCCCCACCACGCGGGAACGCGCGGAAAGCCCCAGCCCCCCAACAGCGCGAGGCAACCCGGCGTCCGGCGCGGCGTGCGTTCTCCTCTTTACCCCAATTCCCACCTGCCAATTCAGCAGCCGGATAATGCCAAGTGATAGCACAACAATCAGGCTCACCCACATCAGAGCGGCCCTCATATCGCCATCCTCAACGGCAGAGAAGATAGCCATCGGCATAGTTTGTGTGCGCCCTGGGATATTGCCGGCCAGCATCAGCGTGGCGCCAAACTCTCCCATCGCGCGGGCAAAGGCCAACACCGTTCCCGCCAGCACCCCCGGCGCGGCAAGCGGCAACAGCACCCTGCGAAACACCGCCCCCTCCGATGCGCCCAGCGTGCGCGCCGCATCCAGAAGCGTGGGATTCACCTGCTCAAACGCGCCCAAAGTGGTGCGATACATCAGCGGAAATGCAACCACGGTTGCGGCAATCACCGTTGCCGGCCAGGAAAAAACAATCGTGATTCCGATCTGACCCAGCGCGTGGCCGATAAAGCTCCGCCGCCCCAGCAGCAGCAGCAGAAAGAAGCCCACCACCGTAGGCGGAAGCACCAGCGGAAGCGTCAAAATGCCATCGATCCAGGCACGAAAGCTGCCGCGAATCCCGTACATCGCCCGTGCCGCAACCAGCCCAAGAAAAAAAGTGGCTACCGTGGCGGCACAGGTTGTGGCCAGCGAAATATAAATAGGCGAAGCATCGAAGTGCGGCGTCACGGTGCCGCTATTGTAAATCCATGCCTCGCGAAGACCGCCTGCGCGGCTGGGGTGGCAAGATAGTCCACAAAGCCGCGCGCCGCTTCCTCATTGCGGCTCCCTTTGATAACCGCCGCGGGACAGACGATGGCATCGTGTGTGGATTCAGGCGCGGTCGCCACTACGCGAACCTTGCTGGAAGCTTTAGCGTCGGTTGCATAAACCAGGCCCGCATCGGCATTGCCGGTTTCAACATAAGTCAGAACCTGGCGAACATCCTTGGCCAGCACCAACCTGCTTTCCAACTTATCCCACAGATGAAGCGCCGTCAGCGTCTGCCGCCCATATTGCCCGGCCGGAACGCTCCCCGGATCGCCAACCGCAATCACCCGCACACCTGCTGCCGTCAGCCCCTCAAAATCCCGGAGCTTAGACTCCAGCGGCGCAATCAAAACCAATGTGTTTCGCAGCAAATTGCGGCGCGTGCCTTTGACCAAGAGCCCCTTCGCTTCCAGATCGTCCATCTGCTTCGTGGCTGCGGAGAGAAACACATCCACCGGCGCGCCCTGGTCAATCTGCGTGGCCAGCGTTCCCGATGAGCCTGAGTTATTAACGAATGCAATGTTCTTGAGGCTCTTGCTGTAGGCAGCCTCATTCTCCGTGATCGAATCCTTCAGGCTGGCTGCCGAGGAGATGGTCAGAGTAACCGCTGTCTGGCCATAGCAGGTGCCCGACGCCCAAAACAGCAGAAGCAGAGCCGCGGCCAGTACGCACCACGCGAAACGGCAATCGTGTCGTCGCGGAAACGTCATTTCACTCCCTCGTGTCATCTGCAGCCCTCACACCCCAACCGGCACAGTGAACACGTCGCTGTGATTGCGCTGTTCATCCATCGAACCCTGCGCTACACTGTCCCTTCACCCACACACGATCTCCGGCAAATCCAAACTGCCGGCCCTCCCACTCCGGAGAGCACGAATATGCCCGGCCACGACATTGAATCTTCGGCGCTGCCCAGGGACGCAAAAGAGATGCAGGCCGCGCAATTCGCCATGCGCCTCTCGCTCATCTTCGGCTTTGCCATGCTAGCCGGCAAAACCGCAGCCTGGTTCCTCACCCATTCTTCCGCCATTTTCTCAGACGCCGCCGAATCCGTCATCCACGTCATCGCCGTGGGTTTTGCCAGTTTCAGCCTCCGCCTCAGCGCCAGGCCGGCCTCCCATCACTTCCTCTACGGCTACGAGCGCATTGCTTTCTTTTCCGCCGGATTTGAAGGAGCCATGATTGTCGTCGCCGCCATCGCGATTCTCTTCGAGTCCATCCGCGAGTGGATGGCTGGCCTGCAACTCGAGCGCCTGGGCTCCGGTGTTGCGCTCATCCTCATGGCCGGAATCCTCAACGCGGGCCTCGGCTACTATCTAATCCGCACCGGCCGCCGCACCAACTCCCTCATCCTCGAAGCCAACGGCAAACATGTGCTCACCGACAGTTGGACCAGCTTCGGCGTAGTCGCCGGCCTGGGCCTGGTGATGATGACACATTGGAAGCCGTTCGACCCGCTGGTGGCCATCGTGGTCGCGGTCAATATCCTCTGGTCGGGCGGGCGCCTAGTCTGGCGATCCGCCGTCGGCCTGCTCGATTACTCCGACCCCGAGACCGGCCGCCGCATTCGCGAGCGCCTCGATGCCATCTGCTCCGAACTCGATGTGCAATACCACGGCGTCCGTTTTCGAACCACTGGATACCGCCAGATTATCGAGGTTCACCTGCTGTTTCCGCGCCTGACTTCGGTGAGCGACGCCCACGCCCTGGCCACAACCATCGAGGAACGCCTCCCGGTTGAGCTGGGAATGCCCGCCGAGATCATCACCCATCTGGAAGCGCTCGAGGACCACGCCCAGGTCCACCGCCGCGAGCACTACACCGGCAAGCCAGAGTGAGCTGTCTGCAAACTGTATCGGACCCAAACCGGAATGCGGCAGATTCTCTAACTAAAAGGATTTTATGGTGCGCCCGGAGAGGTTCGAACTCCCGACCTAACGCTCCGGAGGCGTTCGCTCTATCCAGCTGAGCTACGGGCGCGCATGTCCAGCATATCGCACTTTGCTTTCAAGCGACGTTTTCACCCCGAGAGCCAAGCCAGCCCTCAGTCCCTTAGGCCCCCGTCCCTGGTCCCTAAGTCCCTGGCTTTTCTCAGTTCTTCCATCACCGACTGGATCAGCGCCTTGGCCCCTTCGATCCCGCCCAGCACCGCCTGCAAATCCAGCGCCGGCTTGGCCGGGTTGCGGGTGGAAGCGCAATAAACCCCGTGCTGCCCCACCATGATCAGCGAATCGGTCAGCAGGTCCAGCGCCACCGCCAGCCTGCCCCGCTCCACGCCCATCATGAACTCATGCCGCTCCAGTTCTTCCCTTTTTTCGTCGAATACGCTCATACTCAAAGCCTACTCGAAAAATGCGCCGGAACATCGCAACCACCGGTTGCGTAAC
>Ga0302320_10017254_pt1 | contig 14670 bp, 7 predicted proteins | sample Bog_T0_3_FD_202130 | JGI IMG/M metagenome (GOLD analysis project Ga0302320, IMG submission 202130) | Peat permafrost microbial communities from Stordalen Mire near Abisko, Sweden - Bog_T0_3 | ecosystem: Environmental > Terrestrial > Soil > Wetlands > Peat | place: Sweden: Abisko, Stordalen Mire...
ATGCCAAGGGCCATCATTGGCGTGGAACAGCGTTTTGTGCACCGCAGTCAGCACTTTGTCGGCCAGACGGTATGAAATAATGTAACATTCTATTCTTAAGTATGTTATGCAGATTGGCGACAGGCTCGTTTTGGCCAAACGGAATAGTTATTGCTCTCAGATGGCCAAAAATGTATAAAAACTATCCGTGCAACATCGTCATTGGATTCGCATTGTGGGGCCACTTTTGCTCTTTGCGGCGGCTGGAACCATTGGGATGGTTTTCTTGCTCAACGCAGCCTTTCAACGCCTGTCGCATTCAGAATTTCTGGCCCTGGCCGATGCCGATGCCGATTATATCCGCGACACCGTCGAAGCTGAACGTGACGCGGCCGCGGCCGGGGATTCAACCCGGCCCAACGCTGATTTCATACCCGCCGCTCGTTTGGCACAAGCCAAGTTTCTGGCCGGCCATCTGGGCGAGCTAACCGGCGTCGAGGTGCAATTCCAACGCATGGCGGCACCGGATGCCCGCCATGAAGCGGTTACAGTCCCCATCAATTCGGGAGCGGAACTGACATTAATTCGCGAACGTCTGCAGTTGCACGATGTGTTTAGACAGCCGGTTTCCATCGGCGCCCTTACGGCCTTTTGGGCGCTCTGGCTGGTCTTGGCCTGGGCAGTGACGCTTCCCTATCTCGATGCCCAACGCTTCGGGTTGCTCGGCTCCATTGCAACTTCTTTGGCCCACGAGATTCGCAATCCCATTGCCGCCATCCGGCTGCATGGTCAATTATTGGAACGAACCGAGCCAGTCGGTGCGGAATTGATCGTTTATGAAGCCGCAAAAATCGAGAGCATGCTCAATCAATGGATGTTTTTGGTCAAGCCAGACCCACCCCGGAAAGCGCAGATTGTCCTGGTGGATTTGATCCTGCAAACCGTACGCGTGCTCAAGCCTGCTGCGGAGCACGCCAATGTTCAGATCACGGTAAACGCGCCGCCCGATCGACGCGTTCAAGCCGACAATCACCGGCTCGGCCAGGTTTTTCACAACATCATCCTCAACGCCATCCAAGCCATGCCCGAGGGAGGAAAACTCGCCATCACTGTTTCCGAGGAGGACATTTGTTTTGCCGATACCGGCCCCGGTTTTTCAACCACGGCGATGCGGCGCGCGGCGAACACACTCTATTCGGAAAAGGAAGGCGGAATGGGGCTTGGCCTGAACGTGGCAAGGAAGATTGTTCGCGCTCACGCTGGACGCCTGATTATTGGCAACCGCACGGAAGGAGGCGCGGTTGTGCGCGTCATCATATGATTAAACGTAAAATATTGATTATTGAGGACGAGGCCGCCCTGGCTCGGGCGCTGGCCACGGTTTGCGAACGCCTCGACACGGAGGCCACGCTGTGTGCCTCCGGTCAACGCGGCTTGCAAAAGCTGGCGAAGGAAAATTTTTCGCTGGTCATTTTGGATCTTGGCCTGCCGGACATCAGCGGTTGGCGCGTGCTGGAGGCGGTCAATCAATCGACGGCGCGCCCGCCCGTGCTCATCATCACGGCGCGTGGCACGTTGGATAATGCGGTCGCGGCGCGACAACATGGCGCCGCAGCCTATCTGGTTAAACCGCTCGACCTGCGCGAACTGGAAAGGACGATCCTTGATCTTTTGGCTGAAGCCACGCCCACCAGTCCTGTCACGCCAAGCAACACGGAAGTTGGCGCGTTGCTTGGCGGAGCCAGCCCGGAGATGCAGCGCGTTTTCATGGCCATCGCCCGTGCGGCCACGACCGATGCACCCGCTCTACTCACGGGACCGACCGGCACGGGCAAGACCCTGACGGCCCGAGTCATCCACGCCAATAGCAGCCGTCGAGAGGGTCCATTCGTCACCTTGCTCTGCGGAGCGCTGCCCGAAAACTTGTTGGAAAGCGAACTCTTCGGGCATGAGAGAAACTCCTTTACCGGCGCGGGCGACATGCGTCCCGGCCATTTGGAACGCGCGGCCGGTGGCACTTTGTTCCTGGATGAAATCGGTGATGTCCCGCCGGCCATCCAAGCCAAACTGCTGCGATTTGTGGAAGAGAAGACCTTCAACCGGGTGGGCGGGCGGGAGGATCTCCATGTGGACCTGCGCCTGATCACCGCCACTCATCGTTGCCTGCGCGACGAGGTCCAGGCGGGCCGCTTTCGCGAGGATCTTTACTACCGGTTGCATGTGCTGGAAGTCGAACTGCCGGCCCTGGCCAGACGCTGTGAAGACATTCCGGCCTTAACCGCGTTCTTTTTAAGCCGGCTTTCGGTGGGCCGTCAGTTGGCACTCGGCGCGGATACCAGCCAATTGCTAGTGAATTATAGCTGGCCCGGCAATGTGCGTGAGCTGCGCAATGCCCTCGAACACGCAGTTGCGGCCTGCTCCGGCAAAATCATCCAGCCGCATCATCTGCCCAAAGCCGTCAGTCTGTGCGCCAATCAACCCACGAACATTGATCTCGATGGGGTTCTGCAACGTTGGGTGGCGTCAAAGGTCCAGACCGGGGCGTCCTACAAGGAACTTTATGCGGAAGTGGAATCAACTTTGCTCAAGCATTTGATGCAACACTTTGACCAGAAACCAACTGTTCTCGCAAGAGTTCTCAAAATGAATCGCGCCACCCTCCTAAAAAAACGCCGGCACTTGGGATTGGAATCCGAAAGGGCGATATGAATTTCATGCAAGCGCAGAATCGTCAATAGCTTAGATAGCCAATAAAATCAGGAATATTGGAGATGCAATAGCGGGGAAGTATGGCCGATTCCGACCATTGCCTCGCTGCGGTTGAAGAGTTTTCTGCGCAGCCCGGGTGGCGGATGTTTCGCCTTTTCAATTACCGGCTCGAAGATTCGGAAACTGCCGGCTCAGTATTGGCGGACACCGTCACCCCGATTGGCAACAGGAAGCTGAAGGGAGATTTCAGGAATCTCCCGATGATGGCCTGGTAGAATTGGTGGCGTTGCGGCCCACGCAGGTTCCGCGCGCGGATGGCGACGAACAGTGCGAGGCTGAAGCTGACCAGGATATTTAACAGGCCGATACCCAGGATACCAATCCCAAGCCATACGGTCGAAAGCACCCAGAAATGGTCGCCACCCAAGGCAGCGAACGCCGCCGTCACCTGCCCCGTGGAGAGCGTGACGTGACGCACATCCAGCGGCAGCCCAAAGAACACCGCGACCGACGGAATAATGCCGAGCATTAAACCCAGCGAGATGTTTCCGCCGAGGCCCGCGATATTGTGCTCGAGCCAAACCGCCAGATGCCGCGCGCGCGTAGGGCCAAAATAGCGCAGACATCCGCGATGCTGCGCCAGTGCGGCGCCCAGTTGATGCAACACAAACCAGTTTTCCAGCCAGGCGGCGAACATACTCGACAGCCACAAAAGGACGCCGGTGAACATCGCAAAGAACCAGCACCCGCTCCACGGCATCACGGTCCCCAGGATCAGCTCCGCCTTATGCTCGTTCACGATGTGGGCGCCCGTGAGGCACCGCCACAACACATCCAGTAGCCACGTCGTGGGAATCACGAGCGCCAGATTGCCGAACACGGAGGCGATCTGGGACCGGATGAGAAACACCACTTCATCCACCAGCGCTTCGAGTTGGGCCGGCGTGTGCAACTCACTCATGCGCCGCGCCAACGCGGGGGCGGTGGTCGCCGGTTGTTTGGTGGCCACGGAAAAGCCGCACAATTGAACTACCACGAAACTCACGGCGTAGTTCAATCCGAAGAAGGCGCCCTTGAAAAACTCGGCCAGCACGAGCCGGGTCAACAGCAGCTTCACAACGGTCGTGGCGCCCAGAATCACACCGCCGCCGGCGGCGCTCCGCAGCATCCCGGCATATTCACGGCCATTACGCGCCACGTAATGTTCCCCCGTCTCGGCATTGCGCTCCACAATTCGCCGGGTGAGCAGGTGCAAATTTTGCCGGCACAACTCCCGCACACTGCGGCGGGCATGATTCTGCCGGACCAGGTCGGCGAGGATGGCCAGCTGACGCTCCGCGGTCAACGTGGGCGCCGACCACGCCTCCAGCAGCAGTTCCAAGCGCCGCACCTGGGCGCGCAACCTTTCTATGTCATAGACCAGCGAGGTGCTGACCCCGGTCTTTTCCAATCGTGCGATCACTTCGTCCACCGCGCGGTCGCAGGCTTCCGCCACGCCGCGCACCAGGTTCAATTCCGCGGCCAGATCAGTCAACGGCGTGCCGGCCTCCCGGCGCGCGAGCAAGGCTTCCACCGCCGGGGTGAGTTTTTGGAATGGCAGTTCGCGGAACGCCACTTTTTCCAGGCGCGCCCGCACGTCCCGATTTGAGCCCACGACGCTGATGCGGTCGGCGAGTTGGACCATGGCATCCTCCAAGTCGGTCCGCAAGGAAGTCCAACCACCTTCCTCCGTTTTTTCATCGTGATGAAACAACGCGATGATGTGGCCGGCCAATTCGGCATCCAGTTGTTCCAGCCAGCCCGCGGTAAGATCGCGAGGAAACCACCGGTCAAACACATCGGCGAGATCCCGCGTTTCCGGCGGATCGGGCAGCAGGCCGGAAACCAGCCGGGACAGCAGTTCATGCGGGAATCCAGTGCCTTGCGGCAGACCGGTATCGGCAAACAAATCCAGCGCCTCGGTATCGCGCACGATGGAACGCAAAGTCTGCGCCACGCGCCGGTGCGCTTCGGGCTGGCGTTCCAATAATTGGAGCAGCAGCCGCAATCGCATCGCCGGCACATCGCGCCGCACCCAGGACAGCAAATCTTCCACCCAGGCCACCCGCCCGGCCAGCGGCTGATCGGGACGCGCGTTGGTCAGCAAGGCCTCCAAAGCCGGCCGGCTGCGCAGCGACGCCAGTTTATCCTTGAAATGTTGCCATCCAAACATGGATATAACCCGAAGTTTTGACACAGGGTTACTTTGGCCGCCCAAGCGAGACGGAATAATCCCTACCTTCCCAAAACCGGGTTTCCTTCCAGAAGAGCGTGAATTCGATCACGGAACCGTCAGGCAAGGTATTGGTCGGAAAATCTGCGAACCATAAATTGAGGACGTTGAAGCTGGAAGCTTCGGTTTTCTTGATGTTCTTCCAGCGATCGTCGGACCATACCACGGTCGCCTCCGCGGCCAGGATGAGGCGCAGGATTTTTCCCTGCGGCATGAACCGAATGGGATGACGCAAACTCCAGATCTCGTGCCGGCTCGGCACCGGTCTGGCGACGAAGCGTTCGAACGCCGGTTCGACACGATCAAAGCAAACCCCGTCGTGGGCGCTGCGCACGAGTGAAATATATTCCGCATGTGACCAACACAACGGCATGGCCGCGCCAGTGGGCTGTCCGCGCTGCAAACAACTGCCGGGCAAATCGTCGTCGTCCCAGAGTTGCTCCGACAACATACCGCCGGCGTTGGCAAAGTTTTCCAACGCCTTGATGAACGGCCGCGGGTCCCGTCCGGCGGCCAGCTCGTAATGACCCCGCTCCCCGGTTAGAATGGGCCACGAACGGCCGACGCCCGTTCCATCGAACGCGCGGCCATCCGCTTTTTGGCCATAGCCATCGTGATTATATCGCCGCCAGCCCGGGCCTTGCGGCAGCGAGCGCTGGAGCACCTGATCAATGACTTTGACGGAATCGAGCACCATGGGATCGTTGGCATCACGAATGCCGAGCCGCACCAGTTGCAGGAAATCGCCGCCGACAATGTTTCGCGCCGGATGCAGGCCGCCACCATTGCTGATTTGTATCATGGTGGTGTTCGGATCGGCGTGGGGGTCGGGTGACTGCGGATCGGCCGGGTTGATTCGGATATAGTGATGGGGAATATCTTTGACCAATTCACCGCGTGTGGTGACGGTCCATTCTTCGATATGCGCCGCCAGCCAGTCGGCATAGGCGAAAATGAAATCCGCCGTGTCTGTGTGCGATTTCATCCGGGCAAATTCCGCCGCACAAACCAGGGCGGCGATGACGGTGGCGAGCGTCGAAGGCGAGTAACCGGCGTTTTCCTCCCAGCGTTCCTGCGTCGTCACCGGCCCCTGCCGGATGAGGAAGGCGGCGGCGCGCAAAATCATCACACACGGATCGAACAAGCCCAGACTGACGCCTGCGCCATGCAAACGCCAGGACAGCAGGATGGACGCGGCAATTTCATCGAGCTGCAAGCCAGTCCAATACGCAGAGCCGTTAATCCAGCTATTTTGTGGAAAACTGCCGTCGGCACGTTGGACGGCGGCCAGCCACATCAACGCGCGCAGGGGGGTGCCAGTCTGTCCGGACGCGAGCAACGCCGACGCACTTTGAACCAAATCCCTGGTCCAAACCAGATGGTAGCCGCCGAGATCCTGGTCGTCCTTGATTTCGCCCCACGGGATGCTCATGGAAGCAACGAGGGCGCCTTCGAAGTTTTTGTCCTCGTGCGCGAGGAGCACGCAGCGGCTCAGCCGGTAGATGTGGCCGCCGTCGGAGGTATTCCCGGCAAAATCGAATTTGGGGTCGATCACCGTGCGCTGCCACTGTTCCACGTAGCCCCCGCGCTGCACATCAAAAGGCTCGGCCAGCGATTGCAACAATTTAGCGCCCGTGCTCTGGGAACTGCCGCCCAAGGCAATGCCGATGGTAAACTCATCCTGCTGCTGGAGATCGATTTCGCCGGTCAAGGCAATATTCCCATTTTCGGCGGCGCAAAATTCCCAGTCCATTTTGAAGTTATCCATCAAATCCCGCCAGCCGTCGCTGGCCCCGACGTAGCCGACGGAGCGGCGGGAAAAGCCGGTGCTACAGCCCATCACGAGATGCGTGTCGCTGCGTTCGGCGCGGAGCAGTTTGAGTCCGCTGATTTCGCAACTCGAACCCGAGTTGCCGGCGCCGTGACGGGCAAGATGGGGCGCGAGCAGTGCGTAGAGCTTTAATTTGCCGCGCAACGAGGCATCGAATACTTCAAGTCTGGTGTGCACCAGCAGCACGGAACGGTGCGGATCCGTGATCACCTGCTTGATCAGCTGGTAACGACCGTTGGGTTCCGAATTGATGATGCGATAGCAGAGACAGTCGCGTTCCGGGTATTCAAGCTTATGGTCCAGATCGCGTTTTTCCTCGTGGCAAAAGGTTTCACCGTCGCTGATGAGAAATTGAAAATCGCGGGTGTTTGGCTGGTCCACATGCGGATAATAAATTTCGTTCACGATGCCATGACTCAACGTGAACCAAAGGCGGCAGCCGGTATGATAGGCGGTGCCGAGACCTTCCTTGGCACTGGAAGTCCAGCGGGGTTCGATGCCAGGGGCGCCAAAGGCGACGGAGTTTCCGGAGGGATTCATCTTTTATATTTAGATTATTGCCATGGTTCGTTGGAGGATTACGCAATCCGCCGTTCTCCGTCAAATCTCAATCAACATGCGCGACGGCGTTTCAATGACTTCTTTTATGCGGCGAAGAAAAAGCACCGCCTCGCGACCGTCCACGATGCGATGATCGTAAGTCAGCGCCAGATACATCATCGGCCGGATGATGACCTGTCCCTGGACCGCGACCGGTCGTTCCTGAATGGTGTGCATTCCGAGAATTCCCGTTTGCGGCGGATTAATGATCGGGGTGGAAAGCAAGGAACCAAAGGCGCCACCGTTGGTGAGGGTGAACGTGCCGCCTGCCAAGTCATCCGGTTTGAGTTTGCCCTCCCGGGCGCGCCGGGCGAAATCGCCGATGGCTTTTTCCAACCCGGCAAAACTCAAACGCCCGGCATCCCGCAGCACCGGCACGACGAGCCCGCGTTCGCTGGCAATGGCCACGCCGATATCGAAATAATTATAATAAATGATGTCGTTGCCGCGAACCTCGGCGTTAAGCTGGGGAAATTGTTTCAAGGCATCAATCACGGCCTTGACGAAAAACGACATCAGCCCAAGTTTCACCTGGTAACGTTTATCGAATGCCTCCTGATGCTCCTTGCGCAGCGCCTGGACGGCGGTCATATCCAGTTCGTTGAACGTCGTCAGCATCGCCATCGTCTGCTGCGCCTCAACCAGATGTCGGGCGACCGTGCGGCGCAGCATGGTCATCGGAACAATTTCCTTATCACGCCCGGAAGAGGATTTTTGGTTCACCTCGGAGGTCACTGGCGTGACGGCCACCTTTTTTGCTTCCGTTGTGGCGATGGGTTCGGTTTTGTCCCCGGTGTCTTCCGGCGGAGCTTGCGCTTCGTCCCGTGCTTTTGAAGCCTCCCTGGCAGGTTCGTCAGGCTCAGATTCAGGTTTTGCCGAACTCGGTTTTTCAGGAGCCGCTTCCGTCGCGGGCTTCGCATCCACCTCATCCGCCTCACCAGCCACTGGTTCTTCAACCGGCGCGGGCTTTTCAGTTTTTGATTTCGCTTTAGTTTTGCTTGCTTCCTTCGTTTCAGGTCTGGCAACCGTTGCTTCGGGTTTGGATTGGGATTTACTGGCTTCACCCTCCGCTTCGAGTTGCGCGACGACCGCGCCAACGGCCACGGTTTCCCCAGCCTGGTGTAAAAGCTTTGTCAATTTGCCGGCCGCTGGCGAAGGCAGATCAAAAGTTGTCTTTTCCGAATCAATGACCGCAATTGACTCGTCTTGTTTCACAATGTCGCCTTCGGATTTCAGCCATTCGCTGATTTGGACCTCCGTGATGGATTCGCCGACGGTTGGGATTTTTATTTCGATGGGCATAGGTCAAGTCGGCTCTGGATTGCCGGGTGGGGATGGCTCGCTGCCGGGTTCAGGGGTTTTGGATTTTTTCGCGGCCAACACGGCTTCGGCCCCCGGTTCAGGATCGCCGAAGGCGCGGGCAATGAGCTGCGCCTGCTCCAATTTGTGCGCATGCGAAGAACCGGTTGCCGGGCTGGCGGATTCAACGCGGCCGATGAGCGCGAACGGAAACCGGCCGAAAATATGTTTGCCGAATTTTTCATGCAAATATCGCCACGCCCCCATGTTCGCCGGTTCCTCCTGAACCCAGAGCGCCGGGGTGTGTTCCGCGTAGGATTTCAATATCGGTTCCAAAACTCCGGCCGGCAGCGGATAGAGTTGTTCCAGCCGGACAATGGCGACATCCTTGCGTTTATGTTGGTCGCGGTAGGCGGCCAGGTCGTAATAAACCTTGCCCGAGCAAAGTAGAATGCGCTTTATGTCCTGCGGCTGGGAATCATCCGGCAGCACGCGCTGAAAATGTCCGCGGGTGCATTCTGCCAATGACGAGACCACCTGCGGATGGCGCAGCAGGCTTTTGGGCGTGAAAACAATCAGTGGCTTTCGCCATTGGCGAAGGGCCTGGCGCCGCAGCACGTGAAAATATTGCGCGGGCGTGGTGGGCTGGACGATTTGAACATTATATTCCGCCGCGAGTGTGAGAAAGCGTTCCAGTCGGGCGCTGGAATGTTCCGGCCCCATGCCCTCGAATCCGTGCGGCAGCAACAGCACGAGACCCGACAGCCGCCGCCATTTCGTTTCCGCACTGGTGATGAACTGGTCGATGATGACCTGGGCGGCGTTCACGAAATCACCGAACTGCGCTTCCCAAAGCACGAGACCGTCCGGGCAATCGAGGCTGTAACCATATTCAAAACCGAGCGCCCCGGTTTCGCACAGCGGGCTGTTGTAAATTTCGACCGGCGATTGATCGATCGCGAGATGTTGCAGTGGCACAAAAGGATAGCCATCCTGCTGGTCATAAAGGATCGCGTGCCGCTGGCTGAAGGTGCCGCGTCCGGTGTCCTGGCCGGTCAGGCGAATGCGCACGCCGCCGGTTGCCAAGGAGGCAAGGGCGAGCGCTTCGCCGGCGGACCAATCGAGCGGGGCTCTGTCCCCGGCCATTTCGCGACGCCTTGCCAATCCGCGTTCGAGTTTTGGGTGAATGTGAAATCCCGCTGGCAGCGCGGTAAGTTTGAGCAGCAGGGTGGAGAGGGCTTTTACATCCACGCCGGTATCGGGTTCCCCGGCCGGTTCCGGGCCGCCGATGTAATCACGCCAGAGGCCGCGGCGTTCGGGGGTAATTTCGCATTGATCGGAACGGGCCGCCTGCAACTGTTTTTCCAGCTTTGCGTGGCACCCGGTCAAAATCTGGTCCGCTTCTTCGCGGGACACATTTTTATGTTCGAGCAAATGCCCCAGATAACCTTCCCGGATGTTGGATCGCTGGGCAATTTTGCGGTAAAGCAGCGGTTGCGTGAACGCCGGCTCATCCGTCTCGTTGTGACCCAGACGACGGTAACCATACATGTCAATAAACACGTCGGACTGAAATTCCGCGCGGAAATCCATGGCGAGCTGCACGACTTGCGCGACCGCTTCCGGGTCTTCGCCGTTCACATGAAAGATGGGAACCTGCAACATGCGCGCCACATCCGTGGCATAGGTGGTCGAACGCCCCTCCTCCGGCGGGGTGGTGAAACCAATTTGATTATTCACGACGACATGTAGCACGCCGCCGACGCCATAACCGGAAAGTTCGCCCAGGTTAAGCGTTTCTTGAATCACTCCCTCGCCGGCAAACGCGGCGTCGCCATGGATGAGCAGGCCAAGCACCTGACGGCCATTGCGGTCGCCGGAACGATCCTGGTGCGCGCGCACGCGGCCGAGGACAACTGGATTGACAAATTCGAGGTGGCTCGGATTGAAGCAGAGCGAGAGATGAAGCTTGCGGCCATCGCACAGGGTCCAATCGCCGCTATGGCCGAGGTGATATTTCACATCGCCGCGCTCCGGCCAGACCTCGGGTTTGGCATCGGTGAATTCCTGAAAAATTTCGCACGGATTTTTGCCGACGATGTGCGCCAGCACGTTGAGCCGGCCGCGATGCCCCATCCCGATGATGATGCTTTTCACGCCTTGACGGCCGGATTTTTCAATGGCGAGATCGAGCAGTGGTAACAGGGTTTCACAACCTTCGAGGGAAAAAGTTTTCGCACCCAGGAATTTGGTGCGCAGGAACTCCTCGAAAACCACCGCATCCGTGAGGCGCGTGAGAATGCGGAGCTGTTCGGCATGGGACAGGTCCAGGCGGTTTTGCGAAATTTCCATGCGGCGTTGCAGCCATTCTCGCCGTTTCCGATCGTCAATATGCAGAAACTGCACGCCAATGGAGCGGCAGTATGTGTCGCGCAGCCTTTGGAAAATCTGGCTGATGGTCAGGGGCGTTTCAGCATGAAACGCCGGAAAGCTCACCAGCAGGTTCAGTTCGCTTTCGGTGAAGGCATAGAATTCCAAGGTCAATTCCGGCGGGCACGGATGCGTTGGTCCCAGTGGATTCACGGCGGCGATGATGTGACCGCGGCCACGAAAACTGCGGACAAGTCTGTGCAGTCGCTCGCTTAAATTGTCCGAGCGCGGATCCGGTTGAACCCGGGCATGTCCCATGGAGTTGGATTCCACGGGATTGAACACGCTGCGCGGTTTGAAGGACGGGCCAATTTGCGCGGTTTCATCCGCACCGTTAAATGAAGCGGCAAAATGCGCGCGCCATTCCTCCGGCACTGAATTCGGATCGCGCCGATAGTCAGCATAGAACTGTTCGACGTAAGCGAGGCTTTGAATCCCAGTTTTGGTGGCAGATTCACTCATGGTTGGCAGCGGAGAGAGTCACGATTCGCCGGGCAGGGGAGACTCCCGGCCGCCTTCCTCGACCATTCTTTCCTTATCGTTGCGGTCTTCGGCGTCTTCATCGTCGCTGGCAACCACCGACGCTGTCTGTGCGGTCGATCGGGATATGGGAGTCCAGTCTTTGGATGCGATAACCTGTGCTGGCGGTTTTACCGCGGGCCGGTTGGTGGGCGCTGCATCTGTCCTCATGGCCAGAAGTATCGCCCGGCCACTTTATGGACGCCATGGGGTGAAACCCCCACAACGAATTATCCGGAAGGCAGATTTGCTTTTGATCACGGCGCACACCAAATTGATGCCAGCAGCCGGTTGAAAAATCCGCCCATTGAGGACACCGGGCCTGCAGCGTTGCTTAAACCGGTTGCCATGGTGGAAACCGGACTAAATTATGAACACCCGCACTGAAACAGACAGCATGGGTGCCATCGAAGTGCCCGCCGACCGCTATTATGGCGCCCAGACGGCCCGCTCGCTCATCCATTTCGACATCGGCCGCGACGTAATGCCGCGTGAACTCATCCGCGCGTTCGGCATCCTTAAGCAAGCCGCCGCGCTGGTGAACCGCGACCTGGGGAAACTTTCCGAGGAGAAGTGCCAGCTCATCGTACCGGCCGCCGGCGAGGTTATTGCGGGGAAACTCGACGACCATTTCCCGCTGCGCATCTGGCAGACGGGCAGTGGCACGCAGACGAACATGAACGCCAACGAAGTCATCTCCAATCGCGCCATCGAGATGGCCGGCGGCCGGATGGGGAGCAAGCAACCGATCCATCCCAACGATGACGTGAACATGTCGCAGTCGTCGAACGACACGTTCCCCACGGCCATGTCCATCGCGGCGGCAACCGAATTGGAGCAGACGCTGCTGCCCGAGGTCGGGCATCTGCGTGCCGCCCTGGAAATCAAACGCGCCGAGTTCGCGGACATCGTGAAGATTGGGCGCACCCACCTGCAAGACGCCACGCCCCTCACGCTCGGACAGGAAATTTCCGGCTATGTCGCGCTGCTCGACGCGGATTTGGGCCGCCTGCGCGGGGTGCTACCCGGACTGCGCGCATTGGCGATTGGCGGCACGGCTGTCGGCACGGGCTTGAACGCCCCGCCGGAATTTGCCGAGCGCGCGGCGAGGAAAATCGCCGAATTGACCGGCCAGCCATTCACCTCGCATCCGAACAAGTTTGCCGCGCTGTCCGCGCACGACGAACTCGTGATGGGCAGCGGTGCGCTCAAGACGCTGGCGGTCTCACTCATGAAGATCGCCAATGACATCCGCTGGCTTGGGTCCGGTCCGCGCTGCGGTCTGGGCGAGCTGACGCTGCCGGAGAATGAACCCGGTTCCTCCATCATGCCAGGCAAGGTGAACCCGACGCAGTGTGAGGCGCTGACCATGGTTTGCGTGCAGGTGATGGGCAACGATGTGGCCATTGGCATCGCCGGCTCGCAGGGTAACTTTGAGTTGAACGTCTTCAAGCCGGTCATGATTTTCAACTTTCTCAATTCCGTCCGGTTGCTGGCCGACGCCTGCCGTTCGTTTAAGGTACATTGCGTGGCGGGCTTGGAAGCGAATCGCGAGCGCATCGCGGATTACGTTAAGCATTGCCTGATGCTGGTGACGGCGCTGAATCCCAGGATTGGTTACGACAATGCGGCGAAGATCGCCAAGACCGCGCTCAAAGACGGCACGAGCCTGCGCGAAGCCGCCCTCAAGCTTGATTTGCTTTCGGGGGCCGAGTTTGATGAGGCGGTCATCCCAGAACGCATGACGCGACCATAGTCAGCGCATCAATACGCCTGGAGCACGAAGAAAGTTTGCGGCGCATTGGGATCCACCGTGACGGGCAGGCTCAGATTGCCATTGGCGTCGAAGGTCGTGCTGGTGACGATGGTCCAATCGGCCACGGGCTGCGTCAAATTGGTGCTGGTCAGCAAATTGACCTGGCCATTAGGAAGCCCGTTACCGGCATTCACGGTGATGGTCCCGCTGGCGAGCGTACTAAAATTCACGGAGCCGATCGAAGGCGGCGGCAAGACGGCAGTGACACTAATCTGGCCGTTCACGCCGAGGTTGCTGGTGTTCCACGTGTAATAATTGGGCAGCGCCAGCGCGAACGAATTGTTGAGGGTCGGGGCGCTGAACAGCGTAAAGGTATCGCCGACCTGCAACCGGGCGCCAATGTTCGTCACCGCGAGCGTGCCGCCATAATTGATGACGCCCGCGGGGGCGGACACCAAGCGGTCGCTGTTCGGGCTGGCGGCGCGATTGAGCTTCATCCAGGTCACGCCGCCCAGGTTGATGGCATTCGTCACGGTCAGCGTGCCTGTGTTTCCGGCAATGCCGCCACCCGGCGAAACGATGCCACCGGCGGTGGTGTCGAGAATGCCGAGAATCGTCCCATCGCCACTGATCACCTGGTTGGCGTTGAGGGGCAGGGTGCCATCGCTGCGACCGGAGACATCGAGGACGGCGCCGGCATTGATGATGATGTTGGTGCTGTTGGCAATGGAGCCGTCGCCGTTCACGCCGTTGGTCAGCCCGAGCACGCCGTTGCTGACGGTGGTCGAGCCGGTGAAGGTATTCTGGCCAGCCAGGTACCAGGCGCCCGTGCCCACTTTGATGATCGAGGTGACGCCGCCGGGAGCGCTATTGTCATCGGCGATGGTGCCGGCGAAGGTGTTGGTGGTATTTTTCCAGCCCACGACCCAGGTCGGTCCCGGCTCGCTGACACTGCCGGGTCCGATGACGGCGGTGCTGACGCCGCCCAGTTCACCAATGTTGATGGTCGCATAGGGGATGAGCGTGCTGTCCATCAAAAGCGTGCCGTTCAGAAAAATGGCGGCATTGGCATAACCGAAGGTGTTATTGATGCGCATTTCGTCGCCCGAGGCATTAACGTTGGTGACGAGAATCAGGCCGGTGAAGGTGGACCAATTGCCGGAGAGCGCGTCACGGACGTAGTTCACCTGCAGATTGAGCGTGCCGCCGCCGGACAAACTGCAATTCAAGCCGGCCCCGGCGCCAGTGTTGATCTGGCCGCGCGGAAACATCAGC
>Ga0302320_10017255_pt1 | contig 14670 bp, 14 predicted proteins | sample Bog_T0_3_FD_202130 | JGI IMG/M metagenome (GOLD analysis project Ga0302320, IMG submission 202130) | Peat permafrost microbial communities from Stordalen Mire near Abisko, Sweden - Bog_T0_3 | ecosystem: Environmental > Terrestrial > Soil > Wetlands > Peat | place: Sweden: Abisko, Stordalen Mire...
CGTAGGTGACATCGAACAGCACGAATGTGCTTTCGTTACGCCGTTTCATCGTATCGATCCTGTCAGGCGGCGCCCCAGGTCAGGAGCCGCGTGCTTCGTCGGACTCCGCTGCGGGCGGCGCTCCGTCCTGTTCGGCCTTGCGCCGCATTGCCGCGGCATCTTCCCGCTCCCGCGCTTTCGCTTCCTTCTTGGCCTGCTTGGCGCGATCACGTTCAGCCCGCTGCTGGTTTTAGTTCGGCTTGAATACCATGATACCCCCTCGCGTACGCTTTGACGTGCTTCGGGATGAAGCGGTTGCCTGGGCGTGGCTCTACAGCGCGGGTTCTACAGGGCCGCGGGCGCCAGTGATACCTCATGCTCCAATGACGGAGCCTGGGCCTCCTCCCGAATGCGTTCAGACCGAGCGGTGTCGGCCGTTCGTCCATCGACCAGTTTCTGCGTCAGCTTCACGATCGCGTCCGCCTTGTCGGTTCCCACAACGCCCGCGTATTCGCCGGCGAAGCGGTCGATCGCCAGTTCAAACAGGTTCCGCTGGCTGTAGCTCGGCGCGGACCCGTTGGCCGCGGACTGCAGATCGCGGCAGACCTCGGCAACCATTTTCAGATCGCCGGAGTTGATCTTCGCCTGAAACTCCTGCGCCCGCTTTGCCCACATCAGGCGGCTGACCTTGGGCCGCCCGGCCAGGATCTTCAGCGCCTGTGCCATCGCCTCCGGCGTCGCCAGTTTGCGCAGCCCAGTGACCCGCGCCTGCGCGATGGGAACCCGCAGCGTCATCTTGTTCTCATCGAACGAGATATAGATCAGGTCCAGTTTATGGCCGCCGATCTCCTCCGGCCCGATCTTGTCGATCTTGCCGACCCCATGGGTGGGATAGACGACAAAGTCGCCCGCGCGGAACGGATCGTCGTCCCGCTGTTTCGGCTGTGCCGCCGTGGCCCCGAACGCGGCCGATACCATGGCCGTCGTGATTTCTGCTGCCGCCAATTTGTCCACCCGGGTTTTGAGATGCTCCTTATATAGGATTTCCCGCGCGAGATACATCGGTGGTTTAGGCGGCACGATACTGGCAGCCGGAAGCACGGCCGCGCCAGCGCGCAAGGCCGCCGCTGCCCAGGCATCCACGCCCGCTGAACAGGCTCTACGCATAGTCAAACAGTGCCATCAGACCGAAATCCATATGAAGCTGCTGGTGGCAATGGAACAAGGTCGGTCCCGGATTATCGGCCACGAAATCGATCTCGGCCTCCTGGAAGCCACCCAGCATCACGACATCCTTCGACACGCCGCGGGTCGGTTTGCCGCCAATACGAATGAGCTCGAAACTGTGCCGGTGCAGGTGCATCGGGTGCACGTCGTCGGCGGCATTGCGCAGTTTCAGCCGGTACCGGCGGCCCTCATGCAGCGTATACCGCGGCGTCATCGTCTCCATCGAGAAGGCTGCGTCGTTGATCGTCCATTGATTGAAACCATTCAGCGCGCCGTTATGCTTGACGATAGTCATCTCGATCGTTTCGTCCGCCGGCGGGACTGCCGCATCCGCTTTGCCGAACGCGGCATAATCCCACCGGAACGGCTTCGGCCGCGCCCATTGCGGCTTCCGCTTTTGGCCCCCGCGTTGTTGGCCCGAATATTCGATGACGATACCCATCCCATGGCCGCGGTCGTCATCATCCAGGTCCCCCAGGACCCAGACGCCAGGGTGCTTCATCTCAACTATCGCGGAAACCCGTTCGGCGGTCCCCAGCCAAAGCACCGGCACCTCCGCCTGCACCGGCACCGGATTGCCATCCAGCGCGACCACGCGGAAGACATGGTTCGGCAGCGCCAGACTGCGTATTTCGCCCGCGCTTGCATTCAGCACATGAAACAGCACCCGCTCGCCCTGCCGGACCAGAATGGGTTCGCCGTGCCCCAGCATGCGGCCGTTGATGCTGAACAGGTCGTAGCCGACCTCGAAGCCTTTGGTCTTTTCGCTGGCTGCGTCGTCCGCAGCCTTCCCCATGCGTTGCAGCGCCCGGAGCGGCGTACCCGCGAGCGCGTCCATATCCATGTCGCCGCCGCGGCTGAAGCTCGGCAGGAACTCTTTCAAAACCAGAAATATCTCCTGGTCATACGCGCCGGGATTGGCCCGCGGCTCGATATAGACGGGCCCGGACAGGCCCGTGTAAGTACCGCGATTGAGATCCGCCCCGGCCACGACATGGCTGTGATAAAAGCGGAATCCCGACGGCTTCGGCACGAACGAGATCCGCTGCATCCCATGGGCCGGCACGAACGGAGAGCCTTCCTCGGCCGCACCATCAACGTCCGACGGGATCGTCTGGCCATGCCAATGGACCAGTTCCGGCGTGTCGGTGTCGTTATGGACGTCCACGACGACGCGCTGGCCTTCCTGGAAGCGCAGCAGCGGCCCGGGGAACTGCCCATTATACAACACCGTCGAAACGATATGGTCCGGCGCAAGTTCGACCAGACCGGTCGCGATTCGCAACGTATAGTCGGCTGGTGGCACCGCCGCACGTCCCGCAGCCGGCGATCCGGCCACCAGCGGCACAACACCGAGATGCTTCAGCAGGGAACGGCGTTCGATGACCACGGCTCCATCCTCGCCCCGGCGGTGATGCCACTACTTGCCTTGAAGTAGGTCCATGAACGGCGGGAACGTCAACAGCAGTGCCGCGATCAGCATGGACCCCGAGGCGACGTTGACCCGCACCAGGTTGATATCGCGGGGTGCCCAGCGCCTGGACAGCCCAACCCAGGCAACCAGCCAGACGGCGATCGCGGTCGTCGTGACACCCGACAACGCCCCGGTGGGGGGCCAGAAAACGAACGCCCGGCCCACCGCGGGAACGGCATCGCCGGCGAACGCGAAAACACCGAGCGCGAATGATCCGATCGCGGCCGCGAGGATGGCGGCGGCGCCGGAACCGTTCGGCAGCGAATCCGGTCGCTCAGCCATGCTACCGGTCCTGGAACAGGATGATTTCCGGCCCGCCCCGCACCGGCGCGTATTTGTTCAGGAAGGCCCCGAAGACACCCGCGACCGCCGTGGCGAAAAACGCGACGGCGGTGAAGCTCAGCACTGCGTTCCGCATCTGGCGATGCAGCGCCAGTTGCGGTCCGTATTTGATGAACACGTAGGCCACCATGGTCATCGCGATCGGCGTGAACCAGGCGATGTGCTCCTTCCATTCCATCCCCAGGTCGTGCCATCCCGCGGTCAGCGGGCTGGAGAGCAGCAACCGCCGCGGATACCCGGAGAAATCCGTCGTACCAGCGGGCGGCACCGCCCGGTACCAGGGATAGATGACATAGGCCCCCGATAACGTGGCGAGCCACGCGAGGGCCGCCATGCTGATCAGGTAGAAGCGGAACATCGTGTTGTGCCAGCCCGACGCCGGCCGTTGCGAACCGACCATGGCGGTTGCGTAGATCACGCCGATCGCGCCCGAGAACGCGAGCATGAACAACACCCCGAATCCCATGCCATGCAGCACGGTGATCATGTCACGAAACGAGATTTCCATCGAGACTATCTACTTCAGGGTCCCAAGATAGGCGATCAGGTCGCCGCGCTTGCCGGCATCCTTCACACCAGCATAGGTCATCTTCGTGCCAGGAATGACCGTCCGCGGCGCCTCGAGATACTTGTCCAGCGTGGCGTCGTCCCAGGTCATGTTTGCCGCCTCGTTTGCCGGCGAGTAGCTGTACCCGGTAACCGAACCCGTTTTTCGTCCGACCACACCGAACAAGGACGGCCCGATCTTGTTCTGCCCGGGCTGCACCGAGTGGCAGATGCTGCACGATGACTGAAACGCCGATTTGCCGGCGCCCGCATCGGCCGCCAGCGCGGCGGGACCAAGCAAGGATGTCAACAGCATACCGCCAACAGCGACGGCGCGCGGGATAAGGCCAGACATGTTCGATCTCCTCATGGGCGCGCGGCTAGTGGGCGGCCGGTAGCTTGCTGTGCAGGGTGTCGCCGATGAGCAGGATCGTCGGGATCAGGATCTCCAGATCGGTCAGCGAGTCGGCGACCGCCGATTCGGCGAACTCCTTGGCGTCGTTGTCGTGAGCTTTCGTTCCGGCGGCAACAAGTTCGTTGAGCGCTTCGGTGATCTGGGTGTGTTCGTCGAATATCTGCTCCTGCTCGGCCCTGACCCGGTCCGTCATGGGCAGCGCCCAGGCCATGTCCGGCGTCACCTTGCCCTCTGCCAGCAGCGGCAGCAGCCGCAACGGCGGAAAGACAAATTCGTCTTCGCGCCCCGCATGCCGCTTGTACAGCACCAGCACCTTCGCGGCCGCAACGCCGACCGGCCCTTTCCGTCTGGCCAGCAGCGAGATCTGCTCGAGCGTCTCTCTATGCTCGATCTGAAGGGACTGCGGAATAAGATGGGCTGCCGCCGGTGCGGGTTGCGCGTCGGCGCCCCCGAATGGCGCGATCCAGGCCGCGCCGGCGATTGCCAGCACCGCGAATAGTGTCGGTGACCTTGGGTGCATCGTTTTTCCTCCAGCAGTGGGTCGCTCGGGCGACGCGGTCATGCTCGTCATCAGAAAATCAGCCAGGCGAACAGCAGGAACGTGTTGTTGTCGCTGGCATTCCGTCCGGCACCGTCATAGTTTTTCGAGCCGCCGTTAAACTCGGTGTAGGCGATGTACTGGGCCCCCAGTTTCAGGTTCAGCAGCGGTTGCCACAATGACGTGTCCTTGCCGAACGGAACCCAGTCGGCTTCGACGGTGAATGCGTTGCTGTTGGGTTTGCTGTTGGCGCTGCCGAACACTTCCCCGGGAACATACAGGACCGGGTTTGCCGGCCCCCAGGTGTTCTGCCAGCCGAGCGTCACGCCGTAGGTGTTCTGGTACCAGTACGACACGTTGGCCCGGATCTGATTGAGGCTGTACATCGCGCCGAAACCGGTGCCCGCGGACGTCGCACGCAGGTTCTGGCTTTCATGCGTGAAGATGCCCTGCGCCGTTACGATATGCGTGCCGTCCCCCAGGAACTGGTACCCGGCGTCGAATGCGTAATCTGTATAATGATCGGCCCCGTTAGCGTTGCTGGTGGTAAACGTATCGATCGCGGGATTAACGTCCGCATGCAGGAACAAGGCGCCGACATGCGCGGCACTGTTGTCCCATTGCCATTCGTAAGCGACGCGCGCGTAGGGAGCCGGACTCGTGGTGCTGCCAATCCCGTAACCGTTACCGATCCGTCCAAGCGCCCAGGGACTCAGGGTGAGGTAGGCGCCGCCTTCGACATACAGCTTGCTGTCGTACCAGGCGTAGGCGGTGTACCCGAGGGCACTCTGGCCAAATCCGGCGGCCAGAATAGGATTGGCGGCGGGGGTCGGCGCGAGCGCGGAACTTATATAAGGATAGCCCCAGGCGAACGTCGTGTTGTACGGGTCCTGCACCGTGACGGTATTGTTGACCGTCGTGCCGACCCGCAGGTCCTTGCCGCCGACGTCGAATACCGTCGTGTAGGGCCGCAGGTCGGTATTGTCCAAATGCGCCGAATTGTCGACGTCGGTATAGGTGAACTGGATCAGGCCGCCGCTGTGTGCCCCGATGTTGCCGCCGATGAACCCGCTGATCTGGTCGAGCGAGACATTATTATTCGCGGCGTAATGCTGCGGGATCTGATCGGCCGGGAACCCGTTGCGGGTGTTGGTGAACGTGCCCTGCGCCATAACGGACACCGGCACATAGGCCAGCCACCCCTCCCCGCCCGTCTGCGTGTATCCGCCGATCTTGAACGCTCGGCCGAGGGGTGTGAGTTGCGGGCCGTAGGCGCCAATGTGGCAGGCTGTACACGGTTGCCCGGTCTGCTGTGCGAACGCCGGAATGGCCTCGGCTGGTTTGGCCAGCAGGAGTGAACCTAGTACCGGCAGCAGCAGCCAACCGGTTAAACGCCCCGCTCTGAGCACCGCCAATCCCCAACCTAGTGTTGGCCGTCAGGTTTTCCACATCGAAGCAAGGGGGTGATTGATATGGATCAAAACTGTTGCATCCGAAACTCGGTGCCGTTGACGATCTTGCGCCGATTTTTATTGACAAAAAATAGCGAAAAGGCCGGTCGATCAATCCATCCATGCTGCCAATCTTAGCTCTGGCACTCTCATGGGAAGAGTGCTAAAGCCCGCTGACCGGCGAAACAGTTTTGTCGCGGCGGTGACCGGACGAACGCCTGCCCGTCAACGCGGCACGCCCTTCCGGCCATCCCATCTGGCTTCGACCAAAACCTTCGTCACCGGCTTCCGCCGGGCGGCGAACCGGTTACGCATTCGATTTTCGGGAAGGATACACAAATGCCTGCCAAGGACGTTCGGTTCGGTGGCGATGCCCGCCAGCGCATGTTGCGCGGCGTTGATACACTCGCCGAGGCGGTGAAGGTCACGCTCGGTCCCAAGGGACGCAACGTGCTGCTCGACAAGAGCTACGGCGCGCCCCGCATGACCAAGGACGGTGTGTCGGTCGCCAAGGAGATCGAGCTTTTGGACAAGTTCGAGAACATGGGCGCCCAGCTGGTGCGCGAAGTGGCTTCGAAAACCGCTGACATCGCCGGCGACGGCACCACCACGGCGATCGTGCTGGCGCAGGCGATCGTGCGTGAGGGCCTGAAGGCGGTGTCCGCCGGGATGAACCCGATGGACCTCAAGCGCGGCGTCGACAAGGCGGTCACCGCCGTGATCGAGGAACTGAAGAAGCACTCCCGGAAGATCAGCAGCCAGTCGGAAACCGCCCAGGTCGGCACGATCTCGTCCAACGGCGAGGTTGAGATCGGCAAGATGATCGCGGAAGCGATGCAGAAGGTCGGCAACGAGGGTGTCATCACCGTCGAAGAGGCCAAGACCGCGCTGACGGAACTCGATGTCGTCGAGGGCATGAAGTTCGACCGCGGCTACATGTCGCCTTATTTCATCACCAACGCCGAGAAGATGACGGTGGAGCTGGAAAATCCCTACATCCTGCTCAACGAGAAGAAGCTGTCCAACCTGCAGTCGATCCTGCCGGTGCTGGAAGCCGTCGCTCAGTCCGGGCGCCCGTTGCTGATTATTGCCGAGGATGTCGAGGGCGAGGCCCTTGCCACCCTGGTCGTGAATAAGCTGCGTGGCGGCCTGAAGGTCGCGGCCGTCAAGGCGCCCGGCTTCGGTGACCGCCGCAAGGCGATGCTGGAGGATATCGCCGTCCTGACCAAGGGCGAAGTGATCAGCGAGGATCTCGGCATCAAGCTGGAAAACGTCACGCTGGCAATGATGGGCACCGCCAAGCGGGTGCTGATCGACAAGGAAAACACCACGGTTGTCGAGGGCGCCGGCAAGAAGGCCGACATCCAGGCCCGTTGCGGGCAGATCCGCGCGCAGATCGAGGAAACCACCTCGGACTACGACAAGGAGAAGCTGCAGGAGCGTCTGGCGAAACTGGCTGGTGGCGTTGCCATCATCCGCGTCGGCGGAAGCTCGGAGAGCGAAGTGAAGGAGCGCAAGGACCGCGTCGATGACGCCCTGCACGCCACCCGCGCGGCGGTCGAGGAAGGCATCGTTCCGGGCGGCGGCGTCGCTCTGGCGCGCGCCTCGCTGATCCTCCATAAGCTGAAGGCGGACAATGACGACCAGCGGGTCGGGATCGAGATCGTCCGCAAGGCGGCGCTGACCCCGATGCGCCAGATCGCCGCCAACGGTGGCGAGGACGGTGCGGTCATTTCCGGCAAGACGCTGGAAAAGGACGACTACAACTACGGCTTCGACGCCCAGACCGGCGAGTTCAAGGACCTGGTCAAGGCCGGGATCATCGATCCGACGAAAGTCGTGCGGTGCGCCCTGCTGAACGCCGCGTCCGTCGGTGGCCTGATGATCACCACCGAGGCGATGGTGGGCGAGCACGTGGAACCGCCCGCCGAAGCCGCCTGATCGCTGAATTCAAAGCAGCCTGCCATGCCCGTCTCCGGGTGTGGCAGGTCAGGAGAGGGCGATGACTGATCAGGACGATCCCGATCCTGCATTCGACACGTTGACCTCGCGCCTGATCCGGCGCGAGGCGCTTCGGCGTGCAGCGCAGGAGCTCTCGACGACGACTCCGGCTGGGCTTGAAAGCGCTCTGGCGCGGATTTCGGCGGAGGTGACGGCAGACGCGGCCGAGGCCAAGACGCCTGCCGCCAAAAAGGCCTAACTCCTTTCCCCGGTGGCCGGGAAGGATTCCTCCTCGGCCCGGGCGGTCGCAAGATTGGCCTGCTGCACGTACGGCAGGTTAGACAGCAGCTGCAGCGTTCGCTCCGGCGGCTGCGTGAACACCGGCGACGTCAGCACCTGCATCGCCGCGGAGCCGTTTCCCGTCTCCAGATCCAGGCTCAGCGCCAGCAACGTGTTCACCACGACCTGCGGCGGTGCGTCCGGGCGGATGCCCAGGATCTGCCGAAGGTCGTCCCGCGCCCGCGCCATGTGCAGCGGGATCGCAGCATCCATGCCGATCCAGCGCGGATTCTCCTTCAGTTCCCCGGACAGATATTCCAGCGCTACGACGGCTTTCGCGGCGTCAACCGGATTGCCTTTTGTGTTTGCCGGTGAGGCGAACGCCCAGGCCGACTGGTTGATCGCGCCGATGTCATTGTCCTCGTACACCCCGTAAACACCCGGCGGCAGGTACGGCGTGCGCTCGGTCGCCGGCAGGGTCGAGCAGGCCGCGAGGCCAGACGCCAGCAGCGGGAGGCTGATCAGAGCGCGCATGTCGATCGTCCCAAAGAAACCCCATATTGGTGTGACCGGGCCGGTCGGCTAGTCAGGCATCCTCCGGTTCCGCCAACAAATCCATACGATCGCACGCGCGATTTGCCGGCAGGATGCTGGCTGCGGCGGCTTCAAGGAACGCCTCGGCCAGGGCAGGGTCCTCCGCCAGGCGCGACAGAACCACCGCGCCGACCATGGTCGACAGCGACACCAGCGCCTTCTGGCGCTTCCGGCCCGGCAGGACACGCGTAAGCGCATCGAGCATACCGACCAGCGCCCCGCTGATCGCCTCGCGTGATGTGGATCGCCGCGCGACGTCGGGACCGAGCGTGGTGAGGGGGCAGCCGTGGGTGGAGGCGACGTGGGCGGGGTCAAGGTAGGTCAGGACAATCCGCTCCAGCGCCGCATTCCGATCCGGTGAGCGGCTGATCTCGTCCCACCGGCGGGCGGCTTTCTCCAGCAGGGTCTGGGAGACCGCCGCGGCCAGCGCCTCTTTGGAGGGGAAGTGCAGATAGAAGCCGCCGTGGGTCAGGCCGGCTTCCTTCATCACCGCGTCGACCCCGACGCCGTCGACACCGTGTTCGCGGAACAGGTGGCCGGCAGCGGTCAGGATGCGCTCGCGGGTTTCGGCCCGTCTCCCTTCAGGTTTGGGCTGGGTCTTGACCATGCGAAGCCTCCCCGGGTGTGACGATCGTCATATTGGCACTTGACTTCTATATGACGAACGTCATCCTGAACGCAACACCGACCGGAGTTTGGCATGGAAGCGCCTATGGGACCTCGTTTGATGGCCCGCCTGTTCGCCGGGCGCTTGCATTATGCCTGGGTGGTCGTGGCCGTTATGTTCGTGGTCATCCTCGCCTCGGTTGGCGTGCGCGCCACGCCGGGCGTGCTGATCGTGCCGCTTCAGCAGGCGTTTGGCTGGAACGCGGCGGTGATTTCCGGCGCGGTGTCGCTGAACATCCTGCTGTTCGGACTGGTCGGGCCGTTCGCCGCCGGTCTGATCCAGACGATCGGGTTGAAGCGGACGGTGCTGTTCTCGATGATCCTGCTGGTGATCGGCGCGGGGCTCAGTTCGTTCGTCACCCAGATCTGGCAGTTGTATCTGACCTGGGGCGTGCTGGTCGGTCTTGGATCGGGCGCCGGCATGGTCGGGTTGGCAACCGCGATCGCCAACCGCTGGTTCGTGCATCGGCGCGGGCTCGTGGTCGGGCTGTTGACGGCGAGCAACGCGTCCGGGCAACTGGTGTTTCTGCCGTTGCTGGCGAGCCTCGTCGTTTCGCACACCTGGCACATCGTGCCGCTGGTGGTCGCGGGCGTGATCCTCGCACTGATCCCGCTGGTGCTGCTGATGCTGCCGGAAAGTCCGGCCTCGATCGGGCTGGGTCCGTTCGGGTCGACCGAGGTCGTGGCATTGCCGCCGCAGTCCGGGAACCCGTTCGTCATCGCCATCGCCGGGCTGATGCGCGGCGTCCGGTCGGTCGATTTCTGGCTGCTTTTCATCACATTTGCGGTGTGCGGTTTCTCCACCAACGGGCTGGTGGCGACGCACCTGATTCCGTTCTGCATGGACCATGGCATTCCGGAAGTCAGCGCGGCCAGCCTGCTGGCGGCGATGGGCGTGTTCGACCTCATCGGCACGACGCTGTCGGGCTATCTCACGGACCGGTACGACTCGCGGATTCTTTTGTTCTGGTACTACGGCCTGCGCGGGCTGTCGCTGGTGGTGCTGCCGTTCACGCATTTCGACGTCGTCAGTCTGGCGATCTTCTCGGTCTTCTACGGCCTGGACTGGGTGGCGACGGTGCCGCCGACCGTGACTCTGACCAACGAGGTGTTCGGCCGAAAGGACGCGCCAGTGATCGTTTCATGGATTGTGGCCGGGCATCAAATCGGCGGTGCCCTGGCGGCGCTGGGGGCGGGGGAGACCCGATATCTGACAGGCAGTTACGTCCCGGCGTTCCTGGCGAGCGGAGTCGCGTGTCTGATGGCGGCCCTGATGGTGCTGCGGATCGCGCGGCGGCGGCCGGCTCTGGCGGTGGCGGAATAGCCTTCCCGCATCCTCTCCCGGGAGGCGGAAGCCAGATTGCGTCCTTACGACCGCCATTCTAAAAGAACCGTCGGGATGCGGTTTTGAAGGATTTCTGCGGTGCTGCGTACGGCAGACACACGTAACCGAGACGTTCGAGCGGTTTTGTCATTGGTATCTGCATCAAAGGCGTCATCCTGGATCGCCTCATTAACCTGATCTGCCGCAATGTGTCGCCCGCCCTCTTGCTGGGGGTCGGCCTGCTGGCGGGCAGTATTATTGTCAGCGCCATTATCAGCTACCGGATCAGCGACGCTCCCCGCTCCTGGCGCGGCTTCTGGCACCATGTCCTGCCGCCCGACAGCTTCCGCCATCCGTCCGGACGGGCGGATATCATATTTTTTATCTCTCGGGCTTTGACCAATCTGGTGGTGGTGGTCCCCGGCGCCGCATTTGTATTCGGCGTCGGCGCGATGGTGAACCGGTTGTTGCAGCACGTGATGCCGCTACCGCCATCGACGACGGCTGCGACCACCGGTCTGCTGATCCTGTTCAGCCTGACCATGATGCTGATCTATGACTTTTCCTACTTTCTGTTTCACTTCGCCCTGCATCGTGTCCCGCTGCTGTGGGAGATTCATAAGGTGCATCATTCGGCTGAGGTGATGGTGGGGCTGACCAAATACCGGGTCCACCCGCTCGAGACGTTCATCCAGCATCTGTGGGACGCAGTGTTCGTCGGCACTGTCTACGGGGTGTGGCTGTTTTTTGCCTATGATCCGGTCGAGCTTGCCGTCTTCGGCATTGATATCTACCGATTCCGGAACATTCTGCTGCTCGATGTCATCCGCCACACCGATTATCCGATCGGCTTCGGCCCGGTGGTCGGCAAAATTTTCATTTCACCGCATTATCACCAACTGCATCACAGTGCCGCTCGCGAACACTGGGACAAGAATCTCGGGCTCGGCCTGGCAGTGTGGGATTGGCTGTTTGGCACCTTGATGGCGCCGAAGCCAAATGAGGTGTTTACCTATGGCTTGCGGCTGACCGATCGGGAAAGTCAGGACTACCACGCGTTGTGGCGCCTCTACACCGTCGCTGTCATCAAAATGGTCCGCATGGCTAACGGGCGGCGGCGTCCGCCGGTGCCGTCGATGAACACGCTGCCGCCGGGCGACACCGGGACCAGCTATTGACGCGGGCGCCGACAAGCGCCGGTCAGGCCGGCCATCGCCAGTCCGCAAACCTGGTTCCGTCCCCCGGCCTTCGCCCGATACAGCGCGCGGTCGGCCGTGTCGACCAGTCGAACGGGATCCCGATCGGTCGTGCGCGGCAAAACCGAACTGGCCCCGACACTGACCGATGCGGTGCCGCTAGGACTACCGAGGTGCTCAATCAGCAAGGCGCCGATGGCCAGCCTGATGGTGTCGCCGACGGCTATCGCGCCCTCCAGGTCGGTCGCGGGGAGCAAGACGGCAAATTCTTCTCCGCCATAGCGGGCAGCGATGTCGTCGGGACGTCGGACGACCTCCTGGACCGCGCATGCGACGCGACGCAGGCGGGCGTCCCCGGCGATATGGCCGTAGCGATCATTATAGGCCTTGAAGTGGTCGATATCGAGCATCAGCAGGCCGAGCGGACAGCGGCGACGGCGGGCGCCACGAAACGCCTGAAGCAGTGATTCGTCAAAATGGCGCCGGTTCGCCAGGCCGGTCAGGCCATCGCGATGGGCCATTTCCTGCAAGGCGCGGTTGGCCTCGGCGAGCTTGGCGTTTGCTTCGGCAAGCCGCTGTTCCGCGCTCTTCTGCGCTGAGATATCGCGGATGATGGCCAGGATGCCGTTGTCTTCGGCCAGGTGGCGATACCTGGCCTCAACCCAGATGTATCGGCCATCCTTGCGGCGCATGCGGAATACCAGATCGAGGCGTGGGTTGTCGGTGCCGACCATGCCGAAGGTGGCGGCCACGCGATCCAGGTCTTTCGGGTGAACCAGTTGGTAGGCGTGCCGTCCGAGCAGTTCGGCCGGCTCAAAGCCCAGGACTTCGCGTGAGGAGGGGGACACAAAGATGCGGTTGCGGGCGGCGTCGCCCCGGACGATCAGATCGACCGCGTTTTCGACAATCAGCCGGTACGCGGCGGCGTCGGCGCGGTCGCTAGTCTCGGTTTCGGTCTGGTGCATTGGGCCGCTCACGGGGCAGCGTTTTTAGCCCGCCGGAATGAACATCCGGTTAACGAGCGGTGGTGCTCTGGGGTTGCCATCAACAATCGGCGCGGACACGGAACCGGGCGACGCCGCGCGGCAGCGGGCTTCTTGGAGCGCCTCGTTGCGCATCTCAAGCCTTTCCAAACCAGGTCCGCAAATGGCATGAAGGCGATAAGTGCGCGCGGCGAAGGATTCGCAGACCTTTCCCGCGCCTGCGATGATCGGCTTGCCGTTTGAAGGACTGCAACATGAGGGGCGCGGTTCAGACGCGAAAACGGGCATCCGCAGCCCCAATGCCGCCCGTTCTCGCTCCCGACCACTCGAAAGCGCTCGCGCAGGCCGTAGCCAATACCTCGGTCGACGCCGCCCGCACCGTCGCCTGGCGCGTGGCCCAGGGGTGGTGGAATGCCCTGGTTGGGAAACTCAATCCCGTCGCGCCGGCACGCTATAACGGAGCCGTTGTCGAACACCTCCCCGGCATCGACACCATTGCCGAGTCGTTCGGTGCCGAGCTCTCCCGTCAGCCGGTCTGGCAAGCCGCCGCGGAGATTGGGCGACTGTACTGTTCGCTGCTTCCAACCAAACACCGCCGCCTGAATGGCGTTTTCTACACACCGATGCCCCTGGTCAGCCGGTTGCTGGATGGCGCTGAAGCGGCGGGCCACGACTGGACGCTGGGCAAGGTCATCGACCCGTCTTGTGGCGGCGGCGCCTTTCTGATCGAAGCCGCCGGCCGGATGGCGACGGCTCTCGGTGCGGCCGACCCGGCGATCATCGTCGCTTCAGTGTCCGCCCGTCTTCGCGGGTGGGAACTGGACCCGTTCGCCGCCTGGCTGTCGCACGTCTGCGTCGAGGCGCTGCTGCTGCCGCATGTCCTGGCGTCCGGCAAACGGCTCACACCGCTCACGGAAACCCGCGACAGCCTCACCGGATGGGACTGGGATGAGGGGGAATACGCCCTGGTGATGGGCAATCCAGCCTTCGGCAAGATAAAAGACAATGACGCGATCCGGAACCGCTTCCGCCGGTCGCTCTTCGGACACCCGAACCTCTACACCCTGTTTACCGACCTGGCCGTCCACCTTGCCGCCCCGAAAGACGGGATCATCGCCTATCTGACCCCGACGAGCTACCTGGGCGGTCAGTATTTCAAGGCGCTGCGGCGGCTGCTGGCGAAGCAGGCCCCTCCGTTCAGCATCGACATCGTCGAAAGCCGCGTCGACGTGTTCGAGGACGTCCTGCAGGAAGTCGCGTTGAGCGTGTTCCTTCGGGGATCTGAGGCGAGGACTGCGAACTGCTCCGTCATCCACGTCGGGAAAAAAGGTCTGCGGATCGAGGCCGCGGGCTGCTTTGTCCTGCCGCGTGACCCCGAGGTTGCCTGGCTCATGCCACGCCAGGCCAAAGATGCGGTTCTGGTCGAACGGATGCTTTCGATGTCGTCGCGGCTGGCGGACTGGGGCTATTCGGTCAGCACCGGACCACTGGTGTGGAATCGCAAAAAAGCCCGTCTCCATAACGAGCCCCGCAAGGGGTCGGTGCCCGTCGTGTGGGCTGAATCCGTCAGCATCGATGGGACCTTCCGTCTCAAGAACGAAAAGCGCAGCCATGCCGCTTTCTATGCGCCAAGCGGTCCGGCAGACTCGAATCTAGTGCGTGCGCCTTGTGTTCTGATCCAGAGGACGACGGCCAAGGAGCAGAACAGGCGGTTG
>Ga0302320_10017257_pt1 | contig 14668 bp, 8 predicted proteins | sample Bog_T0_3_FD_202130 | JGI IMG/M metagenome (GOLD analysis project Ga0302320, IMG submission 202130) | Peat permafrost microbial communities from Stordalen Mire near Abisko, Sweden - Bog_T0_3 | ecosystem: Environmental > Terrestrial > Soil > Wetlands > Peat | place: Sweden: Abisko, Stordalen Mire...
AGCTTCAAGTTGCCGTCACCCTTCGGTACGATTGAGAGTATTTATGAGCGAAAAGCCTTTCATCACAAAACGCACGCAGGCCTGGCGCACTCGCGACCTGAAACCATGGTTTGTCGAAGCTATCGATGTCATTGAGGAGTTTGGTTGCCAGGTTACGCACGTGAAGGGTGACTCGGCATGCCCGGGCTTCTCTTACACCACCGGCGTCACAGATACCTGCGGCAAGCCTGAGCTCATTACCGTTGGTCTGTCATCAGACACTGCACATCATGCGCTAAACGAAGCTGTTTCGATGATGCGGAGTGGCGCAGACTTGAGCAAGGGTCGCCATCGCGAGCTAGTCGGAGAAGTGGAAGTGGAATTCCACCATGTTGACCCAAAGTGGCTCCATCACATCATGCTGCGCACGGATTGGTTCTACGAAGGAGCAGACGTTCCCGTACTACAACTTGTCTACCCCGACCTGGATAACCGATTTGCCGGAGAGGAAGGTTTCAATGATTACTTTCTCCAGCCGATTCTAGGCGCGGACACCGAACACGGAACGCTAGAGCATGATTTGTGGGCATCGCACGATTCGGGTAGTAGTCTCTCCCGGTGGAAGTTTTCTGACTCACCTCACACGAACGCTTACCTCTCGAAGACCGTCTTTGAAAAAGATGAGCCCATCACCTACGTCTCGCATGACAGCGAAGACGGAGCATGGCAATTCCTCGGCGAGAAGATGGCCGACGGCGGCGGTCCGGTCGTCTCCTGCTTGCATCACCCTATCGACGATGACCGCTCGCTCGAAGAGCTTCACGATCTTCCCACGGGTTGGTACGCCGTGCGAGACAAGCCAGGCCACCCCGTGGAAGCGCTTCGAACACCCACCCGATGACCAGGGTGAGGGAGGCAGCAGCGCGTCCAACGCTTGACACGCCTCATATAATGGAGACGCGCAAGAAGACCGCGCGGCCACGAGCCGGGCTCTTCCGCTGACTGGCCCAGGCCGGGTGGGGTATTCGACCTTTGACAATACAAACGCTGCCTCTGGGCGCGGGATTTCGATGAGATATATCTTAAAGATATAGATAGAGAAAGATATATCTTAAAGATACTTCTGCGTACTGATAATAAAGGGGTTAGCCCTTCATCCTCCGCGCTGTTCCGGGAGGGGGTCCACCGCTAAGTCCTTATGGCTGCCAACTTTGGGGGAAAATGGGGGGAGGGGGGAGGGGCCAGGGCAGAATCCGCCTCGCACCGCCGGGCTTTGGCCTTCTCTACGCTCTACCCTCTATCCTCTACACTCTACCTATGATCGAACTGGCCTTCTCCATCCTCGCCGCGGACTTCGCCCATCTCGCCGAGGAGATCGCCCGCGCCGAGCGCGGCGGCGGAACCATCGTCCACGTGGACGTGATGGACGGCCACTTCGTCCCCAACATCACCTTCGGCCCGCCGGTGGTCGCGGCCATACGGCCCATCACTAAACTGCCGCTCGACTGCCACCTGATGATCGAGGACCCCGACGAGTTCATCCCCGCCTTCGCCGCCGCCGGCGCGGACATGGTCAGCGTCCACGTGGAGGTCTGCCGGCACCTGAACCGCACCCTGCAGTTCATCGCCGACCACAAGATGAGGTCCGGCGTCGTCCTCAACCCGGCCACTCCGGTCGAGGCTGTCTTCGAGGTCCTGCCCATGGTGCACCACGTGCTGGTGATGAGCGTGAACCCCGGCTTTGGTGGGCAAAAATTCCTGCCCCGCTCCATCGAGCGCATCGACCATCTGCGCCGCCTGCGCGAGGAGCTCGGTCTGAACTTCCGCATCGAGGTCGATGGCGGCATCGGCCACGACACCGTCGCCGAGGTCGTTCACGCGGGCGCCGATATGCTGGTGGCCGGCTCGGCCATCTTTGAAGGCGGAACGGCGGAGGGCGGTAAGGCAGGCGAGCCCTCCAAGACCGAGCACAATGCGCGCGAGTTCCTGCGCATCGCCCGCTCCGCCGCCAGCCGCCACGCGTAGAGCAACAACTGGCCCCCATTGCGACCTTTGCGTCTTTCCATTGCGTCCTCTGCGTTCGTCTTTGCTTTTGCCTTTACCCTGCTTCCCCTGCCTCGCTCCGCCCGTCTCACCCACAGGCCCGCGAAGTGACCATTCCCGCTCCGGCGGCTAGAATAAGAGGAGCCCCGCGCAGCCCTGCTGCGCGGCCCAGATGGAGTCCTGATGCGCCCCTGCACCCGCAACCCTGTTTCACGCCTCGCCTTCTCCGTTCTTGCGTTCGCTCTCTCCGCCGCCGCCCTTCGCGCGCAGGATGCTTCGCCGCCCACGGACCCCGCGCCGCCCGTCCAGACTGAGGTGAAACAGACCGCGCCCGCGCAAACCGCGCCGCCGGCCCAGGCCTCCGCCACGCTCTCGAACGTCAAGCCCGCGAAGAAGACGCGAGTGGCCAAGGACGACCGCGTCAAGCAGACCAAGGACACCAAGGTCGCCGTCAAGAAGGACAAGAAGCTCGATCCGCTTGCCGGCAAGGACGCGCAGCTGCCCGACAAGCAGCTCTATGACAAGGCGATGGTGCAGCAGAAGGCCGGCCACTTTGACGTCGCCCGTCTCGACCTGCAGACCCTGCTGAACACCTACCCTGACTCGCAGTACCAGATGCGCGCCAAGCTGGCCGTCGCCGACTCCTGGTACCACGAGGGCGGCAGCGCCGCGCTGACCCAGGCCGAGCAGGAGTACCAGGACTTCATCACCTTCTTCCCCAACGCGCCCGAGACCCCCGAGGCCCAGATGCGCATCGGCGACATCTACCTGAAGCAGATGGACGTGCCCGACCGCGACTACATCAAGGCCACCAAGGCGGAAGAAGCCTACCGCACCATGCTGAAGCAGTACCCCGACGCCCCCAAGGTGCTGACCGATGAAGCCAAGCAGAAGCTCCGCGAGGTGCAGGAGGTACTGGCAACCCGCGAGTCCGGGCTGGCCGCGTTCTATGCCAGCCATGCCAACTGGCCGGCCGCCATCGCGCGCTACCAGACCGTCATCGACACCTATCCGCAGTACAGCCACATGGATGACACGCTCATCGGCCTGGGTGATGCCTATGAGGAAGAGGCGCAGATCGTCCGCATGCAGCGCCTCACGGAAGACGTCCGCTCCGCCCTGCTGCAGGAGTTCGACGGCAAGGCCGCCAACGCCTACCGCAAGGTGGTGATCTACCACTACGCCGCACCCCACGTGGAGGACGCCAAAGAGCGCCTCGCGGCGATGAACCTGCCCATCCCCCGTCCCACTCCCGAGCAGGTCGCCGCCAGCGAGGAACTCGAAGGCAGCCGCGCCCAGTACAACCTGCGCCGCCGTCTGGAGCTGCTCTTCCTGCGCACGCCGGACACGGTGACCGCTGCCCGGGTCGGCGATCCGCCGCTCGAAGACCCCGCACCGACGGTGGCTCCGACCATCGTAAAGCAGTTGACGGCCAGCTACGTCGCGGCGATCCACCCCGGCGCGCCTGTACCGGCTGCCAACTCCGCACCGGCCGCCCCCGCCGCTCCGGCTGACGGCGCAGACCAGCCGGCCGCCGCGCCCCCGGCCTCCACCGCCCCGCCCACGCTCTCGGATGTCCCCGCGGGCAGCGGTGACGCCGTCTCCGGCGCCATGACCGAAGCCACGCCTGCAGCCTCTTCCGGTGTCGGCAACTCTGGCGCATCCCTGGGCGTAGAGGTCCTCACGCCCGGCGTCACACGCAACCCCGTGGCAGGCAGTGGCGTCTCCAGTGGCAGCGGCGCAGCCAGCACGCTGCCCGCCGCTACCGGCGCTCCCGACCCCAACAACGGCCTTACCAGCGTCGGCCCCAAGAACACCGCCGCACTGCCGCCCATCGAGAAGCCCACCGCCGCGCCCGACCAGGTGAATGACGTCGCCAACCAGCCCCAGCCTGTAACCCCGGCTACGACCGCCGTCGCCAAGGGCAAAGGCAAGAAGAAAACCAAGGCCCCCGCGGAAGACAAGAACGACGAGAGCTCCAGCAAGAAGAAGCCCAAGAAGGGCCTCGACAAGCTGAACCCGTTCTAGAAGCAGTGAAGAGTGAAAGGTGAATGAGGCGGGAGCTGCAACATGGCTCCCGCCCCATGTTTTGCATTGCGCCCTCTGCGATTTTCCTTTGCGTCCTCTGCGTTCGTCTTTGCTCTTCGCCCGCATGACGACTCATCCTGCTACCCTTAACACTTATGCCCGAAGAACTTCCCAAGGCCTACGACCCCGCCCTCATCGAAGACAAGTGGGCCAAATTCTGGGTCGACGAACAGATCTTCCACGTCCCCACTCCGGCCTCGAACTCCGTCATCGTGAGCAAGCCCTTCGTCCAGCTCCTGCCGCCGCCCAACGTCACCGGTCGTCTGCACATGGGCCACATGCTCAACCAGACGGAGATGGACATCCTCGCGCGCTGGCACCGCATGTCCGGCGACACCAGCGTCTGGGTTCCCGGCACCGACCACGCCGGCATCGCCACGCAGATGATGGTGGAGCGCCAACTCGGCACCGAAGGCAAAAAGCGCACCGACTTCACCCGCGAGCAGTTCACCGAGAAAGTCTGGGCCTGGAAGCAGCAGTACGGCACGGCCATCACGGACCAGATGAAGCGTCTCGGCGTCAGCGTCGACTGGCAGCGCGAGTACTTCACCATGGACGAGAACCTCAACGTCGCAGTCCGTGAAGCCTTCGTCCGGCTCTACGAGCAGGGCCTGATCTATCGTGGCGCCTACATCGTCAACTGGGACCCTGAACTCCAGTCCGCTGTCTCCGATCTCGAGGTAGAGAACGAAGAGCGCCTCGGCTCCATCTATCACATCCGCTACGACCTCGCGGACGGCACGGGCAGCGTCACCATCGCCACCACGCGCCCCGAAACCATGCTCGGCGACGTGGCTGTCGCCGTGAATCCCCACGACGAACGCTACACCGCAGTCATCGGCAAAGAGCTTGTTCTGCCCTTAAGCGCCGTGGCTGGAAAACCGAACCGCAACATCCCCATCCTCGCCGACGACTGGGCCAAACCCGAGTTCGGCACCGGCGCGGTCAAGGTCACACCCGCGCACGACCCTAACGACTTCGCCATCGGCCAGCGCCACAAGCTGCCCTCACCCAGCATCCTGGACACGCAGGCACGCATCGAGCTCGCCGGGTCGTCGTATGACAAGCTGGACCGCTTCGAAGCCCGCAAGCGCATCGTCGCCGACCTCGAAGCCTCGGGCCATCTCGTCGCCGTCAAGGACCACACGCTTACACTCCCGGTGAGTCAGCGCACGGGCGCCATCATCGAGCCACGGCTCTCGACCCAATGGTTTATTGCCGTGCATAAGAAGCCCTCGAACGGCGGCCCCTCGCTTGCAGACAAGGCGATCGCTGCGGTCCGCGACGGCTACGTGCGGTTTACACCGGAGAACTACAACAAGACGTACTTCGAGTGGATGAATAACCTCCATGACTGGTGCATCTCGCGTCAGCTGTGGTGGGGCCATCGCATCCCTGCATGGCACTGCGACGCGTGCCATCAGATCATCGTCGCCCGGAACACACCCACAGCGTGCACACACTGTGGCGGTAGCAAGCTGCGTCAGGAGACCGACGTGCTGGACATGTGGGTCTCATCCGGTCTGCTTCCCTTCACTGTCTTCGGGTGGGACGGCAGCGACCGGCTCACAGCAGGCCTCGCGGCCTTCTATCCCACGCAACTCCTGGTGACGGGCTTCGACATTATCTTCTTCTGGGTGGCGCGCATGATCATGCTAGGCTGCCATCTCATGGCAGACGTCCCTCTGCCCGACGGCAGCCCCCGCGCCCTCGCCGACACGGTCCCCTTCCGCGAGGTCTACATCCACGGCCTGATCCGCGATGCCAACCGCGAGAAGATGTCCAAGACCAAAGGCAACGTCATTGACCCCATCGAGATCGTGAAAAAGTACGGCACCGATGCCGTACGCTTCACGCTGGCCTCACAAGCCAGTCCCGGCACGGACATCGCCTTCAACGAAGCCCGCACCGAAGGCTACCGCGCCTTCGCCAACAAGATCTGGAACGCCGCAAGATTCATCCAGATGAATATCGACCGGGGTCGTGAAGACGGTTACAAAGCGCTATTAGCTACTCCTCTGCTTGAAGAGGGATACATTTATCACCTTGGGACAGTTGGTGAATCAACGATTGAAACTCGCTGGATTTACGCCCGCCTGAGCTCGGTATGCTCCGAGGTCGCAACGTTTCTCGAATCAGATCGATTCGATGAAGCTGCGAATACCGTTTATCAATTCTTTTGGGGGGAATTCTGCGACTGGTACGTTGAATTGGTTAAGTTGCGCCTGGACTTCAGCCAGCCGGATAACCAAGAAACGTGGTTTGCGCTCATTGGGTTAGTGAACGCATTCGAGTCCGCTTTGCGTTTGCTTTCACCCTTCATGCCATTTCTCACCGAGGAACTCTGGCACGCACTTTATGCAAGTGTGGATCAGTCTTTGCCCGCGAAGTCCATCGCGCTGACGAGATATCCACTAGCCGACGACTACTACTGCGATGCGGGTTCCGTTGAGTCGATGAACACACTCCAGGAACTCATCACGACCGTCCGAGCCCTGCGCAAGGACCTCGCCGTACCCGAGAAGGAATCGGTGCCAATCCAACTTCACGCGACGGCCAACATCACCACGCTCGCGCAATCCAACGCCGACATGCTCAGCCGCATGGCCCGCGTCAGCTCCATCGAGATCGTCCCAACGACACCCACCGGCGACAACGCGCGCTCCACCACCAGCTTCGACGTTGCTCTAATATACGAGCGCCAGATCGACGTCCACGCCGAACGCGAGCGCCTCACAAAGGACCTCTCCAAGTTCAACAAGGGCCTCGAAGCCGCCGAGAAGCAGCTCAACAACGAAGGCTTCATCGCCCGCGCCCCAGCCCACATCGTTGAAGGCCTCCGCAAGCAGCACGCCGAAACCCTCGCGCTCAAGCAAAAAGCCGAAGCTGCCCTCGCCGCGCTTCCGCCCGGGTAGTTACTTCGCCGTAAACTCCTCGGCGATCTTCGTCAGCACGTCCCAGTCGTCAGTGCGGAAAGGCGCTGCCGGCAGGCCTGCCTTGTTGTACAGGTTGCAGCCGAACGGATAGTTCGCCCACGCATACCGCACGGCCACAGGATGCGGCACCTTCTCACTGCTTACCACCACCGTATCGCCTTCAATTACCGCCGCCGCGGGTGCAAAGACCTTGTCCTCGCCCGCAACCTCGAACCACTGGAGCGGCCCATCCTTTGCAACGAGCCCGCCGTCCACGTGCGTGAACTTCAGCCGCACGCGGTCGCCCTCCACGGCATATCCGGCATACACCGGCCCGGAAAATGGAACCTTCCGCCCATAGACCTTCGCCAGCGCAATCGCCGTCAGCCGCTCGCCCAGCGGCGCCTTGTTCTTGGGATGCACGTTGTCCGGGTCGCCGATGTCGATGGTCACTGCCATCCCCGTGTTCTTCAGCTCCAGGATCTTCGCCTGCTGCTCGCGCACCTCCGGGTTGTTGCTCACGTTCTTCAGCGCCGGCAACTGCACTGCGAAGAACGGAAAGTCGCCTTCGCCCCACAGCGCGCGCCAGCTCGTCACCAGCTTGGCCATGGTGTCGGAATAGCGCATCACGCCCGCCTTGCCGTCCACAATCGACTCGCCCTGGTACCAGAGCGCGCCGCGCATCGCATACGGAATCACCGGGTTCACCATGCCGTTGAACAGCACCGTCGGCTGATGCTGGTCCAGGGCCGGATCGCGCATCGGCCCCGGCCGCGGCGCCCGCGCGTTGATCGTCAGCGGCCCGGCCGGACCGTCGCCGTTCGCCGCCCCCGGATGGCCCTTGAAGAAATCCCTCTGCGCATCCAAGCGCGCCAGGTCCGCCTGCAACAGCGGGTCGGCCGCCACCACGTCCCGCGGAATCCATGCCTCCGCCACACTCGCGCCGTAGGCCACCGTCAGTATCCCCACCGGAACGTGCAGCGCCACCTGCAGGTCCTTCGCGAACAGATACCCCACTGCGGAGAATGCTCCCACGGTCTCCGGCGTACACACCACCCACTTGCCCTTCACCTCGGTCAGCGGCATCGGGCTGGTTACGTGCGCGGCCGTGAACATCCGTATCTGCGGATAGTTCGCCGCCGCCATCACCTTGTCTTCATCCTGCATCCCGGCAAAGCGCGCCGCCTTCACCGAGACGGTAAACTCCATGTTCGACTGCCCCGAGCCCACCCACACCTCGCCCACCAGCACGTCCTGCACCTGGATCGTATTGCTGCCGGCGATGGTCATTGTGTACGGCCCGCCCGGCGTCAGCTTCGCCAGCCGCACTATCCAGCGGCCATCGGCGCCCGCCACCGCGCTCTTCTTCTGCTTCAGAAGGCTGACGGTTACCCTCTCGCCCGGCGCCGCAGTTCCCCACACCGGCACCTCTCGGCCGCTCTGCAGCACCGCGTGGTCGCTGAACAACGCAGAGGGTTTCACCTCTGCTCGCAACCAGCCAGCCAACATCAGCACCACAAATACAAAGCACGCGACGAATCTGCTACTTTGGCTGCGCATATTTTTTGTCTTCTTCCTATCTGCGGAGAGCCCGCGGCGAACCATCCTAACAAGATGGTTGCCAGGAAGGAAAGAAGGAGTTCCAATGTCGCGTCGTCTTCTCTCGCTCAGCCTGATACTTGCAGCCGCCGTCGTCGCGCTGCCGGCACAAACGCCAACCTCCCCGCAGACCCCGCCTCCAGAAGCGCGGACAGACACGCGGCCCCCGCGTCCCACACCGCCCACGCGCGATCCCCACACCCCGGACTACGTCGCCGCCACCGAGCTGCCTGACACCACGCTTCCATCGCCCGCCGCCAACGGCAACTTCATCCTTGGCCCCACCCACAATCCCGCGCCGGAGATGACACCCGACCCCGCCGTCCCGCACGGCACCGTCTACGAGTTCACCATGAGCTCCACCGACAGCAAACTCTACCCCGGCATCGCGCGCGACCCCGGCACCTTTGGCACGGCGGACCCTGCCGACCCGTCGCGGATGATCGTCACCACCAGCCACCCCGCGCCCTACACACGCCACGTCGCGGTCTACGTTCCCGCCCAGTACGTCGCCGGAACCGCCGCGCCGCTGCTGGTCGGCGCCGATGGCCCCGACCGCGCGCTCTTCACCACGCTCGACAACCTCATCGCCGCCCGCCGCATCCCCGCGCTCATCGCCGTCTCCATCGGCAACGGCTCCGGCGATGCCCAGGGCAGCGAGCGCGGCCTGGAGTACGACACCATGTCCCCGCGCTACGCCGAGTTCGTCGAGACCGAGGTCCTTCCGCTGGTCGAGTCGCAGTACCACGTCCGCCTCACCCGCGACCCCAACCTGCGCGCCACCATGGGAGGCAGCTCGGGAGGCTCCTGCGCGCTCATCATGGCCTGGTACCACCCCGACCTCTACCGGCGCGTGCTCACCTACTCCGGAACCTACGTGAACCAGCAGTGGCCGCACAACGACGCTACACCGCACGGCGCCTGGGAGTTCCATGAGCACCTCATCCCCGCGTCGCCGCGCAAACCGCTGCGTCTATGGCTGGAAGTCGGTGACCGCGACAACCTCAACTCCAACGCGCTGAACGACCACATGCACGACTGGGTCATCGCCAATGAGCAGATGGCGAAGGTCCTCGCTGCCAAAGGCTACCCCTACCAGTTCGTCTTTGCGCGCAATGCCGGACATACTGACCGCTCCGTCAAGCAGCAAACCCTGCCGGAAGCGCTCGAGTACCTGTGGCAGGGCGCCCCCATCGCTCCCACGAAAAACTGACCGCCACACCATCGACTTCTCAGCGCCACTCCCCTCACGCCTACGCAATCGGCGCGCCACCCGCCCGGTAGATTCCCTCGATCGCCCGCAGGTCCTTCAGCCCCTCTTCCCCCGGCGACCACGGCGGACGGCTCTCGCGGATACACGCCGCCAGATGCTCACCCTCCAGCCCCAGTTGGAAGTGTCCCTTGCCGGTGCCGGTCTCATCGAAGACCGTCTCGCCCGCCCTTCCGGTCAGATGGATCCCGCCGCCGCCGAACGCCGGGCTTAGTGACAGGTAGCCTGCATCGCCATGCACGCTCAGCGTCTGCGGCCCGAACTGACCATACGAGCAGCCGCAGCTCGCCACAATCCCCGATGGAAACTTCATCGTCCACTCCACCGACTGCTCCACTTCGGCGAAGCGCGGGTCATCGCGGTCGCGCGTTGCCAGCACCGCCGTAAACTCCGTGGGCTCCTCCTGCGCAAGATAGCGGATCCCGTTCAGCGGATAGATGCCCACATCCATCACCGATCCCCCACCGCCATACTGCCTGGTCAGCCGCCACGCGCCCACCGTCTGCGACGCCGGAAAGCTGCCGCGGAACGACTGCACCTCACCCAGCGCACCGCTCGCCACAATCTCCCGCGCCCGCTGCCACGTTGGGTCGTAGTGCATACGGTAGGCGATCATCAGTTTCCTGTCCGCCGACCGGCACGCCTCGATCATCGTACGGCACTCTGCGCTGGAGACCGCCATCGGCTTCTCGCACAGCACATGCTTGCCCGCCTTCGCCCCGCGCACCGTGTACTCGCAGTGCATTGAGTTCGGCAGACCAATGTACAGCGCTTCCACCTCCTTGTTCTCACGGATGCGGTCGAACGTCTCATAGGTATAGATAGAACTCTTCGGAATCCCGTACATCGCGGCGAAGTGCGCTCCCTTGGTCTCAGGGTGCCCGGTCACCAGTGCCGTGATCTTCACCTTTGGCGAGCTCGCGCACGCCTCCATGAACGCCGTCGAGATCGACCCCAGGCCCACCGCCGCAAATCCCACGGACTTGGCGTTGCCTTGCGCGGGCTTTTCCTGGCTCCATGCCTGCCGCAACGGCGCAGCAGCAGCAGCCAGCGTAGACAGCTTCGTGAAATCTCTACGGTTCATCGGACTCCTCCTCCCAAAACGGGGCCCATCCACAACGAACTACGGATCCACTGGAAACTGAAAACAAATGAACAAAGAGCTGAGAACTTACAGTGGTCCCGGCCCAGGGTTTCCCGCAGCCGGAGCCGTTCCCGGTCGCGGCCCGCGCGGAGCCCCCGCACTGAACAGCGGCCCCAGATTCAGCGCTGCCGCGCTGTCGGGATGCGCCGGATCGAAGCCCTTGAAGTCGTCCACGATGTAGCCGGCGAGCGGCAGCCTGTTCTCCTTGATCCCCATCACAATGCACTTCGCGAACTCATAGCCGCCATACGCCGTGGAGTGCGTTCCGTCCGCCAGGATCTTCGGCGCGTCCGTTCCTGCGGCTTCATAAAACGCAATGCTCATCTTGTACAGGTCGATCAGCGGCACGTGCTCCTCGCGCGCTACCTCGCGCATCGCCTCCGGATAGCCGCCGTGGCCATGCGTCGGCGCTCCCGTCTTGCGGTCACCGCGGTCCATCGCGGTCACCAGCACGGGCGTCGCTCCGCGCAGCCGCGCCTCCGCGATGTACACCTTCAGATAGGCCTTATACGTGGTCTCAGCCTCCACGTAGGTCTGCGGCCACGCGATCTTCGAGTCGTTGTGTGCAAACTGCATAAAAAGATAGTCGCCCTTCTTCATCTGGCTCAGGATCTTGTCCAGCCGCAGAGCGTTGGCAAAGCTCTTCATCGTCTCGCCGGACTGCGCGTGGTTCGCCACGGCCACACCTGCCTTCAGGAACACCGGCAGCATCTGCCCCCAGCTCACATCGCCGCCACCGTCGCGGTCGGTCATGGTTGAGTCGCCCGCCAGAAACACCGTCGGCGTCTCCGGCGCGGACACAATCTCCATCGACTGCACCGCTGCGTGGTCACCCACCACCTCCACTGTCAGCCTGTGGTCCCAGTCCAGCTTGTTGCCCGCGTCGAACTGGTCCAGCGACACCTCCTCGCGCCCCGTCGCATTCAGCGGTAGCTTGGCCAGTTGCGGTGTGCGGACGTTGGTCGTGAAGCTCCGCCCCAACGTCTGTCCAGCCGGAACCTGCACGCGCTCCAGCATCAGCCGGCCGGACTCCGCCTCTATCGTTGTGGTGCTCATCGCCGCCGGATCCCCTAGCCGCACCGTCACGGTGTAGTTGCCCTCCGGCACCTTCACGGAGAACGGAACCCGCTTCTCGTTCGAAGCCGGGCCGCCGCCGCTGGACGCCGCGGACGCGGGCCCAAAGCCATAGCCCACATCGTCCGCATAGACGGCGGTTGCCGGCACGTGCGTGAACCCAGGCTGCGCCGCACCCATGCCGAAGTCGAACTTCAGATCCACCGGCGCCGACGGCGGCTGCATCAGCGATGTGACGGGAGCGACAGTCGCAGCCTGCGCGACTGCCAACCTCAGAAGCGAGAAGCAGGCCAGGGCAACCGAGCAGGTGGGGAGGAGACGGCGTAAAAATTCCATATCGGTCGGTGTGCCCTTCAGAGATTCTTCCTGTTACAGCGGAGTGCTGGCCAATGGACGATGCAGCCGCGGAAATTGTCGCCGCCATGCCGCGAAATTCTAGCCCAGCGGGCCCACGCGCGTCACATCCCCGCACCGTCTGCGAGCGCTATGGTTGCGGCCAGTTCTCCCTCGAAACTTACTAACCTGGAATTCAACATGACGAAGCTCAATGCCGCATGCACCAACCGCAACAATAAATCGGGGAAAATTGTCAGACCCATGGCTAGCGTTTTCGCGCGGCATGCGTATTACCCGTACGGGCTCGATACCAGCATTCCATACAGCACAACTCACCGCCGCGGGGGAGATCGCTTTGCACAAACTGATCCTGCCCCTGCTCTCGGCTCTGGCCGTGTCTCCCGCGCTCTCCTCGGCGCAATCGGCAACTCCGTCCGCAACACCTGTCACCACCACCTTGCGCGGCCTCGTCACCGACCCCAGCAACGCGCTCATCCCGCAGGCTGAAGTCGTACTCGAGTCCGTGACCACCGGAACGCTGTACCAGACCACTCACAGCACGCCAGACGGCCACTACATCTTCGTCGCCGTTCCCGCCGGGGACTACACCCTCCACGCCACGGCCCCCGGCTTCGCTCCGTTTAACAGCCCCACGATCCACATCGCCGCAACCAAACAACAGACCCTCGATCTCCGCCTGCAGATCGAGACCCAGCAGGTACAGATGGACGTCTCCAGCGACAGCTCCGACGCCACCGACCCCAACAAGAACGGCAGCGCCGTGGTGCTCTCCGGCAAAGCTCTGGACGACCTGCCCACGGAGCCCAGCCTGCTCCAGCAGGAGCTCCAGGCCATCTCCGGCGGCGACTCCCCTGCTATCTACGTCGATGGCTTCTCCAACGGCACCATACCACCCAAGAACCAGATCCGCGAGATTCGCATCAACCAGAACCCTTACTCCGCCCGCAACGATGTCGGCCCCGGCAACGGCATGATTGAGATCTTCACCAAGCCCGGCACCGACAAACTCCACGGCGATCTCATCCTCTCCGGTAATGACTCCGCCTTCAATACGCAGAACCCATTCACAGCAAACCAGCCCGCGTACTACAGCACGCGCGTGGGAGCTGACCTGAGCGGCCCGGTGAACAAGAAGGCTTCATACGCATTCAACTTCAATCGCTTCGACTCGCAATCCAACGCCGTCATCAGCGCCACGACGCTCGACGCCGGCCTCGCCAACCAGATCTCCTTCACTCAGGCTGTCCCCAGCCCCAACACATCCCTTCAATTTTCGCCGCGTCTCGATCTCCAGCTCGGCACGCGCAGCACCATGACTTTTCGCTACACCTACAGCAACAACCAGCAGCTCAACGGCGGCATCGGGCAGCTCAACCTCGCCGAACAGGGCTATAACAGCGGCACCGTCACCCAGGTCTTCCAGGCCAGCAACTCGCAGGTCTTCGGCGCGAAGATCGTCAACGACACCCGCTTCCAGTACACCCGCAAGCGCACCAACCAGACGCCGCTCAACACCACACCTGCGCTCGTGGTGGAAGGCGCCTTCAACGGCGGCGGCAACAACGCCGGCGCCTTTCATGACAACAAGGACAGCTACGAGCTACAGAACTACATCGCCATCCAGGTCGGCAAGCACTACCTCAGCCCCGGCGTCCGCCTGCGTGTGAACCGCGACGCCAACGTATCCCGCGCCGGTTTCAATGGCCAGTACACCTTCTCCTCGCTCAACGCCTATCAGGCCGCCGCGCAGGCGCTTGCGGCCTGCACTACCCCACCGTGCCATATCCCCGGCGCCAGCCAGTACACCGTCACCACCGGCAACCCCGCTGCGCTCATCGACGTTGCCGACGTCGCCGCCTTCTTCCAGGACGACTGGAAGCTGCGCAAGAACTTCACCCTCAGCTACGGCCTGCGCTATGAGATACAGAACTACATCTCCGACAAAGGAGACTTCGCTCCCCGGGTCGGCTTTGCGTGGAGCTTCGACCAGAAAAAGAACAAGCCTGCGCTCTTCGTGCTGCGTGGCGGCAGCGGCGCCTTTTACACGCACATCCTCTCGCCGTACATCCTTCAGGCCCAGCGGCAGAACGGCGTAACGCAGCAGCAATACTCCGTCGCCTCTCCGGCGTTCTATCCACAGGTTCCCACAGATCCCGCCACGCTCGGGCCGGCGTCGTCGCCGACAACCTCAGCATCAGC
>Ga0302320_10017261_pt1 | contig 14667 bp, 13 predicted proteins | sample Bog_T0_3_FD_202130 | JGI IMG/M metagenome (GOLD analysis project Ga0302320, IMG submission 202130) | Peat permafrost microbial communities from Stordalen Mire near Abisko, Sweden - Bog_T0_3 | ecosystem: Environmental > Terrestrial > Soil > Wetlands > Peat | place: Sweden: Abisko, Stordalen Mire...
CACGATCACCGTCTCTTTCGTGATCAGCCCCTCCGCCTCCGCCGCCTCGATCATCGCCATCCCGATGCGGTCCTTCACGCTTCCCAGCGGATTAAAGAACTCGCATTTCAAAAGCACGGTGGCCTCCAGGCCCTCCGTCACGCGGTTCAATTTAACAAGGGGTGTACGCCCCACGGTTTCAACGATGTCTTTGTAGATTTTGGCCATGGCTGGGAGAGGGATTTTTTTAATGCTGTGGAGAAAGAATCGCTTCTACACACCACCGCGGTCTCACGCAAGGGTGATATCCCTTCTGCGCAGATACCCCTTCTCTCCCCCGAAAATTTTGCCTAGCGAAAAGCTTTGCCAACCGCCCCGATTACCCCACATTTTGCGCCCGTACCGAAAACTTCAAACCGAACCCTGACACGACCTATGGCGGACCTACTCGACGCAAGCGAAATCAAACAGGAAATCAAGCGGGTTCCCGAGTGGGACCTCCTCAAGAACAAGTCCATCGAGCGCACCTTCGAGTTCGACGATTTCACCCAGGCGATCGACTTCGTCAACGCCGTCGCCGAGATCGCCGAGGAAGACGAGCACCACCCGGACATCGATATCCGTTACAATAAAGTTCGCCTCCTCCTCTCCACACACAGCGAAGGCGGCCTCACTGAGGCCGACTTCGATATCGCCGAGAAGATCGATACCCTTTCGGAGTGACCCGCCGGCAAATGCTGGCGGCCCTCGCCGTGGTCCTCTGGTGCATCCTCATCGCTTGCATCATCAAGTGGCGCAGCGCCCCGCCTCCTCCCCCGGACATCCACATCCCCGGCGGTGCCGCCTCGCCGTAGCTCCGCCGCTCGCGCTCTGCATTCGCGCTTTGGGTCCCGTAAGTCCTTTTAGTCCATCTCCCTCCTCTTCATTTAGCTGGAACCCGCCACCGCCGCCGCTACCATCCCTCCATGGATGAGGTGCGTGCCATTCCCCTCCGGCGCGGCAGGCTCCTGCTCGTCGCAGCCTTATCGCTGGCGTTCCTAGCCCTTCTCTTTCCCGGACTCCGTGAGCACCTGCTCACCCGTGCCCCGCTTGGTTTCCCCCCAAGCGCCTCGGATTCGAATCCCCTCCTCCCGCTCTCCCCGTCCGAGCAGGCCCGCCGCGCCGCCATCGCCGCACTCGGTCCCATAAAAAAACGCCCCGGCGTCAACGCCGCGGACGACTACAAAAAGGCGCTCGGCCTCTATAACCAATTGTCCCGTGACGAAAAGTCTAGGCTCAGGGATTGGCGAGCCCTTGGCAATCCCAAGTCTGCCGCCGCCCTCTACGCAAAGATCCAGCCCATCATGGATCTCCTGCGCCGCGCCCGCAAAGCGGACTACGCGGATTGGGGGCTTGGGCCCGTGGAATTGAGGAAGGCGATGCCCGAGTTGCAGGCTATACAGGTACTCTCGCAAACCGCTCTTTGGGAGTCGAATTATCGATTCCAGACCGATTCGGACGGTGCCGTGAGCGACCTCTCCGCTATGGAAGCCATGAGCAGCAGTGTCGTGGAAGACCTGATCGGCTTCTTGGTGGAGACCGGTGCACACGCCGCGGGCATTCAGGTCCTCGCGCAAAACGCCGGCTCTATCACCCCTGGCGCTTTCACGGACCTTGCGTACATCATGAACCCCGCCGCCGTTCAGGAGAGCTTTCAGATTGGGATGAACAGTGAGGCATCTTTGCAGCAGCGGGATCTCAGTACCTACTCCGATCCCGCGACGCGGAATGCCTCCGAACTTCAAATGCTCGTCAACTCTGGAATCGCCCCGGACCAGGTCAAGTCCGAGGTGAATTGGATGATCCAGACCGAGCAGGCTCTCGGGTCCACCCTCCAGGAGCCGGGCGCTCAGTTTCAGCAATGGTGGGCTCAGGTTCAGGCTCAGTCTGCATCCATGTCCGCATTGGTCGTCAATCCCCTGTCGACGCTTGTATCCATTCGCGCAAAGGCGCAGCAATCCCTCGCCCAGGCTTCGCTACTTTCCGCGGGACTCGGAATGTTACACACGGATTGGCCCCAGGCCCCGTCGGTCACCGGTCTGCCGAAACCGGATAACATGGCGATCACTCAGGGCGAAACCCAATTTAAGCTCGTCTCCTCCGTTGGTGGCAAGTCCATCTCGCTCACATTCCCCAATCCAGTGGCAAAGTAATCTCCATTCCCCGCGTTTGTGCTTGGCTACACGCTGCGGTATGTCATTAGTCTCCCCGCCAACGCCCAGCACCCGTTCTGACGCGGTCTCATGAAACTCAAACTGCTAGCACTTCTCATTTTCGTCGCTTCCATCCACTTGGCCTCTGCCGGCACTATCGATGTCCGCTTCGTCCGCCTCTCTGGCCATGTCCCTCCACCGCCCGTCATCCTTCACCTCGTCGATGAGGGCGCGATACTGACCTGCTCCTCGTTCTCCATCCCCGTCGATGCCGGGAGCCATTTTAGCTATAGCAACGTAAGGCCGCTCAAATACCCCACCGGCTACAACTCCGACGGCGATGTCGATGCGTCGGAGTATCGCAGCACCGGCATCACCTTCTCTGGCATGGCTGCAATCTCAGGCACCACCGTCAGCCTCGATTCCACCTTCCATTGGATGGATTTACGCGGAACCGAAATCTTCCAGAACCCAGGTGGCCCACCCATCGCCGCCCCCATCTTCGCCTTCAAGGACGTCCACACAAGGGCCAGGCTCCTGGCCAACGCCTGGACCGTGCTTCCCATCGCAGACGACCGCGCCCACAACGACAACACCGACAACGGCCCCTCCCACCTGGTCCTCCTCGTCCGCATCCGCGACTAGCGCTCGCCTGTCTTTCTCGGGCATTCCCTTTTTCGTCCCTCGGGTCCTTTAAGTCCTTTTCCTTCTAGGGATCGTTCCGCGTCCACCTGCCCAGGTGCGCCCCTCCGCGCGCCGAATCTAAAAATCTGCAATCTCGCGACTGCGGGATCATCAATCATCAATTTCCCCATCCCCCCGCACTTGCGCACCCCCCTTATTTCCCGTTTACTCCTGTTACATGATCAAACGGACATTTCTGCTGCTTCTCGCATTCTTGTTGCTAGGCGTTCTTCCCGCCTCCGCGAAGCATCATCATAGCACCGCTGACGCCTCCGCTACTCCAGAAGCCAGTCCCACTCCCGACGCGGGCCCCGATGGCGTCCCTCTCACCCACGCCGCATCCGTCGTCGTCCTCGATGCCCGCACCGGGCAGGTCCTCTACGAGAAAAACGCCGATGAGCATCGCCCCGCCGCCAGCACCCAGAAACTCCTCACCGGCCTCATTGTAGCCGAGGCCGGCAACCTCGACCACACCGTCAGCGTCGATGCCAGCGATACCTGGTGCGAGCCCGTCAAGCTCGGCATCCAGCCCGGAGAAACTTTCCGCTGCTTCGATCTCCTCCAGGTCATGCTCGTCCATTCCATGAACGATGTCGCACGCTGCCTTGCCCGCGACAATGCCGGCAGCGTCGAGGCCTTCGCTGATAAGATGAATCGCAAAGCCGCCTCGCTCGGCATGGATCAGTCTCACTTCGTCAACCCCAACGGCCTCCCCATCCCGGACCAGTACACCACCGCCCGCGACATGTCGAAGGTCGCCCTCGCCGCGTACCATAACCCCATCCTTCGCTCCATCGTCTGCCTCAAGCAGGTCTCCTTCACTTTCCCGGATGGCCGCGTCCGCCAATTTGACACCACCAACCATGTCCTGCAGAAATACCCCTTCTGCAACGGCATGAAAACTGGCTACACCGATGCCGCCGGCCACTGCCTTATCTCCAGCGCCGCCAATGGCAACCGCGACGTCATCTCGGTGGTCCTCGGCGACAACGAATCCGTCTGGAAAGACTCCTATGCCCTCCTCGAGTGGGGCCTCGCCGGCCCAGCCACGCCGCGCATCGGCGCCGCAAATTGATGCGATCCTGCCAATTTTCGCCTGCCGGAATCTTGATATTGGCCCTATAAAGTCTATAGGGCTAATAAGCCCCTCCCATCACTCCTGACACATGCGCACCGTCGAAAGCCAGTTGGCGGACATCCGATCCCGCTCCCTTCTTCGCGGTCTGCGTGAAATCGAGACTCCCCAGCAGCCCGAGATTTCCTCCGGTGGCCGGCCCTTGGTCAATTTCTCCTCGAACGACTACCTCGGCCTCGCCGCTGATCCCATCCTGCGCGATGCTGCAAAGGCCGCGATCGACCAATGGGGCGTCGGTGCTGGCGCCAGTCGCCTCATCTGCGGCAACCTCGGCCCCCACGCCCAGCTCGAGCGCGACCTTGCCGCCTTCAAGCGAACCGACGCCGCACTAGCCTTCTCCAGTGGTTACGCCACTGCCGTCGGGACCCTCAGCGCCCTCGCCGGTCCCGAGGACGTCATCATCCTGGATAAACTCGCCCACGCATCCCTCATCGATGGCGCCCGCCTCAGCCGCGCCACCATCCGCGTCTTCCCTCACAATCACCTTGGCAAACTCGAGAGCGACCTCCGCTGGGCTCGCGAGCACGCCCCGGAGGGCCGCATCATCGTCGTCACTGAATCCATTTTCTCCATGGATGGCGACCGCGCCCCCATTGAGGAGATCGCAGCAATCAAGGATCGCTACGGCGCTCTCCTCCTCCTCGATGAAGCCCACGCCGTAGGCGTCATCGGCGATTGCGGCCGCGGCCTTGCCGATAAACGTGGCGTCTCCTCCATGGTCAATCTTCAGATGGGCACCCTGGGCAAAGCCCTCGGCTCCGCCGGCGGCTACATTTGCGCCCGCCGCCCCATCATCGATCTCCTCATCAATCGCGCACGCTCCTTCATCTACTCCACCGCGCCACTTCCCGCCGCCGCTGCCGCCGCCAGCGCCGCAATAGCATTCCTCCAGACTCCAGCGGGCCGCTTGCGCCAGGAAACTCTCTGGGCGCGCATAGGCGATTTCCTCCGCGAGGCCCCCGAGCGCCTCCTGCCCTCCACTCCCATCCAGAGCGCCATCATCCCCCTTGTCATCGGAGAGGAAGACAAAGCCCTCGCCGCGGCTCAATGGCTGCGCGAAAAAGGTTTCCTCGCCCCTGCCATCCGCTATCCCACAGTGCCCAAGGGCACCGCCCGCTTGCGGATCACCCTTAGCGCCACCCACACCCAGTCCCAAGTAAGTGCCCTCTGCGCCGCCCTTAACCGCCTGTCATTATAATACAGAGTAATGCAGAAATACAGAGAGGGATGAACCTCCTCTGCTTAGTCCTTGACCTTTTAACGCCATTCGTGTCCACTCGCGGGGTTGCTTGAACCGGGAATGCATTCTGGTAATTCCGGCATCAAGCGTGTTTGGTCCAATAGCAAAAAAGGGAAGGTTCTCTCTATGTACAAAGCAAGCCGCCTGCTCCTCTGCTCCATGGCCGGTCTCAGCTTCCATCTTACCTGCGCCCGATCATGCCACGCCGATCAACTCACTCTGAACGCGACGGCAGGAACGTTGGAAGACGACAATGGTCAGTATGAGCAGGGTGACGGAGTTACATTGGGAGAATTGTACAACCTCGAGACGATTGAACCATATGCCTTTTTTCGAAATGAGTACGATCTGAATTTGGACAACATCCCCCCCGGCCAGATCATTGCATCCATCACCTTTCAACTCTGGGGCGTCATTTTTGATTCCCTCAGTGGCGACTATGGCCCCTATGACCTCACAATGATCGATACTTCCCAGTTGCCGGACCCATTAGACCCCGATTTCGACAGCCTGGCCGGCGTAGCGCTGCTGGGATCGGGAGACTTTGCTCCCGCGCCCCCACCAAACAGTCTCGGCGTTAGCGATCTTACCCTCACCGGCAATTCTGATTTCGTCTCCCTTCTCAATGCGAATCTAGGTGGCGAGGTCATCGTTGGCGGAACTGGGAACACACCTTATGGCTCCGCCGACGGGCCGATAAGTTTCACGGTTACAACCGTCGCTGTGCCGGAACCCTCCGCGGTTGCATTCCTATGGATTGGAGTGGCGGGAGCGCTGATTTTCCTTCCGAGGATTCGGAATCAGCGGTCGGTCAATGTCCAGCAGAGGCATCACGCCTGATTGTAGATTGGCACTTTAGTGCAGCATATTTCGGCGTATCTCGTTGAAGTCCCGAAAGGTCGGTAGCCGCCCGCAGTTGCGCCCCACCCCATTTCCCGGTACATAACCCCCTCATGGTCCAACGTCTCTCAGCCCTTCTTGCACTCTGCCTGACCCCACTCCTGGCCTCCGCGCAACCGCAACCAGTCCCGCACATTCGCCTCAACCCCATCTCCACTGGCCTCGATAAGCCCATAGGTGTCTTCGATGACGGCACCGGCCGCCTCTTCATTCTCGAGCAACCCGGTCGCGTCGTCATCCTCGAGAATGGCCAGGTCGATTCCACCCCTTTTCTCGACATCCACGACGAGGTCATGAGCACCGAAAACGAGTGTGGCCTCCTCGGTCTCGCCTTCGATCCCAATTTCAAGACCAACCACCATTTCTACGTCAACTACGACACCTACAAAGACGGCCAACTCCAGACCCAAATCTCCCAGTTCACCGCCGATGACATGAATGACCATGCCGACCCTTCCACCGAGAAGAGGCTCCTGAATTTCGACCAGCCCTACCCGAATCACAAGGGCGGCTGCCTCATGTTCGGCGGTGACGGAATGCTCTACGACGGTCAGGGCGACGGCGGCTCTGCGGGCGATCCTCATAACAATGGTCAGAACCTGAATACCTACCTCGGCAAGATCCTCCGCATCGATGTTGAGCACGGCAACCCCTACGCTGTCCCTGCCGATAACCCGTTCGTCGGCAAACCCAACACCAAGCCCGAAATCTGGGCATGGGGCATGCGCAACCCATGGCGTTTCTCCTTCGACCGCCAGACCGGCAAGCTCTGGTGTGGCGACGTCGGCCAGGATCTCTGGGAGGAAATCGATATCATCGAAAAAGGCAAAAACTACGGCTGGAGTGCCCGCGAGGGGACACATGACTTCAAGCCTGAGCGCGCGGTCGGCACACTCACCGAACCCATCAAGGACTATCCCCATCCCTACGGCCGATGCATCATTGGCGGCTACGTTTATCATGGCAAATCCATCCCAGCCCTCGATGGTCTCTACGTTTATGGCGACTACAATGCCGGCTGGATCTCCGCCCTCGGGTACGACGGCATCAAGATCACCTTCGACTCGAAGCTCCTCGATTCCCCCGTCAACATCTGCTCCTTTGGCGAGGATCGCGATAACGAGCTCTACGTATGCGACCGCGACCGCGGCACGTTATACATGATCGGCCCATAGTTGTCGGATTGGGATTTCCCTATGTCGCAATCTGCACTCCAACTCGACGCGCCAGCCCGCCGCCCGCTGCCTGGTCTCCGCAACCTTACCCTCAAGATCAACGAGGTTTACCTCTCCATCCAGGGGGAGAGCACCTGGGCCGGCCTGCCGTGTGTCTTTGTTCGCCTCACCGGCTGCGACCTCCGCTGTTCCTGGTGCGATACCGCCTACGCTTTCTTCGACGGCTCAAAGCGCGCCCTTGGCGACATCTTCGACCAGGTCATCGACCTCGGCACTCCCATGGTCGAAATCACCGGTGGCGAGCCCCTTCTCCAGAAAAACGTCCTGCCCCTGATGACCATGCTCTGCGACGCCGGCAAGCGCGTCCTCATCGAGACAAGCGGCGCCCACGACATCTCCGCCATCGATCCCCGGGTCCACCGCATCATGGACCTCAAGCCTCCCTCCTCCGGCGAGTGCCTCCGCAATTTCTGGTCAAACATCTCCCACCTCACTCCGCGCGACGAAGTGAAATTCGTCATCGGTTCCCGTGAGGATTACGAATGGTCCCGAACCCAGATCCTCGATAACGCCCTTTCCACCCGATGCGGCGCCGTCCTACTCTCCCCCGTTTTCGGCAGCGTCGAGCCCGTCAAAATCGTAGAGTGGATGCTCGAGGACAAGCTCGACGTCCGCTTCCAGTTGCAAATGCATAAACTGATCTGGGATCCCAAGGCAAAGGGTGTTTGAAACACCTTGGGTAAGCTAAGCCCTTGGTACGGTCGCAAGCGCGCCAGCGTGTACTTGAACCTGAACTTGAACATGAACTTCCGCTCAGGCGCGTCATACTCTTTGCATCCCCCGGAGAAACCGTCACCCCGTTTGGCAACCCGCGTTTAGCAATCGCCATATTCCGCCCGCATTTTCCGCTGGCCCCGCCCCGCCTTCGCCCCGCAACATCAGCGTATCCATGCGCGCACGTTTGACCAAAGACTTCATCTTCGAAGCTGCCCAGACCCTCCCCAATGTCCCCCCCGGCCACAAGTGCGCCCGCATGCATGGCCACACATTCAAGGTCGAAATATCCATTGAGGGCGAAGTCGATCCTCATCTCGGCTGGGTCTACGATCACGCCTGCATCAGCCGCGCCATGGACCCATTGCTCGATTTGCTCGACCACGCATACCTCAATGAGGTCGCCGGCCTCGAAAACCCCACCATTGAGAACTTGGCCGCATGGCTCTGGCAGCGCCTCCTGGGCGCCTGCCCCGGCCTCTGCGAGATCGTCATCCACGAGACTCCCTCCGCCCGTTGTATCTATCGCGGCGAATGAGGGGTTGCAATCCACGGGCGCGCCGATAGCCTCTCTGGCCTCATGAAAATCCGGGCGGCATTCCTCCTGATCCCCATCGTCCTTCTCCTAGGCGCATGCGAAAAGCATCCCGTCAGCGATCTCGAAAAAGTCGACCCCGCCGCGCTAGCCTCTCCCTCCCCAGCCCGCTAGACTCGTTCGAGTAATGTTGGGTCGAAACCCGCGCGCCAGCGTGTACCTGAACCTACACTTGAACTTGAACATGAACCGCGCTTGACGCGCATCCTCTGGTTCGCTCCGAAGTGAGCCCGGTGGGCTCACCCCGCCCCCAACCGGTACACCCGCAGCCCCGGGTGGAGATAAATCACCGTGCCTCGTTCCCGTTCCCAAACCGGTTGGTAATCCTTGAATAGCGCCACATAAAAAGCCCTTTTCCGCTGCATCTCCGGCGTAAGACGCCCAGTCGTCGCCTTCCGGAAGAATATCCCGTAATTACTTTCGGACACCACCACATAGCGGATCCCCTTCCCCGCCAGCGCTTGCGGCGTATCCCCCAGGTCCGCCGCGAACGGGGTCTCCATCGCCCGCTGCGCCAGCAACGGCCGCTCCCCCAGGCGCTCCGGCCTCGTGGTCACCGGCAGGTTGGCCCGCTCCTCTCCCGCAATCACCGCTGACGCCGGCACGTTCGCCCCGATCCAATCCAGCATCTCTCTCCGGTCATCATGCGTAAATGCCACCAAGTATGGCACCAGCAATCCCACATTCACCAGGAGCGCGACCCCTGCGAGCTTCCACGGCGTCAGCCGCGTCCTCCATTTTACCGGCAGCATCCCCGGCAGATCCAGCGCCCCGAGCGCCGCAAGATAATGAAACCCTGCCGTTGCCGGCAAAAAGTAGCGGTCATTGGTTTTCGTCGAGCAGCAAAGCAGCAGCATGAACGCAAACGGGAAAATCCCCATCGTCCAGTCAAACACGTCTCCGCGCCTCCGGATTGCGATCATCTCCGCGCCCACCAGCACCCACACCACCGGGTTTGTATCTCCCACGAAGATACGGATGTACTCAAAAATGGCCACCTGCCCGCCCATATTTTCCCGGCCACCCTGCGCCACCAGTTCCGTCTCGCGGCCAAACGAATGCCTGAACACATCCAGGTGCCCGAAGACCGGGAAATTCACCACTGCCGCCGCCGCGATGAGCCCCGCCGCAAACCATCCCCATTGCGTAGCGGACACCCTCTTTCCCCGCTGCGCCGCCCCCATGATGACCGCCGCCGGGATGATCATCACCGCCCCCAGGTACTTCGCCGAGAGACACAAGCCGCACGCCGCCCCCAGCAAGAGCGCCGCGTCCCACCCGGGTCGCCGATGCTGCACATGCAGCGTCACCACTACCAGGGACAGCCCCAGGAAAAGCGCCGTGTCCTCCTTGAAATAATGCGCCAGCTCGAACACTTGGTGTTGCGTCATCATCAGCAATCCCACAACCCAAAACCCACCCCACCCCCGTACCCGCAATCCCAGCACCGCAAAGCCCACCACGCCACCCGCCGCGAATACCGCCGAGCACCAGCGCCCCAACTCCACCAGGAGCTGCCTGTCGTCCGGCACATGCAGTGCCTTCTTCGCAAGCGCCGCCGTTCCCAGCATCAGCAATGGATGATGAAAATTCCATTTCCCCGTGATGAGCTGATCCACCTTGTTCGGCTCATCCGGGTGATAGAAAAACGGGAACTCGTTCATCCGTGTATCCAGCCAGAGCGTCGCGGCAAAAAGCAGCGCAGCACCCAGTGCCAGCATTTGCGGCATAGGCAGCCGGCGGCTCCCCGTGGTCTCGGCGGCGATGGCGCTCAAAGCTTGATTCGCGGATCGATGATAAGCCCCATTCCCCTACTGCGGAGTCGTTATCTCCCGAACATACAAGTTGATCTGACCATCCGCCCCGCGGCGCACATCTGTAATCATGAACGGCCGGTTGTCATCCCGCACCAATGTGGACCCCTCTGCTGGCGGCTCGAATCCCGAAGGATACTCGACGATCACACGCGTTCCGCTGCTCTGCCGCAGGAGCGCGCTCAATACCCCCGATTGTGGGCGCAATACCGCCCGATTTTCCTCCGAGGCGGTCACCACGAAGTTCCCCCGCAGGTACAGCCGCTCGCCTCCCAGCCCGCTCTCGGCCAGCGGTGCGGCGTCGGAGGGCAGGATGACCCGTCCCCGCGGCATCTGGCCGGGCGGATAGGTCCGCCAGTTCGCATCGTTGTTGGTCAATACCGGCTCCGGGGCCGATTGCAGGAAAGGGGTCAACGGCGCGCCATTGGGTGATTGCGCCATCGGCGTAGCTGCCGGCGCTGCCTGGGCATCAAGTGGCCGCAGGTTGGGATTACCCGTCGCAAGCATGGCCGATTGTGCCGGCGTGGACGCTGGCAGCGCCGCCGCGACCGCCGTGGCCGGCTTGGGTGAGGCGTGGCCTTTGCCTTTTGGCGCACGCATCGGCAGTGAGATTTCCGGCCCCGGGGCGGCATTGATGCGCACCAGCTCCGAGTTGGGGGCCGCCGAGTACGCGGGAGTCGCAAGCGGCTGATCCAATGCCGTCGAGGCAGGCGTGTTCGTGCGCTGATATTCCGCGTACCTTTCCAGCGCCTCGTCCAGTTCCGGCCCATGGATGATCGGTAATCCGGCCACAAGATTCAGCCCCGGGGGCGGTTGCAGCGAAAACGTGCCCTCACCCTGTTTCAGCGCATAGCTTCCGTACAGCAGTGGAACCGCTGTGAATTGCAGGCTCCCGTCCACCAGCCGCTGGATGTGGATGATCGCAGCCAGGTCCAGCGACCTCGCCAATTTTACATCCAGACCGGTCTTGAGCATCGCCTTCAGCGCCGGTACATATTGGGTATCGGACGTGTAAACATGCTCGAGCAGCACCTGCGGAAATTCCGCCGCCTGCGCCACGGCAGCCACCCCCGATGGGAAAATATCCTCCCGCGTCAACTCATGCGCATCCAGGATCGTGAACCGCCCCACGATGTACGGCACCAGCTTCTTCGTATTCTGGTAGTTGTTGATGTACATCCGCATCAACTCGTCATTCTCCGCCTTCAGTCGCAGCGGCGGGAACGTTTTGTACCGCTCGTAGAGCTTCTGCGGGGTCAGGAACTCCCCCGGCGGGGCGGCAGTGATCTCAAAGCGCTTGGGGGGATCCAATTTGTGCAGCTTCAGCAGGATCTTGTAGCTGCGAACATCTTCCGGATGGCCGAATATATAGAAGCTTCCCAGCCAGCACGCCATGGCAAACCCCATCAGCAGCAGGATGAAGACCGTCCAGAGGAACAGGTTATCCCTCCGGGGCGGACCAGACAGCGAATCGTAATCCCGCGTGTAAAAATCGCTCATCAATGATGCGCGTGCGCATCCGCCTCGGGCGCCTCAAAAGAGGTGCCGCAACCGCAACTCCGGACGGCATTGGGGTTCTGGATCCGAAAGCCCGCGCCGCTGAGCCCGTCGGCGTAATCGATGGTCGATCCCCCAAGGAACTTGCAGCTTTCAACGTCGACCAACACTTGGACCCCCTCCCGCTCCACCACCAGGTCCCCCTCTTTTCGCTCATCGAGCGCCATGCCGTACTGAAGACCAGCGCACCCACCTTGCTCTACAAAAATGCGCAAGCCCTTACCGGCTGCCTCGGGTTCGTCGGCGAGGATGGATTGAAGCTGTTTGACGGCACTGTCCGTTACGGTAATCATCGGAGGTTTACGCTATCGGAAGGGATGATCGAAGTCAAACGACGGCGGATAACGCCATGAGCCGCATCGCGCTTCTGTCCGAGGAGGTGGCCAGCCAGGTTGCAGCCGGCGAGGTAATCGAGCGTCCCGCCTCCGTGGTCAAGGAGCTGGTGGAGAATTCGATCGATGCCCGCGCGGGCAAGATCGAGGTCTTGATCCGGCGCGGCGGCAGCTCCATGATTCGCGTGGTGGACGACGGGATGGGGATGGATCGTGACGATGCGCTCCTGTGCCTGGAACGGCACGCCACCAGTAAAATTCGCACAGGCCTGGACCTTGCCGCCATTTCAACCCTCGGTTTTCGGGGCGAGGCCCTCCCGAGCATAGCCAGCGTCTCCCGGTTCCGCCTTACCACCCGCGAACACGGTGCGCTGGCCGGGACGGACATTGCCGTCAATGGCGGGAAAATTGAGCATGTCCGCGAGGGTGGCGATGCCCCGGGAACGCAAATCGAGGTGCGCTCCCTGTTTTACAACCTTCCTGCCCGCCGCAAATTCCTCCGCACGGAGAATACCGAGAGCAGTCACGTCGAGCACCAGCTCCACCTCCAGGCCATCGGGCACCCGAATGTCGGGTTCGTTCTCGTCAATGATGACAGGGTGATCCATCAGCTCCCGCCGGCGGCGAATCTCGTTGAACGCATCCGCGATCTGCGCGGGAGCGCGCTGGCCGCGGAGTTGCTTGAGGTGCCGGACGAGGAGATTGGCGGGATCCGCCTGCGGGGCTTCATCGGCAAGCCGGGGGTCAGCCGGTCTTCCCGCGCCCAGCAACTGGTTTTCATCAATGGCCGGGCGGTGGAGAATCCAACGATCAACTTTGCGCTCCGCGAAGGCTACCACACCGCCCTCATGAAGGGGCAGTACCCGGTGACATTCCTTTTTCTCGATATGGATCCGGCCGCCGTCGATGTGAACGTGCACCCGGCGAAACGGGAGGTGCGTTTCCGCGGTCCCGGCGATGTCCGGGAGTTAGTTGTGGAGCGTATCCGGCACGCGATCGAGGGAGGCCGTTCGCAGTGGAGCGCTGCATTTCGTGTCCCGGAGCGCGAGCTCCCTGTCGAGACGTCCGCCGCCGCCGAAGCTGAGGAGGGTAATGCTAATTCCGAGTTAGGACTGGCGCTGTCCCAAGATCCCAATCTCCAGCCGGAGAGCATGCCGCCGCTCATCCCGGTGCATGAGCAGGTCACGCTGCGGCAGGATTGGGCGGCCCTGCCGATACAGCCTGTGCCGGAAGCCGCTGTCCCGTCTGCTCCAGTCCCGCCGCGATCCGTGGCATCGAGGCCCGACGCAGAATTTCGCATCATCGGTGTGTTGGGCCGCCTCTATATCATCATGGAGAATTCGGACGGACTGGTTCTCGTCGATCAACACGCGGCGCACGAACGCATCCTCTTTGAGGAGCTTCGGAGGCGCATGGAGACGCAGGGCGTGCCTGCGCAGCGCCTGCTCATGCCGGTGACCATGCAGCTTGCACCCAGGGATAGCGACTGGGTTGCGCAGAACATCGAGACGCTCCAAAAGATGGGCATCGGCATCGAATCCTTTGGCCCTGGCACGTGGAAGATCGATTCGCTTCCGCAGTTCCTGAAAGGAAGCGATCCCGCCCCATTATTCCGGGAGATCATCGACGAGCTGCGGCAGGCCAGCGGGACGAGCTCCCGGCTGCGGCTGGGCGAGGATGTCATCGCGACCACCGTCTGCCGTCACGCCGTCAAGGCGCGCGACGTCCTGCGCGAGCCGGAGATGGTGCGGCTAATCCAGGACCTGCTTCGTTGCGAGATGCCCTACTGCTGTCCCCACGGACGGCCTACGATGATCCAGATCTCCTATTCGGAACTCGAGCGGAAGTTCGGACGGAAGGCGTGAGGCGCGGTTCAGAAATTCATCCCGACGATGCGCCGGCTGGCTTCCTGCGCGTTCTCCCGGCTGTTGAACGCGGAGATCCGGAAAAAACCTTCGCCGTTCGAGCCGAACCCGGCGCCGGGTGTGACCACGATATTCGCATCCTCGAGCATCAGGTCGAACATGTCCCAGCTCGAAATGCCAGGCGGCGTGCGGACCCAGATATACGGGGCATTGGTCCCGCCAAAGACGTCGAGGCCGATGGTTGCGCAGGATTCCCGCAGGATGCGGGCATTCTCCATGTAATGGCTGATCAGCGCAGCGACCTGGGTCCTGCCGGCAGGGCTGTAGATGGCCTCCGCGGCGCGCTGGACAGGATAACTGACACCATTGAACTTGGTGCTCATGCGCCGTTGCCAGAGCGGATGGAGCGGGCGGCGCTCGCCGTT
>Ga0302320_10017263_pt1 | contig 14667 bp, 9 predicted proteins | sample Bog_T0_3_FD_202130 | JGI IMG/M metagenome (GOLD analysis project Ga0302320, IMG submission 202130) | Peat permafrost microbial communities from Stordalen Mire near Abisko, Sweden - Bog_T0_3 | ecosystem: Environmental > Terrestrial > Soil > Wetlands > Peat | place: Sweden: Abisko, Stordalen Mire...
CTACACTTCCCTGGCCGCCTGACCCACACTTGCCGCAAGTATCCACTTAAAAATACGTGGATACTTCGCAGATGTGTGGATCCCTCGCTACCTCCGCCCCGTCAAGAGGGGCAGGCCGTACGCTTACACTAAGTGGACACTTGTTGAGTGTGTCTAAGCGGCTTGGGAAGTGTCGGCTTTGAGAGAGGCAGCAAGGTTCCAGGGCAGGAGCTCTTCGATGCGGTTGATTGGATGCTCGGCGATCGTTGCCAGGACCGTGCGCAGATAGAACGCCGGATCGAGTCCGTTCAGCTTGGCTGTGCCGATGATCGAGTAAAGCGACGCAGCCCGCTGACCGCCGGAATCAGCTCCCAAAAACAGGTAATTCTTCCGGCCAATGGCAATCGCTCGCAGCGCCCGCTCAGCAGCGTTGTTATCGATCTCCAGCAACCCATCATCGACGTATCGTGTCAGAGCACGCCAGTGGGAAAGCGCATAGCGGATTGCGCTGGCGGTCTCGCTCTTGGTAGAGAGCGAGCGAATCGTCTTCTCCATCCACTGTCGCAGTTGGTCGAGTAGCGGCTTGGCGCGGCCCTGGCGGACCGAGCAGCGAAGTTGAGCGGGGTTTCCGCGTATCTCCTCCTCGATGCCGTACAGAGCTCCGATGCGGGCAAGCGCCTCGGTTGTGGTTGGCGATGCATGGGCCACGTGGATGTCATGGAACTTGCGCCGGGTGTGAGCCCAACAGGCGACTTCGTAGATGACGCTGTCGCCGTAGAGATGATGAAATCCGGAGTAGGCGTCGGCCTGCAGCGCACCCTTGAAATCCTTCAGGTGTCTTCGCGGATGTTCTCCCTTGCGGTCTTCCGAGTAAGCAAACCACACGGCTGGAGCGGCTGAAAAACCTGCAGGCCGATCATCGCGCACATAGGTCCAAAGCCTTCCCGTCCTGGTCTTGCCGTTGCCGGGAGCAAGTACGGGAACCGGCGTATCGTCTGCGTGGATCTTCGCTGCTGCCAGAACATGTTTTCTGATCTGATCGACCAGGGGAGTTAATAACTCACTGGCCGCGCCCACCCAGCCGGCCAGTGTCGAACGATCGAGATCGACACCTTCGCGGGCATAGATCTGAGACTGGCGATAAAGTGGCTGGTGGTCAGCGTACTTGGAGACCAGCACATGAGCCAGCAGCCCCGGACCAGGCAGCCCGCGGTCGATGGGCCGTGCCGGAGCAGGCGCCTCGACGACGCTCTCGCAACCTGCGCAAGCGAACTTCGGCCGAACGTGACGAATGACCTTGAAGCTTGCGGGAATGCGTTCCAGTTGTTCGGAGACATCTTCACCAAACTGCCGTAGCGCGCCGCCGCAATCGGGGCAGTTGCTGTGCGGAGGAAGATGAGTGACCACTTCACGCGGAAGATCTTCGGGCAGTGGCTTGCGGGCAGGGCGAGATCGACGCTTCGAATGAGCCTGAGCGAAAGAAGGTTGCGTTGCTTCGGTTGCCGCCTGCGCAGCTTCATCGGCAGCTTGCGCAGTCTCCAGTTCTTCAAGCCGGAACTCAAGCTGTTCCAGTTCTCCGGTCAGCTTCTCGCTCTTGCGGCCAAAGATCATACGGCGATACTTCTCGATCATCAGCTTTAGATGTTCGATCTGTTCTGTGTCCGACTTGTGCTGTTCGTGTGACTCCAAATGCCTGGCGATCAGAAGCGCCTTCAACGCTTCAGGATCGAGCCCGTCGAGGTTGGGCAAGGAAGCAGGAATCATGATGGAAGTATGCCATGAAACACAGTGGAAATCATCCCAAAAAGCCGCATGAATACAGGGGAATGTCACTTATTACTTACACCGCAATCTTAGGCGTCCAGGTCCTCTGTGGCCTCCGCCAATCGATGCCTTCCAGCAGCATCGACAGCTGCGCGCGCGTCAGACAAACGGCCCCTTCCGTAGCCTGTGGCCAAATGAATCGCCCACGTTCAAGTCGCTTCTGAAACAAACATAACCCGTCGCCATCGAACCAGAGAACCTTGACGATGTCGCCGCGGCGTCCTCTGAAAACGAAGACATGGCCGGAGAACGGCTGCTCGTTCAATACCGTCTGTACTTGCGCGCTCAGGCCGTCGAAGCCGCGTCGCATGTCGGTCACGCCGGCCGCAAGCCAGATCCTCGTCCCGGTGCGCAGTTCAATCACTTGCGCAGGCTCTCAAGGATCGAACGCAACAGCGCCGGATCAGCACCGCTCTCGACACTGATAAACGCCCGGCCTGGAAACTCAATGTGAATGGAACCTGAAGCCGCCGGAGGTTCCGGTTGGCCCGACTCTTCTACCGCCGCCTCATCCGCAACAGACACCGTGACCGGAAGCAAAGCCGTGGCTGACGCGGCCGACTCCACCAACTCCCCGCGCTCGAAGGCTCGACGCCAAACGAATACTTGGTTCGCGTTCACCCCGTGCGCCCTAGCAACACGCGCCACACTCGCGCCAGGTGCCAACGTCAACTCAACTATCCGCCGTTTCTCTGCCACCAGCCAACTTCGGCGAATTCGGAGCCCCGCTCCCTCTGCCTGATCCATGACAACATCGTCAAACTCAAGCCCACTCGGATGCCAGAGGGGAACACCACACGCTTACGTTGGAACGATCTCAGTCGGGTACTGGAATCCGAATGTGATGCGGTCATCGAAGTCGCCAAAATCGTAATCATTGGTGCGCGACCTGCCGACGATACCGATGGTTTGACCGATTCCGCTGTAGCTTGATCCGAGGTCGTAAATGGTCCGGAAGTCTCCTGGGGTAATAAAGTGGCTTCCACTTGAGAGGGTGAGTCCCAAGGAGGCGGATTGTGGGGCAGTCATGTGGTGGGCAGGGTGATCTTCAATGGTGTAGAGGCCGTGGATGGCCTTGATGGCGGGGGCCCGAGCTTGGGGAATCAAGGGGTCAGACAAGACGGAGATGTGCTGGGTGTGATCGACGTTGTAGGAATGCAACTCGGACTGGAAGGCTCGACCGACCTCCGAAGCGGCGCCTCCGAAGCCGATGAAGATACGGCTGGGCGAGACCCAGTTGACGTGTAGACCCTGTGACTGGAGCCAACCGGTGAGGGTACCGATGTCGTCGTTGGAGAGGCCGAATCGCACGCCAACCTCTTCCGGAGTCAGCCAGTGGTGGTAGTCGGGCGAAGCGGGGTTCTGCTGGTCGGCAAGGAACTGCTGGAAAGCCAGTTCCTGCCGCGGAGAGCGTGCGAGTACCAAGGTCAAGTCATCGAGCGGCTGGTCGGCAGGGAGCGCGCCGGCATCGTTCTCCGGGTTTGCCCATTGGGGATGATGATCGGGGATGGGTTGAACCCGGAAGAATTCCGCGCCCTGGGAGATGCGGTTGGGCGTCTGCGCAGCAAGGATTCCGCAAGCGAATGCAAGTGCCGCCAGCACGGCCGAAACAGCGAGCGGTCGCAATGAGTGCGAAGCAGGACACGGGCGGCCGCCTTGCCGTGCATCGAGAGGAGCGATGAAATCCGGCATTGGCAGACGCATGGAGGCTCTTTCATTCGCGCGGAGAGACTAGCTCAACAAAAATTTCCCAAATAAACTGAAATATATCCATGCCCGTGGCGATTTCCCTAGGCGGGCGGTGCATCGCAGGGTGCACGGACCCGCGTCTGCGACAATGGCCATGCCTTGGCAACATCGCCATCGTGGCGTTACCGGCCTTAGCGCTTGCCCGTTCCAGCGGTGCGAATCTCATCAGGTGCATTGAACTGCTTGAAGTTCTCCTCGAAGCGGGCGGCGAGATCGGCGGCCTGGCGGTCATAGGCATCCTTGTCGGCCCAGGCGTTCCGTGGATTGAGAACTTCCGTCGGCACATCGGGGCAACTGACGGGGATGTGCAGGCCAAAGGCCGGCTCGGTGACGAACTCAACTTTGTCGAGCAGGCCATTGAGCGCGGCGCTCACCAAGGCGCGGGAGACTCTGATGCTCATGCGCTTGCCGATGCCAAATTTACCGCCGGACCAACCGGTGTTCACCAGCCAGCAGGCGGCATTGTGCTGCTTCAGCCGTTTGCCCAGCATCTCGGCATAGACCATGGGGGCCAGCGGCAGGAAGGGCTTGCCGAAGCAGGCGGAAAACTCCGGCTCCGGGTCCGAGCCCATGCCAGCCTCGGTTCCTGCCAGCTTGGCAGTGTAGCCCGAGAGAAAGTGATACATGGCCTGCTCGGGAGTGAGCCGGGCGATGGGTGGGAGTACGCCGAAGGCGTCGGCGGTCAGGAACATCACATTTTTTGGGTGGCCGCCGATCCCGGGAACTACGGCATTTTCGATGAAATCGACGGGGTATGCGGCGCGGGTGTTTTCAGTGAGTGAAATATTGGTGTAGTCGGGCTGGCGGGTTGTCTCGTCGAGGATGACGTTTTCAAGCACGGAGCCGAAACGGATGGCGCGGAAGATCTGCGGCTCTTTCTCCTCGGTCAGGTCCACGCATTTCGCGTAACAGCCGCCCTCGAAGTTAAAGATGCCGGCGGGGCTCCAACCGTGCTCGTCGTCGCCGATGAGGCGGCGGGCTGGGTCGGCGGAGAGGGTGGTCTTGCCGGTCCCGGAAAGGCCGAAGAATAAGGCAGTTACGCCATCGGCGCCGACGTTGGCCGAGCAGTGCATGGGGAGAACGTCGCGCTGGGGGACGAGGAAGTTCATGATGCCAAAGATGGATTTTTTCATTTCGCCGGCGTACTTGGTTCCGCCGATGAGGACGATGTGGCGGGAGAAGTCGGCCAGGATGAAGGCGCCGGAGCGGGTACCGTCGCGCTCGGGGACCGCCTCGAACTCGGGCGCGGCAATGACCGTGAATTCGGGCGCATGGCTGGCGAGGTGGGCGGCATCGGGACGCACGAAGAGCTGGCGGACAAAGAGGGAGTGCCAGGCGTATTCGCTGATGACGCGGATGGGGAGCCGGTAGGCCGGATCGGCGCCACAATAGAGGTCCTGGGTGAAGAGTTCGCGGTCGCGCAGGTGGGCGGAGACTCTCTCGAGCAAGGCGTCAAACCGTTCAGTAGAAATGGGTTGGTTGATGCGGCCCCAGTCGACCAGGTTGTGGGTGAGGGCGTCGTCGACGGTGAACTTGTCTTTGGGGCTGCGGCCGGTGCGCGCTCCGGTGAGGGCCACGAGTGCGCCATTGGCAGCCAGGCGGGCTTCGCCGCGCTGGATAGCCACTTCCATCAACCGGGGGGCGGGCAGGTTCCTGTAGACCCGTGGCCCCTGTTCAATTGCGTGCAGCAGTTCCGATGCCGATAGACCCACCATGGCGAGAGCTCCTTGCGCGTTGGAATGTGAAAAGAATGAAAGAAAATTCATTTTGGCACAGCGGGGGCGAAAACGGTTCGTGCGCTGCATCACTTGAGTGGATGGGGCAAGCGTTGTGCATCTGGGGTGATCTCACCCCCCAAACGTGCGTAAACAGGGTCATGCGAAGGGCCCAATCGTGCGCTATCAAGGTTGTGATTTGCGTCGCTCTTGACCTTTCGAGATGCTCGATATCACACGTCGGCACCGTAAGAGGTTGTGGAATTTGGCAATGGGTTGCCTCATTTCACATGTCTAGCGCGGAAGAAGTTGAAACTGGATGGGAAGACAGCGCAAAGCATTGAAGGTGCGTGGCTTTTCGGTGATATTGGTGGTAGTGGTTCGTGGTTCGTTGCGCGGGGTAGCGGGCGGCGACTGCTATACTTTGGGCGCCGGGTTCAGGGCACTGTCCTCTGTTGTGAGCGGTTGCTTTGAGGCGAACGAGGCCTCAGCCGAATGAAGCGCAAAATTATTCCTTTCTTGAGGCTGCGCGGGGCCATCTGCGGCAGCCGCGGCGCGGCAACGCGTTATGTGAGCGCGCTTTTACGGCTGGCAGTGTTTGTTCTTTTGGCGCTCTGCTGCGCCGCGGCCGGCGCGCAGGCCAACGAGTGGACCTGGATGAGCGGCAGCAGCGCCGGCAACGATCCGGGCGTCTACAGCAATCTGGGTCAGCCGGCTACGGGAAGCGTGCCCGGAGGCCGTAGCGACGCCGCAAGTTGGACCGATACGAGCGGGCATCTCTGGCTTTTTGGCGGGCAGGGCTACCCAATCTTGGGCATGGACCCCTTCCTCAACGATCTCTGGGAGTTCAACCCTTCCACCAGCGAATGGACTTGGGTTGCAGGGAGCAACCCGGTCTCAATTTGCCAGCAGTTCGTGTGGTGCGGAGAGCCGGGGGTCTACGGAGTGCTGGGTAAGGCGTCGACCGGGAACCTGCCCGGAAGCCGGAGCGGCGCGACAACGTGGACCGACAAGAACGGGCATTTGTGGCTATTGGGGGGCTACGGCTTCGACGCCAGCGGGCAAATAGCTAACCTCAACGACCTGTGGGAGTTCGATCCATCGACAAAGCAATGGGCCTGGAGGAGCGGAAGCAGCAAGGGCGCGTACATCCTCCACATCGAGGGCTTTGGACAGATGGGGGTCTACGGGAAGCTGGGCACCCCGGCTCCGGGCAATGTTCCTGGAAGCCGGCAGAACGCGGTGGGTTGGAGTGATCGAAGCGGAAATCTTTGGCTTTTTGGCGGCGATGGCGAGGATTCCCGGGGGGTGGAAGGCCTGCTGAACGACGTTTGGAAGTTCAACCCTTCTAGCAATGAATGGACCTGGATGGGCGGCGCCAGTACGGTACCCATCGACGACACCCACGATGGCGGTTATCCGGGCGTCTACGGGACTGCCGGGACGGCGGCAGCGGGCAATATTCCCGGCGGCCGGTCTGGCGCCAGCATCTGGACAGACAGCAGCGGGAATCTCTGGCTCTTCGGGGGCTGGGGTTACGACGAAAAAGGCAATACAGGCTTTCTGAACGATCTTTGGAAGTTCAACCCTTCAACGGGGCTGTGGGCCTGGATGCTTGGAGCAAGCAACATCCCGTCCTGCGGAAACACAGGTTGTGGAGCCTTGGGAGTCTATGGAACTTTGGGTGTGTCCTCACCACAGACCTTTCCCGGAGCGCGCACCCATGCCTCAACCTGGAGGGAGGCCGACGGTTCCATCTGGCTTTTCGGGGGGACCGCTGTGGACGCCTTTGGACAATACGGATCTATGAGCGACCTGTGGACCCTCAGCCCTTCGCTCAATCAATGGACCTGGATGGGAGGAGACAACACGACCAACGGGTGCTGGGCAATTCAAGGGTTACCAAAGTATTGCGGAGGCCTGCATGGCACATATGGATCGCTCGGAACCCCAGCCGTGGGCAACATCCCCGGTGGCCGCGTGCAGGCGGCGACATGGAGCGACGCGAGCGGCAAACTCTGGCTCTTCGGCGGTGACGGTTTCGATGCAACTCACTCGGAGTGGGGGGTCGACAGGATGCTAAACGATCTTTGGAGCTACCAGCCGTCCACAACGGTTCTGCCGCCCGCAGTGCTGCCGGCATTCAGTGTGCCTTCCGGAACGTACGGCGCGGGCGGATCGGAGACAATCGCCAACGGCATGGCGACTGCCCGCTTCTTCTACACCACCGACGGAACGACTCCGACGGCTGCCTCAACCGCCTACCACGGGTCCCTGACGATCTCGAAATCCGAGACAGTCCGCGGCATCGCTACCGCTCCCGGCTATCGCACCAGCGGCGTGGCCTCGGTCACCTATGTCATCCTCAAGCCCCAGACCATCACCTTTCCCCAGCCGCCGACGCCGATCAACTTTGGAGGGCCTCCAATTACGTTGAAAGCAACGGCCAGCTCCGGGCTTCCCGTAAGTTACAGCGTCGAGGGAGACGCCTCGGTGAGTGGTTCCACCCTCACACTTACCGGGGCTGGAACCCTGCTGGTGTTTGCCGACCAGGACGGAAACTCAGTCTACGATCCTGCAACCACGGTGTTACGAACCATTGTGGTGAACATCTCGGCGCAGACCATCACCTTTCCCCAACCACCCACTCCGGTGACGTACGGAGTAGCGCCGATCACGCTGAAGGCGACGGCCAGTTCCGGACTTCCGGTCGGTTATTCGGTGTATGGGCCGGCGAAAGCAAGCGGCTCAACGCTCACCATCACAGGGGCGGGGAACGTAGGCTTGCAGGCATACCAGGGCGGCAACAGCGGCTACTCCTTTGCACCCGAGGTGGCGCGCTATATCACCGTCAACAGGGCGGCGCTGACGGTGACGGCGAACAACCTGAGCATGAAGGCAGGAAGTGCGGTTCCGGCGCTCACGTATGTGATGAGCGGGTTTGTGAATGGCGACACGCAGGGCAAGGCGACGACGGGCGCGCCCAAGTTGACGACGACGGCGACATCGAAGTCGGCGGCGGGGAAGTATCCGATCACGGTTGCGGGGTGGTCGCTGGCGTCGGCGAACTACGGGTTCAGCTTTGTGAATGGGACGCTGACGGTGACGAAGTAGGGGCGGGGACGGTGGCGTGGGCCGGAAGGGCCCGCGGCTAAATAGCTTGCTGAAAAAGGCCTGATTTTGACCGAAAAGCCTGAAAGGCATACATCAGGGCCTATGCTGGATTTCTCACAGACGGTGCGGCAGGCCAAGAAAATCGGGGTGTTGCGCAGCGCTGAGGGCCAGGAGGCGCACCCATTCTCCGCAACCTGTGAGAGATGCGCGGCAGGGGCTTGCCGGCGCCGGCACGATTGATTGCTACCGCGTTGTTTACTCATGAGTACCCCCACCCCTCCCCCCCTATTCTGTAAGGAAGCTATTTGTTTTCAATGGGATAGAGCGAGGACTCCGTTGCAAATTCTTGATTCTGCTGGGGTTAACCCGCAGAATCCTGTCAGCAAAGGGGTTGCGGCCCGTCTTTGGTGTTTCGGCGGTTTTTTGGACTGCATTATGGTATGGCAGCCGTTGCTGCTGCGGCTCGCCGGAGAAGGATTCCCGGGATTCCAGGTGAACTCAGTTCCCAGGATGCACCACGAGGCTTTAATCTTCTGCAAAAGCGAGCACAAATCGCTTGCCGGGAACCCCGGCGCTCCAATTCTCAGCGGCGTGTGAGAAATGCGGGCTGAAGGCCCCCTCGATTTGATGGACTTTTTGCCGGGGATAAATCCCCGGTCTACCGCCCGAACGAGTTTTTCCGCAGGCTGTAAATCCGCCCTCTTGCAGGCTGGCATTCAGGGGTCTCGACCCACATTGCAGGCAGCCCGCCCCTGCTCCCTCCGCGTTTGGCGGTGAAAAGCGGATACGGGTTCTGGTTCCGAGGAGCAAATGCAGTACCCGTTCGACTTCGCAGCACTCCGCTCAGGATTACAGGTCTGTAGGAGAGCGTGGATCTGTTCCTGGAGGCAGTTTGTGTAGAAGGGCCTGGTTGGGGATGCGGGTGGATGCGGCGATCCAGCGCATGGCGTGGGGGAAGAGAGAAAGGGCGATGGGCGCGAGGGTGCGGCCCGGAGCGGTGACGACGGCTCGTGAGAGAGAGGCTGCCAGCGACATGGCTGGGCTGAGTTGAGCATGGAGCTCGCGATGGTACTGGGCTGGGGTTTCGCCGTCCAGGTACATTGCCGTGGCAAGGGCGGCACTGTGCAAGGCGATGGACATGCCGTCTCCGGTAAAGGATGGGATGACGGCCGCCTGATCGCCGATGCGCCAGAGGCCGCACGGTTGCGCGGCAAGATATCCATAAGGAATGGAAGCGATGGCCAATGGCCGATCCCATAAGGGCGTTGCGCCCTGGAGGCGTTGCAGGATGGGTTGGTTTTCGTGGAGCACCGAGGCGAGCAGGTGAGGCCAGCCGCCGAGGGTGCGCAAGCGAGAGCGGCGGACGACAAGGCACAGGTTGGCGACATCCTCTTCGACGAGCGAGAGGCCGCCGTAACCGCTGTGGAAGAGGAAGATTTCAATGAATTCTCTCAAGGCCGCAGTTTGAGAGGGCACGAGGCGCCAATGCAATTTGAAGCCGACGAGGTCGCTTTGCCGGGAGGGCGAACGATCCCATCCGTGGAGGTCGTGTTTACCAGTGGCGAGAAATACATTATGAGCGCAGAGGGATTGGTCGCCGCGGAGGCGGGCATGCCACAGATTGTCGTGGGGAGTGAGCTGATCGACGAAGACGCCGCGCTGGACGTGGCATCCGGTTTCCTTGGCACGGGAGAGCATGGCTTCATCGAGGGAGAAGCGGGACAGGGAGAGCGCGGTGAAGGGCAGTGAAGTTTGGACCGTGCGACGCCTGGAAGAGAGACGCAGGAGACGGATGGTGGCCGCGCCGAGATGGAGCGGATCGATACCAATCTGGCGGAGATAGCAGACGGCTTCAGGGCTGAGAAATTCACCGCAGACTTTGTGATGGGCGGAGGTTTCTTTTTCAAGCAGCGTGACGGGGCGGCCGGCGGCACGGAGACGGATGGCAACCATTGAGCCGGCAAGGCCGCCACCGATGACGAGGTTGGCGATTGTCGGGGTGGTTGGGCCTGGGGTGGTTGAGGTCATGCGGGGTCGGTCCGTGGCGAGGGCTTTTGTCTGGCTACACAGAGGCGTGCGGGGAAGAAATTCTGGATGAGGATGTCGTGGCCGGCGAGACCCGCGGCGGCACAGATTCTTTGCCAGTCCTGGGGCTGGAAGGAGCGGGCAATGGAGACGGGGCCATCATGCTGGACAAAACGATGGAGCCTTGCCAACCATGCGAAGGCACGGAAGAGATGGTAGGGCGTGGCGGTTCGGGAGAGGTCGTTGATGAACCATCCGATGCGGGCGTTCTGCTCCATCCATTGGAGGAAACGGACGATATCGTGCTCGGCAAGATGATGGGTGAAGAGCGAACTGACGACGAGGTGAACGGGCCGGGGTGGCGCGTAGGCAAAGACATCGGTGCTGACCCAACGGATTCTGCTGGAAGCCAGGCTGGCCTGGGCAGCGATGGCCGTAGCGTCGGGGTTGAGGTCGAGACCAGTGAGCTGCACGACGATGCGGCGGTGCTTTGCCCACTGCTCGATTCTGCGGAGGCCGTCACCATAACCGCAAGCAACGTCGAGGATGTGCAGAGGCTCGGCGCGGGACAGCAGTGCAGGCGAAAGAGTGTCAAGCCAAGCGAGGGTCGGGCGATAGGCGAGGGTGAAGCGGTTTGTGCGGGCAAGGTCAGTGAGGCAGGCACGCAACTCGTCCCGGCTGCATGGGGCATCCATCAGTTCATCGAGCTGGGCGCGTTGGCGGAAATCCGGGGTGCTATGCGGCATGGAAGAGCATGGTCTCGGCTGTGAGCCCTGGGCCGAACGACATGGCGCAGCCTTGCTGGCCAGCGAGTGCCCGCTCGATGATCTGCTTCAACACGAACATCACGGTGGCGGAGGACATGTTGCCATAGCGCGCGAGGATATCGCGTGAACAAGCGAGTGCATCGGCAGGCAGCCCGAGTCCCTTTTCAACGGCGTCGAGAATCGTTCGGCCTCCGGGATGGACCGCCCATAGGTCGATGGACGTCAGGTCCTGGCCTCGGGTGATTTGAGTTCCAGATTCTTTCAGTGCGCGGCCGATTTCGCCGGGAACCTTGCCGGAGAGGTGCATGTCGAATCCAAGCTCAGCGATGCGCCAGGTAATCAGGTGGCTGGTCTGGGGGATGCTGAGGGCGAGAAAGCTGTCAATCGCCAGGCCAACCGGTTGCGCGCTCACCAGCGAGGCCGAGGCGCCATCGGCAAAGACCAGGAAGGAAAGCACCTGTTCCAACTGATGGATTTCCTGAAAGTGGAGGGTGCAAAGTTCGAGATTGAGGACCAGCACGTGGGCATGCGGCACGGAACGAACGATGTGATGTGCCGACTTGAGGGCGTTGATGGCGGCGTAGCAACCCATGAAGCCGATCATGGTTCGCTCGACGGACGGGTCAAGCCCAAGATGATGGACGACTTCGAAGTCGAGGCCCGGTGCGTAGAGTCCGGTGCAGGAGGTTACGACGACGTGGGTGATGCTTCGCCGCTCCTCAGGGGTGAGCGCGAGATTGTCCAAAGCGGCGTGAGCCAACTGCGGGGCAAAGCGCTCGAATAACTGCATGCGGCGCATGGTTGAGGGAAAGTCTCCCGGCACATAGATTTGCTCGGCATCGCTCCACGATCCGTCTTCAGAGGGGATGGGATTGACGAAAGAGTACCGGCGCTCGATTGCCGACAGCCGCGCCATGCGGCGAAACAGGTTACGGGCCGTTCCCTCGGCGAGGAAGTTGGCGGCGAAACCGATGAACGCCTTATGGACGTCGTGCTGAGGGACCGCTGTTGCGATTCGGTTTATGTGTGCAGTGGTCACTGTTCCCCCTTCGCGGCGGTGCGCTTTTCGGCGCAGAGATCTCGATACAATCTGCGCGGCAAACCATGTTGTTCAAACCTGTCTTTCGGTTTTAGCAGTGACACTGGGAGGGTAGTCTCTCTCGACCGGGGTCGAATAATAGGTGATCCCCCTCAGAGCTTGACCTCACCCGGCACCATTACGGTGAGCAGTTTTGGACAGTTTGAGAAAGTTCTCCTGTTGGCCCTCCGCGCAAAAGATGTCGGCGAGTCGCCGGGCACCCGGTGCCCCCATCTCCTTCCGGGTTGATGGCGGTTGGTTGAGGCCTTGTGGTATCCCGCCCTTTCGTCGATGAAGCTGACGAGAGGATGGGGACAGGCCTCAGCAATCCAAGTAGGGAATGAGGATTTTCTCTCCTTGACAATCTAGGAGAGTGGGGGTAAATTTTTTCCTAGAGCGTCAAGGAGAGCGGGCAATGGGACAGGAAAAGCAGGACAGACCGTTGGATCTGTTGCAGGGGACGCTGGATTTGCTGATTTTGAAGGCGGTTTCACTGGGACCGCTGCATGGGTATGGGGTGCTGTTGCGGATTCAGCAGATTTCAGGCGAGGAGCTGGTGATTCAGCAGGGGTCGCTGTACCCGGCGCTTTACCGGCTGGAGCACCAGGGGGCGATTGCCGGCGAATGGGGCGAGAGCGAGAACAATCGGCGTGCGAAGTACTACCTGCTGACTGCGGCCGGGCGTAGCCGATTGGGTGAGGAAGTGGCGAAGTGGGATCGGATGTCGGGAATTATTGACGAGATTCTTAGCGCCAAGGCGTGAAAAGGCAGAGATCAGAGATCAGGGGTCAGAGAACAGAGATCAGAGATCAGGGAACAGAGATCAGGGAACAGGGGGACTATTAGAGTGGGTGCCTTGATTGTGCGGGTAGTGGCTCAATTGCGGTCATGGGTGCGGGCGGTGGTGCGGCGGGGACGGTTGGAGGCGGAGATGGAGGCTGAGTTGGCTTGCCATCTGGAGAATCTGACGGCGGACTTGATGCGGGCGGGTTTAGCGCGGGAGGAGGCTCGGCGGCAGGCGCGGATTGCGCTGGGGGCGACATTGACTCACAAGGAGGGGATGCGTGCTTCGCTGGGGCTGCGGTGGTGGGATGAGTCGGGGGCCGATCTGCGGTATGGCGTGCGGATGCTGCGCAAGAGTCCGGGGTTTACGGCTGTTGCGGCAACTTCTCTGGCGCTGGCGATTGGGGCGAACACGACGATTTTTTCGTTGGCCAAAGGCCTGCTGTATGACCGCCTGCATGTGGATCACGCCGACCAACTGCGCATGCTGCGGTGGACCGAGGACAAGCAGAGTGCGGTGAACGGGATGTGGGGCGACTTTGAGCCGGCGCCGGACGGTGCGGGCATGCTGGGATCGGTGTTCTCTTATCCGGTTTACCGGCAGTTGCGAGCGCACAACCGCGTGATGCAGGACCTGTTCGCCTACAAGGAAGACAGCATGAACGCAACCCTTGGCGGGAATGCGCAGCGGGTCGGGGTGGCGATGGTCTCAGGCAACTTCTATGCGGGAATGGGGGTCCGGCCGCAACTGGGGCGGGCTATACAGCCGACGGACGATGCTTTGCCCGGGGCGGGCGCGGTTGCGGTGATCAGTGAGGGTGTGTGGGAGCGCGAGTTCGGGCGCTCGCCGGCGGTGCTGGGGCAGACGATTACGGTGAACCAGGAGCCGCTGACGATTGTGGGTGTGAATCCGCGCGGGTTTACGGGAGCGAAGATTGTGCAGGTGTCGCCGGATATTTTTGTGCCACTGAGCATGCAGCCGGTGGTCGATCCGAAGGACAAGAAGGCATCGCTGCTGAACGACAGCGAGCTTTGGTGGTTGAACGTTGTGGGACGCGCCAGGCCAGGGATTCCAGATGCGCAGGCGCAGGCGGCTCTGAATGTGGAACTGGCGGCGGCTACGCGCGCCAGCATGACGGTGAAGGCCGGCGAGACTGTGCCGCGGCTGGTGCTGGCGGATGGCAGCCGCGGACTTGGCTACGCGGCGCGCATGTTCAGAAAGCCTGCTTATGTGATGATGACGATGACTGGTTTTGTGCTGCTGCTGGCGTGCGCGAATATCGCCAACCTGCTACTGGCGCGCGGGGCACAGCGGCAGCGGGAGATGAGCGTGCGGCTGGCGCTGGGCGCCGGACGGGGGCGCGTGCTGCGTCAGTTGTTGACGGAAAGCCTGCTGCTGGCGGGGATTGGCGGCGCGGGCGGATTGCTGCTTAGCTACCTGGGACGCAACGCGATTCCACGGCTGGTGTCGAGTGGGTGGCGCACCACATTCAACTTGCCGATGGATTGGGGGGTCTATGCATTTGCAGCAGCGGTGACGCTGATGACGGGAGTGATTTTTGGGCTGGCTCCGGCGTGGCTGGCGACTCGTAGCGAGGTGAGCAGCAGCCTGAAGGAGAGCGCGCAAACCACG
>Ga0302320_10017264_pt1 | contig 14667 bp, 17 predicted proteins | sample Bog_T0_3_FD_202130 | JGI IMG/M metagenome (GOLD analysis project Ga0302320, IMG submission 202130) | Peat permafrost microbial communities from Stordalen Mire near Abisko, Sweden - Bog_T0_3 | ecosystem: Environmental > Terrestrial > Soil > Wetlands > Peat | place: Sweden: Abisko, Stordalen Mire...
GGCGCGCCTGGATTCACACCAAAGAAGGCGCCCGCGAAGCGTCTGACGGAGTTCTTCGCAACCCTGCCGGTGACTTGGCGGTGCCTCTCAGCGCCATATTCCCCAACCCCGCCTAGCTGGACGTTAGCCCGGCTAGGGCGCTTCGCCCGTATTTGCGAAACGCCCATTCTGGTGCTCAAATTAAGACGCTTTGTTGGCAGGCTTCGCTTCAGGGCCGAGTTCCGGATGAAGCTTGATGGTTCTGCCCGCCAGCACGTATACGCGTTGCTGGAACGATGGGCCGTCGCCGTTGCGAATGTCAAAGTCGTAGGTACCGGGGCGCATGTGAATGGTCTTCAAATCGCCAGTGAGACCCGCAAACGCTCCATTAATGTAAACCTCTGCGTTCTTCACTTTGGTATCGAGCTTGACTTCGCCGGCTATGGCACCCACTACATAGGGGCCATATGGATAGAATCCGTAATAAGGTGCATACCATCCGTAGGGCGCCAATACGGGTCCGCCCACAAAAATGCCAAGCCGGGCGGCGGAACCGGTCGCGGGCAGCAACGCCACAAATGCCGCACATGTTAGTAATAGTTTTTTCATAGTGTTGTTAGCTCCTTTCAACGTTGCTGAGTGTTACAACCTCAGTTCACTTGCTTGGATGCGCTCCCCCGGTAATCGGTCACTACCGCCGAGTGGGTATATCGGTCTCATCCTTCGGTTCGAACGTAGGTCTGAATAGTTGGAACGCTGTACGAGGACGGCCAAAGGAGGCTGCTACCAACTCGCCCAGGAAAACAATGCCCCGTCGCTGGTAGAAGCCTTGGCGCACGGGGCCTCGTCTTTCCAAGCGAGTCGAATTGGTGATAGCCAATCGACAACCAAAAATACCACTAGGAGTAAAGTTATGACCAACAAAACAATCTCAATCCTTTCCGGCGTTGTGATCGCCCTGGCTTTGCCCTTGGCGCAAGGCGCGGTCAGGAATGCCAACACTTCTTCTGTTATGGATTTAGCAAACCAATCCAAAGCGAAGACGATGCTGAAGCAAGTTGAGTCGGCGGCTGCCTCTGTGGCGTCCGAAGCCGACCATCTGCACTCGCTCGCCGAAAACAACTATAGCCGCGAGGCGAATCTTGAAGCGCTGATGAGCTTGCGGGACGAAGTAAATGAGATGGGCAAAGCGATCAGTTGGCTCAACGGCCAGCGCGACTCTTTTACACCCACGGAAAATCATGCTCTGGATACTCTGATTCCGTTAGCCCAGTCGATCGCGTCGAACACCAGTCATGCTATCGAGTACTTCAATGAGGGGGGCCCCCGCGTGGCAACGGGCCTTTTCTCGAGCGTTTCCTGGAACGTTTTTCAGGATTCGCAAAAGATCGAGCGGACGGTCAGCGATTCTTTGAAATTTGAGAAGCTTCGCACTCAGGAAGCCAAGCTGCAAGACCGGGTTCAAGCTGAGGCCGAAGAATAAGAGAGGATCCATCTCATGGAACTGGACGGCCGCTTCGACCGTCCAGTTTTTTTTAGGGATAAAATTCTGTCCATGTGGCCGTTGAACGGAGTTTTTCATTGGTTTCACAAGCGCACGCCGGCTCCGGTAAGGCGTTCGGCGAGCGTGATTCTCGGTTTTGTAGGATTGCTGCTGCTCATGATTGTATTAGTGGTGGATTCGAGCATGCAGCGGCGCAACATTGAAGCGGCTAGCGCCGCCGTGCGCAAAGATTACAAACAACGCGATGCGCTTTTGGATGAATTGCGCACCAATACATACCGAACGAATACCCTGGTGCGTGATTATCTGCTGGAGCCTGACGATGCGGTTGCCGCCCAGCAGCGGGGAGAATTAGAGGATCTTCGCAAGCGAAGCGCGGCGATTGTGGCGCAGTACCAAGGACTGGCGCTAGCGAACGAGCAGGCGCGCGTAAGCGATCTGAACCGGAATAACGAGGTTTATTGGGAGATCCTCACGCCGGTGTTGAGTTGGAGCGCGGCCCGCCGGAATAGCGAGGGCGAAGGTTATCTTCGCGAATATGTAACTCCCCACCGGAAAGATCTTCTCAAGCTGCTGAGCAGCGTGAATAAGATGAATCAAAGCGACGCCGAGGCCGAAGAGGAGCGCATTCAGGCTTTCGAAGCGCAATCCCAAAGAAGAGTTACTATCATCTCTTTCTTCGCCTTTGCGTTAGCGGTGGGGTTGGCGCTTATCGTCATTTTTCACACTCGCAGCCTGGAGCGCGATGTGCTTAGAAGATTCTCCGAGCTGCAACAGGCACGGCAGGATTTGCAGCGGCTCTCCGACCGCCTTTTGACGGCGCAAGAGGAGGAGCGGCGCAACCTTTCTCGCGAATTGCACGATGAGCTGGGGCAATCGATGTCGGCGATGCTCATGGAGTTTGGAAGGCTTGAATCGCGGTTGACGAACGACGAGGCGTGCAAAGCGATCTGCGCGTCGGTGCGCGAATTAGCGGAGGGAAGCGTAGTCAAAGTGCGCGATTTGTCTTTGGCGCTCCGGCCCGCCATGCTGGATGAAATCGGCTTGCTGCCGGCACTGCGCTGGCACGCGCGGGAGGTGGCACGGCGCAGTGGACTCAAGGTGAGTGTGGTGGCGGACGAGGCGGAAGACGATTTGCCGGACGAGTACAGAACTTGCATCTACCGGGTGGTGCAAGAAGCATTACATAATTGCGTGAAGCACTCGCGCGCTTCGCAGGTGCGTGTAGTGATGAAGCGGCAGCCAGACCAGTTAGCCATCTCTATTCACGATAGCGGCATAGGATTTGATCCGAAACAGGAAAAGGGCCTGGGCTTATTGGGAATCACCGAGCGCGTAAGTCAATTGGGGGGCACGTTTCGGGTTGAGTCTCAACTCGGGCGTGGTACGGTGGCTTCCATCTATCTGCCGATTCCCGCAGCGAGCCGCGTAGCCGCCCAGGAGCATGTGGCTTGATCCGAATTCTGCTGTGCGACGACCACGCGGTGATTCGCCGTGGCTTACGCCTGCTGTTGGAACAGCAAGACGATTTCGAAGTTGTGGGCGAAGCGAGTGACGGCCGTGAGGCGGTTAACTTGGCGGAAGCGCTGAAGCCCGATATCGCCGTGCTCGATATTACGATGCCGAATTTGAACGGCATTGAAGCAGCCCGGCAGATCAGCGCCAAGCAGTTGGGGACTGCCATCATCGTGCTGAGCATGCACGCCGATGAATCATTCGTGTTGAAGGCGCTAAAGGCGGGCGCACGCGGCTATGTGCTCAAAGAAGCGCCGGAAAGCGAATTGATCAAGGCGGTTCGCGTGCTGGCGGAAGGGAAGTCTTTCTTTAGCCCCGCCGTGAGCCGCATGCTGGTGGAAGACTACGTGCGCCACTTGCAAGATAAGGATGTGGAAGATAGCTACGAGCTTTTGACAGCGCGGGAACGGGAGATTTTGCAACTGATTGCGGAGGCAAAGAGTAACAAAGATATTGCGAGCATCCTGAATCTGAGCCTGTACACGGTGGAAACGCACCGCAGTAATATTATGGAGAAGCTCAATCTGCATAGTGTGCCGGAGCTGATCTTATATGCGGTGCGGAAGGGTGTGATTCGCTAGGCAGCAGTTGCTCACTCCCCCTCCCCGCCTGTTCTCCACGCCTTATCCCACTTATGGGACCGTCCCATTCCGCAATCGGACAGTCCCATCATTCAAATCCATTAGGTCTACTCGCCGGAAACGTCGACCTTCGTCACTTCGCGTTTCCCGACGCGCATCCGGTGTTTCGCACTCGGCACGTAAAAATTGAACTCTTTGGCGCTGGGGCCCGATTTATAGCTGTCAATGTAAAACGTTCCATCCACATTGGTCAGTGTGAGCTCGCTTCGGTCATAGCTGCCGTAGCCAGCGTAGTTGAAGTTAGTTGACATCACCGGAATGAGGACGTTCTTGCCCTCACCGGTTAGCCAAAACTGGTGGTTTGAAATCGCCACCTCTGGCATCGACAGTGAGTAATCTCCCGGCTGCAAAACAACACCGCCCCATGTAGCCTTCACGGGCAAATGGAACTTCGCTTGCTGTCCTGCGTACAGGGCGCCAGCGCCACTAACCAGAGTGAAAAGGCCAATACCAAGAATTCGTGTTACAAAAGTGTTCATCTTTGTTTCCATTTCTCGGATCTGTTCGAGGAACCTGTCTGGTTCAAGATCCGTATAACCGTATTACGTTCAACAATGCGCAACAGCTCGTCAAGAAAAGATCAAGAGTTTCTCAGGCAGGTGTTTTAAGCCGTGGCTGAACTAAATAAGGCGGCGCGCATCGTCCGGTTTGCCGAGTTTGAATTCGATTTGGATCAACGCGAGTTGCTGAAGGCTGGCAGACGGGTGCCCCTGCAACATAAGCCCTTTCGCATTTTGGAACTTTTATTACGGCAGCCCGGAACACTGGTCACGCGCCGGCAACTGGTGGAAGAACTCTGGCCGGGCCTGCATGTGAATTTCGAACACGGCCTAAACACCGCCGTGAATAGCCTCCGCCAGGTCTTGGGCGATTCTCCACGCGAATGCCGCTTCATTGAAACTCGTCCTGGTCTGGGCTATCGCTTTATTGCTCCGCTGATTGCTCCAATTGACCAGTCGAGCCATACTCCGCCGCGCGTGGATTCTTCCGGTTGCCATCAGGACTATTTGAAGGGCCGGTTCTTTCTTCATAAGATGACCGGTTCCGCGTTGCAAAGAGCCATTGGTCACTTTCAATCGGCCCTCGAAGCCGTCCCGGATAACGCACTGGCGCTCAGTGGTCTTGCCGACACTTACGGCCAACTCGCGCTTAGTGGAACGGTGCGGCCGGCCGAGTTGAGCCAAGCGGCGCGCGAATCTTCGGCAGCCGCGCTGCAAAGCGGGCCCGATCTGGCAGAGGCGCACGTCGCGCTGGGGCGGCTGCGCATGATCTTTGATGGGGATTGGACCGGCGCCGCCGAGGCCTTCGATGTTGCGATTCGGCTCGATCGAACTTTGGCTGATGCATACCGCGCTCGGGCTCTCCTGCGCGCCTCATTGAATCAGCATGAACAGGCGCTGCACGACGCGCGGGAAGCCCAAGCGCTAAGTCCTCTGTCCTTGCCAATCGGCTACGAGTTGGCGTGGCTGCTCTGCTTGTCGAAGAACTTTCAGGAAGCAGTGAGCCAGTCCTGGACTGTGTTGTCGCTCGACCCCGGATTCTTTCCCGCGCAAGAAGTTCTGGGCCTGGCCTATGGCCAGTTCGCGTCACATGATGACGCTGTCACGGAATGTGAGAACGCCTGTATGTGTTCGGAACGCCATCCGAGTGCGCTTGCGTCATTGGGCTATGCTTATGGGGCTGCCGGTCACGCTAGCCGCGCGGAACAGATTCTCGCGGAAGTGCTGGAGCTTTCTCAGCGCCAATATGTTTCGTGGTATTTCATCGCGCTCGTCCAACTCGGTCTCAAGCAACATGACCGCGTTCTAGAGTCTTTGCAACACGCTTCTTTGGAGCGCGATCCTTTGTTGCTTTGGTTAAGCGCCGATCCGCGCTTTCTGCCTATCAGCGCGTGGTTGCCTACTGGGCCGCCTACTGGGTTGCGTGTAGGAGGAACTCGCGGTTTCCCTCCGCACCCAGAATCGGACTATCCATCAGAGCACTCTTGAACCCGGCGGCAACAATGGCCTTGGAGACCTTCTCGCATGCTGCTTGCTGAGCAGCAGAGTCACGGACGATTCCGCCCTTGCCCACCAGCTCCCGGCCCACCTCAAATTGCGGCTTCACAAGAATAATCCAATCCCCATAGGCTTCCAGCAACGGAGCAAGCGCCGGAATCAGTAGCGTCACTGAAATAAAGCTGACGTCGCAGCAAATCAGTTTGACCGGCTCGCCGATTTCTTTGGCAGTCAAATAACGCGCATTCACTTTCTCGTGCAAAACCACGCGCGGATCGGTGCGCAACTTCCAATCAATTTGTCCTGCTCCCGTGTCCACCGCGTGAACACGCGCCGCGCCGTGTTGCAGCAAACAGTCTGTAAATCCGCCTGTAGACGTGCCCACGTCCATGCAAACCTTGCCCCTCGGATCAACGGCAAAATGCGCCAGCGCCGCCTCCAGTTTCAGCCCGCCCCGGCTGACATATTTGAGCGGCTCTGTCACTTCAATGCGAACCGTCTCGGCCACGGAGTGTCCCGGCTTTTCCGCCTTTTGCCCATCAACCATGACCTTGCCGGAAAGAATCAGCGCTTGCGCCTTCTCGCGCGAGTCCACAAGTTGCCGGCTCACCATGGCCACGTCAAGACGCTGCTTCATGTTTTGCGGCGAACAATGAAATCGGAGATTTGACGAAGCCTGTCCGCGCGGTCGTCGAATGCGTGCAGTGCGGCGTGAGCGGCCAGGCGTTCCTCTTCCGCCATCTGGCGCGAACGCTCCAAGCCATAGACGGCCGGAAACGTGATCTTTTGTTGTGCCGCGTCTTTGCCGGCAGTCTTGCCAAGCTTTTCCGAAGACTCTTCCACGTCGAGCACATCGTCGATGATCTGGAAGGCAAGTCCAACGCGTTCGCCGAATTCGGAAAGTGCAGCGAGTTCTTCAGCAGTGGCGCCGGCGTAAATGGCGCCCATGCGCACGCTCGCGCGTAAGAGAGCGCCCGTCTTGGCGCGGTGAATCGATTCGAGAAGAAACGCTGTTGGCGCTTTCCTCTCGCCTTCAATGTCGTTGACTTGGCCGCCAATCATGCCGCCCACTGTGCCGGAAGCCCGCGCCAGTTCTTCCACCAACCGAATTTTCGTGTTGGCGTCCATCAGCGGTAAGCGGCTTAGTACCTCGAACGCAAGCGTAAGCAACGAATCTCCGGCCAGAATCGCCATAGCTTCCCCAAACACTTTGTGACAAGTGGGCCTGCCGCGGCGCAAGTCGTCATTATCCAACGCTGGCAGATCGTCGTGAATAAGCGAGTAAGTATGAATGAGTTCGAGCGTGGCGGCAGCGTTCTCAATGCCGTCAGGCGAATCGGAAACGGCGCGCCCAGCCGCCATAGCCAGAATCGGCCGAATGCGCTTTCCGCCGGCAAAGAGGCTGTAACGCATGGCTTTGTGGATAGAAGCCGGATCGGTCGATTCGGCGGGTACCCATTTTTCAAGAGCTTCATCAACAACACGCACTTGTTCAGCAAGGTAAGCTGTCAACTCAAATTGCGTCTTCGTCATTTCGCAGGTTTCTCGGGGTTGTAAGGGGCGGCCACCATGTCGCTGCCGCGTTTGGTCAAGACTTCCACGCGGGTTTCGGCTTCTTCCAGTAACTTCTTGCATTCAGCGCTAAGACGCATGCCCGCCTCGAAGAGGGCTAGGCTGCGCTCCAAAGGCAAGTCGCCTTTTTCGAGTTCTTTAACGGTGCGTTCTAGTTCCTCCAGGCTTTTTTCAAAGCTAAGAGGTGGTGTGGACTGCTCGGGCATTCGCCCTATTGTAACTTTAGCCCGATTCGCGAGAATTCCTCCCAAAGTAGCCACTTTTGTTCTACACTCAATGTATGGCCGTGATTCCATCACTCACTCGCCCGTCCCTTTTCGGCTCCGACTAATCTCGCTTCGTCCAAGCGACCCTTCCTGTCTGCCTGCGGTTTCCCAGAGAGTTCCAGAGGTGTAACATGTCAACGCTGATTGCCCCCAATCCGCTATTGCCGAACCTTGTCACGGCCCTGCCCGGCCCGAAAGCTAAGGAGATTATTGCGCGCGACCACGCCGTGGTTTCGCCAAGCTATACGCGCGGGTACCCGCTCGTCATAAAGCGCGGCGAAGGCGCTGTTGTCGATGATGTGGATGGTAACCGGTTTTTGGATTTCGCCGCCGGCATTGCGGTGGTGGCCACTGGCCATTCGCATCCGCGTGTCGTAAAGGCGATTCAGCAGCAGGCGGCTGAATTTCTCCATATGTCCGGCACCGATTTCTATTACGAAAACATGGTGCAACTGGCGGAGAAGCTCGCCAAGCTGACGCCGGGTGGCCTGCCCCGGCGCGTCTATTTCGGCAACTCGGGTACGGAATCGATCGAAGCGGCCATCAAACTCGCGCGCTATTCCACAGGCCGCGACAAATTTATCGCTTTTCTCGGCAGCTTTCACGGACGCACCATGGGAGCGCTTTCCTTAACCGCCAGCAAAGTCACGCAGCGGCGCGGCTTTCATCCACCCCTGCCGGTGCATCATATTCCCTATGCGAATTGCTATCGGTGCGCGTATGGACAGACGCCGGATAAGTGCCATGTGGAATGCGTCAAGGTTCTAGAAGATACGCTATTCAAAACAATCCTTCCGGCGGATGAAGTCGCTGGAATAGTGGTGGAAGCCATTCAAGGCGAAGGCGGATACGTTGTTCCGCCCGTCAAATTCCACGAAGAATTACGGCGCGTGGCCGACAAATACGGCATCCTGCTGATTCACGATGAAGTACAAAGCGGCATGGGCCGGACGGGCAAGATGTTTGCCTCTGAGCATTTTGGCGTTTCGCCCGATATCGTTACCATTGCGAAAGGAATTGCGAGCGGCATGCCGCTGGCAGCTACCATTGCGCGTGCGGATGTCATGACTTGGCCGCCAGGGGCCCATGCTTCCACGTTTGGCGGCAATCCGGTTTCCATAGCGGCGGCGCTCACAACAATTGAACTGCTCGAAGAAAGTCTAGTCGAGAACGCAGCACGCATAGGCGCTTACATGCTCGACCGCATGACCGCCTGGCCCCAAAAGTATGAAATTGTGGGCGATGTGCGCGGGCGTGGGTTGATGATTGGCATAGAGTTAATCCGCGACAAGGCTTCGAAAGAGCGGGCTGCCGACAAGCGCGACCGGCTGGAGCAATTGGCTTTCGAGCGCGGCTTGCTGATTTTGGGCTGCGGCCCGAATTCCATCCGCCTCTGTCCGCCGCTGGTGATTACCAAGGAACAAGCCGATTTCGCCATGGATACGCTAGAGCAGTGTTTGGCCATGCTCACATAACCCAGCTCAATTAAACTGGTTCCAGTGTCAGAACTGGTCTTGGATGTAGGCTGCGGCAATAACAAGTTTCCGGGGGCCATTGGCGTTGATAGCAACACGCACACGAAAGCCGACGTGATTGCGAATCTCGACCACTTTCCTTACCCATTTCGCGATAATTCGTTTCAGCAGATTCGCGTTCTGCACGTGATTGAGCATGTGGCGGACGTGATCCAAACCATGGAAGAATTCCACCGCCTGCTGCGGCCCGGCGGACAAGTGATGATTGTCACGCCCCACTATACCGATTTCAGTTCGTTTTGTGACCCGACGCACAAATCCCACTTGAACAGCTTTTCGCTGCGTTACTTCGGCGACGACAACGCCGGCTACGGCTACTACACCAAGGCCCGATTTCGTGAGATTTCCGTCTACGTTAAGTTACTTTCTCTATGGCGGTATCTGGGTTTTGAATTTCTAGTGAACCAGTCGCGCTGGTTCCGGCGGTTTTGGGAATTCTACCTTTGCTATGTCGTCCGGGGCAAGGTGATCGAGTGGCACTTGGAAGCGTTGAAAAATCCCGCTGGAAGTTAAGACCCAGCCAGTTATTGTGGAAACTCAGCGACCGCGCACGCCAGTCGCGCGAGGCAAAAACACTCACGCCCGACGCGGCCTTGGGTCGGCATGGCGAAGATTTGGCGCACCGCTACCTGCAGAAGGCCGGCTACATGGTCGTCGCCAGGAACTATAGAGCTGGAGCCGATTCGGAAATCGATGTCGTCGCGCGCAAGAACGATTTGGTGGTTTTCGTCGAGGTGAAATCAAGAAAGACGGCCGCTTATGGCGCGCCGGAGCGGGCCATTGATGAGAAGAAACACAAAAACATCATCCGTGGAGCCCGCGCGTTTACCACGCGCGGAGGCATTGACTGGAGCCAGGTGCGCTTTGATGTCATCTCGGTCATCTTTAGCGATCCTCCTTCGATTCTGCATCAACAGGACGCCTTTTACCCGAATCGGACAATATGAGCATAGACGCCAATCCCGTTCCGCGAGAAATGCCGCCGTATAAATCCTATGACAGACATCGAACCAATCATCCGACGCAAATTCCCGCAGGCGGATCGAGCGGCTGTGCAAGAGAAAGTTTGCCTTGCGGCCGAAGCCGATCCCGAAAGGTTCCTGGCCGCTTATTGTCTTGATTCACGCTCATTTCAAGGGCGCTACGTGAATTCCGATTTGATGAAAGAAATGTTTCCCGAATACAATGCGTCGAAGGAACATCGCAATCGATACAATTTGCCGGTTCACAACGCGGCGGCGGTTTTGGCCGCGGCACAGTTTCGAGCCGCTGTTGGCGACGATTCCGTCCCTGAGCGGACCAACGCGTTGTTCTTGACCGGAGTACCGGGAGCGGGGAAAACGGCTGCTGTCCTCGCCTATAGAGATCAATTCCCGCAAGGCGCGCGGATCTTGTACGAAGGGCAACTCTCTGACCCTGTCAATTCCATTCCGAAGTTCGAAGCGGCTCTTGGTTTGGGACTGGATGTTGAAATTGTCGCGATTCACGTTTCATCAGAGCAGGCGCTCGCCAACACGATTCTTCGTTTTGAACGCGAAGGCCGCGGTGCGACGATAGAAGCCCTGGCTCGAATTCAAGGTTTCTTGCCGAGTGGTCTGAAGCAGATTTCCACCCGTTTTGACAATAAAATCGGCTTCAGCGTTGTGGATAAGCGCGGTACAATGGGATTGATTTGGTTACGCGGCTGGGAGGCGCTCCCGCTGCTGGAGTCGGAAGGAAATTATGAGCACATCAAACGAAAGCTTACCGAAACCCTCGAAGCCCATCACTCCGCCGGACTCATCTCAGCAGGAGCCTACCGGCAAGCCCTCGGCCAAGCCGGTGCCACCTTGGCTTGATCTGTTCATCAAGACGGCAATTGCTAGATTCAACGATCAGGAGACGCCGTATCCCAAGGGTTGGTAAACGGCTCGGTCTAAACGAAAGCGCGTTGCGTTGCTAAACTTGGATTTGTTGGGAGACTAGTCCGATGTCGATGGCCGCTCACATTTTGCCTCCGCCGCCCCTGCGTGAGGGTGATCGGCTGACAAGCGATGAGTTCATGCGCCGCTGGGAGGCGATGCCTGACCTCAAGCACGCCGAGCTGATCGACGGAATTGTCTACATGCCTTCTCCCGCAAGCATCGAACACGGTGATCATCACTCGCATTTAGGCGCCTGGCTCGCCAACTACGCTGCGGCAACGCCAGGTTGCCGAAGCTGTTTGGAAGCGACTTGGCTCATGGGGGACAAGAACGTCCCTCAACCGGACATCACCTTGCGGATTTTGCCTGATTACGGAGGGCGATCTCGGCTTAAGGGTAAGTATGCGTCGGGTGGTCCAGAACTGATTACCGAGGTGGCCGTTTCGAGCGCCACCCGCGATTTAGGCAGCAAACTGAAGCTCTACGAAAGTATGGGCGTGCAGGAATATTTAGTCGCGGTGACAAGCGAGACACGGTTTGTGTGGAAAGAATTGGCATCCAAAGGTTACCAGGCATTGGAACCGGATGCCGATGGGCTTATTCGGTCCCGCTGCTTTCCGGGATTATGGTTGGATGTGGCGGCGCTTTGGCGTCTTGATTTGGCGCAGATGCTTAAGGTTTTGCAAGTCGGCGTCGCTACCGCTGAACACGCGGAGTTTGCCGAACGGCTGGCGCGAAAAACTCGCAACTCGGCCTTGTAATCTGCTTCAGCCTCATCAAGGCATCAGCGTATAGTTCACCACTATATCCGTCACAATTTCCACCGGACTGCCGTTGAGAAGCGTCGGTTTATAACGCCACTGACGAACCGCTTCGAGTGACGATTGTGTCAAATCGTCCGACGGCGAGGCGAGCACACGAATGTCCAGCGGTTCACCCTCTTTCGAAATTACTGTCTCTAACATGACCTGGCCCTGAATACGAGCGGCCTTCGCGCTAGCCGGATAGACGGGCTGCACTTTAGTCACTAAATTCATTTGCTCGACATTGCCACCAACGCGAAGCGGCTTAGGCTGCCCAGTCGCTGCTTGCGGCAAAGGGTTCGCTGCGGTGGCAGGGGCCTGTGCGGAAACAATCACCGTCTCTTGCGCTTTTCCCATCGCAAGCGTGAGTCCGCGATCCACTTTTGAATCGGCTTTCACGTTGAATTCACGAAACAACGTGGCGAAGCCGGGGCTCTGTACGCGCAGAATATATTGGCCGGCAGGCAAGCTTTCAAACGCGAACTTGCCGTCGCTGGCAGTGGTGGTTTCGAATTTGCTGTTGGTGTCAGGATCGTAGAGCAACGCCTTGGCGTTCGGCACAGCGGCCCCGCTCGGATCGTAGAGAGAACCGCCGATAGTGGCGGCCGTTAGGCCGGCGGAAGCAAGCAGGCCGGCGAAGAGTGTGTGTTTCATAGTGTGACCTCGTGGTGACAGTTTTTGAGATGCGGGTAATGGATTGACCGCCGAGGCGAGAAGGGTCACGGCGGTGAGACAAAGCAGAGCGGTAACGGCGAGCGCACGTTGGGAGCGCTCGTTTCTGGATTTCAGAATCGACTGTAGACGGATTTCCAAGCCCTCTGGCCGCGCCATGGCGATCCCGGCCTTACAAGCAGTGAGCGTTTGGGCGATGTTTAATAACTCCGCGGCATAGTCCGACGGGCGAATGCCGGAGGCGATGACCAGTTCATCGCAGGCTCTTTCGCTTTCACGGCGCAACAGACTCAATGCGCCCCAAGACAGAGGCTGGAACCACCATGCGGCCGTAATCAACCGCGCGCAGCGTTGCGATAAGAGATCCCGGCGTGCTATGTGAGCCAGTTCGTGAAGCACCACGATGCGACGGCGCGCTTCCGTCCAGGAATGGCAATCGCCCGGCAGGATGATACTCGTCCGCAATACGCCTGCGGTCATAGGCATAACAGGTCCACTGTGAATCAACAGAATCGGCACTCGGGAGATGTTCAATTGCACCGTCAGTTCCCTCAGCAAACTGTTTAAGCTAGCGTCTTCACAGGGAACCGCCCGTTTGACTAATGCGCGCAGCCGCAGATGGGCCAACAACAATGGCCCCAGAGCGATAAACGCGGCTACAGCCCAAAGGGCGATCGGCGACATATTGGACTTCGGTGCCGGGCTGCGCTGGCCTACCGCGAACTGCTGAACGGTGACCGTGCCTGTGCCAGCCGGTTGTCGGGCGCCAGGTAAGTTCACTTCGGGTAAAACCGTCGCCAATATTGGCCAAAGCAAAAGTAGCAGGAACGAGGTAAGAAGAATCGCGTGCTTTTGTTTGGGACGCAAGCCGGGAAACAGCCGGCACAACAGCGTGCCTGCTCCTAGAATGAGCGACGAACGCAAGAGCAAATTGGCGATCAGCGCGAACATCAGCGTCCCTCCTGACGGGCATTCTCAATCAAAGCGGCCAGCCGATCAAATTCCTCCGTGGACAGGGCTCCGCCGGATACATCCAGCAGCGTGGCCACTGCCTGTTCCGGCGAACCATCGAAAAATGTATCGAGCAAGTGACGCACCGCGGAGCGGCGGGCTTTGTCGCGCGTGACAACGGGCATGAAGACATAGCGCAGGTCTTTTTCTTCATGCCGGATGTGCTTCTTCTCTTCCAACACCCGCAGCATGGCACGCACGGCGGAGTAGCCCGGAGGATCCGGGATGTTTTCAAGAATTTCGGCGGCCGTGGCGCGGCCCATTCGGTACAGCACGTCCATGATCTGCCGTTCGCGCCTGCTGAGCTTGTGCTGCTCTTTTAGCACCATGCTAGAAAAATAGCACGAACCGCCCAGCCTGTCAAGAGGCAAGTTACAGTAGTGCCATGGAACCACCCCCGGTTGAGGATGCCTGGATTGGCGACGCAGTGCTGGCGCTTTATGCGCGGCTGAAGATTCTGCGCGAAGACGGCCGCGTGGACGGCGAAAAGTGCAAGCGCCTTACCTCCAACCAATTTCTGGGGACGCTAGGCGAGCCGACAAAAGTAGAAGCGCGCATTGGCCGCGTTTATGCGGGCGAGGGTTTAGAGGCGGCGTTTATCTGGATAGATAAGCATCTGCTGCCGCTTTTCGAAAAACAAGAAGAGAATCGCAAGAAGAAACCGCCATCAAAGCGCAGTCGCTGATTTCTTCGATCCCTTCACAACCTGCAAAACCGCCGGAATCAACGAAACAAAAATTATCCCCAGGACGAACTTTTCGAAATTCCGTTGCACCAGCGGCACGCTGCCCAACCAATAACCCAAGCAGATCATCGACGTCACCCAGCCAATGGCGCCCACCACATTGAACGTCAAAAAGCGTCTGTAGTCCATTTTGCCCACACCCGCAATGAAGGCGGCAAACGTCCGGATAATCGGCACAAATTTGGCGTAAATAATGGTCTGCCCGCCATGCCGCTCATAGAATTCATGTGTCCGTTCTAGATACTCTCGGCGGAAAATGCGCGACTTCCCATTCTTGAACAGCGAATAGCCAACCGTATTTCCCAAGAAGAAGCCGCTTCCGTCGCCCAGGATCGAAGCCGCCGCCAGCATCACAATCATCCAGGCAATGGGCAGTTTCCCCGCCCCCGCCACCACCCCTACCGTGAACAGAAGCGAATCACCCGGCAGAAAAAACCCCACCAGAATTCCGCTCTCCGCGAAAACAATCAAGAAAAGAAAAGCGTAACCAATCCAGCCGTTCAGCACGGTGGACAGGAGCTGA
>Ga0302320_10017266_pt1 | contig 14666 bp, 14 predicted proteins | sample Bog_T0_3_FD_202130 | JGI IMG/M metagenome (GOLD analysis project Ga0302320, IMG submission 202130) | Peat permafrost microbial communities from Stordalen Mire near Abisko, Sweden - Bog_T0_3 | ecosystem: Environmental > Terrestrial > Soil > Wetlands > Peat | place: Sweden: Abisko, Stordalen Mire...
GCCGGTAGTGTCATTTTTGCCCTGCATCACGAACAAAATATCTGGAATATGAAGGGCCTTTTTAAGAAAATGCCAGTCACCGGCATAACCTTCCTTATCGGAGCACTGGCTCTCTGCGGCATTTTTCCCTTCAGCGGTTTTTGGAGCAAAGATGAGATCCTGGCATTGGCCTGGGAGCATAACGTGTGGCTTTATGCGGTCGCGTCTTTGGCTAGCGGGTTAACATCTTTTTATATGGGCAGGCTGTTCTGGGTGGCGTTCTGGGGCAAACCTTACTCATCTGACCATTCCCACGAATCCCCGGCGGTCATGACCATCCCCCTGATCCTTTTAGCCGCCCTTTCGGTTTTCGCAGGGCTTCTTGGTATCCCTCACTTGTTGTATCCGCAAACAGTGGCCCCGGAACTTAATATCCGCGTTGCCTTAATTTCTTCTTTGATCAGCCTTTTGGGATTAGGTCTCTCGTTTGTGCTTTACAGTAAGCGCCCCCTGGTTGACCCGTTAGAAAAACATCTCAACGGGCTCTACCTTATCTTGAAAAATAAATACTATTTCGACGCTGTCTATGCTTGGTACGTCGATGGTGTCCAACAAAAAGGCGCCTTGCTATTGCTGCGTTTTGAGAAACTATGCATTGACCATTTTTTCGTCAGCGGCTTAAAAAACACCGCCAAATCAGGAGGCAGGGGATTTCGTTATCTCCAAAATGGTCTGGTTCAATTCTATGCGCTGATCTTTGTGCTGGGAGCGGCCTTGATTTTCTGGATGCTGGCTAGAAATTTATGATAAACCACATGCTTTCATGGATCCTTTTATTACCGACGGTGGGGCTTGGACTGCTTTTTCTTGTCCCTGCCGGGAACGTCCCTCTGCTCCGCAGGATATCAACTGTGGCGGCTCTTTTGCCCTTCCTTTTGTCGATCGGGGTTTTTATTGCCTACGATCACACGGCGGGCGGTTTTCAATTGGTGGAAAAGATCCCCTGGGTCGTGCCTTTTGGGATCTCCTATCATTTGGGCGTGGACGGCATTAATTCCCTGCTTATCCTTCTTTTAGGGATCGTGTCGTTCTGTGCGGTTTTGATATCTGATCCCGTTAAGGACCGCGTTAAAGAATATTACATCCTTTTGCTGGTCACCGTTATCGGCGCCTACGGAGCTTTTCTTTCTTTGGATATTTTCTTTTTCTTTTTTCTCCACGAGCTGGCCGCTGTCCCTGTCTTTTTAATGATCGCCATCTGGGGATCCGACCGCAAAGAGCATGCGGCCATGAAACTGACCCTTTATTTAGCCTCCGGTGCGACGCTGGCCCTGATCGGGCTTATCGCCCTTTATCTGGCGTCAGGCCTGCACACCTTTGACTTGATCCAAATCCAGCAGTATTTAGCCGTTCATCCCCTACCTGTCGCAAGTCAGGTATGGATCTTCCCGCTGATCGTCATCGGTTTTGGCATCACGCTGACCCTCTGGCCTTTTTATACCTGGGCGCCTGAAGGATATGCCGCCGCTCCTACTTCCATCAGCATGCTGCATGCCGGCGTGCTCAAGAAAATGGGTGCCTATGCCATTATCCGTTTTGCGCTTCTTTTAATGCCTCAAGGAGCCCATATATGGATGCCCCTCGTTGCTGTTTTAGCCATCGTCAATATTGTTTTCTGCGGACTGGTGGCGTTGACCCAGCGAGATCTCAAATATATTCTAGGATATTCCAGTTGCAGCCACATGGGCTACATCCTGCTCGGATTGGCATGTTTGAATACCATCGGACTTAACGGGGTGGTCTTCTTAATGTTTGCCCATGGCATTATGGCAGCCCTTGCATTTGCATTGGTCGGTTTTGTTTCCCGTCAAACCCATACCCGTGATCTGGATCGTTTGGGCGGTTTGATCCAACGCATGCCGTTTATCGCAACCTGTTTTATGATGGCGGTCCTCGCCTCTGCCGGCGTTCCGGGATTCGCCAACTTCCCTGCCGAGATCATGATCCTGTTAGGCTCATGGGGACAATACCGCATCCTTAGTATCTGCGCTGTTTCCGGCTTGGTGATCACCGCCATCTATATGCTTAAAGCCATTCGTCTGGGTTTTCATGGGGACATAAAGCCCCAATGGTCCAAACTCACGGATGCCCGGACACCTTTAGCTAAATTACCTTTTGTGCTCTTATTAGCAGTATTGCTGCTGGCAGGCTGCTGGCCGTCATTAATTTTGAAGCACATTGATCTGAGCACAAAAACGATCGTTGAGGCCGATCATGCTCGACCCGGCCCAGAAAGCACACGATAAACTATGTTTCCCATTATTGCCTGGCACTTGATCTCCTTGGAATTACTAATGACCTTCGTCTTGGTCTCTTTAATCCTCGCAGCTATTTTCCTGCCCAAAGATACCCTTGATGACTGGATCGGGCTTTTAAGCTTTTTGGCTCTGAGTGGGTTAATTGTTTTTTGGAGCGGCCAGGATCATCTTTCCGGCATGACGTTCAACGGGATGTTCGTCATGGATTCCCTGGCCTGGTTTTTCAAAGAAATTTTCCTGCTGGCAATGGCCTTCGTTTTGGTCATGGTCAGACAATACTCAAAATCCTTAGGCCGCCGCCGAAACGAATTTTATTTACTGCTGTGGCTATCCCTCATCGGCATGTGCTTCATCGCCTCCAGCGCTGATTTTCTCTTAATGTTCATTGCTCTCGAGATCCTCACCATCTCCTTGTATGTGATGACCGCTTATCTAAAAAGCGATAAACTGTCCATCGAAGCCGGCATGAAATATTTAATTTTAGGATCATTAGCTTCCGGATTTTTCCTTTACGGCATGAGCCTGCTTTACGGAGCTGCCCATTCCACCCATTTTGAGGCCATCCAACACTTTTCCGCCACCCATTCCATGACCATGATGACCCTTTTCGCCTTGGTCTTGATATTCTCGACGGTTGGTTTTAAAATTGCTGCAGTTCCCTTTCATATGTGGGTCCCCGATGTTTATCAAGGCGCCCCGACACCTGTCACCGCCCTCTTATCCGTAGGATCCAAAGCGGCCGGGTTTGTGATCTTGATCCGACTGTTCCTCGGTGTTTTTGCCCCCTGGCAGTCGCAGTTAAGCCTGATGCTGGCGATCATTGCCGCACTGACCATGACCTATGGTAATTTAGTGGCCATGTCCCAGACCAATATCAAACGATTCATGGGCTATTCCAGTATCAGTCATGCGGGGTATATGTTGATGGGTGCGGCTGCGGGCACGGTCCTTGGAGTATCGGGGATCAATTTCTATCTTTTAGGTTACCTGTTTACAACAATGGCCGCCTTCCTGGTCATTGTTGTTTTTTCTATGGCTACCAACAGTGATGAGATCCAGGATTACGCCGGACTATCCAAACGCTCCGGTGTTTTAGCCTTTACGCTCCTGATGGCATTAGTTTCGTTAGCCGGTCTGCCGCCGCTGGCAGGGTTTTTCGGAAAGTTTATTTTACTGATGGCTGTCATTGACCGCGGCTATCTCTGGCTGGCTTTGGTGGCTGGGGTCAATATTGTGATCTCGTTATATTACTATCTGATGATCGCCAAACGCATTTACGTAGATCTTCCCCGTAACGCTTCCCCCATCCCCGTTTCCCCCGACATGCGCCTGGTACTGGGAGCCGCCGTCATAGGCATAGTCACGATAGGCATAGTCCAAGGCCCCTTCCTAAACGCAGCCATGACCGCAGTAAAAGGCATGTTCCTCTTGCATCCATAAAACTAAAGCGGGAGCCTGTCTAGCTCTTAACGTTAAGGGTTACGCTTGGCCATATGCAAGGGAGTATTACTTTCCACACGGAATATTTTCGCCGTCTGCTTCGGTTTACAATAAAAATGTTCCAAATAAAGAGAATCTTTAGAACATTTTATCAATTTCCCCCTGTTTCGTGTTCGACTAAACCTTTGCAGCCTAAGGAACAGGGAATATCAATATTCCGTGCCGAAAATACAATAGCCACTCATCCTTGCCTGGGCAATGTTGAATCTACGAACGGGAGCGGAAGGAGTTACACTGCTTGTGGAGTAGGGGCATGGACTACTTGGAATTCTGTTGACGAAAGATTGTGGCCGTCAACGCCTACCTGCACGCTATATGTCCCTATTTTAATAATTTGAATGACCCCGTTACCAATGACCAGGTTGAACTTATACCTGGTGGTATTCGCTCTCACGGGCATGGAAAAAGGGATCTTGGTTTGCGGAACGACCCTGTTTCCGTCGGCATCGATCACATCCAATTCCAATAAATGCGCCATGCCCACTTCCGTAGATACTAATTCCAGAATAACCACCAATCCAAATTGGACCTGGGCCGGGAAAGAAGCGACGCCCCAGGTATCGATCCCCCCTCGCAGCAAAGAAAATGTTCCGTCGGGATGAGGGGTTGCGGCGCCGCATAATAACATCGATTTGACTTCCATCGTTTGACTCCTTTGATGCTTAGTCTTCCATTAAACGTTTTTTATCGTAGATCATATTCCCCCTGGAATATTCAGCGATGTTGAGCTTACCGGTATCCATGCGGATGGCATCTTCCGGGCAGACTTCGACACAAAACCCACAGTAAACGCATTGGCCCAGATTGAGGATAAATTCCGCCGGGTATTTCTCGATGTTAGGATCAGGATGTTCTGCGGCGGTAATGTGAATACATCTGGCCGGGCAGACGGTTTCACACATCATACAGGCCACACATCGAGGTGAGCCGTCTTCCCTTTTTGTCAACCGGTGGCGGGTCCTTGCGCGCATCGCCAGGGGTCTGAGTTGTTCAGGGTACTGGAACGTGGCCGCTGCCGGAATATCACGGCAAAGACCGAAGGCATGCAGGATGTGGAGATTTAAATTACGGAAGAAATGTTTGGACGTTCCCAAAACTCCACCCCAGAGTGTCGGAATATACGTACTTTCCCACCAGGTCAATTGCCGCCGATCAGGTCTTTGCCAATTTGGAGTTTGCATAAACTTTACTTTAAAAGAATAATAATGACCGCCGTTACGGCAATGTTCACTAGAGATGCCGGCAGTAAGATCTTCCATCCTAAATTCATCAACTGGTCATAACGAAATCTAGGGAATGTCCAGCGTACGGTCATCAAAAACCAGATAAAAAAGCTGATCTTGATAAAAAACGCCAAAACGCCTAAGAGCACCACCGGTCCGTTGGCAAGGGCCAGATGTCCACCCCACGGGAAAGAAAACCCGTCTGGATGTAAATAAGGGACCTGCCATCCGCCTAAAAACAGGGTTGTCATGAGGGCCGCGACTAATACGGTCTCGATGAGATCCGATAAAAAGAACATCCCGAATTTCATGCCGCTATACTCCACAAAATACCCGATAATTTCCGATTCCCCTTCGGGAAGATCAAAAGGCGTACGCTTTGTTTCCGCCGTAGCTGCTGTTAAAAACAGGATGCATGAAAGAGGCTGAAGGAAAACTCCCCATTTCGGCAGCCATCCTCCCAAAAGATAGACCCCCTGAGCGCGAACCAGGGTTTGCAGATCAATGGTATTATACACCATGACAATCCCCATGATGGCCGCTCCCATGGTGATCTCATAAGCGATCATCTGAGCGGCAGCGCGCATGCTGCCCAAAAAAGCGTAATTATTATTGGAAGACACCCCGCCTAAGATAACCCCGTAAACGCCCATGGACATCATGGCAAAAATAAAGATCAAGGCAATGTTCAGATGCGCCGCCTGTAGATCAATGACACGGCTGCCTATGATTAATTGATCGCCGATAGGGATCGCGGCAAACGCGACTATCGCAAAAACGAAAGATAAATAGGGGGCCAGATTAAACAAAAACTTGTTCGCCCCCTGAGGGATAAATTCTTCCTTACTGAGCATCTTTAAAAAGTCGGCGATAGCATGAAACAGCCCCAGCGCCTTAAAACCAAAAATAGACGCCCGATTAGCCCCTATGCGGTCTTGCATCAAAGCGCTTTGCTTGCGTTCCACCCAGGTCAAGAACCCCGCGATATTAAACGCCAGAAATAAAGTGCCGCAACTTAATAATAATTTGATCGCTATGTCATTCATAATTCTCTTATACGTTACTCTTACCTTGATTCATAGTCCATTAGCAGGAAAATATATCGGTATCAGCCGTTCATGCTACAAATACTTCGATGTGTCCTGATTCTTTTATGCTTTCAAGACTATTCCTTGATCCGCAATACTTTCATACGTCATTCCTGAGAATGGCGCTATGGTTGCTGCTAGGTCCTTAAATATTTCTTGAGAATTCTTATAGCTCAACGGGGTCCCTAATTTTTCGCCGAGCATAGCGACGATCTGCCAATCCGCCTTGGCGTCTTCTAACGCCGGGAACGCTGTCCTTATCCGCTGGACGCGCAACTGGCAATTGGTAAAGGTCCCCTCTTTTTCCGCGTAGACACTGCTAGGCAGATTTAGATGCGCATAGCTGCAAGTCTCATGGACATTGCTACCCTGAAAAACAAAAAGTTTTATGCTCTTAGCGATTTGTTTAACGCTCTCAACGCCTAAAAGCTTGACCAGATCATGCCCAAACACATAGAGCAGATCCAGCTCCCCGGATTTGGCTTTTTGCACGATCGCCCCCACATCACCATCCGGCTGAAGAATGCTTAAGGCGCCCGCGGTATTGGGATTCTTATCTGCTTTAATAAGAAGATCATCGCTGTCACCCAAAGCTTCCGGAACTCTAAAATCCAGCCCTACGCCCGGCAGCGCATCTTTAAATAACTTCCGGATCACAAAAAGATCTTCATTGGTCAATTGAGCCGAAGCTAAAACTCCGATCCTATTCAAGCGCTTCGCCTCTTTTAGAGGTGCTATGGTTTTGACCATCACGTCCAAGGCTTGGTCCAAAGAGATCAATTCATCGTTGAGCTGAGGATGTAAAATTCTATTCTCGTCAATAAAATGGTAGTTGTAACGCCCCTTATCACATATCCAGTAGTTGTTAACGTCCGTGTTAAGCCTGGGCTTAAGGCGCATCACCCGCGCCTTTTTATATTCGTGGGGTCTGGATTTGTCCCATTCCACGGTAATGTTGCACCCCATGCTGCAACCCGGACAGATAGACTTTGTGCCGGCCAGATACCAGACCCTGCACTTAAAACGGAAATCTTTATCCGTCAAAGCGCCCACCGGACAGATATCGACCACATTCCCGGAATAATTATTATCCAGCTGCCTGCCCGGATAAATATCTAACTGCGAATGGTCCCCGCGGCTAAAAATGCCGAGTTCGTTGGTTTTAGTAATGTTTTCTGTAAAACGCACACATCGGGTACAAAGGATACATCGCTCCTGGTCGAGCATAACCGTAGGCCCGATCGAAAAAGCCTTTTTATCCTTCTTCACTTTGACGTCGGCCAGCCGGCTGTTGTACAGCCCATGCTTCATGTAATAGTCCTGGAGCTTACATTCCCCGGACTGATCACACACCGGACAGTCCAGCGGATGATTGACTAATAAGAATTCCAATATGGTTTTACGGGCTTCCAGCACTTTGGGAGAATCCGTCCTGACCACCATTCCTTCGGCAACCGGCGTATAGCAGGAGATCTGCAATTTAGGCTGCTTTTCCACCTCGACCATGCAAATACGGCAATTACCGGCCACAGGCAAGGCAGGATGATAACAGTAATGAGGGATAGATATCCCCAGCTTTTTGGCCGCTTGGATGATCGTTGTCCCTGCAGGGACTTCTAACTGTTGTCCGTCAATGGTTAAATTTGGCATACGCGGTCTTCCCTAACATTGCTCTCCAACAAATATTCCAGAAAGGCGCCGTTTCCTTAATTTGTATTACAAACACGGCCTTTGATCTTACTTTCGAATTCATGACGAAATTTGGAAACATAACTGCTTAGGCACATGGTCACGGCATCCCCAAACGCACAGATCGTATTGCCGCCGATATTATTAACGATTCCCGCCAGATTGATCAGATCATACGGCCGAGCCGTACCTTCATAGATCCTTTTAAGATTGCGATAAACCCATCCGCTGCCTTCCCGGCAGGGAGAACATTGACCGCAGGATTCGTGGGCAAAGAATCTGGCAGCGACCATGGCGGCGAAAACCATATCCGTGGTCTCATCCATGACAACGACCCCGCCGGACCCGGCCATCGATCCGATCGCTTTGAGAGAGTCGAAATCCATTTTTACATCAATTTGATCCGGCGTCAGCACGGGCGCTGAAATGCCCCCGGGAATAACCGCCTTTAGCTGACGTCCTTTAAGTATCCCTCCGGCATGGTCATAAATAATTTCTCGCAGCGGCGTGCCCAAGGGCAGTTCATAGATCCCGGGCCTTTGCACATGCCCGCTTACACAAAAAAGCCGGTTGCCTCCGTTCTTGGCGCATCCTAATTGGACATACCACTCGGAGCCTTTGTTAATGATCGGCGGTACACAGGCGATCGTTTCTACATTATTAATGACCGTGGGACAGCCAAATAAACCAACTACCGCCGGAAACGGAGGTTTAAGACGAGGGAATCCTTTTTTGCCTTCCAGCGATTCCAAAAGCCCGGTTTCCTCACCGCAAATATACGCCCCAGCTCCAGGGTGAACCACTACATCAATATTAAAACCGGTGCCCATAATGCCGGCCCCCAAAAATCCCGCTTTATATGCTTCATTGACCGCATTTTGCAGGGACCCAAAAGCCTTTGCATATTCTCCTCTGACATAAACATACGCTTTATGACTTTGGATCGCAAAACAAGTGATAATAATTCCCTCGATCAAAGCATGCGGATCCTGCTCTAAAATATACTTGTCCTTAAAGGTTCCCGGTTCGCCTTCATCGGCGTTAACGACTAAATATTTAGGCTTGGGGTTGTCCTTCGGAATAAAGCTCCATTTCAATCCCGTGGGAAACCCGGCTCCTCCCAGCCCACGCAAGTTGGAGTTCTTGACCTCATCGATCACACCAGCAGGGGTCATCTCAGTCAGAGCTTTGCGGGCAGCGCGATAGCCGTTATCTTTGAGATAATTGACGAAGCTTTGTGTGCTGTCCTGGCCAAAATGCCGGCTGACCACTTTTTCCATATTTATTTTTCCTGATCGATGATCTCATCGATCTTCTTTTTATTTAAACAGCCGATATATTCCTTATTGCCCTGCATCACCGGTGCCGTTTCGCACGCGCCCAGGCATTCCACTACGCTCAAACTGAACTTCCCGTCAGGGGTGGTTTCCCCCGGCTTGATCCCTAATCTGGATTGAATATGTTCAATAATTTCCTCACTCCCGCGCAACGCACAGGCAATGGTCTGGCAGACTGAAAAATGGTATTTACCTTCCGGGGTCTGGCGGAACAAATGATAAAAAGAGACGACTTCGTGCACATGGACCACTGGAATGCTTAAATACTCCGCAATGTTCTGTTCTGCATCTGACGAGATCAAGCCTTCTTTGACCTGAACAAAATGCAGCACCGGCAAAAGCGCCGCCCGCTTTTGCTCATACTTGGCCGTGATCTTGTCCAACTCTAGTAAATAATCCGCGGTAAAAATATAGGCTCCTTATCGATCCAACTCCCCTGCGATCATATTCACTGACCCAAAGGTCGGGATCAGATCTGCCATGACACTGCCCACCAGACACTTCGGTAAAGCAGCCATGATCGGAAAACAAGGCGGATGGACCCGCACCCGCCATGGCTGGTCCCGGCCGTCCGAGACAATATAAAATCCCAGCTCGCCGTTGGCTCCCTCAACGGGAAAATACGCTTCCCCGATGGGAGGCTTGATCCCGTGACCGTACATCACCAGCTTAAAATGGTTCATCAATCCTTCAATATTGCCATAGGTGTCTTCCTTGGCCGGCAGCACCACCTCTTTATCGATCGCATTAACCGCATCGTGATATTTCCGGGTAGAGCCTTGCAGCGTCGGGTCCGTCACCACTTCATCTTCAATTAACTCCTGCGTCTGTCCCATCTTGGCCGCATCCACCATTTGAGCCGCAGGAATAACACAGCCCAACAAACTCCCCGATATCGGACCATCGGGAATTTGTTTAAAACACTGTTCGATCATTCTGAGACTTTGCTCCATCTCGGCCATGCGCACAAAATAACGGTCAAGATTATCCCCACTCGTCCCCACCGGAACTTCAAATGCCAGCCGGTCATAGATCAGATACGGACTTGCCTTGCGCACATCATAGGCGATCCCCGTTGACCTTAAGAACGGACCGGTAATCCCATAGGAGATCGCATCTTCACCGCTGATCCTGCCCACATCCTTCATCCGGTCAAAGAAAATACGGTTGCGGGTCAACAGCTCATCAACCTCAACCAGGGTTTTTCGCACCAGGGCTATTTTGCCCTCAGCCCTTTGAGCAAAGCCCGCCGTCAGATCAGCCTTGACCCCGCCGATACGCACATAAGAAATGGTCAGCCTGGCCCCGGTGATCTCTTCGATCAGTTCATATAAATATTCGCGAGCTTTCATCATATACAAAAATACGGATAAGGCGCCTAATTCCATGGCGGTGGCCCCAATACAGGTCAAATGGTCGGTGACCCGCGAGATCTCGCTCATGATAACCCTGATATATTTCGCTCGATCGGGAATATCCAGCCCTAATAATTTTTCCACGCAAAGCGCAAATCCCACATTGTTGATCAACGGTGACACATAGTTCAACCGGTCGGTGTACGGGAAACATTGCGTATATGTCACCGTTTCGCACATTTTCTCAAAGGCGCGATGAAGATACCCGATCTCGACATCGACGCCCTTGATTTTCTCTCCATCCAGTTCCATGATCAAACGGATAACGCCGTGCATCGCCGGATGGGAGGGGCCAACATTTAATAACATGGATCGCGTTTGTGTCATTAGATCTTTGGTCCGATCAGAGGTTGTCTTTTATTAACCGGATAATCCTTGCGCAACGGATGCCCTTGAAATTCCTCATACATCAAAATACGTTTTAGATCAGGATGATCCGTAAACCGGATGCCAAACATGTCCCAAACTTCCCTTTCATACCAGTTGGCCGATGCCCAAAGACCGGACAAGCTATCCACCTGGGGGTTTGTCTCATCAACCGCGACCTTGATCCGGATCCGGTGATTGAACTTCAAAGAAAAAAAATGGTACACGACTTCAAAGCGCCATTCCTTTTGAACCCTTCCTCCGGCATAGAACAAATAATCGACCGCGGTCAAGTCCATCAAGAAATTAAACTCCAGACCCGGCGTTCCTTTCAAGAATTCCGCAACCGCCTTTAGCGCAGACGGCTTGATCGTCAGCGTTTCTTCATTACTGAAAATGCGCGCCTCCAGAATATCTTTAGAAAACTGTTCCTGAACTTTTTGTAATGGTGTCATGCTTAAGCTATGTCCCAATGTGTTTGATGTGTTGCTCGATAGTATAGTCATCTTGCACCTCGGCCGGACGTCCCTTTTTAGCCCGGGGATCATAAAGCGTTCGGGACTGCTCTCCTGTTTGGATCTTGGCCTGGAGCTTGATCAGACCGTCGATCACGTTTTCCGGGCGGGGCGGGCATCCGGGAATATAAATATCTACGGGAATGACCGTATCTATCCCCATCACCGTTGAATAATTATCATAAAATCCGCCGGTACAGGTGCAGACCCCGAAAGCTACCACCCATTTCGGTTCACACATCTGGTCGTAGACGGTCTTTAGGACCGGGGCCATTTTCTGGCTGATGGTCCCAACCACAAAAAGGACATCAGATTGCCGGGGGGAAAAACGCGGGAACCCGGCACCAAAACGGTCCTGATCATAATGCGAGGCATTCGTTGACATATACTCCATCCCGCAGCAGGCTGTCACAAACGGGTACTGAAAAATAGAAAATTTACGCGCCCATCCCAAAGCGTCTTTTAACTTGGAGGTGAAGAAATTTGACGGAGAACTTAAACGTGACATCGCGTTACTCCCAATCCAGGGCTTTGTTTTTCCAGGCATAAAAAAGCCCCAGAATAACAAATCCCATAAAAACAGCCATTTCCGCTAATCCAAAAACACCCAATGTTCTAAATACGACAGCCCAGGGAAAAAGGAACACCAGTTCGACGTCAAAAACAATAAAAAGCATGGCCACGATATAAAAATGCACCGGAGCATTCCCGTCTGGCAGTGAAAAAGGTTCCCTGCCGCATTCAAATGGTTTGGATTTCTCGTGGCTGGAGCATCGGGGGCTCAAAAACTTCGGAATGGTCAACAGGACACCGGCCATGGCCAGCGCAAAAAGGAAAGCAAATATAATAGCCGCATATTCTAACATATTACCCCTCCATGTTCGCCAGGATCGCGTTTACATCAACAAAATCATTGACCAACCGTCTGGCCTCAAGGATCTTGTCGTGATCGGTCTTCTGGATCTTGGGGGTCAGATGCTCAATGGCAGCGGCGATCGCATAGGTATCCTTCTCAGAATAAAGCACCGGGATGCCGCTGTCTTTGAGCAATGCCCCGATCTTCGGGTCCGGGATCAATCCTCCGGTCAGGATAAGCCCCGCCACCTTTACGGCCCGGCCCTGCTGCAGTAAATACGAAGAAACAGCCACCAAGATATTGTCCACCCTGTCGCCGGATGTAATGACCAGCGCCCCGTCACGCAAATAGCGGATCATGTTATACGGCTCCATGGCCGCGACAATGGCATCGTCAACCCTGCGTTGCAAATTTTCCTCACCGGAGAAAACTTTTAGGTCCAGGCGTTCTTTGATCTGGGCCATGGTCGGCGCGCTTAACCAATCCGTCTGGGGAATAACTCCCAAAAGTTTAAGCCCTTTTCGCTCCAGCCCTTTGCCGACGATATTTTTGATCTTTTCTAATTTATCAGGAAGGACTTTGTTGATGATAACGCCCAGGACCGGCACCTTACACAGATCGAACAATGCTTTGTTTAACATGATCTCATCAATGGCCCGGCCGATACCGCCGCCGGAGATAATGATCACCTGAGAACCCAGCAGGGCCGCAACATCCGCGTTGGAACAGTCAATGACCGACCCGACACCCGCATGGCCGGTCCCCTCGACAATGATCGCATCCTTATTCCTGGTGATCGTTTTAAATGCCTTAAAGATCTTTTCCTGCAGTTCCTGTTTTTGCGGATCCAGGATGTACTTTTCCGTAAACCCCCGGCCGATAGTCACCGGGCTCATCTCTTTTATATGCTTCTTGCAGTGATACACCTCCCCTATCAAATAGGTGTCCTTATCAATAGCCTCCTGATCGTAAGTAACTGTTTCCTGGCCCACAGGCTTCATGAACGCCGTTTTGACCTTGCGCTCCTGGAAACTCTTAAACAGTCCTAACGCCAGAGTGGTTTTACCGGCATTTTGATGAATGGCAGAGATGTAAATATTCTTTAATTTCTTGGTTTTTTTCATAATTTTTCAAATAAGCTGTACGGATAAATGCCCGAAGAGTGCCCGTCGCTCCAATTGATGCCGACAGCATAATTACCCAGCGGCAGGATCTCGCGAGGGGCAATATCTGCAGGGATTTTGTTAATGTCCAACATCCGCTTTCCGGTTACCTCAGAAACGCATCCGGCACAGGGGCAATGCGCCCGAAGATCAAAAGCCTTCACCGACAATACCCGCCCGTCATTAAACGTCAGGACTACCCGGCCGTCAATAAAAGCTGTTTCCTTCAGCTGCGACGCGGCACCAAGGGAACTGTCCAGCGCGGCTAACAATTCGTCTGCCGCCTTTTGGATATACGCATCCCCCTGATACTGGCTCATGTCCCCGGAGAGTCCCTCTAAAATAGGGATCTCGACTAAGGTCTTGACCCCAAAGCGTTTGGATAACGCCCCGGCTTTTTGTTCTCCAAAGATATAATATTTCTTACCGGTATCCGGTGCTGTAAAATAAGCCATGTTCTCAACCACTCCTAAGATCGGCACCTTGACCGTTTCAAACATCAATATGCCGCGGGCCGTGTCCACCAAAGATAAGGTATGATGGGTGGTCACGATCACAGCTCCGGTTAACTTGATCGACTGGGTCACGGTTAACTGCACATCCCCTGTTCCCGGCGGCAGGTCTAGGATCAAATAATCCAGCTCGCCCCAGTCTGTTTGGAACAATAGCTGCTGAATGTAGTTCGACACCATGGGCCCGCGCATCACCGCCGGCGCATCGCCCATTAAAAACCCGAAAGACATCAGCTTGAGATCCCGGTATTCCAGAGGAACGATCATTTTGAATTCATTGATCTTTGCCGGAATATTGTTCAGTTTAAAAAGGGTCGGCAGTGAAGGCCCGAAAATATCCGTATCCAACAGCCCTGTCTTCAGTCCCCGATGGGCCAATTCCCAGGCTAAAGCCGCGGCAACGGTGGACTTGCCGACTCCGCCTTTACAAGAAGAGATCGCGATGATATTTTTAACTTTAGTTAAAGCAAACGGATTATTATTCATAGATGAAGGCTCCTGAAGGGTGTTTCTTTACGTCGGTGAATATTATCACAATTTTTTCATAAATGCGCTACAAAAATCGCTTTTTGGGGTTACAATCGATATTGCATGAAGGAGTGGTAGCTAGTAGGTATTCGGCACGGAATATTTTTGCCGTCTCCTTCGGTTTACAGCAATAATGTTCTAAAGATTCTCTTCATTTGGAACATTATTGCTGTAAAG
>Ga0302320_10017267_pt1 | contig 14664 bp, 21 predicted proteins | sample Bog_T0_3_FD_202130 | JGI IMG/M metagenome (GOLD analysis project Ga0302320, IMG submission 202130) | Peat permafrost microbial communities from Stordalen Mire near Abisko, Sweden - Bog_T0_3 | ecosystem: Environmental > Terrestrial > Soil > Wetlands > Peat | place: Sweden: Abisko, Stordalen Mire...
CATCCATGCAGTATACATATGCAGGATTAAGAAAAGTTAAAATAATTATAAAGAAATATTAAAATCTTGTGGGGAGTCTATTTAGAGCCATCGTAAGGAATCCCATTTTCATTGAGAGCATCTTTTATAAGCTCTTTGATGTCTGTATACCTCTTTCCATACTTTTTAGTCCACGCACTCTCTCTCTTGTATTCTTCAAAATGCTTCAACTTCATCGCTTCTCTTGTCATAGGTGTAAAACCCAAAGACTGTGTGGTGACCACTTCATTAAGAAAAAGCTTAATGCCTGCAGACAAATCGACACCCACGATTTCGAGAGTCTTTGAGGCCTTTTCTTTTAACTTTTTATCGACACGTATTTGTATTGTTGTTTGCATGGTAAAAGTATATGCAAATGTACGTACATTGTCAATGTTTATAAATTAGCTTAATTCGTACATCTTCCCCGCCTCCGGCGCCATCGCCTTCACACCGAGATTGTCGCGAAGCTTTTGCACCAAGAACATCGAGGCTTTTGGCTCACCCATAGTGACAAAAACTTGCTTCAAGGTATCTTTGGCGTCGGCCACAAATTCAACCAGATGGTCGCTGTCCTTGTGCGAGGAATAAGCGAGGATTTTTTTGATGTCTGCACGAACCGGTATAGGCCGACCATCCATGACGACTTCCTTTAACCCGTCGATGAGCTGACGACCAACAGTACCGGCGCTTTGGTACCCAACTTCAATTAAAGTATTTTTTGCATCGGGCAGATAGAATTCCTCATGACGGGTGATGCGGCCGCCCATTGACATGCCAGAACCGGCCAAAATGATTTTTGGCCCAGGAATTTTCTCTATGTTCTGCGAAACATCTGCCGTCATAACATATTCCAATTTTTGAAAAGCAAATATGTCACCGGTCTTTTGTATATCCGCCTTGGCTTGATCATTGAAAAGATCCTCGTGCCGCTTGTAGATATCGGTGACTTTTATGGCAAGCGGTGAATCAACAAAAACGGGTATGGACGGTATTGTTTTTTCTTCAACCAAATGATTCAAGTCATACAGGATGACTTGTGTACGTTCTATGGAAAATGACGGGATGATGACCGTACCTCCCTTTTTGATGGTCTCATTGACGATTTCGGCCAGCTTGACGCGGCACTCCGAACGCGGAGCGTGATTGCGGTCGCCATAGACGCTCTCCATGAGGAGATAATCGGCCCCTGCGATGGATTCGGTGTCACGGAGCAAAGGAGCTGGTGTATTGCCCAAATCGCCCGTAAAGACGATATTACGGCCGTTATCGAATGAAAACTTGTACATCGTCGAACCTAAAACATGCCCCGAATCGAATAGGTTCAAGGAGAAGCCCGGAAATTTTGTTTCGGCGTGATACTCGAGTGTCTTCCAATTCTTGAAGGAATTATTGACGTCGTTCAAATCATAGAGCGGCTCCTTGCGATGATCTCGGCGCGCTTCGCCGGCAAGGATGCCTGCGCCGTCTTGCAAAATAAGTTTGGCAAGCTCGCGAGTCGGTACAGTGGAATATATTTCACCTGCAAAGCCTTCCTTTATCAATTTTGGAATCCTCCCGACATGATCGAGATGCGCGTGAGTAACAAAAAGATATTTTATTTCCTTTGGATCATAGCCGAATGGTTCCCAGTTCAATGCTTGAGCTGATTTTTCTCCCTGGATGAGACCGCAGTCGATTAAAACTTTAATTGAAGAGGAATCGCCGGTAGGAATTTCGAGCAAAAAATTCGCCCCAGTGACTATGCCGACTCCGCCATAACAGGTTAATGCAGGATTTTTCATGGAAAAGATAAGGAAAGTATAGCATGTGAACGCTAATCGCCGCACCAACGATTGATGCGGCGATGCAGGCTACCGAGGCATTGAACTAAACTTTGTGAGCTTAGGTGGGTTTCCTCAAAGTGAACGCCAAGGCGCCGCTTAATTTGAATTTTATAAAATAGAATTCATTGGAATCCCTTAAATATTGGTATAGGTTTTTATGCTTCAGTAACCTAACATAAGTATGAACCTAAAAAAATAAAGGCGCAAGAGTGGATAACTTCAAGCTCCGGCGGATACATTCCTGCGCTTAAGTTTTACTCCAATATACTATCCAAATTGACATCGTAAAGCATTTTTTCACTTATCGTCTTGTATTTCATCAATTCTTCCGCTTTGAACCAATGCGCGATCTCGTCGTTGGCTTCTTTGACCGAACCGGAGGCATGGACAACATTTCGTACGGCACGGCCATAAGCATCTGACATCTGATATGAATCGAGAACAAAGTCGCCACGAATAGTGCCCACAATAGAGGTCAATGGTTCTGTGCCACCCACAAGCTTGCGGACTATGGAAACCGCGTGCGCACCCTCCAGAACTACGGTCACAATGGGTCCGGCTGTCATATATGCAATAAGGACTTTGAGTATGCGTGCGGTAAGCTCATACGGATCATTGGACGGGGGTGTAAGACCTTTACTCAAATAACCCTTTATGGACTTCTCGCCAGTAACTCGGCGCCATTCTGGATCAAGAGTATAATGCTTTTCTATAAGTTCTGGAGTAGCCATCATCATCTTCATGGCGGCAATCTTTAGGCCGACGCGTTCGAACCGACCGATGACCTCACCGACCAATCCGCGCTGAATGCCGTCGGGTTTGATGATGAGGAGGGTGCGTTCGTGTTTTGGGTGTATTTGGTTTTTCATTTTTATTATTTTGAAAGCTGATTATAGCACAAAAAATATTCAAGCCGTCAAAATCTCCGCATCGCCTTTTGTTATCAAAACCGTGTGCTCGAAATGTGCCGAGGGCAGACCGTCTGCGGTGATGATTGTATAACCGTCACTGCCTTCAAAGACTTCTTTACCGCCAATATTGAACATGGGCTCGATGGCAATGGTCATGCCGGGCTTCAAGATCACTTTTTCCTTGACACCGGAAACATAATTCGGCACATAAGGCATCTCGTGCACACCATAACCGACACCGTGACCGACAAGCTCTTCGACGATGCCAAACCCTGCGCCATGACCAACGCGCTCGACAGCGGTGGCAACATCAAGTATTTTCTTGCCGCCTTTGGCCGCTTTTATGCCGGCCAATAGGGCTCTTTTTGTCGTTTCAAGTAGAGCAATGAGCTTGGGTTCAACTTGACCCACCGGCACCGTTACAGCCATATCGGTAAAGAGACCACAATGCTTTAGACCAAAATCTATACCGACGATATCGCCCTCTTGCAAAACGCGATTGTTTTCGGTCGGGATACCATGCACCACTTCTTCATTGACCGAAACGCAAATGCTAGCCGGATACGGCCTTTTTGCACCCTTTGGCTTGAATCCGAGAAGGGCTGATTTGTCGCCAGAATTATCTTTGTCCTCTTCTTTTATAAGTCGAATAGCCAAGGCATCGAGCTCTTTTGTCTCGAGACCAGGCCGCACAGCTTCTGCTAATTTCTTCATCACAATCGCATGACGCCGCCCGCCTTCGCGCATGATGCGGATGTCTTCTTTTGTTTTGATGGTGATCATTCTCCTTACCCTACTTCAAACCAACTTTTTTCACAATATCCTCGTGTATTTCTTCGACCGAGCGTTCACCATTAACTTTCAAAAAATTATATTTTGGATTACCATCATAATACACCATCGTCGGCATGACTTCAGTCTCATACCAATCGAGACGCTTCCGTATCTCTTCTTTTGTGTCGTCGAAACGCTTGCGGGCGAGAAGACGTTTCATCGCTTCCTTGGTGCTAATGTCGACATTGATCACCCAAGGTTTTGAAAGACCATAGAAACCAAAAATAGAATTGAGGGCACCAGCTTCGTGCACCTTGCGAGGCATGCCGTCGAATACTAGATGCTCCTTGCCAGTGAAATGCTCGATCAATGCGCCGGTCCACAAATACACCACAACAAATTCCGGTATGAGCCCGCCGGCGTCATAGACTTTCTTGGTTACTTGCTGGGTATAAGAAGAGCCTTTGATGAACTCGCGCAACTCCTCGCCGCTCTCGATATGAAGAACCTTGTTTTCTTTGTCCTTCTTTTCCAATAATTTAATCAAGAGCTGTGCTTGAGTTCCCTTGCCACAGCCAGATCGGCCGATGAATATAAATGTTTGGGGTTTCATAAATAGAGTATAACAAAAAAAAGCGGTTTGTGCCGTCTTATTTAATTTCTAACTTTACACTAAATAGAGAGCGGCCTCACCCGCTCTACTTTTTCCTTCACAGGATTATTGGATTCAATTTGAATCCAATATACCAAGTGCGGTAATCCACTCATCGGGCATTAATAGTATTGGCTTCCTTTAATATTCCCTCATTGCAATCTGCGCGTCTATCTTCTTTATCAAATCAATGACCACAGAGACAACGATGAGGAGTGCCGTGCCGCCGACAGCAAATGTTGTGCCGCCGGTGAAGCCTTGCATTATGAGCGGCAGTACCGCGATGATGCCGAGGAAGAGCGCACCAACGAGGGTGATGCGTGTGACGATGCGCGCCAGATATTGCATAGTCGAGTCGCCTGGACGAACGCCGGGAATGAATGCGCCGGACTTTTGCAGATTCTCTGAGATTTGCTGGGGATCAAAGGTCACCGCCGTGTAGAAATAGGTAAAGAGGAAAACGAGTATGAAATAACCGATGCCATATATCCATTGATTGCTGACCCATGCCATGACTTGTGTAGCATACGTGGCGACAATCACGTTCGACGAATGTGAAAAGAAGGTTGCGATGATGTTTGGAAAAAGAAGTATAGAAAGGGCAAAAATGATCGGGATGACGCCGGCCTGATTGAGGCGCAAAGGCAAGTAGGTCGACACGCCGCCGTAGACTTTGTTGCCGCGAACTTGTTTGGCATAAGTGACCGGCACGGAACGTTCTGCTTCGGTGATATAAACGACCGCACCAATGACGATGATAGCTACGGCCAAGCCGACAAGATAAATCGGAATTGAAGCCATATCAAAGCTTGCGGCGAATTGCCCCATCACACCCGGCAATCGGGCGATAATACCGGCAAAAATGATGAGCGACACGCCGTTGCCGATGCCGAATTCGCTGATTATCTCGCCGATCCACATGAGGAGCACCGAGCCGCCGGTGACCACGAGCACATTGACGAGGAGAACAAATGGCGCCAGATGCGGTATGACGGCTTGGTTTTCTAGGAGGATAAGAAAGCCGAGCGCTTGGATCATGGCCAACGGCACGGAAATGACGCGAGAATATTGCGATAGCTTTTGTCGTCCGGCTTCGCCCTCTTCGTGGAGCATGTTTTTGAGAGAAGGGATCATCATGGTCAAGAGCTGCATGATGATGGAGGCTGTGATGTAAGGACCGACGCCGAGCATGACGATAGACAATCGCGAAATTCCGCCGCCTGAAAATAGGTCGAGCATGCCAAAGAACTGGCTCGAGTTTATGAGCTTGTCGAGGGTTGACACGTCTATACCCGGCACCGGAATGACCGCGAGCAATCGGAAAACAACCAAGGCACCTAATGTAAAAAGTATGCGCCTCTTCAGCACTGGATCCTTGAATACTATCGCTATTTTTGTCCAAAATGTGTTCATATAAAAGTTAAGTATATCCGAAATTAAGCCGCCTTGCCTCCAGCTTTTTCTATCTTCACTTTGGCCCTTGCGGAAACATTGACTTTCGAAAAAGTAAGTTTCTTTGTAAGCTCGCCTTCCCCAAGGATTTTTATGGCGGTAATTTTTCCGTTCCTAACTTCAATTAAACCATTTTTAAGTAAAGTTTCCGGAGAAACGACGTCTCCAGCCGAAAAAGCCGCTTCTATTGAGGAAAGATTGACAGCGATTTTTGCGTCTGTCATCGGCCTATTTATATTGACGCCACGCCCGCGAAGCTTTGGAATCTTTTTTATCAAATCACGAAGTTCTGGACGCTTCTTCCTGCCAGCGCGGGCATTCTGGCCCTTGGTTCCCTTGCCGCTCGTCTTGCCGCGACGTCCGCCTCGTCCGACTTGCTGGGACCTTTTGTTCTTGTGGACTGGTTTGAAATTGTGCATTTGCATGGTAATTATTTTGTCTTCTCGGCGATAGACTTTCCAACGACCTTTGCTCCGGGACGGCCATGTTTTGACAATTGCTGGAGGGCGAGGACTGCGGCACGAGCGATGTTCAGTTTGTTTTTTGAAGGGGAACGGAGCTTTGCCACGACGTCTTTCACGCCAGCAAGAATGAGCACATTGCGCACGGCCGAACCGGCGACGAGACCGCGGCCCCGAACCGGCATCATCTCGACGCGTGCCGAAGAATATTTGGCGTAAACAGAGTGTGGAATAGACATAGTCGGCGTCAAAGCAATTTTGAACATGTGCTTTTTGGCGTCGCGTGTGGCTTTGTCTATGGCTGATGTCGTATCGATCGACTTGCCGAGACCAACACCGACGCGACCTTTTTTGTCACCAGAGACTACAGCAACGGAGAAAGTAAAGCGGCGACCTCCTGCGGCGACGCGAGTCACGCGACGGATATCGATCATCTTTGTATCGAATTCGGGCTTTACTCGATCTGCACCGCGAGCGCCCCCGCGACGCGGACGAGAATCACGGCTGTTCTTCATGCGCGGCGGACGTGCGTCGAATGCGCCGGGAGAAACTTTGGTGGTAACTTTTTGTTCGGTATGCGGACTTGACGCGGACGGCTTGTCTTCAGTGACAACAACAGAAGCTGCAGGTGCAACAACGACTGGTGCCACCACAGTTTCTTTTACCTCAGTATTATTTTGTTTGTTTTCTTCATTCATAAAATTAAAATTTCAGTCCTCCTTCGCGCGCGCCTTCGGCAACGGCTTTGATGTGGCCAGTATAGAGATATCCACCACGGTCAAAGACGACGCTCGCTATCTTGGCTTCCTTTGCTTTTTTTGCAACCAAGACGCCGACTTCCCGGGCCCGTTCCGCAGGCGTCTTGCCTTTGCAATCCTTTGACCATGCCGAGACAAGTGTTTTGCCTTTTTCATCGTCGATCAATTGCAAAAAGATGAATTTGTGCGACTTGAAAACCGACAAACGCGGACGTGCCGAAGTGCCCGACACTTTTGCGCGAATCCTCTTGTGGCGGCGCGCTATCTTGTATTGTTTTGTCTGTGAGATGTTCATGATTTTAAACGGCTTTCTTGCCCTGCTTGCGGCGGATGACTTCGTCGGAATATCGGATGCCTTTGCCCTTGTACGGTTCCGGCTTCTTGACCGCCCGGATATGTGCGGCAAACTGTCCGACTTTTTCCGCGTCGATGCCTGAAACGGTTATGCCGCTCTTGTCAGAAATGACCTTTATGCCTTCCGGAATCGCCAACGACACCGGATGAGAGAAGCCGACGAGAAGAACGAGCTCTTTACCTTTGACGTCGGCCTTGAAGCCGATGCCTTCTATGATGAGCTTCTTCTCATACGCCTTGTTGACACCGGCAAGCATGTTTTTTATATGCGATGCATACGAACCCCAGAGAGCCATGTTCGGAATATCTTCGCGCGCTGGGGCTATGGTGACAGTATTGTCAGCGATGACCACAGAGATATCGTCGCTGAACGACTTTTGTATCTCGCCGAGAGGGCCTTTGACGGAAAAAACGCCAGCGGAAAAAGTCGCTGTGGTCTTTGCGGGGATGACGATAGGTTTTTTTGCAATTCTTGACATGGTTTTTTTATAAAAAGTGAAAAACAGGCATTACCAAATCTTAAACAAGATTTCTCCGCCGACCTTTAATTTTTTCGCCTCAAAGTCCATCAGAATGCCGCGCGGCGTCGAATAGACGATATTGCCGTAGCCTTGTTTGAACGGCTTTATATCCCGCGATTTCTGGTAGAGTCTGCGCGAAGGCTTTGACACACGCAAGACACCATGGATGCGCGGCTCGCCGTCCGTATAGACGAGGCCAATCTCGAGTGTCTGGAGTATGCCGCTTCCCTTTTTATCGACGCTCGAAAAATATCCGGCTTTTTTCAGAATGTGGGCGATCGATTCTTTGAGCTGCGAATGCGGCATGGAAACGACAGCCTTGCCGGCTTTTGTGGCGTTCGAAGCGCGCGTTATGAGATCTGCGACTGGGTCTGTTACCATGATGATTTTCGGATGCCAGGAATGACGCCTTCGTTGGCGAATTCACGGAAGCAGATGCGGCACAAGTCAAAATCGCGCATATAGCCGTTTTTGCGTCCACAACGGAAACAACGGCGAACAACGCGCGACTTGAACTTCGGCTTCTTTTTCGACCTTGCTATGACTGATGTTTTTGCCATTTACTTTAAAAACAAACTTAAAACCAACTTTAAAAACTGCACCGATGAGCTTTTCCCTTTTCAAGTAGAAGCGGAAACCTGCTTTCGGTCGCTACGTTCCGTATATTGGACGTGAGGAGAGTGTAGCAAAGGCCTGGTTTGAAGTCAAATTTGACAGAAAAAGCAGAAAAGCCCCTCAGGGCTTTTCAAGACTACCCATATATCGGTGACGGCACACGCCACTTACTTGTATTAAGCTCAATATGGGCTTTATGTCATATTAATAATAATCCATGCTGATTAAAAAATCAAGCAAGGTTATCAACAGGATTGACAGCGAACTTTGCGCGAGGAAATTTAATCAATTCGCTTATTGCAAGCATGTTATAAAAGTATGTTTTACCATATGTATATCTTGCATAAACTGCATTGGCTATGAGATCGGCCGCTTGAATCATCTTTGAAGATTTTGAATCCATGTAATGTATGTTTAGAATATGTTTATAATTCCATTCGGTATAAGCTTTGAGCTTTATATAATCGGCTAAGGAATTTATGGACTTCACTTTCGTGGAATGATTGTCAAGTAGAATCGTAATATCGTCTTCTGCAGTTCGTATGGTTTCTTTGACAAGAAACGAAAACAAGTAGTTGTAGCAGAGATTTTTGTCATCCAATATTTTTCTATTATCAATATTTACCTTGTCGGCCACAATATATGACACGGCGTAATCATTAACACTACATAATTTATTGAAGATCTCCTGCTTTTGTGTAAAGCTCAATCTGCTGCTTTTCACTTCACGCAAGCCTGTATTAATGCAGAATCTTTTCATAAAATTGCTTATGCGTTTTCGATTTTGTGGACAAAGCAAAACGATGACAAAATATCTGCCTTTTGCGCCAAGATCGCCGGATTCATCAACAAAAATAGTTCTCATGGCCGCCATTATAGAAAAAAGTTATTAAGAAAAGTTAAAAAAGTTCTAAAGAAAAGATAAAATGGCGGCAACCTCGGGAAAGTCTCAAAGATGGCACCTTGGACAAGAAAACCCATATTTTAGGCCATTTTTAATGGTGCTTGACATATTTCTCATAAGTGATATAATGCAGGCAGGAAAAGCGGTCTTTGAGTAAGTTGGTTTTCACTGCAGAAATCGGCTTCTTACCGCTCGGATGAGTGGAGAAATAGGAGGCCTAGACTGCGGTGAAATTTGATTTAAAGAAACAACTATTAAAAGGATTAACTATGATAACCATAATAAGTAAAGATGCTCTCAGGGTTTTATTCCTGCAGATCAAAAAACCATCCATGTGGGCAGAACGTTTTCTTCCAGTTGAAATCGAGGCGTTGGCTGGGCAAGATTTTGAACCACAAGGTTTAGCTCTAGCGTTGCTCAGTGCATCAAAGAAATCCCTCCAAAAAGCTTATAGTGCTGATAAATCAATGGGGTCGCTGGAAGGAATGTCTTTGGTTGGCAATGCGCTTCCCAAATACATTAAAGCCTTAACCCCCGACGAGAACATCGCTCAAGAAGTCATCAAGTGGACAGAGCAACAGTTATTTACGGTTGTGTAAGTATCAACCCACCATTCGAGCACAGGAAACCTCCTGTCGTAAGATGGTGGGTTTTCCTTTTTCTTAAAAAACTTGATGCAACAAAGCCGTAATTAGATTTTTTACACTAGAATAATACGCCTCATCCTACTTCCCTACTTCCCCTTCTTCTCCTTCAACTGAAGCCCCAACTCGTCCAATTGTTTTTTATCGACGCTGGAAGGCGCGGCCATCATGAGGTCTTTGCCTTCGCCGTTCTTTGGAAAGGCGATTACTTCCCGGATATTTGGCTCGTTCATGAGGATAGCCATGAGACGGTCTAGTCCCCAAGCGATGCCGCCGTGCGGAGGCGCGCCGTAACTAAAGGAGTCGAGCATGTGGCCAAAATTTTCTCGAATTTTGTCTGATTCGTGACCCATGATTTCGAATACTTTTTTGAGCGCTTCAGCCTGGTGGTTGCGGATGCTCCCGCCGCCGATTTCAAAACCGTTGAGTGCTATATCGTATTGTGTCGTCAAAATCTCGCCTATCTTTTCTTTGTTCAAAAGCCAATCCATGTGCTCGGGTTTGGGCGCGGAAAAAGGATTATGAGTGAACGTCCACTGCTTCGTCAAAGGCTTCGCAGTGCCAGAGCCCCCTTCATCTTTGACTTCTTCAAAGAAAGGAAAATCAATGACCCAGCAGAACGCCAGCAAGTCAGGGTCATTCTTGTCCCGGCGCAAATCCGGCTTGTCGGAACCGTATTTTTCCATCGCTTCTTTGTAACTTAATCGAGGAAAAGGCGTTTCCTGAATTTTTTTATTAGGAGTTATCGCTTTCACGAGAGCTATCAAAAGCCGTTCATTCAGTTCCATGACGTCTTCGCGCTCGACAAAGCTCATCTCGAGGTCGAGCTGAGTGAATTCCGGTTGTCTGTCGCCACGGCTGTCCTCGTCGCGCATGCATCGGGCCAGCTGGAAGTATTTTTCAAACCCTGCGACCATTAAAAGCTGTTTGTACTGCTGGGGCGATTGCGGTAAGGCATAAAACTTTCCATGTTCAAGTCGAGACGGCACAAGAAAATCACGCGAACCTTCCGGGGTTGATTTTGTGAGAAGTGGCGTCTCTATTTCCGTGAAGTTTTCTTTTGTAAGGAAATTGCGGATGAAAAGATTCAGATCGTGCCTCGTACGTATATTTTTTTGCAAGCGTGGTCGGCGCAAGTCGAGATAACGATAGGTGAGGCGGCTGTCTTCGCCAATCTCACTTCCATCATCGCGAATGTCGATCGGTGGAGTTTCGGCTTTGTTCAACACTTTTATTTCAAGGACTTCGAGCTCAACAGCACCGTTCGCTTCATTTTTATTTATTGTCTTTTCCGGTCGCGCATTCACTTTCCCTTTGACTTCAACAACCCATTCCGGCCGCACGGCTGAAGCAACAATACCAGCCTCCTTGTGATTCGGCAAAACAACCGCCTGAACGCGACCAGTCATATCGCGCAGGTCGAGAAAGATGAGTTTGCCCATATCGCGCCGCACATCGACCCAACCTTTGACGGTGATTTCATGGCCGATTTTGGCTGGAATATCCTTTATATATGTTCGGTTCATGACACGTATAATAGCATAAAAAAATCATTGAAATAAAGGGCTTAACTGCCAATTTGACAAAATATATCTAAAGGTGTACAATGCTGGCAGAAACCTGATTGGATGCCGACTGTTTCGGCATTAAAAGATCAGGAAAAAGAAAACAAAAACCAGGAGGTTCTTTGTGAACAAAAATATTGGATTAGTCCCGGAAAAAAATCTGGGAACCGTGCAGAAGGAAATCAAACTAGAAAAAATTTCCTTCGGCATGCTGACAGGCTTGCATTGTATGCCTGTGTATAAACGCTTTCAGAAGACTCTCCTGTTTGTGCATGGTATATGCAACACGGCTGAAGTTTTCGAAAGCACCATGTTGGATGCAGCATCTCTGGGATATGAGAGCTACGCGGTCACACTCCGCGGCCACGGCGACAGCTACCCTGTGGAAAATCTAGGAAAGGTGACAAAAGACGATTATGTTGAAGATGTCGAGACAGCTCTCTGGCATATTCACGAACAAGCGATCATCATCGGTTGGTCGCTCGGATATGACATCGGAGCCATTGTCGCCAGTCAGAATCCGAGCAAGGTTGCCGGGTTTGTCGGCTGGACAGGAGCACCTGATCGCGATACGCCTGTTGGGTGGAGAGTTCTCTTGAAGATGATTAAGCCTCGGTATCTATTGCCTACTTTGTTGGGCAAGCCAGTGAGCTTGGACAAGGCAGACGTCCGTGACATCATGTTCAACGGCATTCCCGAACAAGAGCTCGAGAAGTATTTCTCGAAGATGGTGCCGGAATCCGGCAAGGTGATCAAGTCTCTCCTCTTTGGACGGGACAAGCTGCCAAAACTTGAACATGCACTTGTCTTTGGTGCTCAAGATGACAAATTGACGCCAGACCAACGTGCCATGGCCAACAGGATCGGTGCGCGGTTCGAAGAGATTCCGGGTTGTCACATGATCATGCTGAACCATGGGTACAAGACCCTCGTCAGCATCATGGATGGGTGGCTCCGGGAAACCTTTCCCTTTGCTTATGACCGTCCATGGCCATCACTATAAGCCGTTCTTTAATTCAAAAGCCGCCCCGAGCGAAATTGATGGGCGGCTTTTTTTATTGAATCAATTTTATCTTACTTTTTTACTTCCTCTTTCCCATCGGGCCTGAGGCCCTCAGGGCCGAATGGCTTTTCTTCTTTCTTCATCGGAAAACCAAGATACTCGAGCAGGAATAACGTGTGTTTTTTGTCTTTTGAAGTGGTGACGATTGTAGCGGCGAGACCGAAGACGTCTTTGAGGTCTTCGTCGGCTGTTTCAGGAAAAATAGTGTGCTCCTTGATTCCGAGAGTATAATTGCCCATTTCATCGACAGTGCGCGAAAGGCCGCGGAAGTCCTTTGTGCGCGGCAGAGCGATGTGCACGAGTCGATCGAGGAAATCATACATGCGATTTCCGCGAAGAGTTATCTGGTATGCCAATGGATCACCGGTGCGGGTCTTGTATGTGGCGATAGATTTCTTGGCTGTGCGGACGGCGGCCTTTTGACCGGTGATACGCGACAGGCGCTCGGCTATCAACTCCTTCTTTTTTGCGTCCTTGGTCGAGCCGATACCGACGTTGATGACGACCTTTTCGATGCGCGGTGTTTGCATCGGATTTTTTATATGCAAAGTTTCCTTCAGATTTTTGAAGGCATGGCCGGCTTTTTCTTTCATTGTTTCAAAAGTTTCTTTTTTCATGTTACTTTTTCTTTAATCCTTCAACATTTGCGACATTCGAGACTTGTATCGGCACTGCTCGCTCGACAACTTGACCTTTTTGGCCTTCTTTTCGTGCGCGTTCGTGTTTTTTATATATATTGACGCCCTCAACAAGGACTTTGTTTTCCTTTGGAAAGGCCTTCAAGACTTTGCCTGTCTTGCCCTTATCCTTGCCAGTCAATATTTTTACTGTGTCTCCTTTTTTTATATGCATGGTAGTTTTTATACAATCTCGGCGGCCTTCGATGCTATTGTCTGAAAACCTTTTTCCTGAAGCTCGCGCGGTATCGGACCAAAGATGCGTCCAGCGATCGGCTCCTTCTTGCCCTTTTCGACTATAATGACTGCATTTTCGTCGAAACGGATGTACGAGCCGTCAGCGCGGCGAAAAGGCTTTGTCTGGCGGACGACGACGGCCTGGAGCACGTCTTTTTTCTTGACCGTCTTGCGCGGTTCGGCTTTTTGTACCGACAATATGACCATTTCGCCGATTTCGGCATAACGCTTTTTCGATGCGCCGAGCACCTTGAAGACGCGACCGATCTTTGCGCCGCAGTTGTCAGATATTTTTACGATTGTGCGTGGTTGTATCATGGTATTGAAATGATTATGCGATGACTTTGAATGCTTTGTGCTTTGATATAGGCCGGCACGACTCGATGGTCACTTTATCACCCTCTTTTTTTGTATTGCCTGCATCATGTGCTTTGAGGCGCAAGGTTTTCTTCATAAACTTGTGATATTTCGGATGCTTGACATAGCGCTCGATGGTCACGACCACGGTGTCTTTCATTTTGGCCGAAGCGACCGTGCCGGAAAGTTGCATACGACGAATCGGCACAACGGCTTTTGCTTCAACCAGATTTTTCATATTCTTTTGTGCGATTTCTTTTACCATGCTATTTTATTCTTTGTATTATTTCATCCTTCTGTTGCCGGCCGCCTTTGTCGCCTCATTCGACTTTGCGGAAAGAGTAGTCATAATACGGGCGATCTCGGTGCGATGGCCACGCCCCTCCTTTACATTTTTCTGTTTTCCGCCTGTCGAACCAAAACGGAATATGCGGAGGGCTCCGCGCTTTTCCGCGAGGAGGTTGGCAAGGTCAGCGTGAGTTTTGTTTATGTATTCTTTCATTGGAGTCTTTATACTACGGATATCTGGCGGTTATGCAAGCTCTCTCGACACTATCTTTGTCTTGACAGATACTTTCGTGCCGGCCTTGCGCAGGGCTTCGACGGATTCCTTGTCACCGACGCCGTCTATCTCGAACAGAATACGGCCAGGTTTTATCTCTGCCACAAAGCCGACTGGTTCGCCTTTGCCCTTGCCGAGCTTGACCTCGGGCGGTTTTTGGGTGAACGGCCTGTCAGGAAAGATGCGCACCCAGATCTTGCCGCTTTTGGTGGCGTAACGAGTCATGACCTTTCGGGCCGCTTCGATTTCGTTCGAGGTGATGCGGCCGAATTTCGTCGCCTTCAACCCATATGAACCGAAAGCAAGGGTGATG
>Ga0302320_10017268_pt1 | contig 14664 bp, 15 predicted proteins | sample Bog_T0_3_FD_202130 | JGI IMG/M metagenome (GOLD analysis project Ga0302320, IMG submission 202130) | Peat permafrost microbial communities from Stordalen Mire near Abisko, Sweden - Bog_T0_3 | ecosystem: Environmental > Terrestrial > Soil > Wetlands > Peat | place: Sweden: Abisko, Stordalen Mire...
ACAACCCGTTCAGAGAGTCACGCAGCGCTTCGACGCTGCCCTGCACGTCCGCCTTGACCAGCAGCTGCACCACATTCGGCTTGGTCTCGCCCATGTTGGTGAATACATCCTGCATGCTGGCGCTTTTCTGCGCGAGCTTGACGTCGCGGGACCGGGATTGCCGATGCATGGCGACCTCGCGAGCCTTGCGCTCGCTCTCCACCACCAGCAATTCATCGCCGGCGTTGGGCGCGCCCGACAGCCCCAAGACCACCGCGGGAATGGACGGGCCGGCGGATTCCACCGGCCGCCCCGCCTCATCGAACAGGGCGCGCACCCGCCCGAACTCCTGGCCGATCAGCAAGGGATCCCCGAGCTTCAGCGTTCCGCGCAGCACCAGCACGGTGGCGACCGCGCCGCGGCCCTTCTCCAAGCTGGATTCGATCACGAACCCGCCCGCGAGGCCCGCGGTCGGAGCTTTCAATTCAAGAACTTCGGCCTGCAGCAGAATGGCATCGAGCAGCTGGTCGACGCCCTGGCCGGTTCGCGCCGACACCGGAACGAAAATATTCTCGCCGCCCCATTCCTCGGGAATGACGCCGTACTTGGTGAGTTCCTGCTTGACGCGCTCCGGATCCGCTTCCGGCTTGTCCATCTTGTTGAGCGCGACCACGATGGGCACCTTGGCCGCCTGCGCATGCTGCAGCGCTTCTATGGTCTGCGGCATGACGCCGTCATCCGCGCCGACGACCAGGATCACGATGTCGGTCACCTGTGCGCCCCGCGCGCGCATCGATGTGAACGCCGCGTGGCCCGGGGTATCCAGGAAGGTCACCATGCCCTTGGCCGTTTCCACGTGGTAAGCGCCGATGTGCTGGGTGATGCCGCCCGCCTCGCCCGCCGCGACCTTGGTGCGGCGGATGTAATCGAGCAGCGAGGTCTTGCCATGATCGACGTGGCCCATGACGGTGACCACCGGTGGCCGGGCCAGAACTTCGAGCGATTCGTCCGCCACGCCTTGCAGATCGTCCTCGATGACGTTTTCCTTGCGCAGCACGGCGGAATGGCCCATTTCCTCGACCACCAACACGGCCGTGTCCTGCTCGATCATTTGATTGATCGTCGCCATCACGCCCATGTTCATCATCACCTTGATGACTTCTGTGGCCTTGACCGCCATCTTTTGCGCCAGCTCGCCGACCGTCATGGCCTCGCCGATGGCTACTTCGCGCACCACGCGCGCGGTCGGCATCTCAAAGCCGTGCTTCGCATCGGCGTCGGCGCCCATCGAGCGGCGGCGTCCGTCGCGGGACTTCTTTTTCTTGTGCCGCGAACTCACGTCGCCGACGATGTGCAGTTCCTGGCGCCCGTAGCGGGTTGCCTTGTCGTCCACGCCCTCGCGCGCCGCCTTACCCGGCTTGGGCGTAGTGGCGGCCTTGCGCTCGCGCTCGGCTTGATCGCGCGCCATCTGCTCGGCTTGGCGGCGAGCCTCCTCCTCCGCGGTTCGCTTGCGCACTTCCTCGTCGGTGCGCCGCCGGCTCTCTTCCTCGAGCCGCTCACGATCCAGCCTTTCGCGCTCCAGGCGCTCGCGTTCGGCGCGCTCCAGCGCCGCCTTGGCGGCCTCTTCGGTTTCGCGCGCCTTGTCGATCTCTTCCTGCTGGTGGCGCGCCTGGTCCTCCAGGACCTCGCGCTTCACATAGGTGCGCTTGCTGCGCACCTCGACGTTGACCGTTCGCGCGCGGCCCTGCGGGCTCGCCAGCTTCAGCTCCGACTGAGACTTGCGGCGCAGGGTGATTTTGCGCGGCGCGGCATCCGCGTTCTGCACATCGTCGTGGCCGTGGCTGCGGCGCAGATGCGTCAGCAACTCATGCTTGGCGTCCTCGCTGATCATGTCCTCAGCGCCATCGACCTTGATCCCGGCCTGATCGAGCTGCTGCAGCAACCGGTCGACGGGTACCTTCAGCACCTCGGCGAACTGGGCCACGGTTACATCTGCCATACTTGCTCCTAAACCTTCGCCTCTTCCTCGAACCAGTGCTTGCGGGCGGCCATGATCAATTCGGCCGCTTGCTGCTCATCGACGCCTCCCGCCTCCACCAGCTCATCGACCGCCAAATCGGCCAGATCCTCGCGCGTGCGCACGCCTTTGAGCGCCAAGCTCTTGGCCAAGGGCTCGCCGGCGACCTCGATCAGGTCGGCAGCCGGTTCTGCGCCGGCCACGGATTCCTCGCTGGCGATCGCCTGGGTCAGCAGCACGTCGCGGGCGCGCGTGCGCAGTTCCTTCACGATCTCCTCGTCGAACTCCTCGATGCCGTTCAATTCGCTGGCCGGCACATAGGCGATTTCCTCGATGGTCGAAAACCCCTCCTGCACCAGGATGCTCGCGACGTCGGCATCGACATCGAGCTGCTTCATGAAGGTCTCGCGCAGCGCCAAGGATTCGGTCTCGCTCTTCGCCTCGGCCTGAGATTCGCTCATGACGTTCAATTCCCAGCCCGTCAGTTCGCTCGCCAGGCGGATGTTCTGGCCGCCGCGGCCGATCGCCTGGGAGAGCTTGTCCTCGGACACCGCGATGTCCATCGAGTGCGAGTCCTCGTCGACCACGATCGAGGTCACCTCCGCGGGCGCCATGGCGTTGATGACGAACTGCGCATGGTTGTCGTCGAACGGGATGATGTCCACGCGCTCGCCGGCGATCTCGTTCGACACCGCCTGCACTCTCGAGCCGCGCATGCCGACGCAGGCGCCGACCGGGTCGACGCGCGGGTCGTTGCTGCGGACCGCAATCTTGGCGCGCACGCCCGAATCGCGCGCGGCGGCCAGGATGTTGATCAAGCCTTGACCCACCTCGGGCACTTCCAGCTTGAACAGCTCGATCAGGAATTCGGGCGCAGTGCGCGATAGAAACAGCTGCGGGCCCCGCGGCTCGGTGCGAACTTCCTTCAAATAGGCCTTGATCCGGTCCTGCGAACGCACCGGCTCGCGCGGAATCATCTCTTCGCGCGCGATGAAGCCCTCGGCGTTCGCGCCCAGGTCCACGTACACGCCGTTGCGGTCCACCCGCTTGACGATTCCGCTGACCAGCGTGCCCGCGCGGTCCTTGTATGCGTCGACAACCTGCGCACGCTCCGCCTCGCGCACCTTCTGCACGATCACCTGCTTGGCGGTTTGCGCCAGAATTCGGCCGAACGGCACCGATTCCATCGGCTCCTCGACATAGCCGCCCGGCTCCACGTCCTTGTCGAGGTCGCGCGCGTCGTCCATGCGCAATTCCCGCTCGGGTGCTTCCAGCTCGGTCGAGTCGTCGGCGAATACCTTCCAGCGGCGGAACGTGTCGTAACCGCCGGTCTTGCGGTTGATCGAAACGCGCACGTCCAGCTCTTCCCCGTACTTCTTGCGCGCCGCGGATGCAAGCGCAGCTTCGAGAGCATCGAAGATAATTTCCTTGTCGACGCCCTTCTCATTGGACACCGCATCGACCGCCATCAAGATTTCTTTGTTCATGGACCGAAGTCTCCTCTGCGGCTGCGCCGGATCACTCCGGCCTCAGCCTCGCCTTCTGTATTCGCTCGAACGGCAGGCTCACGCTCACGCCGTCCACTTCAACCTCGATCGCTTGGTCCGCGATCGCCTTCAATCTCCCGACAAACCGCCGCCGCCCATCGAGCGGGAGCTTCAATTCGGCAAAAATCCGCTCACCGACAAACCGCGCGAAGTGCTCGCGCTTGCGCAAGATCCGATCGAATCCCGGCGAAGAAACCTCCAGCGTGTAATGAGCCTTGATGGGGTCCTCGGCCTCGAGCACCTGGCTCACCGCGTGGCTTACGCGCGCGCAATCCTCAACCGTGACGCTCGAGCCGGAATCGCGCGCGCGCAGATCGATGAAGATCCGCAAAACACCGCCGCGTCCCGCCTGCGCAAATTCGATCTCGATCAGCTCGTAGCCCAGCGCCTCGATCGGCGGCTCCAGCAAGCGCATCAAGGCGTCGCGCATCTTTCTCCCGGCATCAATCGGCAAAACAAACGCCAAAAACAAAAAAGGGGACCATCGGCCCCCAGTTCGCAATCAATAAGGCTCAATAAAGAGCGCTCAACAGGAGTGAAGCCCAAACCACCCCGCCCCCGCCGAGGGCCGCGATTATAGGCAAACCTACGTCAACGGTAAACCCTGTTCGCGGCCAGGCTTAAGCGAACAAAATGACTGGGGCCGCGTCGTCGCGGCCCCAGTGCTAGCTCGATCGAAGAACTGTTACCAGCGCTTCGGACCGCGCGAGCCGCCACCACCACCACCACCACCGCCGCCGCCGCCGGTGCGCTCCTGCGCCTCGTTCACCTTCAGCGCTCGCCCGTCGACATCGTGGCCATTCAAGGCCTGCATGGCGCGCGCAGCGTCCGCGCTCGCCATTTCAACGAAGCCGAAGCCGCGGGGCCGACCAGTGTCGCGATCGTTGATCAGCGCAACCGATTGTACGGCGCCATGCTTTTCAAACAGTGCGCGTACCGCGGACTCGTCCATTGAGAACGGGAGATTGCCAACATACATTTTCGTCATGTGAAGAATACCTACCAAATAAAGAAGCTATCGGCTGGTCACGCCTGCGAACCGCGATGCGTTCAGCAAAGTGCCTGCCACCTGGGTCGAAGAAACCTGCTTTGTGGGTTGTGGTCTTGACGCCAGGGCGGCGCGGTGACCATAAACGGACCAAGTAGAAATTCACGAACCGCCGCGGATATTAACGTAATTTACGGGCTAATACGAATATTGCAGCAGGCGGACCCCAAGTCGGGGCCGGTACTTACGAATTATGCTGCAGTGCGGTAATGGTTGGCCTTAGCGCAAAAGTCGGGCCCGAGGCTGCAATATAATGACTCGGTCGGGTCAACGCGGCTATTCTCCCCGCTGGGGGAGCACCTGTGATCGGCGAAATACCTACGACGAAGCGCACCGCGGGACGATTCGATACGCCACGCGAATTCGCGCAGTCGCGATGCGACTAGAGCTAGTAGCGCCGAAATATTGGCCTACCTGGTTTGGCCTAGGGGTGCTGCGCTGTCTGGAGCTGCTGCCCTTTGCCGTGCAACTGCGCGTCGGCTTCGCCCTCGGCAGCCTGATCCGGCGCCTGCCTCTGGCCTACGTGCGCATTGCGCGCCGCAATATCGACCTGTGCATGCCGGACTGGTCCGCCGCGCAGCGCTCGGCATTGGTGGATCGGCATTTCCAAAGCCTCGGAATGGCGCTGTGCGAAACGGCCAACACCTGGTGGAGCGGCGATGCACGGGTGCACAAGCTCGCTGAAATTCACGGCCTGGACAACCTGCACGCAGCCCTTGCCAAGGGGCGCGGCGCCATCATGATCGGCGGGCATTTCACCACCATCGAAATCGCAACTCGCATTCTCGGCACCGTGGTGCCGCTCAACGTGGTCTACCGCCCGACCAAGAACGCGTTGCTGTCGCATACGATGTACACCAGCTTCTCAAAGAATGGCAAGCCGATCGCGCACGACGACATTCGCAGCATGATCCGTGCGCTCAAGAACAACGAAGTGGTGTGGTACGCCCCGGACCAGAGCTATCGAAACAAGGGCGCGGCCATGGTGAAATTTTTCGGCATTCCCGCCGCGACCACCACGGCAACCTCGCGCCTGGCGCGCATCTCGGGCGCATCCGTGCTGACCTACTTCCCGGAGCGCCTGCCCGGCACCGCCGGATACCGCGTGCACATCGGCGCGGCGCTCGAGGATTTTCCCGGAGCCGACCCGGGCCAGGACGCCGCGCGCTTCAATAGCCTCCTGGAAGCGCAGATCCTGCGCGTGCCGGAGCAATATCTGTGGATGCACCGCCGCTTCAAGGGGCTGAGCGCCGACTATCCGGACTATTACGGGCGCGACTCGCGCAATCGCGCGCCCGTCGCAGCGCAGAAGCCCGCCGTTTGACGCCGCTGGCGCGCCGGACGCCCCGGGTCACGGCTCACGGGTCACGGGTCACGGGCGGGCGGAGCCCGCGGCCTTGCTCAATAAATCCGCGCGCATCTGCGATGCCTCGAGCCGCAGCGGCCGAGCCCGCAGGCCGCCGATCTCCGCCGCGGTGAAGGGCTGAAAATTCGACGGCAGATTATCCGCATCGAAACGCCATAGCAGCCAGTTGAGCACCTCGGCAAGATCGGCATTCGACAGCGCCGAGGTCGCCACGCCCGGAACGCGTACCAGGTATTCGCGGCCGCCGGGCACCCAGAGGAATTTGGCGGCGGTGCCGGCGAGGCTCGGGGTGGTCCCGGCCGATCCCGTGGCGTCGGGCCGGTGGCAGCCCTGGCAGTTGAGCGTCCAGTGCTGCCAGGCAAGCTGCGGATTCTCGACGCCCGCCGGCGCGGAGGATTGCGCGCGGGCCGCGCCGCCGAGCAGCGCGCAGCCCGCGAGCGCGACCGTGAGCAGAATCCGCCGGCAAGCCATGCTTATTTCTGCTCGAGGGCCACGCCCAGGATGACTGACACCGTGCAGGTGTAGGTCTGGCTCTGGATCCCAAAGCACCAGGTCACTTCGTTGTTGTTCTGCGGCCGTACCACCGGGCGATCGCCTTGGTTGTTCTGGCACTGGCACCGGCCCCACGCCACACCGCCGCAGCAATCGTTGTACGAAATGATGTAGCTGCGCTGGTCGGCCGGATTGCGGCAGGTGCCGATCCAGGTGATCGGCGACATCTCGGTGCCGGGCGGACAGGAATTGACCGTGCCGCCGTAACAGCTGCACAGCGAGCCGTCGATCGCGCAATATCGCCAATAATCGCACTTCGACGGGTCGCCCGGATCCTGGGGATTGCCGCTGTTGAGCGGCGCCGGCTCGCCGGAATTCGGATCCGCGCCGCCATCCGTCGCGCGCTCCTGCGCGCGCGCCACGGGCAGCAGCGGCAGCGCCGCGGCGCCCGCCAGCAAACCGCCCAGCACGCTGAACACGCTGCGCCTCGAAGTGCGGCTCGCGAAGCCACGCAACATCTTTTCCGCCAAACGATCGAATTGAGCCACTCTCATTCTCCCGATACACGCCGCGACCCTAACCTAAGGAATTGCTGAATACTGCCGATGCCGGTTTCCTTGGCGACGAACAAACTCTCCAAATGCTCGCGCGTGTTGATGAGGCCGGCGGAGGATAATTTTCCCGCCTCATCGATCAGCACCGCGTAGGGAAGCTTGGCGACCCCGTAGCTGCGGCCCAGCTGCTCCGACAGAACGTAGGGGAACTTGCCCAAGTCCTGGTCGCGCACGAATGCCCGGTGCTGCTCGGGCGCGCCGTCGCTGGCCAGCACAATATCCAACCAGCGGCGCTCAGCGCCTTGGGCCGAGCGCAGCGCCGGCAACAAAGCCTCGCACACGGCGCAATCGGGCGACAAAAACAGCAGCAATTGGCTGCGCCCGCGCGCGCCGCCGATATCGATCACCGACCCGTCCAGGCCGATCAGCGCCAGCTGCGGCGCCGGGTCTCCCAGTTTGAGCCTCTGCGCCAGCGCCAGCGCGCCCACCGGCGCGAGGCGCTGATGCAGCACGCCGATCTGTCGCGCCAGCACCAGGCACACCAGGCCAAGCACCAACAGCCCCAGCCAGAGCAGAATCTGCGATGCCACCACGAAATTCACCGCCGCTCTCCCGAAAGCAGCGGTTGCGCGCCCACGGCCTGATCGAGCGCCGCATACAACCCGAGGAAGGCCGCGGCCGCCAACAGCTCGGTGGCCGTGGGGGTGGTGGCCTCGAATCCCGCCGACAGCATGGCGACCAGGGCCGCGAGTCCAATGAGCATGGCGCCGCGCAGCGCCTGGTAAGCCCCCAGAGGTCGAACGCTGTGGCCAAAGCTGCAGCCGCAATCCACGTACCGGCGCCCCTGGAGAATGGCGCGCAGAATCAGCGCCAGATAGCCGCTCCAGATCAGCGCGGCGAGCAGCGCGCCCGCCGCGCGGCCGGCCGGGCTCAGCAATCCGAACCCCGCCATCAGCTCCGCGAGGCACACGGCAATCAGCGCGAGGTACGCGAAGCGCTGCGGTATTGCGGCGAATTCCACGACGGCCGCGCGCGCGCGCGCCGGACGAATCAGCTTATGAATCGCGGAGGCGATCAGCAGCAGTGCCAGGAAAGCCGCCGCTTGGGCCGCCAGCAGCCTCACTACACCGATTGTCGTCGCCGCAGTCATGACAGCGGGGAACACCTCAGCGCACGGGGTCGATTTGCATTCGAGTGCGGAAACCTGGAGCGTCCATGCTGCGCACCAGGGCGCCGCCGGCGGCGTCGTACACGTCGATGCGCAGGCCTGCCTGCACCAGCAAAAGAGGCTCGGCGCTATGCGTCAGGGCGATCGAGGAACCGGGCCGCACCAGCCGAAGCCGCTTCACGCGGCTCTTGGTCGCGGCATTGAAAACCCATACCTCGGTGCCCGGATCCTTGTGCGTGCCCTCATGCGCATCGGGCTGCATGAGCACGTAGAGCAGCTTCTCGCCGTCGCTGCCGATCAACTGCCAGCCGCTCGGCCGCCAATTGCCGCCCGCCTCCGCCGCCGGCACCAAAGGCCAATCGGCCAGGATCTTGACCTCGTCCGTGCGCATGTCGATCGGCTGAATCCGGCCGTGCAAGCTCGGAAAATAGCGCACGCCGCCGATGCTCGCGGAGGCCGTGAACAGAGGATCGGTGTCGAGCGGATTGAACGCCTTGGATTCGCTGCGGCCCGTCACGGCGCCGTTGGCGTCGAGGCGGATGCTCAACAAGGTGCCGCTCGAGCACAGGGTGGAGAAGCCGCGGCTCCCCGTAGGATAAATGAGCGAGCAACCCGGAATCTCCACATCGCCCAGCACCGTGCGCTTCACCAGGTCAACCACCGTGACCGATGAGGCCGGCGTGAAATCGAACACCAGCGCCATGCGCTGCCCGTCGGTGAAGGCAAACATTCCCTCCATCGCCGTGATCAGGCCACGCTTGCCGCCCGGCAGCACGATTTCACCGACTGCGTTGAAGCTCTGCTTGTCGTACACGGTGATGAAATCGGTGCGCGTGCCGCGCTGGCCGCGCGACCACACCGTATCCGCGACGTAGATCTCGGGACGCTGGTCCGCGACCAGCAGCGTCGCGGAGTCGTGCGCCTGCAGCTGGCCCTTGACCTCGCGCGAGTCGCTGCCGACATTGCGCAGCTCGATGCGGTCGCTGGAGTAATTGAGAAATGCCCAGCCGGTCGGATAGCGCGCCGGCAAGGTCTCGACCTTCTGCACGGGCTCGGGCGGCAACGGGTTTGGGAAGTCCGCGGCCGGCGCCGCAGCGGCCAACGCTGCCGCGCAGACAGCGGCCGCGGCCAACAACGACACAACGCTGGACGTCTCCCGTGGCGCGTTCATGTTCATGCTAAATGGCCCCTGCTCGTTATCGTTATTCTGCTTCGGAGTGTACGTGAACCCCTTCGAGCTGAATACTCCGGGCCGCAGCGAGGTATATTCCCGCCATGAACTTCGCACTGGTCGCTTTCTACGTCGCCTTGAGTGCAGCCGCGCTGGCCTTTGTTGCCGGTGCAATCCGCGCGGCCCGGCGCAGCAAGCAGGTACGCTGGCCCAAGCCCATCGAGCTGCTGATCGGATTGGTCACCGATTTTTTCGACACCTTGGGGATAGGCTCATTCGCCCCCACCACGGCCATTTACAAGTTGCGCCGCATGGTGCCCGATGAGCTGATCCCCGGCACCTTGAACGTCGGCCACACGCCATCGGCCATCGCCGAGTCGCTGATCTTCGTCACCGCCATCGTTGTGGATCCGATCCTGCTGGTGAGCATGATCATGAGCGCGGCGGCCGGTGCCTGGCTCGGGGCCGGCGTGGTGGCGCGCCTGCCGCGGCGCGCCATTCAGATCGCCATGGGCATCGCCCTGCTGATTGCCGGAACCGTGTTCACCGCCATCAACCTGCACGCGCTTCCCGGCGGCGGAACGGCCATGACCCTTGCTGGATGGAAATTCGCGCTGGCGGTGGGCATCAATTTCATTCTCGGCGCGCTGATGAGCGTCGGGATCGGCCTGTACGCGCCTTGCATGATCACCCTGGCGCTGCTCGGAATGCATCCCATTGCCGCATTTCCGATCATGATGGGAGCCTGCGCGTTGCTGCAGCCGGTCGCGAGCTTGAGATTTTTCCAGACCGGCCGCTTTGCCTGGGGTCCCTCGCTCGGGCTCGCCTTCGGCGGCGTGGTCGGCGTGCTGATTGCAGCTTACATCGTCAAGAGCCTTCCGCTGCTGTATCTGCGCTGGCTGGTGATCGTGGTGATCGGCTACGCGGCCTTCGCCATGTTGCGCTCCGCCGCCCGCGGGAGGGCGCAGTGAACGCGGCCATCCAGTTGCGCAAAGCCACCTTGGCAGACATCCCGCGGCTCGAGGCGCTGATCGCCCGCTCCGCCAGGCAACTCAGCCATGAGTACCGCCCCACGCAGGTGGAGGGCGCCCTGCGGGGCGCCTTCGGCGTCGACACGCAGTTGATTTCGGACCAGACCTATTTCGTCGCCGAGGAGCACGGCGAGATCGTCGCCTGCGGCGGCTGGAGCTTCCGCTCCACCCTGTTCGGCGGCGATTCCCACAATGGACGCGACGCCTCGGCGCTCGATCCGTGCACACAGGCCGCGAAGATTCGCGCCTTTTTTGTCGAACCCAGCAAGGCGCGGCGCGGCATCGGCACGCTGCTGCTGGAGCGCTGCGAGAAGGAGGCGCGCCGCTACGGGTTCGCTCAAGTGGAACTCATGGCGACCCTGCCGGGAGTCAAACTCTACGGCGCCCGCGGCTATGCAGCCTTCGGGCAGGTGAATTACGATGTCGGCGATGGCGAGACCATCGAGTTTGTACCCATGCGCAAGGTGTTGAGCGGGCGATAGTTTGCGGAGGATGCGCATGCAGAAATTCAAGACGCGGCTCACCCCGCGAGGTCCCTGCGGCCGCGCCACAGTTTGCGCCAGCCTTCGTGTCCTAAGGCCCGCAGCGTGCGAATGTTGCGCTCATAGATCTGCTGCGTGTTGGGAGCCGCCGCCACGGCGCGCTCGACGCTTGCCTCGCGCAGCAGGTGCAGCATCGGATATGGGGAGCGGTTGGTGTAATTCTCGATGTCCGACGGCTCGGTCCCGGCAAATTGAAAATCCGGATGAAACCCGGCCACCTGCAGCTCTCCCTCGAGGCCCGCAGCGGCGATCGCGGCATCGCACTGCGCGAGAAATTCGTTGTAATCGATGAAATCCATAAGCGCGCGCGGGTGTATGAGCAGAGTCGTCTCGCAACGGCGCGGGTCGACCCCGATCAAGTAGTGCATTTCGGCGCGGAGTTCCTGCAGCAGCGCGCTGGCGGAGTGTTGATCGCTCACGCGAAGGCGCACGCGGCCGTCGCGGTAAACGCTCGCGGCGAACGGGCACAGATTCAGGCCGATGACCGCCTTCTCCAGCCAGAGACGCGTGGCCGCAATGACTTCCTGCTCGCTATCCAAGGGGTTCCTCCGTACCGCGGCAGTGTAGTGCCGCGGAGTTCGAGTATGCTATCCGCTTGGTCCCCACACGAAAGAGCCTTCAGCCGATGCCGCCATCGATTCCCGCGACCCTCATCCACGGAGACGGGATCGGTCCCGAAATAATGGACGCGACCCTGGCCGCTCTCGATGCGCTCGGGGCGCCGTTTCAATGGGATGCGCAGATCGCCGGCCTCGAAGGCGTCAACACCGCGGGCGATCCGCTGCCGCCGCAGACAATCGACAGCATTCGTGGCACGCGACTTGCGCTAAAGGGTCCGCTGGAAACCCCCTCCGGCGGCGGCTACCGATCATCGAATGTGCGGCTGCGCGAGGCGTTCAAGCTGTACGCGAACCTGCGGCCCGCGCTCACCCTGATTCCGGGCGGCCGCTTCGAGAACATCGATCTGGTGGTGGTGCGGGAGAACCTCGAGGGCCTGTATATCGGCCACGAGGCCTATATCCAGATCGACGACGATCCGCATGCGGTCGCCATGGCGACCGGCGTCAATACGCGCCAGGGCAGCCGGCGCCTGCTGGAATTTGCCTTTGAGCATGCCATCGCCACGGGCCGCAGGAAAGTGACGATCGTGCACAAGGCCAACATCATGAAGGCCTTGACCGGGATATTTTTGGAGACCGGCCAGGAGCTGTACGAGCGCAGGTACAAGGGGCGCTTCGTGCTCGACACGATGATCATCGATGCCTGCGCAATGAAGCTGGTGCTCGATCCCTGGCAGTTCGATGTGTTGGTGACCACCAATCTATTCGGCGACATCCTCTCCGACCTGGTCGCCGGCCTGGTCGGCGGCTTAGGGATGACGCCGGGCGCCAACATCGGCGCCGACGCCGCCATTTTCGAGGCCGTCCACGGCTCTGCCCCGGACATTGCCGGCAAGGGCATCGCCAATCCCACCGCCCTGATTCTCGCGGCCGCGATGATGCTGGATCACTGTGCGCTGACCGACAAGGCGGCACGCCTGCGCAAGGCCATGGGCGAAACGCTGAATGCGGACCGGGTCCGGACCGCAGATCTGGGCGGACGCGCCAGCACCGCTGAGTTCACCCGCGCGCTCGTATCGCGGATTGCCAACGGTTGATCGCGCCCATGCCGCCGATCATCTGCATCGCCGATTTGACCAAGTCCTATGCGTCCGGCTTCCAAGCCCTCTCCGGGATCAATCTGGTAATCGACAAAGGCGAGATCTTCGCCCTGCTCGGCCCGAACGGCGCCGGCAAGACCACCCTCATCAACATCATCTGCGGCATCGTCACGGCAAGCAGCGGCAGCGTCGTGGCGGATGGCTTCGACATCGAACGCGACTATCGCGCCACCCGCTCGAAGATCGGCCTGGTGCCGCAGGAGCTGACCACGGACGCCTTCGAGACGGTCTGGGCCACCGTTAATTTCAGCCGCGGGTTGTTCGGGCGCGCGCCGAATCCAGCCTTCATCGACAAGCTGTTGCGCGATTTGTCGCTGTCGGACAAGCGCAATGCAAAGATCATGACGCTGTCCGGCGGCATGAAGCGGCGCGTCATGATCGCAAAGGCGCTGTCGCACGAGCCGGAGATTTTATTCCTGGATGAACCCACCGCCGGGGTGGACGTCGAGCTGCGCCGCGACATGTGGAATCTGGTGCGCGGTCTTCGCGACCAAGGAGTCACCATCATCCTCACCACTCACTACATCGAGGAAGCCGAGGAGATGGCCGACAGAATCGGCGTGATCAACAAAGGCAGCTTGGTGCTGGTCGAGGAGAAAACGCAGCTGATGAAGAAGCTCGGCAAGAAGCAGCTGACGCTGCACCTGCAAACGCCGATGCAGCGCATCCCGGATGAGCTGGCCCCGTGGGGGTTGGAACTGAAGAGCGACGGGCAGGATCTGGTCTACACCGTGAGCGCGGACGACAGCATCGACATTGCCGCCCTGCTCGAGCGCATGCGAAACCTATCCATCGACATCAAGGATCTGCAGACGCAGCAAAGCTCGCTCGAGGATATCTTCGTCAGCCTGGTCAGCAGCAGGGCATGAGCGGTCCTTTCAATCGACACGGCGTTTGGGCCATCTATAAATTCGAGATCGCCCGCGCGCTGCGCACGCTGGTGCAGAGCTTGGTGACTCCGGTGATCACCACGTCGCTGTATTTCGTCGTATTCGGCGCCGCCATCGGTTCGCGCATGCAGGGATTGGGCGGCGTCAACTATGGGGCGTTCATCGTGCCCGGCCTGATCATGATGGCGCTGTTCACCGAGAGCCTCGCGAACGCCTCGTTCGGCATCTTCTTTCCGAAATTCACCGGCACCATCTACGAGCTTCTGTCCGCGCCGATTTCCTACGCAGAGATCGTCGTGGCCTATGTCGGCGCGGCGGCCTCGAAATCCATCACGCTGGGACTCGTGATTCTGATCACGGCCTCGCTGTTCGTGTCCATCAGGGTCCAGCATCCGCTGTGGATGATCGCCTTCCTGGTGATGACCGCGGTCAACTTCAGCTTGTTCGGCTTCATCCTGGGCCTTTGGGCAAAGGGCTGGGAGCAGCTGCAGGTCATTCCCATGCTCATCGTCACACCGCTCACCTTTCTGGGCGGCGCCTTCTATTCCATCGACATGCTGCCGCCGGCCTGGCGCACCTTCAGTCTTTTCAACCCCATCGTGTACCTCATCAGCGGGTTTCGCTGGAGCTTCTACGGCACCGCGGACGTGAGCGTCGGCGTGAGCCTGGGAATGTCGCTGGGATTCCTGGCGATCTGCCTGCTGATCGTGTCGTATATCTTCAAGACCGGCTACCGGCTGAAGAACTGAGCCCGTTACCGACCATGACCAACCGTGAAATGAGTTTTGCCCTGCGCTGTGTTGCCGCCTGCGCCATGCTAGTGGCATTGGCCGGGTCATCCGCTGCGCCCGCGTCTGCCAATGCGCCGCCCGCCTTGAAAATCGATCTCAATGCCTTCGACGCCATGAAGAAAACCATCGCCCTGCCGAACGGCGAACTGCTGGCATACATCGACACCGGCAATCCGAGCGGCCCGCCCGTGGTGCTGATTCATGGCTACACGGACAATGCGCGCGACTGGGTGCCGCTGCTGCCGTACCTGTCGAAGCGCGATCGCCTCATCCTCGTCGACCTGCGCGGCCACGGCCAGTCGAGCAAACCCGAGTGCTGCTATACGCGCCTCGATTTTGCCTACGACA
>Ga0302320_10017271_pt1 | contig 14663 bp, 17 predicted proteins | sample Bog_T0_3_FD_202130 | JGI IMG/M metagenome (GOLD analysis project Ga0302320, IMG submission 202130) | Peat permafrost microbial communities from Stordalen Mire near Abisko, Sweden - Bog_T0_3 | ecosystem: Environmental > Terrestrial > Soil > Wetlands > Peat | place: Sweden: Abisko, Stordalen Mire...
AGCCCGGTGCGGAACGAAAGCCGCACGCCGGGTTCGGCGGGGGGCGCCCGGAGACCGACCCGGCGATGAGCCGGGCACGGCGCCGGGCGCCCACCCATCAGCAGCAGTAGCCAGCGACGGAGGGAGGCAACGCGCGCGCGCGCGTCTATGCCGCGCGCGATGGTGCGTCGTCGAGGCGACTGCGGTCAGAGCCCGACGAAGCGGGCGAGTGCCGCGACGGGCACATCGTCCTGACCGAGGAGCGTGCCGTCGGCGGCGTAGGTGTCGATCTCCACGAGGTCGTAGCGGGTGAGCCCACCGGCCGCGCGCAAGGCCCGGTCGGTGGTGAGCCTCGGAGCACCGTGGACCCTTCGGATTCCGCTCTTTCGCACGGCGGTCACGACCGCGTAGGAGACGGTGCCGCCGCCACGGACGGCGTGCTCTGCGCCGTGCGCGAGTCGGGTCTTCCTGCCGATGACCTGCCCACTCGCGGCTGCGAGCCCCTCGTCGAGCTCCTCGCGAGCGTCCCCGGCGAGCTCGCGGAGCACGGCCGCGAAGCGGCGAAGACTCCCTTCCCGAAGGAGACCCCGGCTCATCGCCGCGTCGCGGTCGCACACGGCGGCGAGCGAGTTCGCGACCGCCTCAAGCCCGTACAGCGCGACGAGGATGTCGAGCCGCTCGGGGAGCGCCTTCCGGTTCCGCCCTGCATCGCGAACGCGGGCTCTCGCCTCCTTCTTCCTCTTCTCGGCTCCGTTGCGGCCCATCATCCCTCCTCGATCGCGGCCCTCTGGATGCGGAGCGCCGTCGAGAAGACTTCGCGCGCGCCCTCGAGAGCCAGCAGCGCGTCCCACGTGCTTTGGGCCTGACCGAGGAACCCGTTCCCTCGGAAGACCGTCCCGAGCCCGTCCTCTTCGAGGCGCCGCGCGAGGCGCGCTGCGTCCTCGGCGAGCTGCTTCGCGTCGGCGAGGGCTCGCCCGTGCGCAGTCTCGAGCCTGCGCGCGAGGTCGGCCCGAAGCATCGACGACGCCGTCACCGTGCCCGTCGCGCCCGGCGCGAACGCCTCTGTTGCCTCGCGCACGTGGGTCTCCCAGGTCTTCCTTGTGCTGTCCATGGTCTCAGCCCTTCCTCGCGAGCGCGAGGCGCGCCTTCGCGTCGGCGAGCGCCTCGCCCTTGTCCGTGTAGAACGCCGTCCGCTCCGCCTCCCAGACACCCTGCCCCGAACCCCACACGTAACGGCCGAGGCGGGCCACGTCCTGCTCCCAGCAGATGTCCTCCAGCGTGGAGACGGGCGTTGCGTCGCGGACCATCCAGACCTTCGCGAGCTTCATGTCCTCCCGTCATGCGAATGGTGGTCCACCCGGAAGGGCGCGCGAATCGTCGCGCGTTCTCGTCTTCGACCCCTTGGGAACCCGGACGCAGGAATCAGAGGTCTTCGATTCTTCGAAGAACCTCTGTGATTCCTGCATCAGGGCTCAGCAAAAGGTGCTGGGTTCGGAGGCAAGCACCGACAATCCGCCGCAAGCGTCCCTTCCCCGCGCGCGTGGTCATCGCCGGTTCTCCTGGCGCCACGTCTGATTCGCATCGCGGCTGTCCCCCGCGGACACCGACCCCCGCCTTTGTTCCTGGCGTGGGGCGCGAGCTGCGCTCTCGAGGAGCGAGAAGATCGTGGCTGAGACCATCACGTGTCCGTCGGGTCTGTCCGGACGTCTCCGGGGCATGAAAGTGCGCGAGGAGAAGATCCTCGTGGATCGGAAGCTCGCCAAGAGCGGCACCCAGCTCGACGAGCTCCTCGCCGCGTGCTGGGAGGAGACGACCGACGCCGGGCCGTACACGTTCGAGGGACCGCGCCCGGATTGGAGTGCGGTCCTGCAGGGGGACCGCTTCTACGCGCTCCTCCAGCTCCGCGCGCTCACCTACGGGCCCGAGTACTCGTTCGCCGTCACCTGCCGCGAGGCGCGTTGCCGCGCGCGCATCCTCTGGGAGCTCGACCTCGATGACCTCCCTGTGCGCGGGCTCGCGGGCAAGCAGCGTGAGCTCTTCGTCCACGGGAACCGCTTCCCCGCCTTCCTCCCGGACGCGCAGAAGAAGGTCGCGTTCCGGCTGCTCACCGGCGCGGACGAGCGCCGGCTTCCCAACCTGAAACGCCAGGCGGGCGACCGCCTCCTGTCAGCGACGCTCGCCTTTCGACTCGTCGAGGTCGAAGGCGTGGCGCCGAAGGACAAGCGACGCTTCGTCGAGGAGCTGTCCCTCGCCGACGCCCGCCACCTGGGCGAGGAGTTCCAGCAAGCCGACTGCGGCGTCGAGACGTCGATCGACATCGAGTGCCCCGAGTGCTTCGCGGTCCAGGCGGTGGATCTCCCTTTCGATGCGGACTTCTTTCTCCCGACGAAGGGACAGCGTTCCCCGACGTCGATCTCGAAGGGTGGCGTGAAGGCGTCTTCGGCCTCCTCTGGAGACAGCACGGAGGATCTGGAGTCGGCGTGACCTACGACGAGGCGCTCGACCTTCCGCTGCCCGAGCGGGACTGGCTCCTCGAGCGCATCGCGCGCGAGCGCATGCGCGAGGCCAAAGAGATCGAAAAAGCCGGGAAGAAGAAGCGGTGAGCGGGCTCGATGCTCAACAACCTCGGACTCGGCCTCGTGTTCACGGCGAAGGATCTGGCCTCGGGCCACATCCAGCGCCTCGAACGCAACTTCCTCTCGATGGAGGGGTCGATCACCGGAGGCAGCGACCGTATCCACGCGTCGTTCAAGGAGCTTGGCACCGGCCTCACGATCTTCGCAGCTGGCGCCGCGACGCTTGCCGGGGCGTACGTCTTCGCGAGCGCCGCCGGGAAGTTCCAGGAGGCCATCGCCGCGGTCGGCGCCGTCTCGAACGCGACGGCGAGCGAGCTCCAGGCGCTGCACGACGCGGCGCTCGAAGCTGGCATCCAGACGCAGTTCACGCCGACCGAGGCGACCAAGGGCCTGCAGGAGCTCGCGCAGGCGGGCTTCAACGCGAAGGAGAGCATCAAGCTCCTCATCCCTTCGCTCGACCTCGCCGCTGGATCGCTCGGCGAGCTCACGCCCGAAGCCGCAGCCGGCGTCGCCGCGCAGAGCATGAAGGCGTTCGGCATCTCCGTCGACGGCGCTGGCTTCGCCGTCGACCAGATGCTCCAGGCCGTCAACGTCTTCGCCCTTCGCGCGGGTGAGCTCCCCCTCGCGCTCGGTCACGCCGCCGACGGCGCCAACGCACTGAAGCAGAACCTCGGCGAGACCCTCATCGCGCTCGGCCTCATCAAGAACGTGATCCCCGGCGTCGAGCGGGCGTCGACCGCCGCCGCCGTCGCGATGGAGCGGCTCGCCGATCCGCGCGTCCAGAAGATCCTGCATGGCATCGGCGTCGAGGTCACGCAGGGCAAGGGGGAGTTCCGGAAGTTCCTCGACGTCATCGGCGACGTGGCTCCGAAGCTCGCGGCGATGAACGACCAGCAGCGCGCGGCGTTCTTGCTGCACGCGTTCGGGCACCACGCGCTCTCGGGGGTCGGCGCGATCCTCACCCAGATCACGAATGGCATTCGCACAGAGGCGGGCGAGACGCTCAAGGGCGCGGAGGCTGTTCGGTATCTGCGCGACCAGTTCGACAACGCGGGGGGTGCCGCCGCGAACTTCCGCGACAAGATGCTCGACACGTTCGAGGGGCAGAAGAAGCTCCTTCGCGGCTCGATCGAGACGCTGGCGATCGTGCTCGGCGAGCCGATGGCCGCGGCGTTCAAGCCGATCGTGACGACGATCACAACGGGGCTCAACGCCGTCCTCGGGCTCATCAAGTCGACACCCGAGCCGGTCAAGCGTCTCTTCGCCACGCTCACGCTCGTCGCGGGCACCTTCCTCACGCTCGTCGGTGGCGTCCTCGCGGCGCAGGGCGCGATCGCCGTCCTCAGCATCGGCGGCGAGGCGCTGGGTGTGACGTTCGGCGCGATCGTGCAGACGCTCGGCGTCGCGATCGCTGTGCTCGGGGTGCTCGGCCTCGTCGTCGCCGGCTTGCGCGTCGCGTGGGACAGGAACCTCGGAGGCATCGCCGACAAGGTCACCCGCGTCGGCGAGGTCATCTCGCTCTTCTTCAAGGGCGTCTCGCAGCTGATCGAGCAAGGGGGGTTCTCGGGCGCCCTCCGCGACGAGTTGAACCGCGCCGAGAACTCCGGCCTGAAGGCGTTCCTCGTCCAGGTCTGGATGACCTGGTATCGCCTCGAGCGCTTCTGGAGCGGCGTGAAGGCCGGCTTCGCCGAGGCGATTACAGAAGCGTGGCCGGTCTTCGCGGCGCTCGCGGAAGCGTTCGACACGCTGGCGACAGAGCTCGGAAAGCTCTTCGGCTCGATCGCCGGCGGCGCGTCGTCGCTCCCGTCCGATCGCTTCAAGGCGTTCGGGAAGATTGTGGGCGAGGCGCTCGCGTGGATCGCGACGACGGGCGCGCGTGTGCTCTCCGAGGTGCTGCGGGCTCTCGGGGGACTCGTTCGCGGAGCGCGCGAGTCGTTCGGGTGGGTCGCCTTCGCGGCGGAGGCTCTCGGCGTCGCCTTCGGTGAGCTAAGGACAGCGTGGCTCGAGCTGACGGGTACCGGCAACGAAGCGGGCGACGCGATGCTCGCGCGCGGCGCGGAGTTCGAAGGTCTGGGTCACATCATCGGGCTCGTCCTCGGCGGGGCGGTGACCTGGGTCATCGGCCTCTTCGGGGACTTCGTGCACACCGTCGCCGTCGTCCTCCGAGCCGTGAGGATGGTGCGCGACTTCTTCGGCGAGGTCGCCGACTTCATCACGAACCTGGGCAAAGCGATCGTGTGGTTCTTCGCGGAGGCGCTTCCGAACGCGCTCGGCGCCGCAAAGGACGCGATCGCGAGTGCGCTCGCGAAGCTCGGTGGCGGCGCCGCGGCCGTTTTCGGATTCGGGCCGTCCGCGCCAGACCCGGGCCCCGCCGCGGGAGGCGGCGCGCCCCCGCTCGCCGCGACGTCGACCCGACTCGCGGCGGCGAGCGCGCGGCTCACGGCGGCGCCGATGCCCGCCGCCGCAGCGGCGGAGGCGGACGGAAACAGGGCGGCGAGTCTCGAGGACGCGCTCGCCGCCGCAACCCGCGCTACGGCGCGAACCTCGGACCAGCCCATCACAGTGAACGTTCAGGTGGACGGCGAGACCCTCGCTCGCGCGTCGGCGCGCGCGAGCCGCGACGTCGCCTCCCGGAGCTTTTCCCCGGTGCCGGTGTACTGATGCCTCTCTCCGCCGCCATCACGACGCCGCCGAAGTGTCTCCTCGTCAACGTGACGTCGAACGAGAGCCAGAGCGTGCTCTTCAACCCGGCGCAGCTCGTCGAGCGCGTGAGCGTGAACTGGAACCGGCTGGGCGTGCTCGGCCTCTCCTACCAGCCGCTCCAGTACCAGAACACGTCGAACCGTCAGCTTCCCGGGGTCGAGTTCTACCTCGACAAGTTCTTCGCGGCCGAAGCTCCCGGTGATCCGGACATCGACGACTTCCGGAGCTTCCTCCGCGCCCTCACCGTCCCGCCGGCGTCGGCCGACATGGCGGCACCGCCGCGCGTCCTCATCCTCTGGCCCAAGGTGCTCACGATCGAGACGGTCATCACCGAGCTCGAGTTTCAATACCGGGTCTTCGGCAGCGACGCGTCGACCCTCATCTACACAGCGACCTGCGGCTTCGAGGAGATCCTCGACGTGCGCGTCACGAGCGAAGACCGAAGGGGAGGCGCCTGATGCCGCTGCAGGTCGGCTCCCGCTACTCCTTCTGCCTCGCGCTCACCGACGACGAGGGTCGCATGTACCTCACGGAGCGCGAGCCCTACGGCTACGCCGACCTGCCCGACAACCGCACGCATAGGGTCGTCTCCAGCGACTCTCTCTTCTCGCTCGCCGCGAAGTACTTCGCGCCGCTGCCGCGGGCGTGCGGTTTCTGGTGGGTCATCGCCGACTTCCAACCGGACCCCATCGTGGACCCGACCCTCGCGCTCGACATCGCGCGGCTCCTCTACATCCCCTCGACGCGCGTCGTCACCGACGTGATCCTCGGCGAATCGCGCCGGAGGCTCTCATGAGCGCCGGCCGAAGTGCGCCGGGCGTGCGCATCGCCTCGCTCGCCGACATTCGCGACGCGCAGGCGTCGCCGATCGACGTGCGCGGGCGGATCCTCAGCTTCACGTACGAGGAGAGCGACGTGCGCGCCGACAAGGTGATGATCGAGCTCGACAACTTCGACGGCTCGCTCTTCGACCGCGCCGAGCTCCTCGGAGGAGCGCTCCTCGAAGTGTCGTGGGGCTACCCGGGCTGCATGGCGCCTCCGCGGCGCGCGGTCGTGCGGAAGCTCACGGGCTACGCCCAGCTCACGGTCGAAGCGCACGGTCTCGCCGCGCTCTCGAACGACAAGGCGACGACGCAGCGCTGGCTCACGGTGACCCGCAGCGACGTCGCGCGCACCATCGCGGCCAGCCACGGCTACGAGGGGTCGTTCGCGATCATCGACGAGACCGAGGAGCGCTTCGATGTCCTCGTGCAGGCCGGCGAGACCGACGCGTGGTTCCTTCGCCGGCTCGCCGCGAAAGAGCACTTCCTCTTCGCGATCGACGGTGACGGGTTCCACTTCCACGCGCGCCGCCAGGACGACGCGCCCGAGCGCGTCCTCACCTACTACTCCGACCCTTCGCTGGGTGACGTGAAGAGCATCGGCGTCGACTCCGATCTCACGCGCCGGCCGGGCGCCGTCGTCGTCCGAGGTCGTGATCCGATGGCAAAGGCCACGATCGAGGCGCGCTCGAACGCCGACACCGCGCCGCGCGGCACGCTCTCCGACGTTCTCGAAGTCTTCGACCCCGAGACCGGGGCCGGCTCCACGCGCCCGTGGAACGCGACCGAGAGCGTTCACGCGACCTCGGCGGCGACTCCGACGCAGGCGACGCGCGAGGCGGACGCGCGGTTCACGCGCGCCGAGAGCGCGACGCTCGTGCTTTCCGTCCAGATGGTGGGCGATCCCTCGCTGCGCGCGCGCTCGATCCTCGAGCTCCGCGGCGTCCCCGCGCGCCTCGCGGGCAAGTACCGCGTGCACGAGGCGAAGCACGTCGTGAACGGTAGCGGGTACGCGCTCGACCTGAAGCTCCGCCGCGACTCGGTCGGCAAGGCTCCGCCGACCCAGCCGACGAAGGCCCAAGGGGGCGATCGGAACACCGCGGCTCCGCGCAGCGATGCCGAGCAGGACTGGGTCGAGACCTTCGACCAGGAGACCGGCGCCCCCGCCACGGCGTTCAAGTCGGGTGGGCGGGCCATCGGGGCGGGCGATCCGGAGGGCCAGCGATGACACGCTTCGACGACGACCTCGGGCAGACGCCGCACGTGGGTCTCCACATCGGCTACGTCACGGATCGCGAGGATCCCGAGGGGCTCGGCCGCGTGCGCATCAGCATCCCGGGTCTCATCGAGCCGCACAGCGCGTGGGCGTGGCCGCTCGGCACGTCCGGTGGGGGGTCGAAGAATCGCGGTCTCTTCGCCGTGCCCGAGAAGGACGCCGAGGTGGGTGTCTTCTTCAAGCAGGGCGACCTCGACGCGCCCTACTACCTCGCGGGGCACTGGGGAAAGCCCAACGGCGAGAGCGAAGTCCCGGACGAAGCGCAGAAGTCTCCGCCCGACAACCGCGTCTTCGCGACCGAGACCTTCCGCGTCGAGTTCGACGAGTCCGCGGGGGGTCGCCGCCTCCAGCTCACGAACAAGAAGACCGGCGACTTCCTCCTCTTCGACGCCGAGGAGAACACGATCACCCTCTCTGGCACGACCGCGATCACGATTCGCGCGTTGGGCGCGATCAGCCTGGAGGCCGCCCAGATCTCGATCGGCGGCCGGGTGATCCGTCCCATCGCAGACCCGATCTGAGGCGACCCATGGCGATCCCCATTTGCATCGACATCCCCGACATCGGCGACCCGTTCGCAGTGACGCTGCCCGGGGGCATCGACATCGAGGACTTCAACATCATGAAGGCGATCCAGCCGGCGCTCACGCCGCTGATGCCACTCTTCGAGGTCATCGACGTCGTCGTCGCCATCTACAACTGCGTGAAGGCGATCCCCGACTGCCTCGGACCTCCGCCGGACCCGTCGGGGCTCGTCGCCTGTCTGCCCGACCTGGCGAAGAAGATCATGAAGCTCCTGAAGCTGATCCCCTTCTTGTCGCTTCCCATCACGGCCGCGCATCTCCTCGACCTCGTCATCGCGGGCCTCCGCGAGGTGAAGCAGAAGCTCCAGCACCTGCAGGACCAGCTCGCGCAGATCGAGCGTTCGATCGAGCACGGCCGGAACCTGAAGGACGCGGGGCTCACGGCGATCTTCGCTTGCGCGCAGGGGAACGTGAACCAGGAGGCGCAGAACCTCGGAAAGAGCCTCGCGTCTCTCGGCAAGCTCCTCGCCATCATCGGCATCTTCCTGAGCATGATCGGCGGTCCAAAGGTCCCCGACCTCGCGCACCTGAATGGCGCCCCGCTCAAGGAGATCATCAAGCCGATCGACGAGCTCGTCGAGATCCTGCTCGTCGTCCGCAAAGCAATCCCGTTCCCGCTGAGCGGTCTGACATCGACCCACGTCCTGTGAACCTCGCGTTCCCGTTCCAGCGCGACGCGCGCGACTTCGCGACGGTGTCCGACGTGGATCTGCTCCTCGCGCAGGCCGAGCAGGTTCTCGGCACCGAGGCGGACTCGCCAAAGGGGTCCGGTGAGTTGCCCTGGCGGACGGCGTTTGGATCGGTGCTTCACCTCCTCCGTCACCGCCCGAACGACGCGAGCCTCGCCGAGCTCGCGCGCGTCCACGCGCGAGACGCCCTCGTTCGGTGGGCGCCGGGAGTGCAAGTCACGACCTGCGTCGTCGAGCAGCAGGGGGCGACATTCGTGCTGCGCATCGGAATCGCTGCGGCGCCTGCGGGGTCGAAGACGGCGACGGCAAAGCGCGACGTGGTGCTGCCTCTGTCACCCGCGGGGTCGCCGTGAACGCCGCCACCGCTGCGCTTCTCCCCCCGAACGTTCGCTACCTCGAGCGGGACTTCGACAGCCTGCGCGCGCGGCTCATCGAGCTCGTCGAGAGTGTGTTTCCCGACTGGACCGAGCACGAGGTCGCGAGCTTCGGCGACATCCTCCTCGAGCTCTTCGCCTTCGTCGGCGACACGCTTGGCTTCTACCTCGATGCGCAGATCCGCGAGACGCGGATCGTGACCGCGACGCAGCGCCGGAGCCTCATCGCGCTCGCACGCCTCGTCGGCTACCGCCTGCCCGGCGCGCAGGCCGCGACGGCGACTGTGACGTTCGACCTCGACGCGGCGATGGCGGGCGACGTCCTCATCTCCGCGGGCCAAGTCCTCCGCACCCAGACCATCACGAGTCCCATCCTCTTCCAGCTCCTCGCCGATGTCCTCATCGCGGCGGGCTCCACCCACGGCGAGGGCGTCGCCGAACACTCGCAGAACCAGAGCAAGGTTGTGGACTCGCGCTCGCTCACGGGCACCGACGTCGTGCTCGACCGAACTCCGTACCTGGACGGGTCGGCGAAGCCGACCGCGGGCAACGGCGACTACGCCGAGCAGACGACACTCCTCGCGTCGGGGCCGAACGATCGCCACTTCATCGTGCTCGTCGACCAGAACGATCGGGCAACGGTTCGCTTCGGCGATGGACGAAACGGCACACCGCCGACGGGGACGATTCAGATCCCGTACAAGACCGGCGGCGGCGACGCCGGCAACGTCGACCCAAACACCATCCGCGTGCTCGACGGCTCCCTCACCGATTCGCAGGGGCGACCCGCGCACCTGTCGATCTCGAATCCGAAGCGGGCGAGCGGCGGGATCGAGCGGCAGTCGGTCGCCGCGGCGAAGGCGCTCATCCCCCAGACCCTGCGCGCTCCGGAGCGCACGGTCGGGCGCGAGGACTTCGAGATCCACGCGAAGGAGCTGCCGAGCGTCGCGCGCGCGCTGATGCTGACGAGCGACGAGGACCCGACGATCGAAGAGAACAGCGGCATTCTCTTCATCGTGCCCGCCGGCGGTGGGGTCCCGACGCCCGCGCTCAAAGACGCGGCGCTGCGCCAGGTCACCGACGTCTACCCGTGCACGCTGACCTTCTCGCCCAGCGCGCAGGACCCCGTCTACCGCGCCGTGAGCCTCGACGCGCGGATGTTCCTCACGCCAGGCACCTCGGCCGCCGCGGGCCAAGCCGTCGGGGCTGCGGTGCGGGCGCGCCTCGCGAACTTCTTCCGCATCACGAACGCAGACGGCACGCCGAACCTCGCCATCGACTTCGGCTACTATCTGTCGCTCCGCGGGGGCAGCGCCGAGATCGCATGGTCGGACCTCTTCGATCTCCTGGTGAAGACGCCGGGCGTCAGGAAGATCGAACCCTACGATCTCAAGCTCAACGGGCTGCCGGCGGATGTGAAGATCGCGCCGCGCGAGTTCCCGACGCTCGCTGACGTGCGCCTCTCGGACGCGATGACGGGGGGCCTTCTGTGATCACGAATTCTTCGTTCGTGAACGCGGACACGGGTCCCGGGACGGCGGTCGGCTGGACGCTCCGCAGCGCCTGCGCCCGCGAGGCCATCGCGCCCTTCGCTCCCGGCGAGAGCGTCGAGAGCTTCGAGCGGTGGACGACCGCCGCGAGCGGGCTCTCTGCCGCGGCGCTCGCGCCGTTCGCGCCGAACGGCACGATCGAGATTTTCGACGCGTGGCCGAACGCGCTCTTCGCACTCGAGCTGTCCGCGGGGCTCGTCGCCGCGGTGATGACGGATGGCTTCGAGGCGGGATGGTGGCAGGGCGCGCCGGCGTTCGTGTGGACGAGCGTCGCTCAGCTCAAGGGCGTCTTCGCGGGCGGCGCGCCCATCGAATCGTTCGATGGCTGGCAACCGGGCGCGGTGTACGTCTTCGCGTTTCCGGCGGGCGCGACCGTGGCCGCCGCGTTCGCCGACGGGGCGGTCGAGAATTTCAAGACGTGGACGACGAAGAACCCGACGCTCGGGTGAGAGGAGACGTGCACCGTGGCCGAGGGCGATTGGACCTACCTGAACGACGGACTCGACGTGAACGCCGTGGCGCGTGGAGTGACCGCGGGGATCGCACGTCCTCCAGGAGGCGGACAGTTCCTCTTCGGGTTCAACTCGCTCGCGAGCGTCGTCGGAGCGTCCGGGCTCTTCGTCTCCATCCAGAACTTCGCCCCCATGCCGAAGGGGGGCTCGATCCGCGGCTGCATCCAACGCGGCCCGAGCGGAGGACCCACGAGCTTCACGCCACTCTTCTTCGCGAGCGCCCAGGGGCCGAGCGTCAACGACCTCGCCTACCTCCTCGGCCTCTCGGACGACGACCCGCACCACATCGTGCTTCGAAAGGGCCAGATCGTGAACGGGGCCGGCTCAGCGACCGATCCCGGTGTGCTCCTTCGCTCGGCCGACAGCTTCGCGCTGGGGACCTGGCTCCATATTCGACTCGACGTGATCGTGAATCCCAACGGCGACGTCGTGCTGAGCGTGTTCCAGAACGACCTCACGGCGCAGCCGGTCGGCACGGCTCCCAATTGGGTGGCCGTGAACGGGATGGCGTCGTTCATCGATGACCAGCTCGCCGTGAACACCGGGAGCACGCCTCTCACCTCGGGTCGCGCTGGCTTCGCGCTGGCCGTCAAAGACACGACGCGCCGCGGGTTCTTCGACGCGCTCGAGGTCTACAAGCAGACCGCGTAGATGGACGCCTTCACCGCCAGGCTCGGCGTCTCCGAAGGGCGCGTGGTGGACGCGGCGGGCGACGTCGTCTTCGTCCTCGGCGATCTCGAGCCGGGACGCTTCCACGATCTCGTCCCCGGCGACTACGTCGAGGTCGCGCAGACCGTGGACCTCACGGGCATCGGGATCGTGCGAGTTCGTGGAACGCTGCGAGCCCCCGCCGCCGGTACTTGGCGCGCGAGTCTTCGGGTCGGTGGTGTTGAGGTCGCGGGTCTCAGAGGCTGGCAGGGCCGCACGCGCAGCGTGAGCGATCTGGGTGCGAACGTCTCAGCGTCGGTGGGCCCGACGGAGATCGCGGTTCGGCTCACGCTCGTGGCGGCGTCGTGATCGAACTCGCCGCATTCGCGCTCGCGGGCGTGGACGGGGTGGCGTCCATCCCAGGGCCGAGCCTCGTCAACCGCGACCCGGCGCCCGACGAAGCAGGGGTGCCGCGCGCGTCCTCGATCGCGCTCGAGCTCGCGGTCCCGAGCGGAGACGCGGTCGATGCGTGGTCGGTGCGCGTGTGGATTGGCGGTGCCCTCGCATTCGACGGCTCCGCTGCGGCGCCCATCGCCGCGATCTATGGCGGAGCGGGGAGCGGGGCGACGGCGAGCCCGCTCGCGCTGCGGATCGTGCTCGCGCCGGTCGCGGCTCTTCCTAGCGCCGCGACGCTGGGTGTTCGCGTCGTCGCCTCGAGCAGCAAGGGTGGCGCACGAATCGACGAGACCTACTCGTTCACCGTCGAGGACACCTCCCCGCCGGTCGTGGTCGCCGCGCTCTCGACAGGGGCGCGTTCGGTGCGCGTCGTCTTCGACAAGGGGGTCGCGCTCCCGCTCGGAGCGACCTTCATGCTCCAGCCGATGGCAACGCCGGCCGTGCCCGGCGCCGTCGTCGGCGCCGCTGCATCGGGGTCGTTTGTGGACCTCACCCTCGCGGAGCCGCTCTCGCCCGCCGTCACGTACACCGTCACCGCCGTCGGCGTGGCGGACGGCAACGGTCACGTGCTCGCGCCGCCCGGGAGCGCCGTGAGCTTCACGGCGTTTCAGCCCCCGCGCCCGACCAACCGTCGCTTTGACCTCGGGTCGATGCTGCCGAAGATGAACCGCCGCGCCGACACGACCGGTGACCTCGCGGCGTTCGTCGCGTGCATCCAGGAGGTCACCGATTGGCTCCTCGCCGAGCTCGATGGTCTGCCCGATCTCATCGACATCGAGCGCGCCCCCGAGTGGATGCTCGACTTGATCCTCGCGGACCTCGGAAACCCCTTCACGTTCGATCTGACGGAACTCCAGAAGCGCAAGCTCGCATCGATTCTTGTCGGCATCTACCAGCTCAAGGGAACGGCGCCCGGCATCAAGAGCGCGGTCCGCTTCTTCGTGGGCCTCGACGACCTTGTCATCACACCGCTGACCGCGACGACGCTCGTCCTAGGCGAGTCGGAGCTCGGCGTGGACTGGGAGCTCGGTCCCTCCACGCGCTTCGCGCGTTACGCCTTCGAGGCGGCGGTCTCCCGAGTGCTCACCGACGCGGAGCGGACCGCGGTGCAGGCTCTCGTCCGGTACATGAAGCCGGCGCACACCCACTTCGTCGCGCTGAACGAGCCCATCACGCTGGCGGTGTTCGACGGGTGGGAGGTCGGGACGAGCGAGCTCGGGGTGTCCACCGTCCTCACTTGACAGAAGTCCGCCGGGCTCCCACCCGAGAAAGCGACGGGCTCTGTCCCCGCCGCGCCCTCGGCGCTGCCTTTGTTCCAGGTGAGGAGCCGCTCCCCTTCCTCGGGGCGCGCGCCAAGGGAACGTGGCCGATCGAACCGACTTCTATTTCCGCCAGCGCGTCACGGAGGCCGAGCTGGATCTCGCCTTCACGCTGCTGGAACAGGCGGATCGGAACCTCGCCACGGACATCGGTGTCTTCGGAGTCATCAGCGGCGCCGTCCCATCGCCGCACGCGCCGGTTGCCGATCTCACGATCGATCTGACGGCTCCGGGGCGGGCGTACGACAAGCTCGGCGAGCGGATCTTCTTCGGCACGGGCCAGCGCGTCGATTGCTCCGTCGATGCGTCGGGCGTCCCGACCGACGTGAAGACCCAGGGCAACGAGCGCTCACTCGGGGTCTTCCTCCAGTTCTCCCGGCAGCTCTCCGACCCGAGGACCGACGGCAACAGCCAGCAGGTCTACTTTCGCCGGGACGAGTCCTTTCAGTTCGTCGTCAAACAGGGCGTCGAGGCGCCCGCAGGTACCGCCGTCCCGGTGGCGCTTCAGGACGATTCGCTCCTGATCTGCGACGTGAAGCGCGCCTTCGGGCGGACGCAGATCCTCCCGGGGGACATCGATCCCTCTCGTCGCCAGGCGTTCATCTTCGCTCGCGCCGACGCGGTCCAAGTCCAGCCCGGGCTTTGGAAGGTGCTCGCGCCCGCGATCGGGACGGCGCAGGCGGCGTTCGACGCAACCGACCGGGTCTTCAATGACCACCTGTCGGGCGCGGCACGCCGGCACCCCGCCGAGGCGATCGATTTCACCCCTCATGCCTTCCTCGCCAGCAAGACGGTGGGCGCCGCGGTGGGCGAGCTCGTCGACGACCTCCTCGCCGTCGTCGCTCCCGCGGGAGCATCTCGCATCGGCATCGACGCGATCCCCGGCATGCCCACGGCGCTCCAACAGGGGAGCGTTCGAACGCAACTCGCTCAGCTTCTTGGGGCCCTGAACGGGCACCTCGGCGCCACGGCCGGAGCGCACCCGGCGAGCGCCATCGCCGCGACGCCGTTCGCGTTCATCACCGCCACCAACGTCCAGGCGCAGCTTCAGGCGCTCGTCACCGCGCTCGCTGCGATCGCAGGGGTGACTCTGATCGGGAGCGACGCCGTCCCGGGCGCCCCGTACAAGCTCGCCGCGGGGACCGCGCGTGAGCAGCTCGTCGCGACGCTCGGCCA
>Ga0302320_10017272_pt1 | contig 14662 bp, 16 predicted proteins | sample Bog_T0_3_FD_202130 | JGI IMG/M metagenome (GOLD analysis project Ga0302320, IMG submission 202130) | Peat permafrost microbial communities from Stordalen Mire near Abisko, Sweden - Bog_T0_3 | ecosystem: Environmental > Terrestrial > Soil > Wetlands > Peat | place: Sweden: Abisko, Stordalen Mire...
GGAAAAGGAGCTGAAGGCGACGACCCAACTACTCAAGGCCGCTCTTAGCCACGTTCTCACCCTATGATCCCGCGCATCAAAAACGGCAGCGGTATTACCGGGGCCGTGCGCTACGCGCTCGGCGAAGGCACAGACCCGAATACCAAGAGGCCGCGCCAGGAGCCGAAAGGGGAGCAGACCCGCGTCGCCTGGATGAGTGGAACCGGCCTCGGCTTCGAAGTCGAGACGGCCGAGGACGCCGACCTTGCCCGCCGGATCATGGAATTTACCGCCCTGAACCAGACCAGCCGCACCAAGCAGTGCGTCAAGGATTGCGTGCATCTATCGCTCGGCTGGCGGCCAGGAGAGGAACCGACCCGCGAGCAAATGGAGCTGGCGGCCCACCAGGCGCTTGCGGCGCTCGGCATGGCGAACGCCCGCGCGCTATTTGTGGCGCACCGAGACGAGCCTTACGCCCACCTCCACATTGTTGCTTCCAAGATCAACCCAGAGACCGGCCTCGCCTACGACCTCAAGGGCAGCTATCTCAAACTATCGGCCTGGGCGGAAAAATACGAGCGCGACTATAGCGGCGGAATCATCTGCACCAGGCGCGAGGAAGCCAACCAGATCAGGGAGGCGATCGCCAACCGCGACGCCCGCGCCGTGCTTGAGCTGATGACACAGCAGCGCGCCACTTTCAAAGGCCGCGATCTCGAGCGCGTGCTATCGAAGCAGATCAAGAGCCAATTCGAGCGCACCCAATTCGCCGAGACAATCTTGACCCATCCCGACGCCGTGCGCCTGGCCGACGAAGCCAACGGCCAGACGACCCGCTACAGCACGCGCGCCGTCCTAGAGGCCGAAGGCCAGGTGCTTCGCGCCGCTGACGCGCTTGCCCGCGCCGGCCGGCATGAAGTGGACCTTGCGGAAATCCGCGCCGTTCTCAATCTGCCGGAATTTGCCAATGTCAGCCGCGAGCAAGTCGAGGCCATGCGCCACGCCACCAGGGCAGGGGGGCTTGCCCTCATCGACGGACAGGCCGGCACCGGCAAAAGCTACACGATCGACGCCATTCGCAAGATGTACTTGCTAGAGGGCTATGACGTGATCGGCCTCGCGCCGACCAATGCCGTTGCCGAGGACATGAGGGCCAACGGCTTCGACCACTCCGCCACGATCCACAGCGAGCTATTTAAACTCAATAACGATCGGACGAGCTGGAACGACAAGACCGCCATCATCCTCGACGAAGCGGCGATGATCGACACCAAGTTAATGGCGCAGCTCACCGCCCACGCCAACGAAGCCGGAAGCAAGCTCATCATGGTTGGCGACGATCGCCAGCTATCGAGCATCGATCGCGGCGGCATGTTTGGCGTCTTGAAGGACGAGCACGGCGCGGCCGAGCTGGCCCAGGTACGCCGGCAGAACAAGGACGACGACAAGCGCGCGGCCGAACTTATGGCCGAGGGAAATTTTCACACCGCGCTTGCGATGTACGACAAGAAAGAGGCGATCCACTGGACGCAGAACCAGGACGAGGCCCGCGAAGCCCTGGTCGAACAGTGGAAGAAAGACAGCGCCGCCAATCCCGACAAGTCGCGTTTTGTTTTCGCCTACACCAATGAGGACGTTAGCCGGCTCAATGCTGATATTCGCGCCGTCCGCAAGGAGCGTGGCGAGTTGGAAGGCCAAGACCATAGCTTCCAGACACGCCACGGCCGCGCCGACTTTGCCGCACAAGATCGCATTCAGATCACCGGCACCGATAAGAGCCAGGGACTCATCAACGGCGCCGCCGGCACGATCCAAAAGATTGAAGGCGACAAGATCGCCCTGCAGCTCGACGGCCGCGCCGGCAAGTCGCTCGAATTCAACGCGAACGAGTTTCAGGATTTTCGGCACGGCTACGCCGGCACGATCTACAAAGGGCAGGGGAGGACGCTCGATCAAACCTACCTCTACCATTCGGAGCATTGGCGATCGGCGGCAAGCTATGTTGCCCTCACCAGGCATCGCGACAAGGCCGAGCTATTCGTAGCCCGCAACACGGCCGAGGACGTGACCCAGCTCGCGCGCCAAATGGCGCGCGTGGACGATCGCCGCGCCGCGTCGCACTTCCACCAGGTCGATCTGCCGCAACCCGTTCGCCCCCTGGCCGCGCGGGATCTTCCGAAACCGGAGATCTCGCCAGAGATCCGCACGCCGCAAAAAGAAGCCCCGACCGTCCGGCCGCTTAATTGGGCCGACAGCCCTGGGATGCCCGCACAGCAAAACGCAGCGCTCCGCGCCCTTCGCCGCGCCGAACGCGCCGCGCAGCCGCCGCCCACCGTCAACATCACGGCGAATTTCGACACCCCGCTTAAGCCGACACACGCCAAGCAGCCTGAACCGCAGAACGCGCCGCCGCGCACCCCGGCACCCGCCGCGCGAGATAACCGGCCGCTCACCGCCAACGAAATCGCGGCCAGCGCCAACGATCCCGCTTCGCGTCAACGCTACAACAAGCAAGAAGAACAGCGCATCGACCAGCAGAAAACGCCCACGCCGACGCCGGCCACAGCCGCCAATGCTGCCGGCCGCGGCAACGTGCCGGGTGAGAAGCAGGCCGACTACGAAAAATTCGTCAGCGACTACAAGGAAAAATTCGTGCGCGATCTTGACGACGATCGCAGCCAGGACAGACCTAACCAGCGATCCGGCGGCCGAGGTGGACGCGGAGGCCGAGGGCGGCGATGAACCGCTGACGGGAGGGGCATCCCGCCAGCGAGTTCGAGAACAGCCCAACCAGCAGCGCCAGGTAGAAGGCGACGCCACTGAAGCCATCTCAATCGACGGCGCTATAACTCTCCTGCGCCAGCTCTACGGCGCGCGCATCGAGGCCGCCCGCCGCAACACACCTGCGCACGATCGCGCGGCCATGATCCGCGCCCTTCGCAACGAACTAAAAGCAGCGATCCGCGCCGTCACCGAGCGCAAGCGCGAGACAGCCGCCGCCCGGCGCAAAGCCGCTGCGCACCGCCGCGAGGCGTGCAAACCTAAGCCTGATAATACGGGCTAGGCAGCGTGTGCGCTTTCAAGAGCGTCAGTCCGCCTCCTTTAAGGCGTAGGCTCATACTGTATACTGTATGTGAATCCTCATCCATCGCCCGTAACTAGCCGAGCTGATGATCCGAGCGAAGTAAAATTGTTTGTTGCCGACGACCGAATGCAAAAACTGGTTGATTGCCCCGTATGGGAGAGCTACGTGCCCTGTAGGAAATACGATATCCGGTTTTGCACCATAGACTGACCCGGGCTCGTCAGCTCGCACGTAGACCTCCGCCAGAGTCACTTTTGCTGTGCTCGGGATTCCGTGGCTAATGGCGGCTTGGCCGGGACATTCATTCGAGCCGGGTGCGGCCCAAACTTCGTCGCTGTAATCGTCAACCTGCACGGATATCTCCCTTTGATTGAGGCGGATGATTAGACAACTTTGAAGCAGCGCATGCAAGTGCTCCGCCTCAGTTAGAAGGGAAAATCGAAAATCTCCTCGGCCTCGCGCTGAACGAAAGCAATATCCCTAGCCGTAGTAATAGGGATTTTTCAGCGCACGACTCCATTGCAGCTTCATTTGCTTGAGGTGCGGCATGGCGAAAGCACTCGGGTTCTCGTAGCCCATGAAATAAGCGATTGATTGTTCGTCCGTCAGCCCAAACATTTTGTGCGGCTCGATCATCTGCTTTGCTATCTGGTTATAGCTTAACCCGCTGTTAGAGCTTCCCCCGCCTTGCGATTGTCCCGATCCCTGATTGTAACTCAATGCCGTCACTGTTGTGGGCGGCGAGCGTTTCGAGAACCAATCCGCCGTTATCATATCGGTCGCCCGGAATGATTGTACGACGCCGGCGCTTCCTAGCATCGTGCCCCATCTGTCGGGATAGATTTTTTGAATCTGTTCGAGACTTTGCATGATCGGCATAAGTTGCACCCGGTAATCTCGGGTCACGCTAAATAATTTCTGGATGATGGATAAGTGCCCGAGCGCCGCGAACTCGTCCAACATAAACAGGGTACGCATACCGCCCGCTGTCATGCACGCCCGCAGCGCATCGCTGACCACCAGGCGAAGCCAGATACTATGATCCTCCAAGCGTTCGGACGGCAACACGATATACACCGTCATCGGCCAATCGCCGCTTTTGAGCTTCTTGAAATCAACGCCGTCCTTTTTTAAATCCGCACGCATCGGCCGGCTTAGCATCCAGCGCGTTTGTGTGTCCGCCGTCGATCGCACGCTTTCGATTTCATCGGTCGTGTGCTCGGCCGAGAAACGCGCAGCCAGGCTCGCGATTTCGAAGCCGCCTTCCCTCACCATTTCCTCGGCCGTGACGGCTAGGCCGGCAACTTGCTCCATCTTGCCAGGCCGACCAGGTATAGGCTCGTACCGATCGGCCTCGGTTAGCAGATATCGAACATGCTCAAGGTTCGCTTGGTTTCCATATTTCAGGCGCTCCCACATGACTAAGCCGGTAACCAGGCCTTGCGCCGATTCCGTCCAGTGCGGATCGTTGCCCTGAATTTTAATCAAGGCGTCGGAGATCACGGCCGCGTCGTCGTAAAACAAAGGCGAGTCCGGACGGGGATCGAGCGAGGCGAGGGGATTAAAGCCCACGCTCTCGACCAGGCCCGCTTCTATGAGCGGCGCAAATTCCCTCGGATGTTCCCGCACCAGACCCGCAATTACCCCGAACGGGTCAATTATTTTGACTTCACTCACATGCTGGCGAAAGGCGGCAGTCATCGTCGCGAGCTGGCCCTTCGGATCAAGCACCACGATCGACTTGCCCTCGATCGTCAGGAGATTCGGCGCGAGCACCCGCATGCCCTTGCCGACCCCGTTTGGCCCGATGAGCACATGATGCAGCGGGCCACCATAAGTTACCTTTTCTCCGCCAACCGTTATCCAGCTATTGCCGTGCTGCATCTGGACGAACTCGCGTCCAAGATAAATCGCGTCGGTTTTTGGGCCGCCGCCGAGCGCGCCGCCTTGCGACCGTCGACCTGTCGGGACATTTACCACAGCCTAATCCTCGAATTCTTGCCAGTCGGCGGGAATAGTTGCTTCGCCCGCCGCAGCCTGGTTCATTTCTTCGCGCGTCATGAAGCGACCAGCGCCGTGGACTTGCTGTTGCTCGACTTCCTCGCGCCCAGGGGGAGGGACCGGCGGCGGGCCGAGTTCGTATTCGGGCTTACCGAGCTGCCACCAGGACATCAGCCAGCCTATCGTTGAACCGATTCCAATAGAACCGCCGCCGCAATAAACCAAAGTCCCGAGAAGCACGACACCTATATTGTCGTCGCGTTTCATGTCGCAGTAGAACAGCCCGCAAGGTCCGCGCGCTCCTGTGTGAATCCACACGGCAGCGCCGACTATCGCCACCAAGCAGACCACCGCTGCAATTACTTTCTGTCTCATATCCTGATAAACAACGAGACGACGGCCCAGCCGTTGCAGATAACCGGCGTCATCATACAAAACGCCTTCGGAATGTGAGTAAGTAACCCGCCAATACTCGCCCGTTGCGTGATTCAGCACCCATTTTTTCGGGTCAATTTGCGATCCCCGAACCGCCGGCAGATTACGTTTTGTCCGACGCCGTGAGATGAAAATCGCTGCCGTCACGGCCAACAAGACCGTCATAGCGCCGATAAGCCACCCACGCGGACTCACGTCATCAAGCCAGCTCCGCGAGGCAGCTTCGCGTTGCCGTTGCTGTTCCTGCTGCTGCATCGCGACGGCAGTTAGCTGCGAAAGAGCCGGAGCCGCCTGCCTGCAAGCGGCATTGGTGCCCGAAGTGTCCGGCTTGAAATATCCGTATTGATTTTGCGTATAGAGCAGCCGGCCGTCCGGCATCCTCACTTGCAAAACCGTTGGCTGGATTATGGCCCGAACAACACAAAACTGCTCGCCGCCACGAAATAGAGCTACATACTGCGGCCGGTTCGCACCGTTAAACACGATCCGGCCTTCAGGGTAGTCGTAGAGGGTCGCCCCTTTGAGAGCGATCGCCGCACCTGCGCCGGTGATCTGATATTCATTTTGATCGGGCTGGCCGATTGCTGGAGAGTCCGCCAACACGAGGCTTCCCAAAGCAGCGAATCCCACAACCATAAAACGCCGCACAGATGCCCCCTTACCTATCCCTCGCCCGTGCGCGTCACCGCCCGGCAGCTCACCCGCCGCGCTTTATAGCGCGAACGGTAATCGACGGCACGCCCGTCGATCGGGCTTGGTGCAAAAATCTTCATATTTGAGACGATTGCAAAAACCCCCGATTTACGGCATTTTTCACTCATCATAAATCGGTGCGAAATGAAAATCGGATATGCGAGGGTTTCGGCCCCTCAACAGAACCTCGATCGACAGATTGCCGCGCTCCGCGCCGAGGGATGCCAGCGCATCTTTCGCGAGAAGGCATCCGGCCGCGATCTTAAGGGCCGGCCGCAGCTCGCCAAGGCGATCGACGCCCTGCCCACAAAAGGCATTCTAGTCCTGGCCGAGTGGGATCGCGCCACCCGCTCAATGATCGACGGAATCCAGATCATCGAGCAAGTCCACAGTCGCGGCGCTTTCGTGAAGGTGCTCGACAAGCCGCATCTCGACCTCACCACTACGATCGGCCGAGGCTTTCTCGCCTTCCTCTCTGCGCTCGCCCAGGACGAACGGGAACGCATCGTAAAGCGCGCCAATCAAGGCCGCGTCCTCGCCCGCAAACGCGGGGCCAGGTTCGGCCGCCCGCCCAAATTGACCGAGTATCAACAGCGCGAAGCCCGCGCGCGCCTACGTCGCGGCAAGGAGAGCGTCCGCGATATCGCCAAGAGCTACGATGTCAGCCACAGCACGATTTCGCGCCTATGATGCGGCATCCTTTTTGATTCATCCGAGGTAGCGATGACAACGCTTTACACACTTTTTCCTGACGTGAACGAGTTGCTAAAGATGCAACCTGAAGACCTAGGGGCGATCCTGTTGAGGATTGCCCTACCGCATGTGCAGGGTGCGGGTTTTATTCCAGAATCCGTTACACGAATATCGCTTGTGGATGCACATGCGGGGAAAGATTACCCGTTTCATAAAAGGCAGGAGGTCGATCGCCTTTTAAGCCGCGCGTGGAATCTCCTTGAGCGGGGAGATTTCATTGAACCTGCACCAGGCATGAACGGCGCAAACGGCTGGCGGAACTTTACCGACAAAGGAAAGGCTGTTGCAGACGGCCAAGATATTCAGCGGCTACACGACGCAGCGGCATTTCCTAAATCACTGCTGCACCCGACCATTCGCGAGGCGAGCTGGAACGCACTCATTCGCAGTTCGAACGCGCTTTCAGGGGACGCGCTTGTTAGCACTGTACGCGATGCCTTCATTGCAGTGGAGGAAGCCGTGCGCGCGGCAGGCGGTTACAAGCCGAGCGACTATGGCGCGGCGCTGATGGAAAAAGCGTTTCATCCTGACACCGGCCCGATGGGCGACCGCGACACCAGCAAGCCGAAGGGGGAACGTGAAGGGCTGTTGACCTTGTTCAAGGGAGCGATGAACGCTTACCGGAATCCGGTTTCGCATCGCACGCCTGCCCTTGAGGTCGAGGAGGCAAAGGATCAGCTTTTGCTCGCGTCGCATCTTTTGCGGGTTGTCGACGCGCGGCGTCCTGTTTCACCGTGACGCGCGTCAAAGCGTCTAGAACCTCTGAGATAGTAAAGCTTTTTGAGGAGACATCGATGCGGTGCCTAGTTTTACTTCTCGTGTTTCTCGCCGCTCCGGCTCATTCACAAACACTCGACGAGACCATGCTCTTTCTTATAACGCCCGGATATTACGAACAGGTGTTGAAGGCCGGAATTCCTTATACCCTCAAACAAGAACCTTCCCCCCCATATCGACCGTCGGAGTTGAACATCACAATTAAAATTGCCGGAAAGTGTAATGCCGAAATCCTTTACGACGAGATTGAGGGGAAGGAAGTCACTCACTCAGAAATGCACCTCGACTTTGCCAAGGCTTCAGTTCTGGATTTTTCGGACTCATATCGCTCGGGGGTCGTGATTAAGGGAGTAAAAGGGCTGTTTTGTCGCAAAGATAAAGATTACCCTGAAATCTGCACCGACGATTTTCAAGTCTACGTCTTTAACGCGGATATTTTCTCGAAGGACGACCGACATCAACTCCGACCTGACATAAAAACCCGCTATGAACGAGCGTTCGCCTACTATCGGGCAAATTTCTGCAAGGGCCGCGCCTTCTGAGCAGCTCAATAGAACAGGGTACCAACATAGCGGCCACCTCAAAATATCGCACCAGCGGCTTTCCTACGCGGTCGCTTTTCTCAAAAGCCCTTTGTTCGACGCGCTGCAGGCCGTCGAGTCTTCCAGGGACGCCCTTCGTCCCGACAGGTTCAGGACAGCGACGGCGCGCAGGCCAGGTCAAAAGCGCTAAGCGGGAGCAGAGCCACGCGCAGCCCGTGCTTACGGGCGAGCATGGCGAGCACCCACCTTTTGACGCGGCCGAGCACCGTGGCACTCGTTCAGCCCGCATACTCACCCGCCGCGCGTTTCGCGCGAACGGTAATTGACGGCGCGACCGTCAATCGGGCACTTTGCCGTTGTCTTTGGTGCGGGAAAGCAGCGTCGCAGACACTGTGTGTTGCGGATTCATATAACAAATGCAATCGTCCGAAATAAGCTTTCGATCCAATCCTGGGGCTCGTCAGGTTCACGACGCGAAAGGCTCGGTAAATGCATTTATCAGTGGTGATCCCGAGTTTTCGATGGCTATGGTCTTTTGTTGTCCTCGCTTTCTTGACGGTACCGGTTGTAGCGAGTCCGAGTTTCGATTGCCGGAGTGCGTCTAAACCGGATGAGCAAGCAATCTGTGGCAGCGCCGAGTTGTCAGCGCTAGAGTCCATTATGTCCGAGAAATTCACCGCGGCGCGAGCGACGGGAGATGCTAGCAAAATCCGGGATTTGGCGCGCGACCTTTTAAAACAAAGGCGAGACTGCAAGGCAGACGTCGCATGCATTGGAGACGTATTGACTAAAGGGATAGCGTGGTTCGGTAGCCAACAGCCCAGGCAAGATCAGGAAATACCTGCTCAGATCAACAAGCCATCAACATTTGCCTTTGAATTGAAGGAAGAAACGCCCACCGAGCGCTGTGATGTTGCGGCATGCAACAAAGATTGTGTCAAGTATTATGGTTCTGCCGGCGTCACCGGTGACTATGGTCCTCTTCCTATCGCCGTGTGTCAGAGCATGTGCGCAGATCAGAAGCCGTTCTGCCTAGCGCATGATGGCGTCGCTATACAGGTTCCAGATATCGCGCCGTCTTCCATGGGTAAGTTGGAAACCCTGTTCTGCGCAAAGAACAAAGGCGCGTCAGTATGCAAGGGAGAACAATGATGTTGAGGTTCGTCCCATTCTTGTTGCTATTATTCGGCGCCCCTGCGTTCGGAATGGACATGGGTTCAATGGATGCCATTATCAACTCGTGTCAGAAGGGTCAAATTTGTTCGTGTCCACGGGCCAAACTGAAACGTATCGATCCTGAGTCTGCGTGCGGCAAAGCACCTGTTGCAGACTATAATAATCTGAGTGCTGCGAGTGTTAAAGCCTTCAGCGGACAGGTCGAGGTTTTCAAAAAATGCACGGACGATGTTTTTGAGACAAACCTGAAAATTTACAAATACAATGAAATTTTTGATCGCTGCCAGAAAAGTGAAAGCAGCAGTTCTTTTAAAAACAAGCCGCCGCGTGAAATATATTCAGGTGATGGCAAAACGTTGAATGAACAGGTGCAGGACGTCAAGGCGGCAGAGAGGGCACAAGAACAAGCCCTTAGAGAGGAAGAGGCCGCAGGACAGGCGGAAGAGGATCGGGCCTACGCCGCTGCCCATCGACCAGTGGGGACTGAACCGACAACTGCCCAACCGGCGCAACAGCCACCCCAACGACAGCAACCGGCGGAAGAATTGGACGCGTGCCTTGCAGCCGTCAATGCCGATCCAGGCGTAATATCGCTTCGTATAGGCAGCAACATGAATTTAAACTGCCGCACCGGATCGTACTACGCACGATGGTCGGCTTGCACTGAAATCATTATTCCAGCGTGCATCGCGGCCATAAACAGTGGTGCTTTCAGTTCACGTTGATTACCGGCGCTCTAGCGTCAATCAACGCGATCAAACGCTAAAAAGGTTCGGCACTTGAAAATTAGACATCTCTTCGTGGCGGTTGCAATGTTGTTGGCGACATCGGCAAAAGGTGAGGACATAGCTCCTGACATGCCGACGATCCAAGCTACCATAAACAAGTGCGCTAACTCAATAATCTGCGATTGCCCGAAGACGGAAGTGCCGCCAGTGTCAACAGAGTCGGCTTGCGGTAAATGGCCGGGTTTGAAATACGATCAAAACAACAAATATATCAACGCCGACGAAAATACAAAATTTCAGGAATGTTCGAAGGGAGTATTGGATAAAAACAAGATCATTAACGCCTACAATGATATCGGATCTAATTGCAAAATACACAATGGGCAATATGTGCCCCAAAGTATTAGAACATTACCGGCAGCCGAAACCGGCCCTTCCCCTCCCACACGTTCACAAGACTTCGAGGCTCCACGACCTAAAAGAAAGTCAAAGAAAGACTCTGCTGGTTATGAACCGGTAGACGACAATAGTCCCCGGCCGGAGTTTGAGCCAATCCAGGGCGATGATTAGTCGCATCCAAGGCACGCCGACCGTGTGCCTACGGTCTTCATATTCATGGGGCCTGCGATGGTCAGCGGGACATTCTACGCGATGACGGGCTCTGTTTCCTGGGGAGCGATTGCGGCCTCGATATCCGTCGGACGTAAGCGGTCCTTTTTCCCCACCTTGCCGCCATCGGGCTGACCTGCAACATGCGATCCGTCTTTCGGAGATCGGTTCGCATATATGGTCGACCATATAGTTGACATTTCGGAGCCGCGGGGCCGGGTCGAGATCCAGGTCGGTGTGGGGCGTCGCCGCCGCTGGAGCGATGTGATCAAGGGACGGATCGTGGCGGAATCCTATGCGCCTGGCGCGGTTGTGACGGAGGTGGCGCGCCGGCACGGGATTTCGCCACAGCATCTGTTCGGCTGGCGCAAGATGGCGCGGACTGGCTTGCTGAGCTTGCCTTCGGATGAGGCGCCGCTGTTCGTCCCGGTCGTGGCGGAGCGGCGTCATGGTGGGACGCCGGCGGCGGCGGTCGCGACAGGCTCGGGTCATATCACGATTGAGATCAATGGTGCGATGGTTCGCACGGCGCCGGGGGTCGACCCCTCATGGCTGCGAGATGTGCTGCGCGCCGTGAAGGCGGCGACATGATCGCGGCTCCTTCAACGGTGAAGGTGCTGGTGGCGACCAAGCCGGTCGACTTCCGCAAGGGTGCCGACGGTCTTGCGGCGCTGGTTCGCGAGCAGATCCAGCACGATCCGTTCTGCGGAACGATTTTCATCTTCCGCTCGAAGCGGGCAGACCGCCTGAAGATCCTGGCCTGGGACGGGTCTGGGCTGGTGTTGCTGTGGAAGCGGCTGGAGCAAGGGGCATTCCGGTGGCCGCCGATTAGCGATGGCGTGATGCGGCTAAGCGCCTCGCAGCTCGCCGCGCTGGTGGATGGCCTGGATTGGTCGCGTCTGCATGCCCGCGACATCGCGCAGCCGACCGCGACATCGTGAGCTCTTCGACCGATTGATAAGGCTGCTCTCGCGATTCACAACGCCCGTCGAATCAGATTCATTGCGCGACATGGGCGAGATCACAGACCAGCTTCCAACCGACATCGACACGCTGCAAGCGCTGGTCGCGGCAGCGTGGGCGGAGCGGGACGCCGCGATCGCAAGATGTGACGCGGCGCGCGCCGAGCGCGATCAGGTGTTGTCGCAAATGGATCGCCTGCGGCACCTCTTGCGCCAGCTGCAACGCGCGCAGTTCGGCCGCCGCTCGGAGAAGCTCGATCCCGAGCAGCTGCAGCTCGCGATCGAAGATATCGAGCAGGCTGTTGCCGGCACTGAGGCGGCCGAGGACAAGCAGGACCCGGCGGGCGCGCGCGTGCGCGCCAACAAGCGCCGCAGCGATCGCGGCGCGCTGCCCGCTCATCTGCCGCATGTCGACGTGACGATCGCGCCCGAGGACACCGACTGCCCCTGCTGCCGCGCGCCCATGCATGTGATCGGCGAGGAGACCTCCAAGCGGCTCGACGTCGTCCCGGCGCAGTTCCGGGTGATCGTGACGCATCGTCCCAAATATGCCTGCCGGGCCTGCACGGATGGCGTGGTTCAGGCGCCGGCACCCGAACGGCTGATCAAGGGCGGACTGCCCACCGAGGCGATGGTCGCCCATGTGCTGGTCGCCAAATATGCCTGGCACCTGCCGCTCTACCGGCAATCCCAGATGCTGCTCGCGCAGGGCATCGATATCAAGCGCGCGGTGCTGGCGTTCTGGGTCGGCTATGCGGGCACCGAACTCCAGCCGCTGTGGCTGCGGCTGCGCGAGCTCATTCTGACCACCGGCAAGATCGCGGTCGACGAGACCACCGCGCCGGTGCTCGATCCCGGCCGCGGCCGCACCAAGAAGGGATACTTCTGGGCCGTCGCGCGCGACGATCGGCCGTGGGGCGGAGCCGATCCGCCGGCGGTCGCCTTCACCTACGCTCCTGGTCGCGGCGCGGTCCACGGGCTCAAGCTGCTCGATCGCTATCGCGGCATCGTGCAATGCGATGGGTACGAGGCTTACAAGACCATTGCCAACACCAAGCGCGGCGATGCGATCACGCTTGCCTTCTGCTGGGCCCATCTGCGGCGCCGCTTCTTCGACATCGCCGAGGGCGGTCCTGCTCCGATCGCCAGCGAAGCGCTCGTGCGCATTGCTGCGCTCTATGCGATCGAGAAGACGATCCGCGGCCGCAGCGCCGAGGAGCGCCGCGCCGTGCGCCAGGAACGAAGCAAGCCCCTGGTGATCGCGTTCAAAGCCTGGCTCGAGCAGCAGCTCACGCGCGTCTCGGCCAAGGCGACCATCGCCGAGCACATCCGCTACGCCTTGAACCACTGGGATGGGCTTGCGCGGTTCCTCGATGACGGCCGAATCGAGCTCGACACCAACATCGTCGAACGCAGCATTCGCCCGATCGTTCTCAATCGCAAGAATGCGCTGTTTGCGGGCCATGATCAGGGCGCGGAGAACTGGGCCTGCATCGCTTCGCTGATCGAGACTTGCAAGCTCGCCGGCGTCGATCCGCAGGCCTACCTCACCGATGTGCTCACCAAGCTCGTCAATCTGTGGCCGGCTTCGCGTCTCGACGAGCTCATGCCCTGGGCCTGGGCGGCCGAACGCTCCCGCAGCCTGGCAGCTTGAGGAAGAACACGCACGCCGGATCGGAGGCGTGCGCGTACCCGCTACCACCGCCGGCGTCGCCTCGGCCGGTAGCCCCAGCAAGCCGTCCCGCGCCGCTCTGCGCCAGGCCGACAGATGCTGCGGCGAGAGGCCATGCCGGCGTGCCACCTCGGATACGACTGCGCCCGGCAAAAAGGATTCCGCAACGATCTGTCCCTTGGTCTCGTCGCTCCAGCGACGACGACGTATCGTCCCAATCTGCGCCGCTGAAATGTGAACTATATGGTCGACCATGTATGCGAACCGATCTGCATTCGACGGTTCGAATCTTGCAGCTCAGTCCGCTGGCAACAAGGTGGGGGAAAAAGACCGCTTACGATGAATCCGGCGCCACTGCCATCGAATACGGACTAATTGCCGCGGGCATTAGTCTCGCCATCATTGCCGTCGTGAACGGCATCGGTTCTTCGCTCAATACCAAGTTCACGAGCCTCAATACGTCTCTCAAATAAGAACAATCGTCCATAGCTCGTGGCTGGGCGAAGAATAAGGGCTCCAACTCTGGTCGGAGCCCTTATTTCACTGAAACCTAACAAGCGCTAATAGGACAAACAATTGTAAGCGGTGTTCCGAGATCACCTTTCGAATAACGACGTGAAGCGACCGCCTCCGCATGGCGCGAAAAGCATTGAAAGGACATTGCCGTGCAGCTCGGATTGTTGGCGAAAACAAAATACACGGAGATTTGTGCAATAACCAACAGTCTGTCCGACCCCTTGTACTGGTGAAATGTTCTTAGCAGGCTTTTTGGTCTTAACAAGTTTATGGAGTTCGCTGTACAAACTCTGAACGAGCCCTGATGCAGGTGTCGTCGCGTTACGAGCGGCTCCCGGCTTTTTCATCAGCAGCTGCGTTGTCCCACACTCGGGCTGACTGCCAATCATTCGTTAAGGATCGCGTCATCAAGATGATCACGGAGGGCAAATATTCCATTTGGTTTAGTACACCAATCGGCGAGGGAGCCGGGATAGTCGAGTTTGGTCCCAGTGGCGAGCTTAGCGGCGGTGATACGACGTTTTCGTACATCGGAAATTGGGAGCAAGATGACGACCGGTTCAAGGCCGCGATATCTGCCAGACGAACGGCGCCCGGCCCGCCCGGCGTATTTGGAATGGATGAAATCGATATAAAAGCCGGGCGAGCGGTTTTCCTATCAGGATTTGCTGGCGGCGATTCATCCCGACGACCGCGCGCGGCGGCTTGACGTGCTGGACCGGACCATCAAGTCC
>Ga0302320_10017273_pt1 | contig 14662 bp, 8 predicted proteins | sample Bog_T0_3_FD_202130 | JGI IMG/M metagenome (GOLD analysis project Ga0302320, IMG submission 202130) | Peat permafrost microbial communities from Stordalen Mire near Abisko, Sweden - Bog_T0_3 | ecosystem: Environmental > Terrestrial > Soil > Wetlands > Peat | place: Sweden: Abisko, Stordalen Mire...
TCAAAGGCGCCGCCGATGCTGAACTCAGCGGAATACTTGGCTATGAAAGCAGACCTCTAGTTTCAGTCGATTTCCTCAACGATCCGCGCTCTTCTATTATCGATGCCCTTTCAACGATGGTCATCGACGGTACGCAGGTCAAGATTTTGGCGTGGTATGACAACGAATGGGGCTATGTGAATCGCATGACCGAACTCGCGGCGAAGATCGCGAATTCGCTTCCAGCAAGGGCTTGAAAGGTCCTCATTCTTGAATAGCATTCGCAGCTACGCTCTCGTAACAGGCGCTTACTGGGGCTTCACGCTCACAGACGGCGCGCTGCGGATGCTCGTCGTCCTGCATTTCTATAGACTCGGATATAGCGACGTCACCATCGCATTCTTGTTTCTGTTTTACGAGTTCTTCGGTATCGTCACGAATCTGCTTGGAGGCTGGATCGCATCGCGGTCTGGCCTCAAGACCACGCTCTACGGCGGCCTCGCGCTTCAGGTTGGCGCTCTACTCATGCTCGCGGCATTGCAGCCGTCCTGGGCGCGCGTTCTGTCAGTCGCCTACGTGATGGCGGCCCAAGCCCTCTCCGGCATTGCCAAGGACCTAACCAAGATGAGCGCGAAAAGCGCTATCAAGGTGGTCGTGCCGGAGGGGGCCGACGGCGCGCTTTTCAAATGGGTTTCCCGGCTCACTGGCTCAAAGAACGCCCTCAAAGGCGCGGGCTTTTTTGTCGGCGGCGTTCTGCTCGCATCCCTTGGCTTCATCGGAGCACTCGTTGCGATGGCTGTAGGTCTGGTTGTGGTACTTCTTGGCACAGTTGTCGCTTTGCCATCGGACCTCGGTCGCTCGAAGAAGAGAGTGAAATTTTTGGCACTCTTTTCCAAGAGCCCGGCCATAAACTGGCTGTCTGCGGCGAGACTCTTCCTCTTTGGAGCGCGTGATGTCTGGTTTGTGGTGGGCCTGCCCGTGTTCTTATCGCAGCTCGGCTGGACCTTTGCCGGAGTTGGCAGCTTTATCGCCCTCTGGTTTATCGGTTACGGCATCATCCAGGCTTTCGTCCCGGATATTCTTCGATCGATAGGACGAGAGAAGGTGGACGGGCCCACTGCGCAGCACTGGGCCTTTATTCTGCTCGTGATCCCACTCGGCCTGATTGGAGCTCTTCGCGCGGGCCTCGCTCCAAGTGCCTCCCTCATGATCGGGCTTGCCGCATTTGCCGTCGTGTTCGCCATCAACTCCGCGGTACATTCGTATCTGGTGCTTGCTTACACGGACGAAGATAGCGTGGCGCTCAACGTCGGCTTTTACTATATGGCGAACGCGGGAGGCCGGCTTCTGGGAACGATGGTCTCCGGGGTCATCTTCCAATGGGCGAGCTTTCAAGGCTGTCTCTGGGGTTCTGCAGCAATGGTACTTCTAGCCGCTGTCATTTCCCTCAAATTGCCGCGCGGCAATCCCGTTACTCTTGATGTCGCTGTGGGATGTGCCGAGTAGGATGCCGCCACTAGCCATTTTGATTGGCACAACAAAAACCGATCTTCCGGGGGCCTCACCAACTGAATGGATACGGCTTTGATTGCCCGCAGAACCTCCTTTAGCCCTTTTCGCGGGAATTATTTCGGAAGACATCGATATGTTCGAATGGGTCGTTGCCGACTTGCACCTGTTGTGGATGAAAGACCCAGTTGTTTTAGGGAAGTTGATAGACCCCGTTTGATATTTGTTTTCCGAGACGATGCCCAAAGCTTGGCAAGAATCTTCATGATGCACCCGTCCCAGCAGCGTCGCGCCCTCTGGACTCTGGTGACGCGTCCGATCGTAGCGCTCGACAAGCAGGTATTCAACATCTTCCACGCGCCTGATCTCAACTCTGGCCGCGTGCAGGCCCGTCGCCGCTTCGTGCTCATGAGATTCTTCCTTGAAAAATCCTGCACAGTGATGCGGTTGCCCCGGAATTCGCCTCCATCGCGGAACACGTTCTGGCACAATGCGAGCGTTGTGAGTTGGCTACTACGAAAGCGACTGTAATGACTTTGCGAGTTCGACGACACTTATGGCATCCGTTCGGTCGTCGAGTGGAAATCGCTCGAGCCCTGGATAAACATAGAATCGCTTCTTCGGATTGAGATCGGCGCAAGCGGAACGAAAGCCGCGCTCGATCTTCGGCGCCGAAGTGCGTTTGACCTCGATGGCCCACAGTTCTCCACCGGGAAGCGTGAGAAGAAGGTCCACCTCGGTTCCGTTGGAGGTTCGATAGTAGTGCGCCTCGGTTCCGTCCGATGATGCGGTGATCAGAGTCTCAATGACAAAGCTCTCCCAGGTTTGGCCAACGACCGGATGACCGAGCAGAGCTTCTTTATCTCGAATGCCGAGCAGCCCGTGCGCGATGCCGCTATCGCGCACATAGACCTTCGGCGCCTTGACCAGCCGCTTGCCAACATTCCGATGCCAGGCCGGCAATCGCCGAACCAGCAGCAGGTCAACCAAGAGATCAAGATAACCGGCAACGGTTTTGCCATCGACGGCCAGACTGCGAGCGAGATTGGCCGCATTCAGAATTTGAGCCTGGTTGTGCGCCAGCATCGTCCAAAATCGCCGCAGCGTTTCAGCCGGTATACGGGGACCGAATTGCGAGATATCGCGCTCCAGGTAGGTTCGAACAAAATTGCGCCGCCAGAGCAGACTGATGTCGTCGGATTCGGCCAGAAAGCTGCGGGGAAATCCACCCCTGACCCAGAGCGTCTCGATGGAGGCCGGATCGATCTCCAAGGCATCGAACGGATCGAGTTCCAAATAAGAGATACGCCCGGCCAAGCTCTCGCCCGATTGCTTGAGCAAATCCATGGCGGCCGATCCAAGCAGGAGGAACCGTCCATTGGCTTTTCCGTGCCTCCGTCCCCGGTCGATGATGCCCCGCAACTGCTGAAACAACTCCGGTACGCGGTGAACCTCATCGAGGATGACCAACTCGTCTTCGTGGTCCGCGAGATACTTGCTGGGATTGGCGAGCCTGGCGCGGTCATTCTCGTCTTCAAGATCCAGGTAGATAGAAGCTGTCTGCTCGCCAATCTCCAAAGCGAGAGTTGTCTTTCCAGCTTGGCGCGGCCCCAAAAGGACGACAGCCGGAGAATGGCGAAGCAGTTCATTCAAATGGGGCGCGAGGCGGCGAGGGAGCATGTATGTAATTGTAGATCCTATCTCCTTATATGCATAGTTATGTTTGAGAATGGCTCGAATGCACTATTGACGAATACACTCCGGTGCGCGGGTACAGCAGCGGTACACCCGCCAGCTTTGCCCGATCAAGGGAAATTGCGTTAAATTACGGTCGCTCAATTACTTGGAGCTTTTCTAGATTGCCCTCGCATTCTATTTATTATCAATAAGTTACAGTGGGCATCCCATCGAACAGTGACTCGACGGTGGCGAACCCTGATCGAGAATAGCTTGTCAGCCGAATTGGCGAATTGCAACTCGGCTCAACCAGCCCGCTCCGATCCATGCAGGAAGCATCGGTTCATCAGGCGACTGTCCAATAAACGGCAAAGCGTTCCCAGCTCTGATTCAGCGGCTTCAGAGTCACGTCCTGAGACTGGCCATCGGTCGTGAAATGAAGCGGCTTCCCTGAGATCGGCTGAATCCAGTCCTGCAACTTGTCTCCACGCGCTTTCAGGTCCGGCACGTTGAACGATGGCAATTCACTGAGTTCGGGACCCTGAGTATGCTCGAAGTCGAATGGTATCTCGCCGCGCGGGTACTGGCCGGCCAGAACGATGGGGCCATAAAGAAACGCCTGCTTTGTCGGATCGTCACGCAAGGGCTCGGCGGTGAGCCGCATGGGTACGATGAATTCAATGCGATCGCCGGCATTCCAGACACGCCGGACTGCAAGATAAGAGCCAGGCGAGGAAGCGACCGCAACCTGATTCCCGTTGATGAGGACGGCGCAATCGGGCGTGGTCCAGGATGGCACTCTCAGGTGCAGCGTCCAAGCTTTGGCCGACGTCGATCGCACAGTCAGAAGCGTACGGTCGGACTCGGGGAATTTGGTCGCTTGTTGCAGCTGAATTCCATGCTCTTTCCAATGAAGAGTCGAAGATACGAACAGGTTGACGTACACCCCGTCGCTATCATGGTAGTAGATTGTGTCATTGAGCTTTGCGAATTCTTCCAGGGCCGACCCGGTGCAACACCAGAACGTTTCATCCTCTGTGCAGAGAGTCTTCCACGCGCCGGGAGACATCGACAGAAAATAGCTAGACAAACCTGTTTCTGGTTGAATCGTTCCCAGGCGATGATTGAACAAGTTGCGCTCGTAGTAATCCATGTAACTCGCGTTGGCGGTCCAGCCGTAGAGATGGCGCGCGAGCTTCATCATGTTATAGGCGCAGCAACACTCCTGGTGATGCGAGCTCGCCGGTAACTCGAGGGCGAGATGATTCGCGTTGGTAAGCCAGCTCTCAGTGTTGCCTGATCCGCCTGTGACGTACGTACGCGACTCGGCGATGGTCTCCCAGAAGAACCTGGCGACATTGCCGAAGCGGGCGTCGGAGCTGAGTTCGTAGCGGCGAGCAGCTCCGATCACCTGAGGCATATGGGTATTGGCGTGCAGGCCCTTGAGCTGATCCTGACGAAGAGCCAGCGGAGTAAAGAACACCTTCTTTGTAAATCGATCTCCTGTCTGCGCCCAGCGGTCATCTCCGGTGACGGCCGCAAGGTTGTAGAGCACCTCGTTCATCCCACCGTACTCGGTCCGCAGGATGTCCTGCATATGCTCTTCGGGCTTGTCCGCCGTCCAGCTGTCTACCCATCCCGCCAACTTGACCAAGATGTCAAGCGCTTGGGCATTGCCGGCATGTACATGCATATCGAGCAGGCCAGCCATGATCTTGTGCAAAGTGTAGAACGGTGCCCAAACACCAACGCGCCTGTCGAGCCGGTCAAAAAGCTCCAAGGGAAATGCGCTCAGATACCCTTTGCTGTCGAGCTTTTGCTGGCATTCGGCTATGCCTGAAACGAGTTCGTCAGCTTTCGCCTTGACGGCTGCATCGCCGGTGGCGGCATAATGCATTGCCACCGCCGAAAGATAGTGACCCACAAAATGTCCGCGTAACTCGGAGTGCGGCGCCTCCCATCCCCCAAGCGGTCTCGCATTCGATGCGATTCCTGCATTCGTGCGGAAGTTGTGCAGCAGCCGGTCATTCGGAAGCCGCATCATGTAAGCGCGGTTCCAATCCCGCGCCTCCTGGAGAGGTCCTGCTTCGAGCTGGACCTGCCCCAATTTGAATGGCCGGTGCTCTTGCTCGAGTTCTTTCCGCTCGAAGACCAGCTTATCTGCAAATGGCTCGGGTTCGTTGATGGGTGGATGTCGGTTATACGCCGACGCGGTCTTCGGCTCGCGTGGCTCCGGCGCTCTCGGCGTGGCGGCTCCGGTCTGTGGCTGCGAAGAATCCTGCTGGGCAATGGCCGCCGGCCGAAGCAACATCATGAGCGGCGACAGGATTGCACTCTTGGTAAAATGCCTGCGATTCATGGAATCCGTTCCCAACCTCTGTCTTTACTCGGTTCTAATCGAGGGTCACCCGAAGCTCAGTATACGAGAGCGAGCAAAACGCGAGTACAGACGCACCTGTATTGTCCGCACGCGCGACATGACCTCCTGCAAGCACGTTCATCACGGCCGCTGCCTTCACGCTGAAAGCCGACTCGTTCTGGACCGCGCTCCCCGAATCGTAATGACAGAGTCTGGGGGCGGCTTCCCGATCCTGAACATCGGGGCACTCTCGCGAGAACCCCGGTGTCTGTCAGCTTCTTCTGTCCCGCGATTACCAGGTCAGGCGGCCAGAGATCTGGATTTGCCTATTGGTTTGGCTTCCATTCCCCGAAGTGCCGAGCCGAACAATACCGAAGGTTCCGTCCGACGTAGAGGTATCGTAGGCATTGGCGAAGGTCTGCAGATGGTTGAGCACGTTGAATGCATCGATTCGCATCTGGAAGGCCATGTCTTCATGGATCTTGAAGTTCTTCGCAACGTTGGTATTCAGCTGGTCGTTGGGACCCTCGCGTGCGCCAGTGTACTCGACGTTAGGATTCTCCTGATAAGCGGTATTGATGGCTATGTAGTTCGGTGTCGTACACGCGCCGCTTGCCACGAATGGCAACGATTGGGCGATCCAATCGTAACCTCCCGAGGATGGGTCGACCGTCGCGACGCAGGGCTTGAGACGCTGGATATAGTTGTCCGATCCCCCGCCCTGTAGGCTGGGATACCAGGGATTCGAGTTGCCGGCCCAGTACCTCTGCCTGGGTAGAAGATTGCCGCCGTTTGCTGTCTTGTTGACGATCCATCCGCTGGCCAGCGCCTGCGGAAAGCCGCTCTGATATTCATACGAATTGGCAGTTTGCCAGCCTCCCACGACCAGGTCGAGCGCACGTGGCATGTTCGGGAAAAATCCGCTGCCCCGTGCAATGGGAAGTTTGTAAACGAGCAAAGCTGTCAGCCGGTTCGGGACATCCGTTCCCGAAAGCACACGCGACGGGATGCGATTGATAACATCCGCGAATCCTGTGTTGACGATGAACTTGGAATGCGTGTAACCCACATTTGCGGTAAGTCCGTACGAGGTTCTGTGGGTGTAGACAGCTTCAATGCCGTTGTACCAGCTCTTGCCATTCTGGATGCCGGCTTCCGTGATGGCAAGGAACTGCGGGTAGGGGCGCGAGAAGTTGATTTTTCCAATCGTGCTGGCTGTATAGTAGCTCGAACCCGCGAACGGAGCGACGCCCTTGAAGGGATTGGTGACTTGGCCGACTGAACCTGTGCAGTTCGAGTTCAGACCGCCGCGCAGTGGATCGCACGCAGCCTGCGCACTCGCGCTGATGTGGTTCAAATCGTCGGTGTTTGCGACCCCGTACAATGGCCCGTACAAGCGAGTGCCTGCATAATTGACTTCGATTGTGTCCTTGGTCGTCAACTGGCGTTCGAGGCCAAACGAAGTGTTGAGTTGAGAGGCTGGGTGGAACTTCGGGTTGTAGAAGGTGGATGCCTGTCCCAGGTTGGATTCGAGGCACTGTTGCCAGTTCCCTCCGCAGTTTCCCGTTGCCGCCTGGAAGGTCGGGAATGGATTGGCCATGTTAAGCTGCGGAACCATCAGGGTAGTATTGGCTCCCGCACCGGATACTTGCGTCGCGGGATTAGATGGCACGTAGCCATTGCTGGTTGAATAGCCGATATTGCTTGGCGAGTTCAGATTGCCGGCGGCCGTATCGTTGAAGAAGAGGCCGATACCGCCGCGGACAACGGTCTTCTGGTTCACCGTATAGGCAAAGCCGACGCGGGGACCGAATTGGTAGAGTACGCGCTTGTACTGCCAGGTCGGGTTTCCATTTATGCCCGCATAGGTGGGTCCACCAACGAATCCGTTGGGCAGGGGAAGGCCGGCAAGTGTCGCGGCCGGGATGAGACTGGTCACCGGGTTTGTATCCGTGAAGTCCCAGACGGAGTTCAAACGATTGAACCGATCTTTCAGACCCCGGCCTGGATCCTCCCAGCGAACTCCAAGGTTGATCGTGAGATTGCGCCTGTACTTCCAGTCATCCTGGAGATAGAGTGCGCCGTAGTGCGACGAAACATAGTTCCCGCCGGCGGTAGTTGCATTCACAGTACCCGTTGGAGACCATGTCCCGGCTTCCATGGAAGCGATGCTGTTGCCGCTGTAGTTATTCGGCAGAGAGGCTGACTGTGACTCCACGCCGCCATTCTTGCCGGCCACATTCGTGTCCCATTGCTGGGTCCAGCCGTCGTCCGTGGTGAGATCGAGGCCGTCGCCGCCGGTGCTCTTCTGGCTGTATTGCGTAAACCGTACTTCACCGCCGAAGTGCATCACGTGATTGCCGCGGGTCCAGTTGGCTGTGTCAATGAGTTGCAGCTCGTCGTCGCCGCGGAACAAGATTGCCTGCGCGCCGAGAGTGCCGTAGCTGGAGATATTCGTCAATGGAAATCTCTGAAAATATGTCGGGTTCGCGGCGCCGATACTTGCCGAAAAGCCGAGTTGGCTCGGATCATAGCCGCTTGCCGGACCCTGCGAGTCACTCTCGAGAGCGGTTGTCGCCAATCCTCTGAAAGCATTGATCAAGGTCGGGCTGAAAGTATGGGTCCAGCTTGCATTCAGGCTTGGGTACCGATAGTCGGTTCCGTTGTAGTGCGCAATTTGCACCGCTTCGTTCAAGCCCGGATGCGCGGAATTGACGTTGTTCCGGGGGAATGCGCTGTTGGCTTGTGCATAGTACTTCCACAGCTTCCCCGTAACGTCGAAAGCGTCATTGTTCCCGGCGTTTTGGTCCAACTTGACGATGTAGGACTTGTTGTCGCTGATACCGGGTGCAAGACCGACGTAGTTGTTATTGAAGGGGTTCGCCGTAGTAGGTGTTGGGCTCTGGTTCGGAGCCGGGAACCACGACATAATGGCCTGAGCCACGGGGCTGACCTTGCCGCTTGGAATGACGTTCGCGCTGCCGACGAGCACTGGATTGCCCTGGGGTCCGGGTGCGGCGCCCGGGCCGTAGCCGTATTGATAGCGGCAGACTGCCGGGTGTCCGCTCGCATAAGTACTGTTGTCGGTGTTGTTGGCCGTGCAGGCAGCCTCTGACGTTGGATCGTAAATAGCTTCGTTGTAGGCCGCTCCATTGACTGTCAAGCCCAAAAGACCGCTGAAGTCGCCGGTGGCCATCGCAGGTGTAGGAACACTCGTTTGCAATGGTTGAATCGCCTGGTTATGAAGATCCTCGTAAAGGATAAGGAAAAATGTCTGTTTCTTGCCGTGCCAGAATTTTGGAATACGAACCGGGCCATCCAGTTCAAAGCCATACTGGTTTTGAGTGAACGCGCCCTTGTTGTATTTGGGCAGCAAAGCCAGCGAGGCGGGGGTATCGGTGGCCAGGTTCTTGGCAATGTTGGCATCGTTCAGCGGTGTATTGGCATTCAAGAATGCGCGCTGTAAGTATTCATAAGCGGCTCCGTGCAGCTTTTGGGTGCCGGTCTTCAAGGTCATATCGATCATTCCGGAGGGAGCACGGCCACTCGCCGCATCCACTGGGCTGGTTGTGATCTTAAACTCCTGCAGGGCATCAGGGGGCGGAGCCATCGTGTAGTGCTCTGGACCTGTCTCGCTGATGTTGGCGACGCCATCGATGCTGAATTCGACGGAGGCGCCGTGGATGGTAAAGGTCTGCGCGCTCTGGTTACCAGGGGCAAAGACATTGGTTGTGGTCATCATGCCAGGGGTGGATATCGCGAAGTTGAATGTATTGTTATCGAAATCTGGAAGCTGCTCAAGCAGTTGGTTCTCCATCACGTTGCCGACGTCGGCTTTGTCGTAGTCGAGTACGTCCTCGGAGGCGTTTACCGTAATGGTCTCCGAAGCTGCTCCAGGGACGAGCGAGAATTTGACCTCGACAGTCTGGCCTGTCGACAGTGTGATATTGGTTTTGTCGACCGACTTGAATTTGGCGGCCTCGGCGCGGACATCGTAGACGCCCGGATCGAGAAACGGAACCGTCCAGTTGCCCGTGGCTGTGGTGATTACCGATTTATCGACGCCGGTTCCTTCGTTGTGGACAGTGATTTTTGCCTTCGCAATCACGGCGCCTGTCGAGTCAGTGACCAGCCCCGTGATGCCCTGCGAAGTCTGCGCAGAGGCGCAGACATTCCATGCCAGCACCGCTGCAAACAGCAGCAGCAAGGATAATCTCAATGTTCCTGATTTCTCGTGGACCGTTTGACTGATTCTCTGCATCGCTTCAACCCTCCAATACCTTCGTTGATCAGTTTGCGAGCATTCATTCGCAAGCATTAGTTTGTCGATCCAGCCACTGCACTTCCCTTATCTTGTTGTGGTGGCAGTTGATTTTCGCGTTCATATTCCTTTTCGCACTTTGCAAAAAACTTTTGCTCAAATAGTCTTCTTCCATTCGCTTTCTTTGTCGCATCATCGAACTCTCAATTGTTTTCGCTCTCCCACCCCGCACCCGGCCTCGTGCGCCTGGATTCCACGGTCAACCCGAATCCGGCCTCTCGAGAACTCCGCATTCGGGACATTAGTTTTCCCTGATTCAAACCGGCTCCAAGTGTCTGAGGTCACATCAGGCATGTCGCCGTTCAGTGGGGTTCCGGAGGGTTCGGAACAATTGGGTATCTATGTTTTCAATAAGTTGCGAGGGGGGTTACGAGGGGGGTTAAGGCAGGTGCTACAATTCAACCGCTGAAGAAGGCTCCGTGACGACAGAAAACCAGAATGCGCGAACCACCTTGACCGCGGAAGAAACGGAGACCGCGCGGTTTGAACTGCAGAGAATCCTTGCAAGCCCGCTGTTTCAAGGGAGCAAACGATGCCACGACTTCCTTCAGTACATCGTGACCAGCACACTTGATGGCAAACTCGACGGCCTGACAGAGAGGTTCCTCGGCGCCGAGCTCTTCGGGCGACGCATTGATTACGACACCAAATCCGATTCGATCGTTCGGGTGCGGGCTAACGACGTTCGCCGCAGACTAACGGAATACTATGCGGACCAGCACTCGACTCCCAAAGTAGTCATAACCCTTGGCGCGGGGGGCTATGTCCCTGAATTTCATTGGCATCATAAGGAGGACGTTCAACCGGGAGGAGTGCCTTCTCTCGGCTCAGCATCCTCCGTGCCTTCAACGGCAACCCAGGGGAGGAATGAATCACTGGTCGCCGATCACCATGAGGGAAGCCTTCCTTCAGCCGCTGGGGTCGAACGAACGGCAGGACATGCTCGGCCAAGCGAAATCTCCGTCCCCGAATCCGAGAGCGCGTTGGTTTCGAGCTTAAGCTTGCAGAGAGCGCGAGTTGGAGTTTCGCGTCGTGTCGTTGTAGCGGGCTCCGTCGTCGCCGGGCTTTTGATTCTTGCTCTTGCGATTTGCAGCTTCACGCTCTGGCAGAAACTCAGCAGCGCTCGCCAATTGTTGTATCCCTGGCAAAACTCATCTACAGTCGCTGGAATTTGGGGATCGTTTCTCGCTGGCCAGAAGAGTACGGACCTTGTCATAACAGACTCATCCTTTTCGCTCGTTGAGGATTTGACGCACAAGTCGTTTAATCTGACTGATTACCTTAGCCGCTCGTACATGGGCCATCTTCAGGATCGGGATCCGAGGATGACTTCGGCATTGAGCAGGATCTCGAACTGGGGGCTCGGGAGCTCTGGTGAGTTTGAGGTTGCACAACGTTTACTTGCTCTGGATCCTACTCGACAGAAGATTCATTTCTATCTCGCACGCAAGTATCAGCCCGATCTGATTCGGCGAGACAACGTGATACTGATTGGCAGCCGGTTTGGGAACCCCTGGGCAGAGCTTTTTGAAAAACGCATGAACTTTATCTTTAGTACGGAAAACCCAAACCAGATCGTAAACCGAGCTCCCAAGGACGGCGAGTCTCGTACTTACGAGTTCGGGACCCCCGGCTCGGATGGCTACTGCATCATCGCCTATCTTCCCAGTCCGGATCATGATGGCAGCGCGCTCCTGATCCAGGGGACGAGTGGAGAGCCTACCGAGGCAGGGGGCGACTTCCTACTCTCGGAAGATAAGATGTCTGGCTTTCAGGAAACGCTCGGCGCATCGAGATTTCCCTATTTCGAACTTCTTCTAAAAACATCCTGGGTTAAGGGCACGCCGATCGATTCAAGTGTCGTAGCCTACCGGACATATCCTGGACCACATTAGGGAGACTCTGCATAGGTCCACGGCCCACGACCAGCTTGAATAAGATTAAAGATGAATCGGAAGGCGCATTTTCAGCGGACGTTGTCGGCACAGGCGAGTTTTGAGAAGTATGGCCGCAAGAGCAAACGGGAGCGGTTTCTCGACGAGGTGTACAAGGTTGTTCCCTGGTCAAGTTTGCTTGCGCTGGTTGAGCCGTCATCCATCGTTCAATGCCTGAATCCTCAGCGACTCGAAACTGAGCCTCTATCCAGGTGCGGAGTGTTTCGCTAACTATGGTTCGAATGTCATCACGTCAGCTCGAATTCGAACCATTTTCAAGTGTGGAATCGCTGCGCGCTGCTGACGCGAGGGCCTGCGGCCCTCCTCGGCTTTATCACGGGCCTGGCGTTTGCGAAGAAGGGTTCGTCAATACTGGTGGCGCCGAAGTTCGAAGTCTGCACCTGCACTTCACTAACGAACGAGTCGTCGATGTTCTGCAGGCTTGAGCCGAAGTTGCCGGCGTCGGTGAGGTTGGCGCCGTCGAGCTTCAGGGTAATGCCTGCCACCGGGGCGCCGTTGGAGGCGTACGGAGTGGGCTGCCCGATCTGAACCTGCGAAAAATCTGGCGCGGAATTGGTTGATCCCAGGTTGCGAATTGCGAATCCGGGCAAAGTCCGCTGCAACTCCGTGGCGTCGCGCCCTACAATCGAAAGCCGCTCGAGGTCGCTCGAGGAAATGGTCGAGCTGAGCTGGCCGCTGTCGAGCGCCAGACCCGCCGTATCCGCAGCCACCGTGATGGTCTCACTGGTCGTACCCACAGTCAGGCTTAGATCGGGAATCGAAAGGCTGTCTTCCGGATTCAGGTGAATGCCGGACCGAACCGTTTGCTTGAATCCCGCCTCCTGCACAGTGAGGGTGTAATCGCCGCTAAGTACGGCCTCGAATGAGAAAGATCCGGATCCGTCACTATGGGAGATCCTTTGTATGCCATTCGGTGTGTTCTGGAGAGTGACCGTGGCACCGGAAACGATGGCTCCAGTCTGATCCTGGACGACGCCGCTCAGCGAACCTGGCCGCTCCGGCAGTCCTGCATGTATCTTTCGGAGTGAAGTCAAGGTCAGTGAGCTTGCCTGCGGGATCGACCGATGTGCAAGTCCCGATGATTGCCGGCGCCATACCGCGTTTTGAGTTGACGCGTAGTTCGTCGCGCCTTGTCCATGCAAGCGGCAAAGATCCGATCTTCGCGCTTCTGCCTTATCCAGACTTTTACTATTCGACCGGATCCATGCACGATTGCTCGCCCAATCCGAAGCAGGACGTTTACACGGAAGGTAGAACGCCACAGGCAGCAATGCTGAAGAGGACTCGCGAAGCGCGGCAACTCACGATCCGCTGTTACTGCAACAGCGGCAGCAAGTCCGGTGCCAGCTCTCGCGTCTCGGCCACGTCAAGATTGCTGTCGAAAGACGGCCGAGAGATCCCGTGTCTCTGCATTTTGTAGATCAGCGTCGTACGCTTCAAGCCAAGTCTGGTCGCTGCGCCATCTCGTCCTCCGATTACCCACGCAGCCGCTTCGAGCGTGCGCAGAATCAAGGCACGTTCGGAATCGATCAGAGTTGTTGGGGCCGGGACGACGCTGATGTGCTGCGTCCCAGCGGTCAGCATGGGATTCGGAAGCACTCCATCTTCCGAGAGGATCACGGCACGCTCGATCAAATTCTGCAGTTCGCGGATGTTGCCGGGCCAATCGTACGAGCAAAGGGCCAGCATCGTTTCCTCAGGAATATGCTCGATCTCCCGGCCTATCCGTCGCCCGAGAATCTCGGCAAAGTGCGCTACGAGGGCAGGAATGTCCTCGCGGCGCTCTCGCAACGGCGGCAACACGACCGGAAATACATTGAGGCGAAAATAGAGGTCGCTGCGAAATTCGCCATTTCTAATCATTCCTACAAGGTCGCGATGGGTGGCGGCTACGAGCCGAACATCCACTTGGTGAGTCTGACTGCTGCCCAGGCGTTCGAATTCCTGTTCCTGCAATATGCGAAGCAGCTTGGGCTGCAGTGACAGCGGAATATCGCCGACCTCGTCAAGGAAGAGGGTACCCTTATCGGCAAGCTCGAAGCGTCCGAGCTTCTGCGCTATGGCCCCGGTGAAGGCGCCCTTCTCGTGGCCAAAGAGCTCGCTCTCCAGCAGATCCAATGGGATTGCAGCGCAGTTCAGCTTGACGAACGGGCGTCCGCACCGCGGACTGATATTGTGAATCGCGCGTGCGATCAGCTCCTTGCCGGTACCGGTTTCACCTTGAATCAATACGGTGGAGCTTGTCGGCGCCACTCGCTTGACTCCATCGAGCACCGCGTCCAACGCCGGACTATCGCCAATGAGTTGCTCAAATTTGCGCGGGCGAGAACCTTGACCGCTGCTGCCACAACCTTCGGATGGCCCCACGGCAAAACTCCTGCTCATCGTGTACCTTCCTTCTCGACTTAACGGTCGAGAGCCGCCCGAACACTTTCGACCAGAACTTCATCGTCAAAGGGTTTAGGCAGGAATTCCACCGCGCCTGCCCTCAGCGCCTGAAACCGCATTTCCTCATCGCCGTGTGCTGTGATAAAAATGGTCGGAATTTTGCAGTGTTCGGCATTCAGCCTGGCCTGCAATTCCAGTCCGGACATTCCCGGCATGCGAATATCGGTGATCAGGCACGCCGTCTCCTGCTGATGGCCCGATCCAAGGAATGCCTCTGCCGACTCAAATGCTCGCGAAGAGAATCCAGCAGATCTCAGCAGTTCCTGCAGTGTGCCGCGTACCGAGTCATCGTCGTCGACGATCGATACGAATTTGCTTTCACCATGAGCGTTCATATATCAAACTATGCGCCCATGGTAAAAGAGGCGCAATCATACGTTGGTATGATCTCCGGCAGCATTGCGTGCGTTACTC
>Ga0302320_10017276_pt1 | contig 14660 bp, 11 predicted proteins | sample Bog_T0_3_FD_202130 | JGI IMG/M metagenome (GOLD analysis project Ga0302320, IMG submission 202130) | Peat permafrost microbial communities from Stordalen Mire near Abisko, Sweden - Bog_T0_3 | ecosystem: Environmental > Terrestrial > Soil > Wetlands > Peat | place: Sweden: Abisko, Stordalen Mire...
GCCCCGAAACGAGGAACAGTTTATGGCATACGAAAGTGTCAACCCTTACAACGGTAAGAGCGTGAAGAAGTTTGTTGAGCTGACCGATGAACAACTGGAAACAAAGATAGCCAAGGCCGCGAGTTGTTACGAGACGTGGAAAAAGAAGTCTTATGCACAGCGGGCGGCGATTGTGGCTAAAGCCGCCGAATTGATGCATGCCGACGTGGACAAGTTCGCGAAGCACGCGACCGTCGAAATGGGCAAGCTCATCAACGAGTCAAGAGGCGAGGTTAACTTCAGCGCCAACATTCTTGCCTATTACGCCAAGAATAGCGAGCGCTTCCTGGCGCCGGTGAAGCTGAACCCGGAACATGGCGAAGCGCACATGGAAAGCAGCCCGATTGGGGTTATCTTCGGCGTGGAACCATGGAATTTCCCGTACTATCAATTAGCGCGTGTCGCCGGCCCCCACTTAATGGCGGGAAATACTCTGCTGGTGAAGCATGCAGGCTGCGTTCCGCAATGCGCCATCGAGTTTGAAAAGCTTTGGATCGATGCGGGCGCGCCGGAGGGTCTTTATACAAATCTGTTGATCTCGCATGCGCAATCCGACAAAGTGATTGACGATCCGCGCATTAAAGGCGTTGCTTTAACCGGCAGCGTAGCAGCCGGCCGCAGCATTTCCGCCAGAGCGGGAACAAACCTCAAAGTGTCTTCCATGGAACTGGGCGGTAGCGACGCCTTCATCGTTCTGGAGGATGCCGACCTTGAGAAAACCATTCCATGGGCCGTCTGGGGACGCATGTACAACGCCGGGCAGACTTGCTGCGCATCGAAAAGGTTCATTGTCGTCGAAGAAATAGCCGACAAGTTCCTGGCACAGTTTAAGACCGCACTGGAAGCGCTCAAGCCAGGCGATCCGATGGATGAGAAAACGACCCACGGTCCTTTGTCCACCGAGTCCGCTCTAGTCGATCTGTTGAAGCAGGTAGATAAGGCCGTAGCAAAGGGCGCGAAAGTCGTTCTGGGCGGTAAACGTCTTGACCGGGCAGGCTCCTTCATGGAAGCCACGATTCTGACCGATGTAAAACCGGACAACCCGGCGTTTCGCGATGAGTTCTTTGGTCCCGTTGCCATGTTCTTCCGAGTGAAGGATGAAGCGGCCGCCATTGCGCTGGCCAACGATTCGGACTTCGGTCTGGGCGGCTCCGTGTTCACGAAGGATATTGCCCGAGGAAAGCGCGTGGCAACCCAGGTAGAGACCGGGATGATGTTCATCAATAATATCGACTGGTCTGACGCCGAGCTTCCCTTTGGCGGCATCAAAGACTCCGGCTACGGCCGGGAGTTAGGCAACATGGGCATCCAGGAGTTTGTGAACAAGAAGCTGGTTCGCACTCATGACATGGCCGCGCCGTTAGTCTAATCACCAATCATCGATGGGGCCGCAAGGCCCCTAAAGGGAGTTCGAAATGTACGTCAACCTTGCCGTGCTGCGCGAAACGCTGTCCGGCGAACGCCGTGTGGCTCTGGTTCCTGAGATTACGGCTGAGCTTGTCAAACTTGGCGCCAAGCTGCACATGGAGACCGGAGCCGGCGACGCCAGCAGCTTTCCCGACAGCGCCTATAAAGACGTGGTTTTCATGGAGGACCGCGCCAAACTGGTTTCTGCCGCGGATGTTGTCATGGCGGTGCAGCCGCCCGGCGTGGAACTGGTTGATGCGATGCAGCCCGGGTCGATTCTGATCTGCTTCGTCTATGCGGAACATCAAATTGCATTGGTTGCCAAGCTGGCTGAAAAGAAGATCACGTGCTTTGCGATGGAGCGCATTCCTCGTATTACGCGGGCTCAGTCGATGGATGCGCTATCCAGTCAGGCCGCTTTGGCGGGCTATTACGCGGTTGAACTGGGCGCCACCCATCTCACTCGCGTGCTGCCGAAAATTACTTCGGCCGCCGGGACGATCGGTCCCGCGCATGTACTTGTCATGGGTCTCGGCGTTGCCGGTCTCGAAGCCGTTGCCACCGCACATCGCCTTGGCGCCGTTGTTGAAGGTTATGACATTCGTCCCGATACCGAAGAGCAGGTTGTGTCGTTGGGCGGAACCTTTGTGGAAAGCGGCGTCGATGCTACGGGAAAAGGCGGTTATGCCCGGGAACTCACTCCGGAAGAGAAGACCAAGGTTTCGGGCGTTCTCACTAAACACATTCAGCAGGCCGACCTGATTATCACGACCGCCGCCATTCCGGGAAAACCGAGTCCGAAGCTGATCAGCAGCGTGCAGGTCAAGGGAATGAAGACCGGATCGGTGATTGTCGATCTTTCGGCTGAAGGGGGCGGCAACTGCGAAGACACTCAACCCGGCAAGACGGCCCAGGTGGGGCAAGTGACCATCGTTGCCCCGCTGAATGTGCCGTCTTTGCTGGCGCAGGATGCCAGCAAACTCTTCGCAAAAAACCAGTACAACCTACTCAAGCTGATGCTCAAGGACAACATCATAACAATCGACTGGACGGACGAAGTGGTTGCCAAAACGGCGCTTACGCATGACGGCAAAGTGACGGCGTCACCCTCCATAACAGCCGGCGCCAAAGCAGCACCGACCAAAGCCGCTTAACCCAAATAAAACGAGGAATCTCAAATGAACTTTCAAATCGCCTTAACAGGCTTTGCCGCTCTCTATATATTCATGCTCGCTGCGTTCGGCGGCTGGGTCATCATCGGTAACGTTCCCGCTATTCTGCACACGCCTTTGATGTCAGGCTCGAACTTCGTACACGGCATTGTGGTGGTGGGAGGACTATACGCGCTGCTGAACGCCAGCACTGTAACGGAACAAACCATCGGCTTTTTCGCTGTCCTGATGGGCGCGGGCAACGTGGCCGGCGGATATGCGGTCACAGATCGTATGTTGGCCATGTTTAAGACAAGCGGTTCGCATGCACCTCACAAAAGAACGCACAAGAAGCCGGCATTAAAGAAGGTTTGAGATGTTCACTAATCTTACTCATTTGATTACCGGAGCGGCAGATCTGGCGGCCGCCTTCCTTTTCATGTATGGACTGAAGCGCATGTCTTCACCGGTCTCCGCTCCCTCTGGCATTCGTGTGGCCGGCTTCGGAATGCTGGTGGCTATTCTGGCCAATTTCCTGGCTGTCTTTACAGTGGACCCCGCGGCTAAACCGCATCTGCCGGTGAACATTATCCTTGCGGTCGTGGCGCTCTTGCTGGGCGCATCGGTTGCCTGGTTCAAAGGCAGAACCGTTGCCATGACGGAGATGCCCCAGATGGTGGCCATCTATAACGGATTGGGCGGCGGCGCAGCCGGGGCCATTGCGGCTGTGGAGTTATACGGCAACAAGACGCATGGCGCCACTCAGCTATTGCTCGCGCTTCTGGGTGGTTTGATCGGTGCGGTCTCTTTGTCAGGCTCTGTCATCGCATGGGCCAAGCTGGACGAAGTATTGAAGAAACCCCTGCGCTTTCCCGGTCAGCGCTACCTCAACGCCGCCGTTCTATTCGCGGCATTGGTTGTGGCTGGTTACATCGTCTTCACGCTCCAACAAGGCGGTGCGGCGTTGCTGCCCATGGCAACGTTGCTCTCCATATTCTTTGGATTGACTCTGCTGGTTGGGATTTTAGTGACGCTGCCCATCGGCGGCGCCGACATGCCGGTGGTGATTTCTATCTACAACGCGGCCACCGGACTTGCTGTCGGCTTTGACGGTTATGTCATTCAAGACCCGGCGCTGATGATTGCGGGCATGGTGGTGGGCGCCGCTGGAACACTGCTGACGCTGTTGATGGCGAAGGCCATGAACCGTTCGGTCAGCAACGTTCTGTTCTCTAACTTCGGCGAAATCAGCAAGAAGAAACGGGGCAAGATGAAGGGCAGCGAGAAGCCCGTCGAAGCCAGTGATGCCGGTATATTCATGCGCTACGCGGCCAGCGTCATCATCATTCCCGGCTATGGCCTTGCCGTGGCGCAGGCGCAGGAAAAACTCTATGAGTTCGTAAAGCTACTGCAGGCGGCCGGGGTCAAAGTCAGGTTCGCCGTTCATCCAGTGGCCGGCCGCATGCCCGGACAAATGGATGTTTTGCTGGCGGAAGCCGGTGTACCTTACGACCTGATCTTCCAGTTGGACGACATTAACGGCGACTTCGCCAACACCGATGTCGCACTGGTTATTGGCGCCAACGATGTGGTGAACCCGGCCGCCCGCACCGACAAATCGTCACCCATCTATGGCATGCCGATCCTGAATGCCGACAAGGCCAAGAAAGTCTATGTTGTCAAACGCGGTCAGGGCAAAGGCTACTCGGGCATCGAGAATGAACTCTTCTATGAAGATAACTGCTTCATGGTTTATGGCGATGCACAAGCGGTGCTAGTGAAGATGATTGAATCCGTTCGCGGCCTGGGTGCGGCTGCGGCCTAACAGTTCAAGAAAGAGGAAGTACGTATGGCAAAGAAGATGAGAGCCGAAGTGGTAGAGGCGTTCGGCAAGCCTCTGGTGGCGCGCGAATGGGATATTCCAACGGCGGGCCCCGGACAAATTGTCGTGAAAACCGAGGCCTGCGGTGTCTGTCACACAGACTTACATGCCGCCAGTGGCGATTGGCCATTAAAGCCAAGCCTGCCGTTTATCCCCGGGCATGAAGCGATTGGGATTGTGACCGCAATAGGCAGAGACGTGACAGCCGTGAAGGAAGGGGACCGCGTGGGTGTGCCGTGGCTTTATTCCGCATGCGGCCATTGCGAGTATTGCCTGAGCGCATGGGAGACGGTCTGTCCCGACGCGCAGTTTGGCGGGTACACCAAGAATGGCGGTTTCGCGGAATACATCCTTGCGGACCCGCAGTATGTCGCTCACATTCCAAAGGGGCTCTCCGCCGCTCAGGCGGCGCCGCTGATTTGTGCGGGCATAACGACTTACAAAGGCATCAAACAGAGCGAAGCGAAGCCCGGAGAGTGGATTGCTATTTCCGGATGCGGCGGGTTGGGGCATCTCGCCATTCAATATGCAAAGGCAATGGGTCTGCTGGTTTGCGCCGTGGATATCGACGACAGCAAGCTGGCTCTCGCCAGAACATTCGGGGCAGATCTTACATTCAACGCCAAGAACTGCGATCCGGCGGCAAGCTTGAAAAAAGAGACGGGCGGCGGGGCGCATGGCGTGCTGATCACCGCACCTTCGCTTATCGCCTTCAAACAAGGCGTGGGCATGACGCGAAAGCGCGGCACCTGCGTATTAGTGGGTCTGCCTCCAGGCGATTTTCCGGTTCCGCTATTCGATGTAGTGGCTAACTGCATCACCATCCGCGGTTCCTTTGTAGGCACGCGGCAGGATATGGCTGAGACACTGGCATTCGCAGCGGCTGGAAAAGTGAAAGCCGATGTAGAGCTTCAGCCGCTATCCAGCATCAACGATATTTTCAAGCGGCTTGAACATGGAGAAGTGGCCGCGCGCGTCGTTATCGATTACGTTGGTTCACCGGTTAAGGAAGTTAAAGCTTCGCCGCAGGAAGTTTATGCGCACTAACCGCATAGCCCTCTCGCTCGCGGGCGTGGTCATCCTGACCGCCGCCTCAGCCTTCGCGCAGAATTCGGGTTGGGAAGGTGAGACGGGCGTCTTCATCACTCCCATGGCTTACACAGCGCCCTCGACATCCGGCGGTTTTGGTCTTCCTATCGTCGGATATCACTATCTATATGGCGGCAACGTGCTGGGCGACTTTCATGAAATTTCCATTACCGCGGGCGCATTCAAGCGCCTCGAATTCGGCTACACTCGCGCTTTTCATCAAAGCGGAAGCGTGCCGGCGCTGAGTCCGCTGTGGCATGACGGTTATAACATTTTTCATGGTAAGTTCGATCTTGTGCCTGAGAACGCCGGCAAACGCGCCTGGATGCCCGCCATAGCTGTGGGATTCATTTTGCGCACCCAGGTGCATGACGTGGGAGCCGCCATCCTCGATAAGAATGTCACCAACGGCGACGTCTACCTTGTCGCTACCAAGACCATCACCCAGTCGAAATTAGTTCCTATCATTCTCAGCGGCGGCATACGCGGAACCAATGCGGAACTCTGGGGCATGGGCGGTAACACTCCAAACTTCGGTGAACGCGCCTTCGGCGCCATCGGCTTCGTATTTAAAGGGCCTTCGCACACATCGTTCATTCTGGCTTCCGAGTTTTCGCAGCAGCCCCGGCATCCGGATCAGCTACCCACCGCGATTATTCCAACCACCATTACTTACGCTATCCGGTTTGTGCCACTTGCCGAGCGCAAAATCAACTTCGATTTCGGTGTAGCGCAAATTGCAGGACAAATCGCGCCCGGAGTGAACTTGCAGGCCCGTGCTCAGGTGGCCGCTCAAGTTTCTTACGGTTTCTAAGCCGAAGACAAAACATGAAAGCTGCCATTCTAAATCCCGGCCGGAATGCAGCCGGGCATTTTCTCGAGATCAGAGAAGTTGAACGCCCGCAGGTTCGGCCGGGCTATGTTTTGCTGCGTGTTCTGGCATGTGGAGTGTGCAGGACCGATCTTCACATTGCGGAGGGTGAACTGCCCGCCATCAAATCATTGCTGGTGCCCGGACACCAGATTGTAGGTGAAGTGGTGGAAGGCGCAACAGCGGAACGGCCCGCCGGCATGCGGGTGGGAGTGTCGTGGATGGGTGGTACCGACGGGAACTGCTGGTACTGCCAACACGCCATGGAAAACTTGTGCGACCATCCTACGTTTACCGGCTATTCGGTGGATGGCGGCTACGCCGAATATGTGCTTGTGCGCGCCGACTTCACATTTCCGCTGCCTGCAGGTCTCGAAAATTGTCTTGTGGCGCCATTGATGTGCGCCGGAATTATCGGCTATCGCAGTCTGCGCGTGGCGGGAGTCGAGCCTGGAGACCGGGTTGGCCTGTTCGGTTTCGGCAGTTCCGCCAGCCTGGCCATTCGAATTCTGCAATCGTGGAAATGCGCTGTCTACGTTGTGACCCGCGGCGAGCAACACCGCAAAGCAGCGGTCTCAATGGGGGCAGAATGGGTCGGCGGAGAAGACGATAAGCCGCCCGTACTCTTGGATAGAGCGGTCACCTTCGCACCTGCGGGCAAGGTAGTCGTCAGCGCGCTTGGAAGCCTGCGAAAAGGCGGCGTGGTGGCTATCAATGCTATTCATCTGGATCAGATGCCCAGCTTCGATTACGACACCCTGTTGTGGGGCGAGAGGCAAATCAGAAGCGTCGCAAACATGACTCGCCAGGATGCGAAAGACTTTCTTGATATTGCTCATCAGCTCGACATCCGGCCGCGAGTTCAGATCTTTTCACTCGACCAAGCCAATAAAGCTTTGGTGGCAGTCAAGCATGAAACCGAAGAAGGGTCCGCGGTCATCGTGCCATGACGCCCGTTGGACGCGCGCGGATTCTCTGTGACCGCCCCTCGTCGATTGACCAACGGAGGTCAGTCCTCAAATTGCTTTTTGAGAGGAATCAACACCCGAAAACGTTGGTATGACACGTGCACGGATAACTGCGGAGCGCTCATATGAGTCCACGAACCAAACAGAATCTCTTGAATGCCATGAAAGGGGAAGCTTTCGAGTCCGCGACATACAGCCGTTTTGCCGCGCATGCGCGCATGGATAGCGATTGGGACTCGGCAAAGGCCTTTCAGGACAGCGCCAACTGCGATCGCACGGGACACTTCGCCAGGGAGGCAGCGCTGGACGGCCTTGTTGCACAAACCCCTGAGAATCTTAGGAATGCCATAGACGCCGAGACGGACGAATGCAAGCTGTACAAGCAATTCGCGCTCGAAGCGAGGCAGGATGGCGACCTGGGCGTCGCCACCGCCTTCGAAGACATCTGCCGCGACAAAGAGGACCGCTGCACCGCGCTGGACGGTCGATTGCAAGATATGGGGAGCCACAGCCACATCAAAACCTTTGGAGCGTAGAGACGTCGCGGATTAACGGCCGGACCGATGGGCATACCTCTCCCAACTGCTTATCTATTCGTAATGGCTCTTCCCATTGCCTCTGTTGCCTGGACCGGAAGTCTACCGGTCGAACGGCGGTGTGGAAGTCCTGACGAATTCGGAAATGCTGAGCGGAGAAGGACCGGTTGAAGGCTTCACTCTGGACTTGCTGCCGGTGTAGGACCCGCTCGACCATTGATACTCCACACCGTCAGTGCAACGTCTCGAGCGCCGGCTTCACCCAAGCAAAAATAAATCCTCCGATAGATGGAAACTGCGATGAGACAACGGCGAGGAACGGCAAACCACCCATCGAAAGCAGATGAAAAATATTGCCGTCGAGTTTACCGGGAGTGGTGTTATTCAGATAGCTGATGATCGTATTCCGGCTCATCTGCATAAAGACTAAAAGAAACGCCGCACTCACGCCAAAGAAGTAGATCGTCATTACAGACGTCATGGAATGATGGGGCTCAAAGGGGTACGAGTTCAGAGAGATCACGGCCAGAATCAGACCGCCTGCAATGAATTCCAAGTTGTTCTTGAGTTGCCGGTTTACTTGGGCAATCAGTTCCACAAACCGCAAAGCGATCATCTCTTCCGCGATCGGTTTTGTTTCGTCCAGCAGTGCGCCGGCTGGTGTCCTATGAGGATGCCTATGCTCAGGAAGCACGATTCCCGCCGCAGCAGCCGCCGCGGCCGCTGCGCCCTCATGCTGGGCCGGAGCAAGATGGGCGGTACCCCACTTTTCCGACATAGCGTTCACCAAGACGGCATAAACTTGAGCCAGATGCTTATTTGCGGTTGTGATTGTGCCAGCCTCGATCAGGCGCGCCGCAGATATCAAACAACTCAACTTTTTCGCGTCTCCTTGCAGTTGCCTTAAATGCTCGACATACGTCCGGTCGACAAAGCGATCTAATTGTTGATCGGAAAGAGACTTGAGTCGATTTAAGAAGTGCGCCAGAACGAGGAAGTTGGGTCCGGCTGCACCCCAGCGCCACAAATACGATGGCGAGAGCTCGTTTGGAAGTCTGCAAAAAACTTCACAAATCGCGTGACGTTCCAGCATGTGGAGAATGCCATGCAGCGTGCTCCAGGCGCGCAGAAATCTCAACGATTCGAGCAAGAGCCCGAAGTAGAGGACATACAAACCGGCTGCATAGATCCACTCGAAATGAAATGTCTCAAGGGAAAGAATGCGCGCTGGATTGAACAGAACCATGCTGAAGAACAGAATGGTTCCGACGCCAGCCGCCCAGGCGTAATGGCCAGTAGACCACTGGCCCACGATCTTTGCTAAGTTCGAATGCAGTTCGCTCGCGTGATGCAGAAATGGATCGTGGTCAAACGCATGGGATGTTTCAGGGAAGAGGTGGAACAACCGAATCCGGTTGAGGTTTGAACAGGCCAGCCACAACAGTGCGGCAGTTAAGAAAGCGATGGGGACGATAGGCGATACTCCATCACCAACATGTAAAGTGCGGTAGACGAAAGCCGGAGAATGGGGAGGAGCGCCGTATTTTATTTCCATGCAAAACAGAATGGCGGCGAACACAAAGAGCGCAAGGTGGCTGCGGCCCAGTCCGGTCCAACAACACTGAACGGCGGCGAATAACGCCAAAAAAGTAATGGCGCAAGCCGCCCATCCGAGGTGTAAGAAGCCAGGCTGCGACCGCATCTCGATCAACGCCACAAAAGCGTACGCTGCAATGAGCAGCAAACACGCCAGCGTCAAAATCATGCGAGCGTCGCGGGTACACACCCTCAGTGCCGCGAGCCAACCGAACGGGAGATGCTCCGAGTCAATCTTCGAATTGAAATAAATGATCGCGCCGGCGAAGCCAAGACAAAAGATCGAGGCCAGGGAAAAGAAAAGTTTCCATCCCAGCGACGGTGAGGGCGCCGGTTGCGGCAAAGAACGTATCTTCGAGTCCACCGGTTCGGTAATGGGCCAAATACCGTCTCGGCCCATAACTGCGATCCAGGGGGAATCGACGGGCCGATCAACAGATTTTTCGCCAACCTTCATCTTTGAAAGCAGGCGCAGCGTGGCCCAATATTCACCTTCTTCCGTAGCGCTCGAAAACTGCGGAGCATCGCGCTGCCGTGGCATACCGGAGTTATAGAATTCGTCGGGTTTACGGATCAGCGGATAGTTCGTGATCATCAGCATGCCATCGAACGCATTGTTCTGCGAAGCATGTCCGTAGAGGAGATCCGAATTAAGAATGAAGGGGCGGACGTTGGGGCAATGTTCTTTTAACAGGCGTCCCAAAAACAGCGAGTCCAAAACGTCCGTAGCTACAATACCAATCGCCTGAATATGCGAGTAGGAAATCGAAGCCATGACGTTTAGAATGGAGGCCTCTTGCGAGATGGGTCTCAGATCCGGCGAAAAGGTGGGGACCAGGTCTTCTCCCTCGTGCTCGTCTTTGACAGGAATCGCCAGACCTTGGCGTGGCGTGTCGCCGATCTTTGTCTGGGAAAGCGCCTGTAGCTCCGGATCTTTTCCATAGGCGTCGCGCATGCGCGAGATCTGCATCGGATACTGAAAATTCTGAATTTCGCAGCCCGAGTTCCCCACTTTCGTGCGGACATCTTGTCCGTATTTGGTTCCCGATTCGCTGAGAAATCCGATTTGGTTGCAAAACGATTTTTCCTTCGCGTATCTAATAAAGAAATCAATCGCCTTATTGTCGGTTCCTATCGAGCGCTCGTAGTCAATTTTGAAGCCGGGCGCGGCCGCGAGGAGTCTCCCTGCGTTATCCTCTGCCGTGGCTGTACCCGTGACCACATTGAAGCTGTGATCGCGTTGAACCCCGGCCATGGCCTCTCCCAGTGATTCAATAGAGCCTGAGAATGTGGGCCCTAAGATTTCGATCTCTTTCCCGCTGGATAACTGGTCGATGATTTTCATCGCATTCCCGAACTGAGCCCGGTTGACGCCAGTGGCAGGCGTTTCGCCTACGATCAAGACACATAGACGATTTTTGGATTTGGGCAATCGGAACACCAAAACGCCTGGCGAGGATTGTTTTAGCGCGAACCATTCCTGATGTTGTTCATGCATGACGAAGTCTTCGTCAATGGGTCCAGGTTCTGAATCCCAAGGCAGCCAAAAACGGTCGAGCATCAGGTTCGAGACTTCTAAACCCCGCTGTATGCTCTCCACGAGGCGATCAAAGACCAGGGGATAGTGCGAATTTTGCGGATCAGGAACGGTGGCAACAATGAATTGAATTTTGCTCGCGCCCATCAAACGACTCGCTTCCGCATCGTCACCGAAGGACTGGCGAATGGTCAGTAACGGCCAGTCTTTGACTTCCAGTTGCTTGTCGTAGGTGACCGTTCGAGCCACCTTCCGCTCTGGGGCGTTGCTGCTAGCCGCAGCGCTCGGCGGCGCTTTGCTGTTACTGGGGTGGTAAGCGAAACCCGCCGCCAGCAGGGCGATAAACAAGGAAGACTTTGGGTTGGTCACGGTGCATTCCGGCTAAGAGCTTTAGTGACGCGAAAACGGGCAACGTTTCAGCTTACCTCAAAATTTCGTGCCTGCGACTTTGAGTCACAGACCTTACAAAAAAATCTACAGGCCCTACATCCGCAACATTATAAAGCACTTAATTCGTTTTTCGCATTCGGCCACAAGCGTTTTTGGGTGGGCTGCGCCACGAGTGGCAGTATCGTCAAACCGTGAACAAGAAGCATCTCATCGAACTTTTCGCGCGTCTCTCCCGGCGTTCTCCGGCGCGCGCGACCGACGAAATCGATCATCTCGTCTATCGCATGCTCAAAGATTTAAGGCGGTCTTTCGCGCGCACGCGGCGGGAACGTTTCACGATGGCTGGTTCCATCGAGAACAAGCAGGACCGCCAGTGAAGCATCCTTCTCTCAACAAGTCTCTGCTCGAGCTGATTGAGCGCCGCTTACGGGAAGGAGCGTCGATTGAGATCAGCGGCATGGGCAGCTTCGAACTCGATGGCAGCCAGCAAGTGGCGTTCCGGCCGAGCGACAGTCCTTTGATTTTTCTTTCGTATGCGCTCGAAGACCGCGGCAAAGTCAAGAAGTTGTACAAGCAATTGCAGAAGGCGGATCTTCAACCATGGATGGATTGCCAGAAACTGATGCCGGGCCAAAATTGGCCGCGCGCCATTCAACAAACGATTGAAATCAGCGACTTCTTCCTCGGCTGTTTTTCGAAACACTCGATTTTAAAACGTGGGCACTTTCAAGGGGAGGTCGCGCTTGGACTCGAAGTGGCGACCCAGTTCCCCGAGAATGACGTGTTCTTTATTCCGCTAAGGCTTGATGACTGCGAGTTGCCGCGCCGCATTGCCGGCTCGATGCACTATATCGATTTGTTTCCCGATTGGAATCGCGGGGTGAAAAAGTTGGTTGACTCGCTCGAAAGGCACCAAGCGCTGCGCCACAGGCGCAAACGGCGTTAGCCCAGAGTGCGTTCCAGCGCACCTTCGTCAATCTGAATGAGCGTCGGATAGTGGCCGGTGTAACAGGCGTAGCAGAATTTACCGCGATAGTCATGCACGGCATCGCGCAACGAATCGAGCGCCAGGTAGGCAAGCGAATCGGCTTCCACGAATTCGCGGATCTCTTCGATCGAGTTGTTGGCCGCGATCAGTTCCCGCTCCGATGGCGTATCCACTCCGTAGTAACAAGGCGAAACCGTGGGCGGGCAGGAAATGCGCAAATGCACTTCTTTGGCGCCGGCGCTACGCACCATGCGCACAATCTTCCGGCTGGTGGTGCCGCGCACAATGGAATCGTCCACCAGAATCACGCGCTTGCCTTCCAACAAATGCCGGACCGGGTTGAGCTTGAGCTTGACGCCGAAATCGCGAATGGCCTGCGAAGGTTCTATGAACGTGCGGCCCACGTAATGATTGCGGATCAGCGCCTGTTTATATGGGATGCCTGATTCCGCGGCATAACCGATGGCCGCCAATACGCCTGAATCCGGCACAGGTACCACAACATCGGCCTCTACCGGATGTTCGCGCGCCAGCAATCGTCCCATCATTTCGCGCGATTCCGCCACCGGTTTCCCAAAAACCAGAGAATCGGGCCGCGCAAAGTAGACATGCTCAAAGACACAGTGCGCCGTCTTTTCGGGTTTGGTATAGAACTCGCGCGTCATGCCTTCCGGTCCGATAATCACCATCTCGCCCGGTTCCACTTCGCCGGTGTATTCAGCGTTGATCAAATCAAAAGCGCAAGTTTCGGACGCAAAAACCGTTGCGAATTTTCCGTCGCCCAGTTGCAGACGTCCCATCGCTAGAGGCCGAAAGCCATAAGGATCGCGCGCCACAATGATGCGATCTTCCGCCAAAAATACCAGCGAAAAGGCACCCTCAATCTGTAGCAGCGCATCGCGCAACGCACCGGCCAGCGTGCGTTCCCGCGAGCGTGCCACTAAATGCAAAACTACTTCCGTATCGCTGGTGGATTGAAAAATCGAGCCGTCTTCTTCGAGTTCGCGGCGCAGTTCCACCGCATTCGTCAAGTTGCCGTTGTGCGCGACGGCGACCTGCCCTTTGCTGCACGCGACCGATAGCGGTTGCGCATTGCGAAGAGCCGTGTCGCCGGCGGTTGAATAGCGCGTGTGGCCAATTGATAGCGCACCGGGCAACTGGTTCAACACGTCGGGCGTAAAAATATCCGCGACATGCCCCATCTTGCGATGACAATAAATGGTCCGGCCATCGCTTGACGCAATCCCGGCGCTCTCTTGTCCGCGGTGCTGCAGCGCATATAACCCTAAGTAGACAAGATTCGCTGCTTCTGGGTGGCCGTACATTGCGAACACGCCACATTCCTCGTGCAGCTTGTCGAAAGGGAGTTCCTCGGTCAGTTCATCAAAAGAATTTTGCATGATCGGCTCAACATGTCGGCTTACACCAAAACTGGACTATGGAGGAGGTGCTCTAAAGCGTGAGCCCACAGGCCCTTCAGATCTTCTACCGAGCTATCGACTAGAACTTCGTTTCGGTTACGAATAGTCACCCTTGCTTCAAGTGTAACGCCAATCGTAACCGTTTGAACACTATTTCTTCGCGCCGCCGATAAAACATTTTCCGGGTTTTCTGTCGTTACCAGAATTCGGCTCGGTCCTTCGTGAAAAAGTAACAGTTCTTTCGCTAGATCGGAGTCTAACCGAATGTCCGCGCCAATATTTCCCGGCCCAAACGAGCATTCGGCCAGCGCCACGGCCAACCCCCCCTCGCCCAAATCGTGAGCCGAGGCAACATCTTTTGCTCGTACTAATTCGCGCACGGTGGCTTGCACACGCTTCTCGTAATCCATATCGAGTTTAGGCGGCGTGCCCCAGAGCGAATTTTGAATGACTTTGGCGTATTGCGTAGCGCCCATCTCCTCAATCGCAGGTGAGCCTAATCCACCCAGCAGAATGACGGCTAGGCCAGCCTTTTGAAAACGCAACGGTACAGGCAACTCTGTTGGTAACGTCCCTACAATTCCCACCACTGGCGTCGGCAGAATGGGCACGCCCAACGTCTCGTTATACAAACTAACGTTGCCGCCCGTCACCGGCACTTCAAAAAACTTACAAACTTCCGCCAATCCTTCGATCGACTCTACTATCTGCGCCATGATCTCCGGCCGTTCCGGGTTGCCGAAGTTCAAATTATTGGTAGTGGCAATGGGCAGCGCGCCGACCGT
>Ga0302320_10017278_pt1 | contig 14658 bp, 3 predicted proteins | sample Bog_T0_3_FD_202130 | JGI IMG/M metagenome (GOLD analysis project Ga0302320, IMG submission 202130) | Peat permafrost microbial communities from Stordalen Mire near Abisko, Sweden - Bog_T0_3 | ecosystem: Environmental > Terrestrial > Soil > Wetlands > Peat | place: Sweden: Abisko, Stordalen Mire...
TATTATTTGATACAACTCCAGCTTTCAGACCAGCTGAGGCACTTATTACTTGATTGGAGCTTACGTTATATAAAGTACAGCTTGCCTTTCCACCATCTATTGAGCAATTATCATTTATCGAACTACCATTAGCATAAATATTATTTATAACGTAGCCATCATCAGCTTTAAGAGTGAAATTGTAGTTAGTACTCTGATTAATTAAAGTGTTAGAAGGAATATTTATAGTTACATTATTGGAAGACTGGTAAGTTATTCCAAATTGTTCAATAAAAGTCGCTGCTAGCGTATGACTAGTACTGATATTTGAAAGCGAATAACTACTTGTGCTGCCGATTGATAGCCCATCCAATGTAACACCGTCAACTATATAATTAGTTGCAGGTAAAAAGGCAAATAGACAGGTCGATCCTATGCTAGGAGATACTGGACAAGAGGAAGTAATCGTACCACCTATACTGCTCTGTCCAAGGGTATTAATTTCTGTATAAATGTTAACTGTGGACGGTGTAGATATAACTTGCTTTGAAAAATTGGCTGTAAAATATTGATCACTAGTTATACTAGACACATTACAGATAGTGGACGAGCCTAATTTATTACAAGATACTTTGCCATTTGAAGAATAGCCACTATAAACATAACCATTATCAGGAGCAATAGTAATTGATTGTTGACCCCCATCCAAGATAGATACACTACCATTCGGAGTTACCTTTCCACCTTGTCCGGAACTAATTGCTAGATTATATGTAATCGCTTCGAAAATAACATTAATGGTATGGCTTGAAACTACATCATTAAATGTATAAGAACTAAGTGGACCGATTGCTACCCCATCTACATAAACATTTTGGATAGTTGATCCTGATTCAGGGCTAATATTAAAACTTTGCGATCCATTGATAGCAACAGAAACATTACCAGATGGACTTATAGAACCGCTACCGGTTTCAGAACTAGTTATTGTATTGGTATTAAACCAATTAGTATTGTTACCACTGTCAACACTATTGTCTGGATTTATTACTACATTATTTAAATTATCATTATCTTGTACATCAACATAAGATGCATTTATTGAGCCAATAGGATCAATGTAAGCTTGTGTTGGACTATTAGAACTCCTTATAGTAATTAAGTTACCACCTGAACCTGTTAAATTAAATTCACTATTTATAGTTTGCGTAGTTTCTGCCTGGAAAGTTAATGTTTTACCGGGGTCAACACTTAAGTTGTTAAAAGTAGTAGTGCCACTTATTTCAGAATTAGTGGAAGTATTCGATAATAAAGAATTCTTAAATACTATAGTCCCATCTTCAGATGCAAAAAAGGCTGGATCAGTATTATTGGAATCTGTATTTTCATTATCGAAATTTTTAAGTATATTCCATGTTCCACTTGTAGCATCAACTGTTGAATCTGAATCATTAGAGAAATTACCTGCAAAGTTCCATGTTCCAGAAAAATTATTAATGTAACCATACAAAAACGCACCATCTTCATTACTAAAATCACCTTTTACCGTTATATTACCGACATAATTTTGAATTAAAGTAGTATTTATCCCGTCGTAAGAATTAATGACATTTCCACCAAAATACAAATTACCACTGTTAGTAGTCGTAAAAATACAACCACCATAATTTGTTACCGAACTATCTAGATCTATATCACCACTAGTACCACTATTATATATTTCAGAACCTGATTCATTGGTGACAGCTCCATAAACAGTTATATCTGGTGCTCCCAATACATATGATCCATTCTCATTTACCAGATCACCCCTAAAAAGGATATAACCTGTCCCTGTTGTGTTGATATTTGAATAGTTATTATTAATTGTTGAGCCACTGACATCTATATAGCCATCCGAACTATAAATTTGACCACTGTCTAAATTATTTAGATTACCACCAAAAGTAATATTACTGAGTGAATCGTTTCCAGTGAATATCTGACCCCCATCATTTGTAACATCTCCTTCAATAAGAATATTTCCTGATGTTCCGGTATAAACCTCTGGGTTATCGGATGGTATATTGTTATAAAGACTACCCTCTATAGTAATGTCACCTGTGTTTGTAAACATATCTCCACTATTAATCATGTTGCCTGCGATCTGGATATAGCCATCAGTCGTGTAAATGTCACCATTATTAGTCAACCCATGCAGGTTAATGTTACTAGAGTCAGGATTAAATATTACCGATCCCGTATCATTAAAGGTTGTACTTTCAACATCAATATCTCCACCTTCGCTAAAGATTGTGCCACCTTGTTGGTTTATTAGCTTGCCACCTATTGTTATTGCTTCTGCATTAGCTATAGTACCGCTATTATTTACATCATTTCCTACTGTTAAATTATAGTTACTACTCCCATCACCATCCATAGGTAGACTTATACCCTCATCCACAAATAAATCAGTGCCAATAGTTATATCATCGTTTATAGTAAATTCACCCGTATACGACTGATAAATAGATAATACATTAACATCTATTGGGGTATTTATTATTACATCTTTTGATCCTGTGTTATTGAATATAACCGAATCACTGGCACTAGGGGGTGTTGCTGGTATTGACCCATTAACCAGCCAATTATCAGCTTCGGACCAATCTTCGGTTGTACCCGCACCTGACCATATATAAACATTGCCTTGCGCAAACGACGCGGTTGCATTTACATCAGATTGTACATCTGTATCTGTTCTTGTGGCAGATAGAACTCCATCACTCCAATCAGTAAAATAATAGCCAGCCGCTGGGGTAGCAGAAACTTCTGACCCATCATTGCCATAATCTACTTGTTGGGACAAATTACCGCTTACAGATCCATTAGGACCGGATGCATATATTAAACTAAACTGCTCAATAGCAAAATTTGCTGTTGCATTTACATCAGATTGTACATCTGTATCTGTTCTTGTGGCAGATAGAACTCCATCACTCCATCCTATAAAATAATAACCAGTATTGGGTGTCGCAGTAACTGAAGTTCCTGACTTTCCCTGTTTAACCACTTGAGAAGTGTTTCCTATTATTGAGCCATTAGCACCTACTGTGTAATTAAGTGAGTAGTTGGTTATAGGTATAAAATCCGGGTAACTATTTGCATATGCAACCCAAGTATTTGTGAAATCCCAACCAGAAAATGGTAATTTAGTATGTACATTAACTCCTTGGAAATAATTGTTACTATCCTCTTCAATAGGCTGAGTACTGCTAGCACTTCCATCACCTACACCAACCCCTTGGTTATCGTGCCAATAATCTTTTCCAGAATTATAATTATAGCCTGATCCTGTTCCTACAAAACCACCGACATCAGATGCTCCAGGTTCGGTAGTAATATTACTTGTACTAAATGAATTAGTTACGCCCTGACCATTATCCTGCCCAATTAAGCCACCGGTACCATCGTTGCCGAATACATCTCCAGACGCATAAGAATTACTAATAGTACCGCTATTTTGACCTACCAGACCGCCAACACTATAGCTATCTGGCGCAGTATAATCACCATTAACAACTGCTGTGGAATAAGTGTCACTAATAATAGATCCCGGCCTATCATTAGCTACTAACCCACCAACCGTATAATCGCCATTAACTTGCCCGGTGACATATGATTTATTAATATCCCCAATATTTATTGCAACAAGTCCACCTATACAGGTAGATCCTGTAACATTACCTGAATAATGAGATTCTGTAACTGTTGACCCATCTATTTCACCAAATAGACCACCAACATTATTATCACCTGTAACATCGGCATTTGAGTCGGAACTAGTGACAGTTGAATCATATAGAAAGCCAACAAGTCCACCATAGTAATAATATGATGCAGTTCCATAATAGGTGAAGGACAGAGACACATTTGGGTTAGAACCAACCAGACTCTTTGGAATTCTAGCTTCACAAGTAGCATGCGCATAACTTGCCTTGCTTGTCATACCAAATCCACATATACCGTAAGTTGAATCTTGGCTATCAATCATATATTGCTTACCATTAACAGTTACTGCAAACCAATCTTTACCAACATCATTCGCATTATTTGCAGTTATATCAGCAGTTATGTATAGATAATTACTATCATCAGCAAAATACATATACGCATTACCAAATGGGTCTCCAGTTGAAGGAGTTAGATAGGCCACATATGAAGGTGAAGTTCCATCAGTTTCACTAATATTCCCATCGACGTCAATAGTTTTGCTGTTCGTTCCTAAGGTATAATTCACCGTACCATCTGATGGAAATTGCATTGGTATCCCAGGCCCATATTCATTTGCTGTAAGCTCCAAAGTACCTGTCGAACAATTAGTGGGTACATTCCAGGTTACATCAAAAGGCTGATTATGAGCTAAAATCACATTTTCATCAATTTTAGATATCTGGTCTAATACATTCTGTCCACCATTAACATAAGTTGCAGAACTCGGAGTTATATCAGTTCCACAAGCGTTTAAGATCGCAGCATCTACATCAGCAAAGTCCATACGTCCATATTGTTGAATATTAAGTGTCAGCGAACCATTAATGTTGTCAAAATTAAAATCTTTTGTTGTATATTGTACAGGATAACCCTGTTTATAGACTTCGCTAAATGTACCATTAGTTAACCTAGAAATATGATAGGTAGTTGGAGCAACTGGCAAAACACTTCCTCCAGTATGTACATTTGTAATGATAGAGTTGTTTCGAGCAAAACCCGCTAAAATTGCAAGATAACCGCCAGTCGATTCTACACTAGCTTCTGTAACATTTAGGTTTCTAATTTGTCCACCGTTTACATAACCAAATAATCCCGCATAAAGAGAGTTAGAATTAATATATAAATTCTCGATAGAATAACCGGCTCCATCAAATACTCCAGTAAACGGACTAGTGTTGTCAGTTCCTATAGGCATAAAACCCTGATAATAGGAGGGACTGGCATCAACATAGTTCCAGTTGATAGTGTCGGAGCAGTCAATTGTTTGGGTAAGCTTAAAACTATTGCTTAGATAAATACCACTGTTTGATCCTATATCCTGCAACTGAGTACAATCGGATATTAAGTATGGGTCAGAAGGTATGCCATTTCCTCCAGCAAAAGGATCATTATTAATTGCTTTTGTGATATTAATAAAAGATAAGACCAAAATAATTAATATTAATGCGCTAATAGCTCTGAACCAGTTAAGTTTTAGGTGATGATAATTAAAATCAGCAACTTGTATATTTCCAATATGGAAACTTTTTCCCGTTGAATTGTATTTTAGTTTTATCATATTTATTTAGACTATTATTTTTCTTTGGATAATTCGTTTATACATAATATATGTAGATTTCGTGGAGGAGTCCGTTTATTTTATCAGGAGAGGCGAATGACCTAAAAAACTTACGGACTCCTTTTATTTAAGCTAACTTTGGTATACAAGAAAGTACTTATTTACAATAGTCTCTTACGTATAGAGCTAATGCAACTCATATACCTCGTAGCTTGTTTTTATTTTGGTGGTGCAAGACCACCAAATATCTGGTACATTCTTCCTCCTTTATCATTAGTATTTAAAATCAATTTAATACCACTAATTGGATCTCTGATTATTTTTGTTTGTGGTGTGTTAAATGATATATTCATATGTTTTACTCGATTGCCATATAATCAAATGAATAAGTAGTGGCCGCCGTAGGTGGATCAACGATATCTATCATAAATTTATCTGTCGCAGTATCTCGGTAGAACTTTAAATTAGCAGTGTCTGAATTACCCGCGGTTAGTAGTATCTTTGGATTAATATTAAAAGCTTTTACAAAATCAACTTCTACGAGCGTTCCACTATTAACTATCGTGCCTGTGGTAATACTTATAGTTCCGCTTGTATCATTCCCAGTTATGGTTGCTGTAGCGTCAGTTCCAGCAGCATCACCTATCTTAATAAACGGAGCATTTCCAGCAGTAATGATGTGCCCATTAATAGTAATCGTCGCTACGCTAATATTTCCAAGTACTGTCACATCTCCGTTAAATACTGCATTACCAGTTACATTTAAGTCAGCGAGATTAGTTGGACCACTAACATTCAATGAACCAATGTTTGCATCACCTTGGATGTTTGCTCCATTAACGTTTAATTCCCCACTTTGGACAATATTTTGGAAACCAGACATCTCATTTTGTAATGCAGATATATTGGCTTCATCAGAGCTCTGCAAGTTGGTAATCGTTGCAATATTATCCGACGAACTTTCAATTTCAGTTTGTTCAGCTTTATCTACTTCTACTAGAAATGCGGATACTTGAGAATAATCTAAACCAAGATAACCATTGGACTGAGTATAGACTAACTGTGGCAACGATTTTTGTACATCTTGCGCCATTAAGCCTATCTGTTGCTGGCTACCCATATCATTATTGGCTGGATTGCTTAGATCCCAATTGTAGTAATACCCAGTCAACTGACCTAATGCAGTCAAAACATTAATTTTACTTGCTATTGGAATAAGGTTAGTCTTTAACCGCTCGTCAGAAGAAGTATTTACAATCATACCAACCGTGTTTACTTCAATATCATGCGTAGAACCTGTAGTAGTATTCCTAGCATAAACATAATAGAAGTTAGATATACTTGACCCAGAAGCCGAATATAGTTCTGGGGTTCCATCTGAATTCCCAATACACGTCCCATTTCCACAACTTGAAATCGTACCAGTCCCCACAGTTAATTGTGATGTAGCATCTAAATAACCGCCTGTAACTGTAGATCCAGCAGTAATATTACTACTTGCCGTAATACTCCCCGAACTATTTATATTTCCGCCAACATCAAGTGTATAAGCAGGATTGTAGTTATCTATACCAATTGATCCGTTACCGTCAATTGTGATTGAAGCACCGCCGGGTCTGACACTTGCATCTACATCTTGACCAAGAATTATTGAAGAAGAGTCCCATGAACCATCTGCTACGGAATTACGAGACGCCCAAATCCCCAACGAAGTTTGATTAGTGGATGTATAGCCAAAATTTGCAAGGTTTAATACAGATCCCGGGGTATTAGCTAGTGATCCAGCCATTGAAGTTAAAGTCGTACCCTGCGCCCCACCACCTAGCATACTTCCAGTTGATGTTACGCTAAGCTCTGCTGTAGGTGTAGCACCAACACCTATCCACCCGTTAGAATTTACTGTGAAATTGGGGGTACTAATATAGTTTACCCAAGTACCAGTACCAGTCATTTTGATACCATTTGTGAGACTACTACCAGAATTATTTACAATCGACAGACCATTAGCCGTACCACCAGTCGTTATAGTTCCTGACGTAACCGACAGCCCAGTTGCAGTTAATGTCCCAGAAGTTTGGGTAATATTGGGAAGTGCAACCGCTAGTCCTGTAAACGTTGGGGTGCCACCGTTTGAAGTCATTGGGTATCCTGAGATTGAGATACCATAGACTTGAGCGGTTGAAGTCGTAATCCCAGATATTTTACCAACAGCAACTTGAATACCTCGTTCAGCAGTTACAGATGTATCATCATAACCACCTAAATACATATTAATACCATTTAATGGACCAGTTAGAGTAGTATTTGAGGCAGCCTGAATATTTATTAGATTTCCAGTATTTATGCTTGTCTGTAAGTCTAGATTAGTATTAGTTGTAATATTTGCCGGAGTATTGCCGATTACTATATCACCACCCGAAGGATTAATGGCAACTATTCCCGCCGAAGTATTGCTAGTACCTTGCAATGTTAGCGTTCCACTTGAAGCGGAACTCCCATAGATTATTGGTGATAGAACTGATGTACTAACTGTTTCTGCTCCCGTAATGGCTGTAGTTCCAGTAATTGTTAATCCGCCCGTGCCCTGGATTAAGCCAACTCCAGCATTTAACCCTACCGCTGTAACCGCTCCAGCTGAACTAACTTGGAACTGGCTAGAACTACCAACAGATAGTAGTGAAGTTGGAGTAGCAGTACCAACACCCAAGAATCCGTTTGAATTGATTATATCTTCAACTGTGAAAGCTTGTGGTAAGAATGTTATATCCGGTTCACCTTGTTCAATAGATTGACTATTTGTTGGCATCGCCGTCCCACTGCCGTTGTTTACTTCTCCAGTTATGGTTATATCTCCACTGGTAGCCGGAAGTGTCGGGGCGACAGAGTTATAACCGGTACCATATGATCCAGAAAATCCAACTGTATAAGTTACACCTGGAGTTATAACTTGAGGAGTTATACTGAGTGGGAACCAAGGACCGCCTGTCCAGCTAGTAGTAACTGATCCTGTTGCCATTACGTTACCATGGTTATCCCATAAGGTAAGAGTACCTGTTTCATTTTCTTGTGAGTTAGCCCAGAGAGTCGTTATTGTACCAGTCACAGACGTAGTAAAGGTGTAACCAAAATACTCATTAGCTCCAGCGGTAGTATTATTAACGCTACATACACCAGCTGCCTGACAACCGGTTTGGCTGGCTGGGGTAACTGCTTGTTTGACCTCCAAATAGCCGGCAGGAGTGGCTGTACCAATGCCGACACGGCCATTCAAGGTGTCTACATCAAGTATAGTTGCACCGGTAGCATGATTATTTATTTGAAATACTGAAGCTGAATCGGCTGCTGGTTGTATAACTGTATTTCCAGTGAGTGTCTTATTACCGGCCAATGTTTGTGTACCCGTAGAAACCATGCCAGGATTAGTCGAATCTGCTGGACCAAATGTAATAGTATTACCAGAAATAGTCGCACCGTTTACTTGAGAACTGGATGAAAATGTTGCTACAGTAGTGACCGCTCCGTTTCCTGCTGCTAATAGATCTCTTGTTGTAGACCCATTATAAAAGTCTAAGTTAGTACCGTTCCACCAAATATCGCCGGAGTGAGGTGAAGTAGGATTAGTAGAAGAAGAACCCGTGGAAGCTATATCTATAGATGCTTGGCTAGTTGTTGCTGCCGCCACTTGCAAGAATGCCCCCGTTGTAGATGGCCCTAGACTGCCTTGGCCACCGGTAAGTGTGCCAATGCCAACTATGCCACTGAAGTAGTTGGTTCCAAGTACTGAGTAGATGTTTTCGTTATAGCCGTTATTACCGGTTTGCTGTTGAACCTGTATACCAAAGAGATTATTGACATAGCTTGGATTGGTGGTATTACCGAGATTCTGGATGTTTATACCTTCTGCATATCCAGTTATTGTGCTGGCATTCTCCCAGTCACTTACTGAGTTAACCTTGATACCATTGTAATTTACAATATGTCCGACAGTGGAGCCTTGGAAGGCAACAGTTGACTGCAGTCCATCAACCTCACTAACTGAGGCTGAAGAATTATACAGATCAACTTCTGAGTAGAAGCCGGTGATTGCACCGGAGTTGACTGAACTTCCGTATCGCTCTTGGTTATATACCCCATAGAATGGTTCTCCAGCTGATGTTTGGCCGCCAATCCAGTTATATGCCTCTATAGCTGTTGCTCCAGAAGCCATATTGGAGTTATATGAATCATTGATGTTGATGTCGTCGTTGGCTTGTGGATTGGCAGCACTGCCGCTGTTACCTAGTCCAACGTGACCAGAGGCTCCAGCTACTTGGAAGTAGCTGTTGGTAGAGTTGCCTACTGAAAGAGTTGAGTTAGCTGAGCTAGTTCCTATACCAACATTACCCTGAAGTAATGTCTCTGTAATATTACTATTGCCAATAACTACTGTATTACTACCTGCCCCAACGGCATTATATCCAATAACTATTTCATTTGAATCACCATTAGCAAGAGCTTCAGAATTCATTCCCAAATAAAGCGAGTAACTAGAAGTTTGATTAGCAACGCTTCCGCCAGAAATATATCGTCCAGCATTGTAACCCAGAGCAGAATTATAGCTTCCAGTCGTATTTGAACTTAATGAATAATAACCTACGGATGAGTTATAGAAACCAAAAGTATTTGAATAAAGTGAAAACGCTCCAACTGATGAATTATCACCCCCCGCAATATTGGATTGTAAAGAGCCAGCACCTAAAGCAGTATTCTGACTACCGGTTGTATTCAATGTTAGTGCATTTGTTCCCAAGGCTAAATCATATGTACCTGTTGTGTTCGATAATAGTGAACCCAACCCAAGTGCCGAATCATACGAACCTGTTGTGTTATATTGTAAAGAATTTATTCCTAGAGCAACATCATCAATACCAGTTGTGGTATTTAAACCAGCAGATTGGCCAACATAAATATTATTTAATCCGCCACCACCTGCTCTAATTTCTAATGGACTGCCTGTGCCATTACTATTTATAATAGCCACATCTGGAGTTGAAGTAGTAATAGCATAAATAGTTACACCAGTTATAGTACCTACGAATGTGCCGCCAGACCCAGGTGTGAATGCAAGAGTCCCAGTGACAGTACCTGGTTTAATATATACTGTCTGTGCCCCTGCGGTAGTTATAGTATTTCCAGAGTCTGTACCCCCTAATGATATCCCAAAACCAGAACCAGCTGTAGTTACTGTAGTAGTAAAATTAACTTGGTATATGGTAGTAGTTGATGTTGCAGATGAAGTGCCTGTTAATGCACCAGTATTACCTGTGATATGAGATGCAACGCCACTTCCAATAGTCCAACCAGCTGGAGTAGTCCATCCTGATGAATTGGCAAATGTACCATTTGCAGTAAGAACATTAGTAGAACCTATTGTTGCGACTGAGCTAGAACCAGTAACAGTCAGGTTTGATGTAGGATTAGTATTATCTATCCCTATCATGCCATTGTTAAGAATGGTCATCGCAATCGTAGCCGCACTGTTACCAACTTTAAATTGTATATTTGGGCTACTAGCAGTATTGAGAGTCGTAGCAGTATTTCCTTCCAAAGTTAAAATACTGTTCGCGGTAGAATTACCAATTACTATGGGTGCTTGGAGAATATTTGCTATTCCAGTTCCACTAATCCAGAAATTAGAAGTTACTTGAGCAGCTGCATTTTGATTTTGTATATAATTACCACTTCCTGAACTACTAGCAAATCCGCAAGTTGTAGAGTTTTGTATACAGACAGTGTAAGTTCCACCAGCACCTTGATCTGGTACTACAAATAATTCATTACCCGAAACTGCATTTGATGGAGACGTAACACTTAATGTCGAGGTGTAATTGGTTGATGAGTTTGTTGTCTCTAACTCCCCTGCAGCTATGGCGTAAGGTACAGCTGTAACAGTCATTCTGGGGGTCATTTCCCCATCACTATTGATGTTAATACTGAGGTAGAGTGGTTGATCCCAGTTAATAGCTGGTGAGGCATTGGAGAAGGCATTGGTTGCACCAAGTGAAACGGTCATGTAGCCGTTCTTGGTAGAAACACTTGAATCAGTTTCTGTCCAACTGGCTGTACCGCCAGTAAGAGCGGTATACAGTTTGAATTGGACACTGTAGGTGCCATCAGGGACAACAGCACCAGTGTTGGTTAGGATCCTAGCTTGGAAGTTGATGGTGTTGTTAGTGGTGGCAGCCTGAGCTACTTTTTGGTTCAGAGATAAGATTGAGATAAAGCTAACTACGACAAAAAGCACCAAACTCACGGTAGTGAGGGCGCGCGGGAAGATACTACGACCGGTGCGGAACAGTCTAGTCACTGCGTTTTTGCCTTTTTTATTTGTGCGGTTTGTCTTGCTTTTTACTTTTAGTTTTTATATTGCGGATATAAAAACTTTTAGTGTTTTGTGTTCTTTGTTGACAAACTAGTTCTATTTTCCCTGTTAAACAGAGGCGGGTCAATAGTTATATATATAAATTATTTGTACACTCACCTGCTATCTATGTACTATAAAATTTATACTAATTCGTTGTATTAAATACAATAAATATGATTAAGCTTATACTTATATGCATCTAAAAAATTATAAAATCAGTTGATTTAAATACAACACCAATTAAATTCTTTCATTACTTATCCACAGCCAATTATAAGAATTTTGTCGTTTATAAATATTTATTGTTCAATGATAATTTTAATTAACAGATTAGGTCAATTCCAATTTAAGATGAAGTTTACATTACAATTAGCGATTTACAATTTTTTAGTACTATTTTTAGAAAAAACTAAGGACTATTCAAGTTATTTGTCTTGTAAGGATTTACATTTGATAGATAGCTATATACAGTTTGTGATATTGTTGCTATCTCGCTACTGGCCTCTGGATCCGTTCCAGTGACCATTATGCATAACAGATAATTTCTATTTGTTAAGTAAACAATGCCGCAATCACTCTGAACGTTTGTAGTTGGAGTGTTATACTCACCGATTTTATGCGCAACTGTAATGTTATGCGGCAAATCTGCAGTTATTCTATTATTATATGGAGACTCTGTTAAATACTGTAATATTTGTTGAGAATCTTGAGGTGATATATAACAAGAATAGTACAAGCACTGTAAGATTTTACTATATGACTGCGCACCAATATTTATAGATTGATTTTTATTAACGCTATACTGAGAGTCAACAAAACTAAGTAATATTTGATCTATAGGCATTACTTTTATTAATGAATAATAAACGGCTAATGCTGCAGTATTATCACTGTTAGTAAGCATAATTCTATCTGCATCACCCAATGTTAATTGGTAACCCGCTCCCTTTTTATATAGATCACCAAAAGAATTATCTAACCAAGCTTTTTGAAGAGTAATCTTTGTATTTAGATTTATTTTACCTTCCTCTGATGCTTTATATAGATCCATGGCGAGTGGTACTTTTAATAATGATGCTCCAACAAGATCTTGAGTAGAATTAATACCTATAGATGATCCAGTTGGTAAGTATTCAAAATATAGACTCTCAGTTACACCTTTAGCATTCAAGACAGTATTGTAATTTTGTAGTTGCTGTTTTAATGGGCTGAAGTTAATAATTATGTCACTTGGGTTATCTAAAAATATTCTCTTATCAAGTAAATTGTATTTCTTCTGAAGCGATGCACCATTGTCATCCTTATTAATATTTGATATCAAATATCCAAAAATAAACCCAATAATTAAAGTGAATAATATACTATGAAATAATACTATCCCATTCTTTGTTATTTTTGGCTTTTTCATAAGTAATCTACCAGTAATCATATCATAGGTAATAAGTCAGTTAATTACCACTAAAACATATTGTTATCTTCTTATTTGTAGAGTAACTTTAGTCCCCTTTGATGTACTCGAATCTATAAATATATCCCCACCTAGATAATTTGCCGTAACTTTCGCTATATATAGATTAGTACCCATTCCCTCGTAATTAAATGTGAGTGCAGAAGTTCCTCTACTGAAGGGTTTAAACATTTCTGTTTTAGCATCTTCATCTATACCGATTCCATTATCTTCAATAGTAATGTTATTAGCTTGTTTATCAATATAACTATCTACAGTTATTTTACCCTCTTGCTTGTTAAACTTGATAGCATTATCAATTATACTATCAAGCACAAACGATAACTTATCTTTATCAGTAGTAATTACATCTGATGAACTAGATAATATTATCTTTAATTTTTTTGAATTTATTTGATCACTATGTTTTTCAATTACCATATTAATTAGTTTTCTTATAGAAAATTCTTGGGTATTTAGGTTTATCTTACCTGTTTGCAAGTCAGATAAATACACAAATTTATCTGCTAAGCTTTTAAGCTGGTTAACTCCTTTATCTGCCATCTTTAACGCAGATTTATTTTGTACCATGACTTCAGCCTCTTTAAATTTATTAATATCCTCTTCTAAGTTTATGCCGGATTTACCCATAAAATCATTTCGTGCTTCGTCTATGGTAATTTGTTCTTTTAAATCATTCTGGTATTTGACTCGTATAGTATGCTCTAGCTGACGTTTACGGTAAAAACGTATAAAGTACTGTACTACTACTGCGAACGCCACAATTTCAGTTAAAAGATCAATTATATTGACATTAATTTTAGCAATTGTAATGAATAAGAAATTCGAATATATGAATACTAAACCAACAAGTATGGGGGGTATCCACAAGTAAGGTGATCTAATAAGTCGTCGTTTTTCTAATAATACATCGGGCCTAATAATTCTATTTAAGTAAGCATTTGAGTCTATAGCTTTAAAAATATCTTTAATTTTTTCATCTAAAGAATCTACTATTTTCTGTATATTTACACTGACTTGATCAGGTAATTTACCAATTGAAACTACCAATTCAACCCCTCCTTTTATTACTGTCATAGGGGTACGAAGATAATGCGACGATAACATTAAGAAGTTCTCCTTTTGAATAGCGATGTTTTTATCAGTTTCAATTAGTCCGCTTAACTTTTCAGCAGCTTTAATTTCATTATTCGATTGTCTAGCTAAGCTATAAGCAAGTAGTGCTAAAAGAATAAATAGTAGCCATGGGAAAGTATAGGCTACAGGAGCTGGAGTCTTTTTAATAATTTTTACGGATTCATTTTTTGTTGATGACAATAATCCGGTAAATACTCCAAGCACTTTAGTAAATTTATTTTTCGAGCTCGATATATTATTTGATACAACTCCAGCTTTCAGACCAGCTGAGGCACTTATTACTTGATTGGAGCTTACGTTATATAAAGTACAGCTTGCCTTTCCACCATCTATTGAGCAATTATCATTTATCGAACTACC
>Ga0302320_10017279_pt1 | contig 14657 bp, 12 predicted proteins | sample Bog_T0_3_FD_202130 | JGI IMG/M metagenome (GOLD analysis project Ga0302320, IMG submission 202130) | Peat permafrost microbial communities from Stordalen Mire near Abisko, Sweden - Bog_T0_3 | ecosystem: Environmental > Terrestrial > Soil > Wetlands > Peat | place: Sweden: Abisko, Stordalen Mire...
ATAGTGATATGTGGGGTTTTACAGGCTGCGGAAAAACTCAACCCAAGTGGCTTTGTAACAAGGGCACGGCTTGAGCCGGGCCGATAAAGTCAGCAAAAATGCACCGGGCTTTAGCCCCTGAGGGACGCTCTTCGTTCCGTGTCCATTCGTCGAATTGTTCAACGAAATGCAGACTCAGGACTCTAGGACCGAATTCCCACCCCCGCCGCTAATTCTCCGAAGGCCGCTCCACGTGGTCGACGATCAGAAAGCTGACAGGAGCATGCGACGGTTTCAGTTCCAGCCCAAGCTGCGTCTTCAGAGCATTGCGGAAGCTGTCGACGTTGTCGGGAATGGCGGCGTCTCCGCTCGGATCGTGGACCCAAGTGAGGGCGAAGTCGTACACGCCTGCGAGTCCGGTCCCATCGACGACGGGGCGCGGCGTCGCGGCCAGCCCAGTCATCGTGGGAATCGAGGCGGCGAAGAGCGCGAGCGAGACGGCGCGGCCGCCGAAGTGCTGCCCTGGTGCGGACGACGCAACGTGCGCGATGACCCCGCAGACGGGCGGAAGACCGCCCACGCTTGACTGAGGTGGCTGCGCCGGCGATGCGTCGGACCCAGGAGCGGCGCAGTCGTCAGACGCGGGATGCGGCTGAAGACTGGGACCTGTGACGCCGGGCTTGGCCAGGACAAGTGCAAAAACGGGAGCGTCGGCGGTTGTGTAGTGGACCACCAGATGGAAGCGTTCGGCCAGCAGGGCCTGCATCATCAGGCGCATTTGGTCCATGGACGTATCGGCCGCAGCGCGTGCCGAGATGTCGAAGAACTCGGGCGCGGCGTCGAACGAGCCGGTCACCCAGAACGGCGCGCCCGATTTGGGCGTCCCGGAGAACATGTTGAAGCGCAGCGAAAGTTCCTGCGTGCCCGTGAGTTTATAGGCAAAAGAAATGTAACGCCACAGTGCCTGGTGGGTGGCGATCAGATAGCCACCGCCCGCGGTGCGCGCGTCATCGGGGCTGATCGTGCCGTAGACATTGCCGGAATCGAGCGGAACGTTCGTGTGCTGCGCAGCGCCGGGCTTGCTGGGCCTTACCGATGCCACGTCGAAGGTGGGCAACGCCGGACTGGCCACCGTCTGTGCCAGAGCCGGAACCACGGCGAGAACGAAAATCGAAAGCCTGAATCCGAATGAGAGCATCACGTATCGATAGTAGCCGCCGGTGCGCGCCTTTTGCGATGCCTTGTCGGAAAGCAATGGGAGATGCTCAGAACTGCCTGCGTCCTAAGCCACACTCGGCTCGCGCGCCAATGCTCACTCCGCCTTGCACGGCCGGATGTAGGTCCGCACCCAAATCGCGAATTCCGGTTCAGACATGGTTCCATCCGCAACGGACAGCATGGTCATCACCAGATCGTCGTTCTTTGCGAAGAGCTCGTAACCGTTGTCCAGGAGAAATACCAGAGCTACCCCAAGACCGGTGCGCTTGTTTCCATCAATAAAGGCATGGTTACGCGTTATCCCTGCCGCGTAGGCGGCAGTGAGGTCGGCAACATCGGGGTCACCATAGGCTGCAAGATTCTGCGGTCGGGCGAGGGCAGAGAGCAGCAACGTTTGATCGCGCACCCCACGGAGTCCCCCGTGTGTGGCGAGCATTTCGTCGTGGATTGCGAGAACGACGTTTTCGGGAACCCAGTTCCACTCGCGGTCAGTCACTTTGCCAGCTCGCGGAAGACATCGCGGCGTTCGCGCATTATTTTGTCAGCCAGCTTCATTTGCCGTTCAAAGGTTGGATCGTACGGCGTAACGCGATACCCATCCGGCGCCTCAGTCAGGAAGACAGAATCCCCTTTCGCAACCTTCAGCAGCGCCAGGGCCTCCTTGGGTAGGATGATTCCCGCGGAACTACCGATAGTGGTCACCTTGAGCTTCATGCAGGCCTCCTTTGATTTTTATCATTATAACAAACATTAGAACGCATTGGTCAGCTATCCCGATCAGACTCGCCGCCTCTAGCCGCGATTTAGCGCGCAAAAGCCCCAAATTTCCGTGCAAAACGGCGCAAAATAAGCCATCTGACCCCTGTTTGGGCGTCGTTTTGCGAAATTATAGGCAACCCTTCGCTCTGAAATGGTCAGTTATCCGGTTACATTTACCCCCAAATTGGTCAATTACCCGGTCAATGTCTCAAAGAATCGCAACCACTTGAGCGACCATTGCGGGGGCAAAAAAGAAATCCTAAGCGACCATTTGGCGGGGTAGACGTACCACATAGACGAACATTTCGAATGATTCCATTGACCTTATTCACTTGGCCAGCCGGATCCGCACAACGCGCAAAAAACCACGTCGCACCCTCGCCCTTTCCACTCTCGTTCCCTCGCTCCCTGCCTTCAAAAAAAACGGCCCCCGCCGAAACGGGGGCCAAGTTGCCTTGGTTCTCTCGCGTTGCGAGAGCTTATATGGCGGCCTACGGCGGGGTGGCCGTTGGCTTAAGGAGCAGAGCCTCGGGGGAGGGTTGAGCCGCTAATTACGGCTGCTCCGTGCCAGCTGCGGCAGCAGCGCTTTGGGGGGACGCTTCTGCCCGGGCCGCCAAACTGTTTTCCATCAACCGCACGTGTACGCTGCTCGCTCTTACCCGCTCCGGCTTCTGCTCTTCATCGCCGGTAGCAGGCGCCTGAACATTGCCCAGAGCCACGGAATGCATGCGATAGACGGGAATCTGATGTTCCGTTACAAGATAGCGCTCGACCGATTCAGCAAAGCGCTGGCTGTTCTGGATGCCGGCGCTGCCCGCATTCGGCGAGTGCGCTTCCATCTCCAGGATGTAACCCTTGCGTCCAGCAAGGCTGGCGGCCAGATCGTCGAGCTTGGCGCGCGCGTCGGCCGTGAGCGCCGGACTCCCGGAGTGGAACTTGATCTCCAGGTCCGAAGCCTGCTGGTACTGATCCAGACCGTTGACCGTATTGTTCACCTGGTCGACATGGCCTGAGGCCCGCTGCGCGGTGTTGTTCGCATTCAAAGCCTGCTCGTTGGCCGAGTTCGCGGTCTGGTTGGCCGCATCCGCCTGGCCCTGCGCCTTCATGATTCCGGCCTGCGACCGCGCATCAACGTCCCTGATGTCACGCGCATTCCGGGAGTTCACATCGTCCAGCTCTGACAGCCGGTCATTGATCGGATCGGTTTGCCTTCTCACCCACTTCTTGCTTGCGAAGGGATTGACACGGCCCCAGAACCCCTCCTTCGGCTGGCTGAGGCGATGATCTTGCATCGGGGAGGGCTGCTCAGCCGAAGAAGGCATGTTCTGGGAGTCCGCAGCGACTGGCTGCGCCTGCTGCGCCCAGACCGGAAGAGCGATGGCCGAGGCCAGCGCAAACACCGCAATGGGTCGCGAAAACGAAAGACAAATCTGACTTTGCATTAGACTGCCCCCTTCTGAACGCCCCCGGCTACGACACGCCGCCGACTGAGCGCCTTCGTCTGCTCGCCCTCACTTAGAGCAATGCCACTGCCAAAGCCAGCGCAATCCTGAGGGAAGTGGGTATCTTATTCAATTTGAAGATGATATTCGTAGAGATGCTGCGTCAAGCTCGCCAAATCCGCGCCGAAAATAACCCGGCAACCACGTAAATATTGCACGCTTCGGTAGTTTCTACCCGGTAAGGCAGGTCGCGACTTACTTCGAATCGACGTGGATCAAGCGGATGTCGGGGAAGGCGCCGTCCCACTGATCCGCGACCGAATCGAATACTAGTCGAAAATCCTCGGCATCGCCGGGCTTGAGCGGAGCCGCGGAGAGCGGCTCGAGGTCGACGTACGGTTCGCGCGTGCGGATGATCCTGAGCGCCTGGGTGTCGTTCTGCGCAACCTCGTGCGCCGGATCGTGGAAAAGAACCTGGACGGTGATTCCAGTTACCGTGCGACTGCCTTCGTTGGTGATGTGGCCGTCGAGGTAGGTCACCTTTCCGCCCGACAGATTCGACGATTCGCTCATTGCCAGCTTGCTGATCGTGAGGTTGGCTGCGTAGGGATCGGGCGCCGCGGAGATCGATGTGACCGTCGTCGCGTCTTTGCCGTGTTCATAGAAGAGGAGCAACCCGCCCACTGTGGCGATCACGATGGCTGAAGCCACCGCCACCGGGAGCCAACTGCGTTCAGCGGTGACCGGGGGGCGAACGAGTTGTGGTCCAGAGCTCACGAGCGAGATTGTACACCTGTTCGCGATCCGTAGGGCATCGCGCCCGCTATCGAGCGCCTCTGCCATTCCTCGTCAGCGAGCCGCCGAAACAAGCCTTCAATATTCATCAAATTGCCATCTTCTTCAGGCATCCTTGGAGAAATCCACGCGTCTAAATTCTTAGGAACTTGAAGCGGGACCGCCCAGAGTCCCACCTTTGGCAACAAGGAACCGGTGGATTAACTGGTGGTTCCGTAAATTCTGAAAGGCAGGCCAGCCATGCACACCTCCCCTCAGTCGGTGTCCAACACGCCGTCCGCCGCCACGTCGGGCAATCCGCAGCCCAGCCCTTACGCCGAACGGATCTACCAGGGCTTGACCATTGCCTTCATGCTTTTGCTGTTGGGGAGTTTGTGGCTGTTCCGGTAAGTCCAAAGCGGATGATGTAGTGCGTCTTGATCTCTCGCGGCAGGCAGTTCGACGGCCCGGCAGTTCTATACAGAGCTATCCGAAGCCTGTTCGGAGTCAGCCGTCGGCTCAACTTGCCGTCCCGTGAGAACCATGGCCACAACGTAATAGATGACGGTAACGGTCAACGTTCCCAGCAGGAACCAAAGGCCGAGTAGCGAAACCACCTGTTCCGGATGCTTTGCTGAATGAATCAGCGTGATCTGGATGCAGGCGAAGATCACGACCATCTCCACTTTGAGCCAGGCCATCATTCCCAGCGCCAGGTGCTCCAGCCGCGAGCGGTTCTCAACGGTCACCTCAACGGGGTAATGGCTGAGCGCCGGATACCGCGCCACGATTGTGATGATCGTATATAGAATCAGCGCGACAAACGGCACGAAGACAATGGAAATGGACGAGCTCCAGCCGTCAGGGTGACCGGTCAGATCGAAATGCGTAGGAATTCGCTCCGGCAGGGGATCAGACCCATAGACGGCAATTGCCGTCACCAGGAACAGCAGCCCCAACGTTGCAATGCCAACAACTCCCAGAAGTTTACGCATAGGGTCCTTTCCTTCGTGGGAGAGCGCGTAATCAAACGATAAGACGCCCACGAGCCGATTGAATGACCCTTTCGAGGGATGAGTATCCAGTCGATTAACCGCGGTGTGAAGGCTGCTGTTCTTGCAACCGAAGGCGCTTCACCCGAAGCGTGCCCGCTTCACTCCCGTGCGGCAATCCTTGCCGCTCATGCGCACGAGCATACACATTTCGGCAAGCCGCGAACGCATGCGGTCGCCAATTCGGTCGCCCAGCGTCTGCTCGCGCGCGGCGCGTTCCACGTCGGTCTGGTTGCCGCCGCCCGCCGGCAAGTCCTGGTAATTCGTGGTGATAATCGTCGTCTGGCGGTCGTTATAGCGCGTGTTCAGAATGAGCGCGACCGTGTCCCATACCCATTCATTGGGCTTCTGCGCGCCCAGATCGTCAAGCACCAGCACTTCGGCGGCGAAGATGGGCCTCAACAGCTCGAGCTCGGTGGTTCTCACCTCGGGGTTGTAACTGTTCTGGATGCTCTTGAGCAGCTCGCGGTAATCGCAGAACAGTCCTTTCACGCCGCGCTCCCGCACCAGGCGTTGCAGCACGCCGACAGCCAGGTGCGTCTTGCCCACGCCCATTGATCCCACAAAAAGCAGGCCCTTGCCCGCGGTTCCCGCCGGATACTCGTCGACAAATTTGCGTGCTGTCAGCAGCGCCTCGCCCAACGATCGGTCGGCTTCGTGATAAATCTCAAAGCTATCGAGCGTGCAGTCGCGATAACGCGCAGGAATCTGCGTCGCCGCCAGCCGTCGCCGCTCGCGCTCCGTTTCCTGGCACGTGCAGGCGCGGCTCACCCAGTTTCCCGCCGCGTCCAGCGCGCGCACCAGTCCCGTGCCACCGCAAATCGTGCATACACTCATCGCAAATTCCAGCCTAAAACACGGGACCTCGCGCCCAGGCGGTGCAGGTCCAGTGCCCGAATGTGGAAAAGCCCCGCCCCCGCACAAAAGACGGGTCAGGTGCTGTTCTTTAAACCAGCTCAACTTTCGCGGCCGAGAATCCCGTCGGTCGCAAAATGTCGACGACGACGCGCCGCAAATTGGCCGCAGTGGGATTCGCCTTCAGCGTGAGCTTGCTACCCGGCGCGAGATCGGCAAGCCGGTCGAGTCTTCCGTCCATCGGCAGGTCGTCGTAACCAAAAAACAGCCATCGCACGGTGTAGCCGCGAAGCGTGTAGGCGGGCAGTTGCTTACGCGTCGCAATCTCCAGTTCGTAATGATCGTCCATCCGTCTCAACTCGATGCTTTCGATCGGGCTTGCCTCTAAGCGCAGCGCAGTAAACGATGGCTTGCGCTGCGAATAGACATCAACCACGCCGTGCACGCGCTGGCGCAGCGCACCCGCGCCGTGATCGCCCACGATGGTCCTGTAGTCGTTGTAGTCGAAGTAAATTGCCCCGGCCAATTCGCCCGATTCGCGCATCACTCGTGTGTGGTCTTCGACAATCTTCACGCGACCTTCGTCACCCGGCAAGATCTTCGCCTGGCACTCGCACCAGCCGTACTCTGAAACCACAATGGGCTTGTTGGGAAACGCCCGCCTCAGATCGGCCAGGTGCGCGCGCAATTCCTCCGCACCGCCTGGATACCAACTGCCAAAGTACTCATTCGCCGAGATAAAGTCGAAGTCCCCGGCCATGTCGTCCTCGGGATGCTCCCGGAGCGAATGTGACGCATAGGTGAGCAGCCGCGACGGGTCCGATTTGCGCGCCTCCTGCGCCAGCACGTGCGCGAAAGCGCGCGAGTTCGGGTTCTTGCCATCGACTTCGTTGCAAAGGCCCCAGCTCACAATGCATGGATGATTGCGGTGGCTGCCGATCATCTCGCGAAGTTGCTCCAAGCCGTTGGCCGTGAGCTGCGCCAGCAAATCCGCATCGATCCCCGCAAACGTGTCGGGACCCCATGCAGGCACCTCCTCCTGCATCAGAATTCCGTTGCGGTCGCAGAAGTTGAGCACGCGCCGGTCCTGCGCCCAATGCACGCGCGTAAAGACGCAGTTCAACTCCTTCATATCCCGGTGATTGGCATCGATCCATTCTTGAGGCTCTGCCATGCCAAACTCCGGATGACTGCCTGCCATGCGTTCCAGCCCCATCAGCGAGACGCGCTCGCCATTGAGATAAAAATCGGCTCCCCGCGTCTCGAACTTGCGAATACCGAAGCCATCGCGAAAAACGTGCGCCGCGCCTCCGGTGTCTACTGCGATCACTGCCTCGTATAAGTTGGGAGCGTCGAAATGCCACAGATCCGGCGAGGTAATCGTGATGGCTTCGAATTCGATCGTCTGTGATGCAAGAGGAGCCAGTTGGATGGTCTTCTCTGGGATCGGAATCTGTCCCTTGCCCGAGCTTTCGCGCTGCACCCGGCCCGCCAGCCGTGCCGTCTGCTCTCTGTCGAATGTGTTGCGAACCACAGCGCGCACGGAAATCTGCGCCGTGTTCGCCTCAAGATTAGGAACCGCATCAATCTCCATGCGTTCGATAAAGACCCGCGGCGTGATCAGCAATCGCGCTGGCCGCACCATGCCGCCATCGTTCGTCCAGTCGAAAGACTTCATGCGCGGCAGCATGGTGTTCGAAAAGGAGTTGTCGACCCGCACCAGCAGGATATTCGTTTTCCCGATGTGCAGGTGCGGAGACAAGTCGCATCGAAACTCCGTATAACTCTTGCCGATGTGCTCGCCTACCGGCTGCCCGTTCAGGAACACATGCGCCGTATGAAAAATTGCCTCGAACTCCGCGCGCACGAACCGGTCTCTCCATTCCGCAGGCGCGAAGATCTCCTTGCGATACCAAGCCGTTCCCGTGTACTCCGGGTGGCCGCCGAGCGTTTGCCACGTATGCGGAACGCTCACCGTCTCCCATCCGGTGGAATTGCCGTCGATGGCCGCCGGCGCGAGAGCAGAACTGGGATCGAGCCGGAACTGCCATCCATTCTCGAGTTCCACGGTCTCGCCACCGGCCTCAATTGCGGCGCGCGCGCCCTGATCTGCGGGCGTTTCGGCCCGCGCCACCGCGGCGCCTATTCCCAGCGCAGGCATCGTGGCAAGAAAATCTCTTCTTGATGTCATAGAATTACTTTATAGCCAAACGCCGGGCCGGTTCCAGGCCGGAAGGGCTTGAGTCTCGAAGCGTGTACCGCAGACAAATGCAATCCATCGAAGATATGCAGCCCACAGTGCGTCTTGTGCTTCCTGACCCGCCCGCTTCCGAATCGGGCGCAGTGAAAGTGTGGCAGAGACCGGTCACCCTACCAAGTTATCTGCCCGCCGCGCCCGACCGCAATCCGATGTTTCTTGAAAGGCGCGTGTATCAGGGTAGCAGCGGCCGCGTGTACCCACTGCCGTTTATCGATCGCATCGCCACGGAGCCCGTGGAACGCGCCTGGCAGGCAGTGCACATTGAAAACGAATTCCTGCGGCTCATGATTCTGCCCGAAATCGGCGGGCGCATCCATGTCGGCTACGACAAGATCAACGGCTACGATTTCTTTTACCGGCAGAACGTGATCAAGCCGGCTTTGGTTGGCCTCGCCGGCCCGTGGATTTCGGGCGGCGTTGAATTCAACTGGCCGCAGCACCATCGCCCCGCAACCTTCATGCCGGTCGAGACCGAAATCGAGCGCGGCGGCGACGGGTCAATCACCGTCTGGTGCAGCGATCACGATCCCATGACGCGCATGAAAGGCATGCACGGCGTGTGTCTCCATCCCGGCCGCGCCTATGTGGAATTGAAGGTGCGCCTCTACAACCGCACGCCGCTTGTGCAGACCTTTCTCTGGTGGGCCAACCTCGCGGTCAAGGTTCACGAGAAGTACCAATCCTTTTTCCCAACTGACGTGCGCTTTGTGGCTGACCACGCCCGTCGCGCGCTCACCAGTTTTCCACTGAGCGATCGTCCCTACTACGGCGTCGACTATCCTGAGCGTGCGCGTTCGAGCGTTCCTGCCGACGAGACGCCTTCCCAGTTCGTTCCCGACGGCTCGTATGCCGCGAACGATTTGAGCTGGTACGCCAACATTCCGGTGCCCACCAGTTACATGATTGTTGGTTCGCAGCAGGATTTCTTTGGTGGCTACGATCACGCGGCGCGAGCCGGCATCGTCCATGTGGCCGACCATTACATTGCGCCCGGCAAGAAACAGTGGACCTGGGGCAACCACGACTTCGGTTATGCATGGGATCGCTGCCTCACCGACAGCGATGGCCCTTATATCGAATTGATGGCCGGCGTCTTCACCGACAATCAGCCCGATTTCTCGTTTCTCGCGCCCTGGGAGACCCGGACTTTTTCGCAACATTGGTACCCCATCCGCGAGATCGGCCCGGCACAAGCAGCCAATCTTCACGCGGCGGTGAGTCTTGTTGCGAAAGAGGGTCGCGTGCATCTGGGCGTGTGCGTTACGCAAGATCTCCCCAGCGCGCGCATCGCATTAATCCGCGACGGCGCGGTACTGCATGAATGGGTTACGGATTTACTCGTTGCAAAACCATTCCACGCCAACGCAGAACTCGGCGATGCGGCGCACGCCGCAAATCTCTCCGTTCGCATTGAAGCGAATGGAGTAGAGATTCTCCGTTACGATCCGCCGAACTTCGACGCCGCAAGCGAGCCGCAAGTCGCGACGGAACCGCGCGAGCCCAAAGAGATCGAGTCGAGCGACGAACTCTATCTCACCGGGCTCCATCTTGAGCAATACCGCCATGCCACGCGACGCCCTGAAGATTATTGGCAGGAAGCACTACGGCGCGATGCAGGCGATGCACGATCGAACAATGCGCTGGGCCTGTGGCGCTTGCGCCGCGGAGAGTTTGCCGAGGCGCAGTTGCATTTCCGCGCGGCCATCATCCGCCTTACGCAGCGCAACGCCAACCCTCGCGATGGTGAGCCCCACTACAATCTCGGCCTTGCGTTGCGGCTCCTCGGCAACGATCAGCGAGCCTACGACGCATTTGCGAAAGCCGCGTGGAGTGCGGCGTGGTGCGGCCCCGCGTACCATGCTATCGCCGAGATCGATGCGCGGCGTAACGCGTGGGATTTGGCGCTCGATCACATTCAGCGTTCGCTCGCCGCGAATCCCGAAAACCTGAACGCGCGCAATCTGCACGCGATGATCTTGCGCAAGCTGGGCCGTGAATTCGAAGCCGCCGAAATCTTGTGCGACACGCTCGCTCGCGATCCTCTCGACGTGTGGGCGAGTTTTCTTTCAAGTGGCAAACTTCCCGCGAACAATCAGCAGTTTTTCGATCTTGCCTTCGACCTTGCGCGTGCGGGGTTCTATCCAGAGGCTATTTCGCTGCTTCGCTCTGCCAATCTTTCGGCACGCGACGGCTCGGCGCCCATCCTCCTCTATGCCATTGCAGATTTCTGTGCGCAGATGGGCGGCGCTCCCGCCAGCGCCGAAGCTTACTGGCAAGCAGCACAGGCCGCGCCCGATTATTGCTTCCCAAGCCGCCTTGAAGAACTCGTCTTATTAGAGAGAGCAATCGCGACGAATCCCGACGACGCGCGAGCACCGTACTACCTGGGCAATCTACTTTACGATCGCGGGCGTTACAAAGAAGCGATCGCCGCATGGGAGCGATCTGTCGAACGCGATCCGCATTTTCCGACCGCGCGTCGCAATCTCGGCATAGCGTATTTCAACGTGGCCCACGATCCAGCGCGCGCCCGCGATGCCTTCGATCGCGCGTTCGCGGCTGGCCCGGACGACGCGCGCGTCCTCTACGAGCGCGATCAGCTTTGGAAACGCATGGGTGAGTCGCCGCAACTGCGTCTGGCTGAACTCGAGCGCTACCCGGGCCTTTGCCGGCGCCGTGACGACCTCACCGTCGAACTGGCCACTCTGCTCAATCAGATCGGCCAACCCGCGCGCGCCGCGGAACTGTTGCTCTCCCGCAAATTTCAACCATGGGAGGGCGGGGAAGGCCTCGTGCTTGCGCAATTCACGCGCGCCCACCTGCTGCTTGGCCAACGTGCACTTGCTGAAGGCGATGCCGCTTCAGCCTGCAAAGGTTTTGCAGCAATTCTCAAGCCCCCGACGAGTCTTGGGGAAGCGAAGCATTTGCTGGCCAACCAAAGCGATGTCTGGTTCTGGCTCGGCGCCGCCCACGCGCGCCAGGGCGACCGTCAGCAAGCTGAAGCATGCTGGATACGCGCCACGAGGCAGCGCGGCGATTTCAGCGCCATGAGTGTTCGCGCGGTTTCGGAGATGACGTTCTGGAGCGCCTTGGCGTGCCAATGCCTCGGGAGAAAAGAGGAAGCATCGTCGTTGTTCGAGAGTATTCTCGACTACGCGGAGCAACTCGAGCGACAGGCTCCGAAGATTGACTACTTCGCCACTTCGCTGCCCGCCATGCTGCTCTTTGATGACGATCTCGAGAAGCGCAACCGGATTGAAGCGCTTTATCTTCGCGGCCACGCGCTACTCGGCCTGCGAAAGAAGGCGGAAGCCGAGCGCTGCTTCCATCAAGTTCTGGATTTGGATCGCAATCACGCGGGCGCATTCGATCTGTTAGAGCAATCCGGCTGGCTGCGCGGGATCGCAGGCCTGGAGTGAAGATGCAGAGCAGCATGCAGAAAGTGAATGACTCGCAATCCTCAACGGCAGGGCTCAACTCGGCCTACGTCTGCGGCATGGCGATCGTCGCCGCCATGGGCGGGCTGCTCTTTGGCTACGACTGGGTCGTCATCGGTGGCGCCAAGCCATTTTACGAAGTCTATTTTCATCTCAGCTCTGAGCATCTCATCGGCTGGGCCAACAGTTGCGCGCTCATCGGCTGTCTCATTGGTGCGCTCATCGCAGGCGAGGCCGGCAGCCGCCTCGGTCGCAAAAAAGTGTTGCTTCTTTCCGCGCTGTTGTTCGCGCTCTCATCGATTCTCACCGGCTGGGCCGCGACCTTTTTCCAATTCATCACGTGGCGCATCGCCGGCGGAGTAGCCATCGGTCTCGCCTCGAACATTTCTCCGCTCTACATTGCAGAGATCAGCCCCGCACCCTGGCGCGGCCGCCTCGTCAGCCTCAATCAACTCGCCATCGTCTGCGGCATTCTCGCGGCGCAAATCGTTAACTGGCTCATCGCGCAAAAAGTCCCCGAGGGAGCCTCCGTCCTCTTGCAATCCTGGAACGCGCAATTCGGTTGGCGCTGGATGTTCACGGCGGTCGCGGTTCCGGCGGTCCTGTTCTTTTTGTTTGCGCTTTTCATTCCAGAGAGTCCGCGTTGGCTTGCAGGTATGAATCGTGCCGATGAAGCCCGGCGCGTGCTGGCGCGCATCGGCGGCGATGAGTACGCGGCCCGTGAACTTGCAGCCATCGAAGAATCGCTGCACTCGGCGGCCGCATCCCGCGCCGGATGGAAGGACCTTTTCGGCAAAGGCACACGCAATCTTGTCTGGATCGGCATGGCCCTGGCCGCACTGCAGCAGTGGAGCGGGATCAACGTCCTCTTCAACTACGCCGAAGAAATCTATCGCAGCGCCGGCTTCGGCGTCAGTGGCATTCTCTTCAACATCGTCATCACCGGCACCATCAATTTGATCTTCACCGTGGTTGCCATGACCTTTGTCGATCGCCTGGGCCGCAGAAAGCTCATGCTGCTGGGTTGTGCCGGCGTCGGCCTCTGCCACCTCGGCGCCAGTTTTGCCTATCATGCAGGCTGGCGCGGCAACTCTGTGCTGGTGCTCACGCTCGCCGCCATCGCCTGTTATTCCATGTCGCTGGCGCCGATCACGTGGGTTCTCATTTCTGAGATCTACCCCAATCGTGTGCGCAGCCTTGGCGTCTCCGCGGCCGTTGCGGCATTATGGACCGCCTGCTTTGTGCTGACTTACACATTTCCTTTCATCAACCGCGCGTTCACAACCTCCGGCGCATTTCTCGTTTATGCAGGCGTCTGTTTCCTCGGTTTCGTTTTCGTCTCCACATGCGTTCCGGAGACGCGCGGCAAAACGCTCGAAGAAATCGAGAAGGCTTCAGGTGCGAGTTGATCACCGTCAAACCGCACGTCCCGCCGCTGCGCCCGACGCCCAGGCCCACTGAAAATTGAATCCGCCTAGCTGACCCGTGACGTCCACCACTTCTCCAATAAAGTACAGCCCGCGCACGCTTCGGCACTCCATGGTCTGCGCTGAAAGCGCACTCGTGCTCACCCCACCCGCGGTCACTTCCGCCTTTTCATAACCTTCCGTGCCGCTGGGTGCGATCGTCCATGAATGCAAACGTCGTTCCAACTCATCGAGCGCGTGATTTGTCCAGCTCTGCGGCGATGCGGCCTCGAGCAGCCGATCCGCCAAACGAGCCGGTAGCTGAGCGCGCAATGCCGCTCTTGCCACGGCCAGATCGCGTCGCGCATCTGCCGCCCGCAACGGCGCAAGCAGGTGTTGCTCAGGCGCCCAATCGATACGAATCGCCTCGGGCAATTTCCAGTACGACGAGATCTGCAATATGGCCGGTCCGCTCAGGCCGCGATGCGTGAAGAGCATCTTCTCCCGAAAGCAGGGCTTGCCGCACGTCGCGATCACCGCCGCTGAAACTCCGGTCAAATCCGCAAAGTGCGCAAGGTCCGCGCGCGAGAGCGTGAACGGAACCAGCGCCGGCCGGCAAGGCTCTATGGGAACGCCAAACTGGCGTGCAATGTCGTAGCCGAATCCCGTGGCGCCGATCTTCGGAACCGACAGCCCTCCGGTCGCAACGATGAGCGCAGGCGCAGTGTAGACGCCAACGCCCGTGTCGATCGTAAACGCGCCGGAAGAACTGTCGCGACGCACTTCGCGGATCGCCGTCGATAGAAACACGCGCGCGCCGGCATCCGTGCATTCGCGCATCAGCATGTCGACAATTTGCTGCGCAGACCCATCGCAAAAGAGTTGGCCCAGCGTCTTTTCGTGATACGCAATACCGTGCCGTTCCACGAGCCGGATAAAATCCGCGGGCGTAAAACGCGCCAGCGCCGATTTTGCAAAATGAGGATTGTCCGAAAGAAAGTTGTCGGGCCGCGTGTGCAGGTTGGTAAAGTTAGCGCGGCCGCCTCCCGAGATCAGAATTTTCTTGCCCGGCCGCTCCGCACGCTCCAGCACCGCAACCCGGCGTCCGCGGCGACCGGCCTCGATTGCGGCCATCAGGCCCGCCGCACCCGCTCCCAGGATGAGGACATCGAAACTATTCTGATTCATTACGCCAACTTCGCCGACGTGATTGATCCGAGTTCATTCATGTGGATGAGAACATTCGTGCCCGCCAGACTGCCGCGCTTACAATGAACATGTTGGCACATCGGTGTGCAGACACACATGTACTCTGCGTGAGAGGTTGTGCTTTTTTCAGCATGATGTGTTCATCGGACGAAGCCTCGGGCCTGTAGCTCAACGGTTAGAGCAGGGGACTCATAATCCCTTGGTTGGGGGTTCAAATCCCTCCGGGCCCACCATTAACTCAACAACTTGCGCAAAGTCTGTTTTTC
>Ga0302320_10017280_pt1 | contig 14657 bp, 9 predicted proteins | sample Bog_T0_3_FD_202130 | JGI IMG/M metagenome (GOLD analysis project Ga0302320, IMG submission 202130) | Peat permafrost microbial communities from Stordalen Mire near Abisko, Sweden - Bog_T0_3 | ecosystem: Environmental > Terrestrial > Soil > Wetlands > Peat | place: Sweden: Abisko, Stordalen Mire...
CGCCACCGCCAAAATCCTGGTCGGCACCAAAACCCTCCCGCCCGGCGGAGTCGCCGTGTGGATGGAATGAGAAATCACAGCGGATTTCCCGATGCCGTCACGGTGGTCGGGTTCAGGCTGAGCCCGGCGATCCTCAAGGTGTAGGCGTATTTGCACGGCGCGCTTTTCGGCAGCGCCACCTTGAGCCCATGCCCGTCGCGCACGAACGTCAGGGCCGCGTCGCTTCCGAGCATACGCACGGATTCGACTTTGCCGGCCAACGAAGCAGTGTCCGCCAGCGAAGGAATCGTCGCTTCGCCACCAGGCCAGTTGCCGAGGATGATGGCGTAGAGATTATTAGATTTGACAGTGAACCGGATGTTCAAACCCTGCCCGCGTCCGCCCTCGCCGAACTTGATCCAGTTATGGGTCCCGTAAATCGCCTCGCCGTTCACTTCCAGCCAATGGCCCACTTCGAGCAGCGTATCCTGTTGCTCCTGCGGAAAGGTGCCGTCCGCCTTGGGCGAAAGATTGAGGATGAGCGTGCCATTCTTGCTGGCCGTGTCCACGAGTTTCGATATGACAACGGCCGGACCCGATACCCGCATGTCGCTAGTGTATCCCCAGGTCGTGCCAATTGGCTCATCCACCGCCCACACCCCGGTTCGGATGCCCGCGGGCGATCGCCCGCCGATCTTTTCGAAATCAATGACCGAGCCGATGGTATTGGTGTTGTTTCCTCCCGGCGCATAGGCTGCCTTCTTGGTGCAGATGGTGACTTCCTTGCCCCACGCGTTTGCGCGATTGTAATAGTAGGCCGCGATCTTCAGCTTCAGCGGGTCGAGGTAGCGGATGTCCACCCCATTGTCGAACCAGAGGACATCAGGCTGATATTTGTCAATCAATTCGACGTTCCGCGCAAACCACTCCACCAGAAATTTCTCGCAGGCGGCATCGCTGCGATCGGCCACGTGGTAAAAATCCGCCCACTTCGGATCAAACAGGTCCGCCTGTTTGGCCTTCATGTCCGCGATCATTTCCGGCGGCGCCTTGATGAACTGGAAGTTCTCGATCCCATGATTGGACACGCCAAACTTGAGCCCCTTCGCCCGCACCGCTTTGGACAGGTCGCCAATCAAATCGCGCTTCGGCCCCATCTGCTTGGCGTTAAACGGCGTCACTGCGCTGTCCCACAGCGCGAAGTTCTCGTGATGCTCCGCCGTCGGGATGACGAAGCGCGCGCCGGATTTCCGAAAGAGTTCCGCCCACGCGTCGGGATCAAACTTCTCCGCCGTGAACAGGGGAATAAAATCCTTGTAACCAAATTTGTCCTGCGCCCCGTAATGCTGCACGTGCCACTGCCCTTCCCCGCCGGAACTGTACATGTGGGTTTCGTACCACTCATTGTGATGCGCCGGCACCGAATAAAGCCCCCAGTGCATGAACAACCCGAACTTCGCCTCCGCCAGCCACGACGGCACCTTGTAATTGGCCTTGAGCGAATCCCAGGTCGGTTGAACGGGCCCGGGCGGATTGGGCGTCGTGATGTCGGCGACCGCCGCCGCCACCACTTCCGGCCGCGTTTCCGGAGCCATGTCGTAACCGGTCGGAGCGTTCCCGCCTTCCGCCAGCGTGTTGGCGCTTTGTCCGGGCGCTCGCGGCGTCATCGCGGCCGCGAGCATTGTCATATACAGCAGTTTTTTCATCTTAACTGTTTTAGGGGAGGTAGGGCGCCAGCGGGTCCGAACTCAAAGCCTTCAGGCCCTCGACCACGCATTGCGCATTCAATTCCGCTCCCTGCGCGTTGGTATGCGGACCTTCCACAAAAAGCGCCGCCACCCTGGTTTGCCCCAATTGATCATAGTGCCCGGCGATGATCTCGTTGATGTCAATAAAAGGAACACCCGCCGTCCGCGCAACGTCCCGTGCCCAGCCGGCGAAACCGTCTTTGGCGCGGGCGATCTTGCCGTCCCGCCAGGTCTGGCGCGGAATCAGCGAGCAGACCAACGGCGTCGCCCCCCTGGCCTGGGCGTCCGTGATAAACTTCCGCAAATACCAGCCGTAGGTGTGAACGATCTCGTGGCGCCTGGTCAGAAGATTGTCGATTTCCTGGGTCTCGTCGCCAATGCCCGGCAGCGACGCGCGCGCCCGCGACGTGTCGTTGACGGCGCCGGAGTCGTTGTGCCCAAACTGCATCATCACAAAATCCCCCTTCTGCATCATGGCCAGCACCCGGTCCCAGTGTCCCATGGTCAAATAGGTGCGGCTGCTCAAACCGCCCACGGCCTGATTCACGATATTGATTTTGTTGGTGTTGAATTTCGCCGCCAGGAAATCGCCCCAGCCCCATTCGCCACGGTCCTTGCCGTCGCCGGAACCATTCCGCACCGTGGAATCGCCGATGAGAAACAACGTCGGGAGCGCCGGATTGGCCGGGCGCGGCAAATTCAGATGTTGCGTGAAATCGGCCTTAACCGCAAGCCCCTTGGTCGAAAGAAACGCGCGCACCGGATTGGGGTTCAATCCTTTCAAGGCGGAGACGACGGTGGCGGCATGAAGATCGGCCCCCGCCAAGTCGAAGTGGGTTGTATCCTGGAGATAGAGTGCCTTCACCTTTTCCTGACCCATGGCCTCGAGTTGATCCGCCACCAGATCGGACACATCGAGGAACGGCACGCCCGCCGATTTCGCCACATCCGCCGCCCATTGACTGTAACGCCCGTAGGATCGCTCGATCTTGCCATTCCGCCATTCATTGCGAATCGTCAAACCCAGCACAATGGGAGTGGCGCCCTTGGCTTTCGTGTCGGCGACGAGCTTGCGCATGTACCAGCCGTAGGTGTGAACGACTTCGTGTTTCTTGGTGACCTGATTGTCAATCTCCTGCGTTTCCTCGCCCAGACCGGGAATCGAGCCGCGCGCGCGGCTGGCGTCGTTCACCGCGCCGGAGTCATTGATGCCAAACTGGATCAACACCACGTCGCCCGCCTTCACCCGGGCCAGCATTGCGTCCCACAGACCTTCCGTTACGAACGTGCGGCTGCTGCGCCCGCCGCGCGCGGCATTGACAATGTTGACCTTCGTCAAGTCGAAGTAATCCGCGAACGGCACGCCCCACCCCTGTTGTTGCTCGCCCTTGCCTTTGGCCGCGGTGGAATCTCCCGCGACAAAAATCGCCGGCAACTCGCCGTTGGTGGTCGCGCCGGACGCTGGAATCGCGGCCGGTTTAGGTCCAGTATTTGACGCATTGGGGCCAGCCGCATGGGGCGCAGCCACCTGGGCGCACCCAACAGCGAACAACCAAAGCAACGGGAGAAAACTGAGAAAGCGTGGGGTTATCATGGTCAATTCTCGGCTCTGTTGCTGCCGCGAGATTCAATTCACTCCAAAATCCAGCGTGATTTCCCCCTTGTGCTCGCCGGAGATTTGTTTCGACGCGGACTGCGGCCCCATGCGATCCTGGCTCAGGAATTTTGTCCGCATCGCCGGGATGGCATCCCAAACGCCCAAACCGAGTTGCGGCAACGCCAGCAACGGGCCGACCGGACCATCCTTGGGCGTGTAAACTCCCAGGTAAGTTCCCGGCTCACCAGCGCGCAAAGTGATCTTGCCCTCGGTCGTGGTAAAGCTGGCCCAGCGCCACTCGCCAAAAAAGCCCTTGAACTCCGGATTGAAGGAATAGATGACGCTCGGAACGGTGTCGTTGTAGTCATTGTGCCAGACGTCCCAGCGCGTTCCCTGCAACCGATTTTGCCATACGTGGTAAGGTCCCGCGCCCAGCCAGGTGATGTTCTTCACATTGGTTTCCGGATAATCGAAATTCACGCCAATCAAATCCGCCGTCCCGTTGAACTCGTAGGTATAATCCAGCTTCACCGGGCCCGTCGGAGAGATTCGCCAAACAGCTTGCTTGAACGGGCCGCGATACTTGGCCTCAACCACGACGTCGCCGCCTTCCGTTCGACTGGTTAAGCTGGCCAGGGTGAAAGCTCCGCTCGCATCCTTATACGTTGCCGTGCGCGCACCCCGCCCCGCCTGGGCTTCCCGCACATAAGCCGTGAAGTAGGGACCTTTCCCAAACGAAATGGGCTTACCCGCATTGCTCGCGTCAATCAACATCCCTGAAATCTTGTCGAAGCGCAGTTCCAATGCGCCGCGGGTCACCACCAATCGCTGGCTGTCTTCTTTCGCAGAAACTTGCGCGTCCGATTGTGCGGCAACCGCGAAGTTGGATCGTGTCAGCCACGACCATGTCCACAAATTGTGGCCGTCGGGATCTTTCGCGGCGAAATAAATTGCATCGGCCCGGGATCTGGAGTCGGGCGGCAACGTCAGGTTCAGGGAACCGTTCCCGTGGGGAGCCACGGAAGGACCCGGCAAATCCCCCTGGGCCATCACTTCATGCCCCGCTGTGCCTTCGGCGGAACTTGGGAATCTGACATATTCCCAGTGAAAACTGCATTTCTGGAGGTCGGTAAAATCATAATGATTCTTGACAGGAATGGCACCCGAAAACCCGGGCCGCAAACCTCCCTCCGGCGCCTCGATCTCCACCGGCGACCAGATTTCCTTGATCGTATAATAGCTGCCTTCTTTTTCCCGGCGCGGCCCCATGATGCCGTCCGGCCCCTGGTCGCCGGTATTGTCAATAATACCATTTTGGTCGGTGCGCACCACCCCGTCGTCGCACATCACCCAGAAGAACGCCCCGCCCAGGTGTTCGCTCTTGCTCATCACCTGCCAGAAATCATGCAAACCGCTGCCCAGACCGCCGTCGTAGATGCCGTGCAAATACTCGGTCGGAAAATAAATGGCCGGCCCGGCGCTTTCGCGCACGACCGCGGCATAATCCGGATAGTGCGGATCGTTCACGCCGTGATCCGACGAGCGCGGATGCATCACGTGGCGCTGCTGGATGTCCCACTTGGCAAATTCCTTGTCGAGCGCGTTATTCCAACCGCCTTCGTTGCCGTTGTCCCAGACCAGGACGGACGGATGATTGACATCGCGCCGCACCATTTCCCCGACCAGCCGCACCCCGCTCGGCGTATCGTAAGCGGATTGCCAGCCGGTCAACTCATCCAGCACATAGAGACCCAGTTCGTCACACGCATCGAGGAAATCCCGGTCGGGCGGATAGTGCGACATGCGGACGGCGTTCATGTTCATGTCCTTGATCTGCTTGGCGTCTTCGAAGCAAAGCTGACGGCTCAACGTGCGTCCGGAATCAGCCCACAAGCTGTGGCGACACACCCCTTTCATAACAATCTTCTGGCCATTGAGGTAGAGGCCGTCGTTGGTGCGGAGTTCAAAAGTGCGGAAACCAAACCGGGTCGTCGTGACGTGCTGGGCGACGCCGTCTTGCTGCAAGGTGAACAGCACCTCGTACAAATTCGGCGTCTCCGCCGTCCAGAGTTTCACGCCATCAAGATGCGACTGCACGCGCAGTACCGTCTGCTGGTCCTCTCCCGTCGTCGCATTCGCCATCTGGGCGGAAAAGGGCGCGCCGACCGGATGATGTTGCAAGTCAAAAATCTGGGCGCTCACCTGCGCACCCGTCAGGTTTGTGAGGCCCCGCGCCAGATGCAGATCGGCCTTGAAATCGCCGCTGGCCTGGGCGTCCACCCCGAGCCAGTCAATGTATTGCGCGGGCAGCGCCTCCAGAAAAACCGGACGGTAAATCCCGCCGAAATTCCAGTAATCGCCCTGGCGTTCGGCGCGATTGATGCTCGCATTGTCGGCCACTTTGCTCACCGTCACTTCCAGCAGGTTGGTCTCGCCAAACTTGAGCAGCGGGGTGATGTCATATTTGAATTCGTAGAAGCAGCCTTCGTGGGCCGGTCCCGCCGATTGGCCATTGACGGTGACCTCGGTCTTGGTCATCACGCCCTCGAAAACAATTCGCACCACCTTGCCCTTCCACTCCGCCGGCACGTCGAATTGGGTTTTGTATTTGCCCTGTTCCGACGCAAAGCCAGGACGCGTGCTGACATCATCGGCGGCATTTCGGCCCCGAAAGCGCGTCCCGTAATTATAGACGCCAAAACCCTGCAACTCCCAGCAAGACGGAACCGGAATCATTTTCCATGCCCCGCTCTGCATTCCGGCCGTGCAGTAGAAGTCCCACGGTACCGCTTCATCCTTGCCCGTGCCCGAGAGAAACTTGACGACGGTGCCGTGCGGGCCAACCGACGCGGCAGGCTTGGGCGCGGTGGCGCAGCCGGCGAAAACGAATGCGGCGGCGGAGACGGCGGCGAGAAACTTGAACGACAGATTCATAAATGGAACGTTTGCCGGAAAGAGCGGGACTTGTCGAGTTGGATTTTGGGTGGTGCTCCAGCTTGGGGGCCAAGCCATGGCGGACATTGCCGGTTTGGAGGGGTCATAAGAATAACACGATTATGCACGATTAGACACGAACGGGGCCGGTTTCGGAAGGCGGGACGCCGAGCGTGGTCGGAGCGCGGGCGTTTTTGGAGGGCTTGGGCGCAGTCATCGTCACGTTGTTCCTGGTCCTGTTGCCAGCGCCCGGTTTCGATTTGAAGGCGGGCAGTGTTCCATGCAAGGATGGATTTGCCTTTAGCGCCGTCCTGGGGGCAGGAGTAGAGTTGAGAGCGAATGTCGCCGGGGAGCCGGGCGATCTTGGCGACGCGAGCCATAGCGGTTTACCTTTCGTTCCAAGTTGTTATAGTGGTGAAGCGACTTGGAGATGCACTTCATAGATAAGGTATCATAGTGAAAATGGTTTGTCTAGTAACGCTGCGTGGATGGCAATGGAGGGGGCGGACGGGGGGGATTCCGGCGCGGGCGGGGTGGTCTGGAGGAGGGATGGAAAGGCCGGGAGGGGTTGGGTCGCCATCAGGGTTCCTTGCGCGGGAACAGGCCGAAAACTTCGCCCAGTTCGTGACCTTCAGCAATCGGGGCGGTTTTCCCGGTCAGGCTTGTCGTTACCTCCTTGAAGCCGAGTTGGTGCTGGAGCTTTTCCGCCACGCCGGGGATGACCGGCCAGAGCAGCACACCCAAGACACGGCAAACCTCCGCCAGCGTGTAGAGGATATCGTCCAGCCGCGCCGCCTGGGCCGGGTCCTTGGCCAGCTTGAAGGGCGCGGTCTGGTCAATGTACTGGTTGGCGCGCGTGATGAGGGCGGAGGTCCGTTGCAAGGCTTCCTGCAAGCGATGATTGCGGTAACACTCTACCACCTGCGCGTGGCAATCCGAAATTTCCGCCACCATTTGGTTAGTTCCGCGCGGCACGCGGCCATTGCGATAGCGGTTGATCATCGAAAGCGAACGATTCACGAGATTGCCGAGGCCGTTGGCCAGTTCGGACTGATAACGCGAGCGAAATCCCGCGTCCGTCCAATTCCCGTCCGGCCCGATGTCGAGTTCGCGAATAACGTAATAGCGAAACGCGTCCAGTCCCCATTCATCAATCACCGCAATCGGGTCCACCACATTGCCCGTGCTTTTGCTCAGTTTTTCGCCGTCCTTCTGCCACCAGCCATGCACGAGAATTTGTTGCGGCATGGCCAGTCCCATCGCTTTGAGCATGATCGGCCAGAAAACGGCGTGGAATTTCAAAATGTCCTTGCCGATGACATGCACGCTCGCCGGCCACAATTCCGGGGCCGGTTCCACCGCAACGGCCGGCAATCCGAGCGCGCGCGTCACCGCCAAGTCGCCATGCGCCGCCGGAATGCTGGCGTAATTGACCAGGGCGTCGAACCAGACGTAGGTGACGTAAGCCGGATCAAACGGAATGGGTATTCCCCAGTTCAATCGCGCCGCCGGACGGCTGATGCAAAGGTCCTCCAGCTCGTTGTTCTTCAAAAAGCCGAGAATCTCGTTGCGCCGCGTTTCCGGCACGATGAACGACGGATTGGCCTCGATGTAATCAATCAGCCATTGCTGGTGTTCGCCCAGTTTGAAATAATAATTGTCCTCCTCCAGTTCGACCACCTTGCCGTAACCGGCGTCAAACGAGCCGTCCGGGAGGCGGTCTTTTTCGGTCAAAAACGTCTCCGCCGTGGTCGAGTAAAATCCCTTGTAGGTCTTCCGGTAAAACTGTCCTTCGGCGTGCAGTTTCGAGAGAATTGCCTGCACCACCCGCTGGTGGCGCGGCTCGGTGGTGCGGACAAAATCGTTGTTGGAGAGCCCCAGTTTCCGGGCGAATTCCTTCCAATAAACCGCCAGGCCATCGCAATACTCCTGCGGACTTTTGCCTTCCGCCTGCGCCGCCTGCTGGACCTTCTGGCCATGCTCATCCAGGCCGGTCAGGAAGAAGACCGGCTCGCCCAGGCAACGCCGGGCCCGCGCCACCACGTCGGCCACCACCTTTTCGTAGGCGTGACCGAGATGCGGCTGGCCATTGACATAATCAATCGCCGTAGTCACATAAAAACTCTTGCTCATGCGCCGAATACTGTGGGGCAGGGAGGAAAAGTTGGCAACTGTGTACCGTTGATTAACGTTCACATTACTGACCCAGTCTATCCGAGTGGTGAAATTCGCGGCCAATTGACACCCACCCCAGTACCCGAGCCTGCGACGTATTTGAGCGCAATGTTGCTGGCGATCCCATTCGGAATGTCTTCTCTGCGGAAATTGCGTTCGAGCCGGCTTAACGCCTGAAGTTATAGCGCGGGAAAGCCTGATTTGTTGCCGAGGTCTGTTACATGGTGATCAATTCGCGTGCGGGAAATGGCCCCCGGCGGTCAGGAGTTGTGCGTCTTGCGGCGCTTGGACCCGGATGTGTCGAGGTCCTCGAGGTGCTGGCATAAATCCGCTTTCCCGATCGATCCCAAGTCCTTTAACCCTGAGACTTCTGCAGCTTGAGGAGTTGGCCATAAAGCTGGACCGATTCAGAAGCGACGGCCCAGACCAGCGCGATGGGAATTTGCACAGCCATGGGAATGAGGCACGGAAACCAATAGTGGAATTTCACAAAAAACAGGTAGTCCACCAGTGCGATCAAAACGACCGAGAGGATCGCAGTCAAGACTGCGGGAACCGGCCGGATAAAAACGAAGCCGACGCCGAACAGAATACCCAGCGCAATGACAATAATCCGCTCGCTCATCCAGTCCAGACGACGCAGATAATCACCGCGAATAAGATTGAGGCAGGCGGTCGCATGAACCCCTACGCCGGAGAAGAATCGGTTCTGCGGCATCCAGGAATACGGACTGCCGTATTCGTCTTTCCGGTTTGCGGGCAACTCCGCACCGAGGCGCTCACCGACGAAAACCACCTTGTTGCTAAAGAAGCCGCGCGGGAGTTTCGGATCGGAATCTGCCAGCGCCTGATAGAGGCTGACCGACGGGAGTGTCGCCATCTCGGGACCGTAATAATTAAGCCAAAAGGGCGAATCGCGCAGAGCATGGTTTGCCAGCAGCGTTGGATCGGCGAGAAGTGCTCCCGCCCACGCTTCACTGGACATTGGAGTGGATTGTCCAGCGTATTTGGCAGCGGGACGATACGTGCGAATTTCCTCGTCTGCGTCCGGAAAAACCGAGTCCAAACCCAGGTCGGCGGCGCTATGATCGAAGGTGGCCGCCGGACGCATCAACATGACTTCCACGGCCCCACGCGGGCCGAAGGGGGTGGTAACCAACTCGGCGCCGAGGACGACATTTCCATTTTGTTCCATCGCCCCGGCAAACGCCCGGTCAGTCGCCGGGTCCATCGCATCGCTGAAGATGAGGTCAAATACTACCGCTTTGGCGTGTTCCGCAGTTAACCGGTTTACCAGTTTTGCGTGGAACGCCCGGTTCCAGACCTCGGTGTATTTTTGATGGAGCTTCTCGTGCGAAGCGTCGTCCAAATAAACCATGACCACCTCGTTGGGGAAGATAAAGGGCCGAAATTTGAACGGCAGATCGTAACTGGCCCGCACCAGGCTGTCACCCAGAGGGGTTGTCAAACTAAAATAACCGAGACCGGCGGCGAGGACCGCTCCAATAATCGCAGCCTTTGTCCTGGATTTCATGGCATTTCAATTGCGGAATTTCTGGATGCTGGCTGCACGGGTGCAATTTGTCAAATGCCCCACCTGGGGGATGGTTGGCTGCTTTGAAAAAAAATCTCTTTCATCGCCGGCAGGCATGGTAAATTGCGTGACATGAAGAAACCCGCCAGGAAGCGCAAGGGCGACGCCGCCCAGGTGGCGCACGGCGTCAGGCAGGACGTGATCGCCATCAGCATTATGAGGGCGCGCGAATGAAGATCACCGAAGGAGGCCTTGATGATCCTCGCGTGCAGACGCTCCTGGCCCATCATTTCCATACTGCACGGGCCGAGACAGCCCCCGGGAGCGCACACGCGCTTGATCTCAGTGGGTTGAAAGCGCCAGACATTCACTTTTGGTCTGCGTGGGAGGGAGATAGTGTTATTGGCGTTGGCGCTTTGAAACGACTGTCAGAATCTCACGGAGAGATAAAATCAATGCACACCGAGCAATCGCACCGGCGGAAAGGCGTCGGGAGTGCGGTGCTGCAACACATTATCGCATCGGCGCGCCAGATGGGATTGTCCCGGGTGAGTCTGGAGACGGGCTCGTGGCCGTATTTCAATGCGGCTTGCGAATTTTATAGACAGCACGGGTTTATGGAGTGTCCACCCTTTGGCAACTACATCACTGATCCGAACAGCGTTTTTATGACGCTGGAACTTCGTTGAACGCCGCGTAACAATAATAGCCCACTCCTCCCTGAGCAAAGCCCCGCCCTCCGTCGCGTGGGCTGCTTGACGGGGACGGAGCGATCATACATAGTGCGAGCGTATGACAGTTGGCGGCCTTTGATATGCGAGTAATTGCGACGCTATCCGTTCTGTTCCTCCTCGGGCTGGTGGTCTATTTTATCGTGCCTCTTCATCCGGGGAAGCAGACGCCGGCGGCCGTCCAACAGCCGCCCCCAGAACCCATCAAAACCAATTCGCCCGATGGTTTTTTCGTCGGCTCGGGTGAACAGCGCACTTATGTCCAGTACGCCACTCCCGACCCCGTTCTCCGTTCCTTCATGCAATCGGTGATGGAGGGCAATTCCGACCCGACCGCCAAGGGGAGGGAGATTTTCCTGAAAATTTGCGCCGCCTGCCATCAAAAGGACGGCGCGGGCAAGGATGGCGTGGCGCCGCCGTTGGTGGATTCGGAATGGGTGCTCGCGCCCAAAGGCGACCGCCTGGTGTTGATCGTTCTCAATGGCTTGAGCGGCCCGATTCAAGTTCGCGGCAAAACCTGGAACCTTGCCATGCCGCCGCTGAAGGCCAACCTGGCCGACGACCAGATCGCCGTGGTGCTGACATACGTCCGCTCGCGCCTGGCGGACCATCACGCCACCCTCGTCACGCCCGAAACCGTCGCCGCCGCCCGGAAGGAAGCGCGCGCCGCGCCCGAATCTGCCGGCGCGTTAATGCGGGTTTCCGTGGAGTGATGGCCATTGCTTTCTTTCCCCTCCGAAAGTACTTTGCCACGAATGTGCATTCGCATTAAACGTCGGGTTATTCCCCGGCTCAGGCGTGCTTTTCCCGCGCTGCTTGGCCTTGGAATTCTCCTCGTTTGCCTCGGTGCGCGCGCGCAATCCCTGGACGAAGCCCAGACCCAGTTCTTCGCCGGACACTACGATGATGTCATCAAACTGACCCAGAGAAAAGCGGCCAATTCCTACGACGACGGCTGGCGCATCCTGCTGGTAAAAGCATTATTGACGGTCGGTCGTTACGCCGACGCCCGCAGTAATGCCATGGCCGGCGTGAATGAGTTTCCCGCCAGCATCCAATTGCATCTGCTGGCGCGGGACACCGAACTTTTTCAAAACAATCTGTCCGGCGCCAACCGGCAGTTGAACGAACTCAAGTCCGTGATCAATCAGACCGGCCGCGTCGTGCAAGGGAGCGAGCAACTCGTGGCCCTTGGGCAGGCGCTGATCACGTTGGGTGTCGAACCGCGCCTGGTGCTGGAGAATTGTTTTCAAAAGGCCTACGACATGCCGCCGCCCACACCGGAGGCCTACGTGGCCAGCGGCCAACTCGCGCTCGACAAGCACGATTTCACCCTGGCCGCCGACGACTTCCGCGCCGGCCTGAAAAAGTTTCCGGGCGATCCCGATCTCGACTCCGGACTGGCCGCGGCCTTTCAAACAAGTGACGGGGAGCAGACGCAGGCCGCCTTGGAAGCGGCCTTGAACATCAATCCGCGCCACATCCCGAGCCTGCTGCTGCTGGCGGATCATTTGATTGACGCGGAGCAGTATGATGAGGCGCAAAAGCAGTTGGCCAAGGTGCTCGACGTGAATCCGTGGCGGCCGGAAGCGCTGGCCTATTGCGCCGTGCTGGCGCACTTGCAAAACGACATGCCCGGCGAGGCCGATTTCCGCGGAAAGGCGCTGCATTTCTGGACCAACAATCCCCAGGTCGATTACATTATCGGCTGGAAACTGGCGCAGAAATATCTCTTCGAGGAAGGCGCCGCCGCGCAACGCCGGGCGCTGGCGTTCGAGCCGGATTACCTTCCCGCCCGGCGGCAGCTCGCCGAGGATATGTTGCGGCTCGGCCACGACGAGGAAGGCTGGCGGCTGGCCCAGGAAGCCCGCTCGCAGGATGAATACGATGTCACCACCTACAACTTGTCCATGCTGCACGACCAGATGGCGAAGTTCCGCACGCTTACGAACGCGGACTTCATCGTCCGCATGTCCGCGGTGGAGGCGGACCTTTACGGCAATCGTGTGCTTGACTTGCTCGGCCGCGCGAAGGCGGCCCTGTGCGCGAAGTACGGCGTGCAATTGACCCGGCCGACGGCGGTGGAAATTTTTCCCGACCAAAAAGATTTCGCCGTCCGCACCTTCGGCATGCCGGGCAACCCCGGCTATCTCGGAGTTTGTTTCGGCTCGGTCATCACCGCCAACAGCCCGGCGTCGCAGGCGCCCAACCCGGCCAACTGGGAGGATGTGCTATGGCACGAGTTCTGCCACGTCGTCACGCTCAACGACACCAGGAATCGCATGCCGCGCTGGTTGAGCGAAGGCATCTCCGTCTATGAGGAGCGGCAGGCCGATCCGGCGTGGGGCGAAAAAATGAACCTGGGCTATCGGCAAATGATTCTTGACGGCAAGTTGACGCCGTTGGGCGAATTAAGCGGCGCGTTTCTCCAGCCGAAGAACGGCGAGTCGCTGCAGTTTGCCTACTTCGAGTCCTCGCTGGTGGTGGAATATATCGTGCAAAAGTACGGCCTCGAAACGCTCAAGAACATTCTAATTGACTTGCGCGACGGGCAGAATGTCAACAAAGCCATCGCCGCGCGCACGGTTCCGCTGCCGGAATTGGAAAAGCAGTTCGCCGCCTTCGTCCGTTCGCGCGCGGACGCTCTCGCGCCCGGCGTTGACCTCGATAAGCCTCCGGGCGGCGACAAGGAAACCGAGTGGGAATTATTCCACACCAATAATTATTACCTCGGCATGAAAAAGGCGCAGGAATTAATGAAGGCCAAAGAATGGACCGAGGCCAAACCTCTCCTCGTATCCCTCGCTGCATCTTATGACGGCGAGCGTGGGGACAACAACCCGCTCTGGATGGAAGCCATCGCGGAACAAAAGTTGGGCGATACCAACGCGGAGTATTCCACGCTTCAAAAAATCGCCGCCCGGGAAGCTGACTTCGCCGACCTCTACATTCGCCTGGTCGAATTGGCCGGCGCGCGCAAGGATTGGGCCGCCGAAACCAAATACGCCAATCGTCTTCTGCAAATCAATCCACTCATCGCCGCCCCTTACCGTGCTCTCGCGGAAGCCGGCGTTGGTGCGGACAACAAGGATCAGGCCATCGCCGCCGATCGCAGCCTGCTCTTGCTCGACCCGCCCGATCCGGCGGAAATCCATTTTCGCCTGGCCAGTCTGCTCCACGCTCGTGGCGGCGCCGCGAACGAGGCGAAGCGGCAGGTGCTGCAAGCATTGGAAGACGCCCCGCGTTTTCGCGAGGCCCAGCGGTTGCTCCTCGAAATCGAGCCCGCTTCCGCCAAAATGGAAAACCCCGACAACCAACCGGCGGCTCCAACGCGGCCCGCACTTCCGCCGGACCCAGTACGGACTAATGCGCCGACAATGGCCCCGAAATGATTCCAAATAAATGAACAGCACCCTACCCACCCAAGACGCAGAGCGTGAGACAGTCGAACAACTTATTGCCGGCCGGGCCAGGATCGAAAAGGAACTGGCCAAGGTCATCGTCGGCCAGAAGGAAGTGGTCGAACAAATTCTGATCGCGCTTTTTGCCGGCGGCCACAGCTTGATCACCGGCGCGCCGGGACTGGCTAAAACCCTTCTGGTCAAATCCATCGCGCAAGTGTTCCACCTCAAGTTTCAACGCATCCAGTTTACTCCCGACCTGATGCCCGCGGACATTACCGGCACGGAGATTTTGCAGGAGGCTGATGGGGGGCGCAAAATGGTCTTCGTGCCCGGTCCGGTCTTTGCGAACATCATCCTCGCCGACGAAATCAATCGCACGCCGCCCAAGACCCAGGCCGCGTTGCTCGAAGCGATGCAGGAACATCAGGTCACCGCCGCCGGCGTGCGACACACTTTGGAAGAACCGTTCTACGTTCTGGCGACGCAGAACCCGATCGAGATGGAAGGAACCTATCCCCTGCCCGAGGCGCAATTGGATCGCTTCATGTTCAACGT
>Ga0302320_10017282_pt1 | contig 14656 bp, 4 predicted proteins | sample Bog_T0_3_FD_202130 | JGI IMG/M metagenome (GOLD analysis project Ga0302320, IMG submission 202130) | Peat permafrost microbial communities from Stordalen Mire near Abisko, Sweden - Bog_T0_3 | ecosystem: Environmental > Terrestrial > Soil > Wetlands > Peat | place: Sweden: Abisko, Stordalen Mire...
CACGATGTTGCCGTTCGGACTTTTCACGCACACCTATCTGAGCGACGTGGCCCTTCCCGGCGCCATCTCGCCCTATGAGAAAGTGAGCCTGGCCTTCTCCGTGACGGTGCTGGTATCGCTGCTGGTCTGCCTGATCCCGACCACGATCGGGGGCCTGCTCTCGGCCATCGGCATCGCCGGCATCGACCGCATGGTACAGAAGAACGTGCTCGCCATGAGCGGCCGTGCCGTGGAAGCCGCGGGCGACATCGACGTGTTGCTGCTGGACAAGACGGGCACGATCACGATGGGCAACCGCCAGGCGACGGAATTCATCGCAGTCCCGGGCGTAACTCCCAGGGAACTGGCCGAGGCCGCGCAGCTTGCCAGCCTGGCGGACGAAACGCCGGAAGGCCGCAGCATCGTGATTCTGGCCAAGGAGCGCTACGGCATTCGCGGCCGGGAAATCCACCAGATGCCGCACGCCGTCTTCGTGCCCTTCACCGCGCAAACCCGGATGAGCGGCGTGGACATCAACGGCCACTCGATTCGCAAGGGCGCCGCCGACAGCGTCCGCAATTGGATTTGCGGTCCGTGTCCCAAAGAAATCGACGAGGCCGTGGATCGCATCAGTCGTCTCGGTGGAACGCCCCTGGTAGTGGCCCAGCAGGACAAGGCCCTGGGCGTGATTTACCTCAAGGACATCGTCAAGGGCGGCCTGCCCGACCGCTTCCAGCGCTTCCGCACCATGGGGATCAAGACGATCATGATCACCGGCGACAACCCGCTCACCGCGGCGGCGATCGCCAAGGAGGCCGGCGTGGACGACTTCCTGGCCCAGGCCAAGCCGGAAGACAAGCTGGCCCTGTTGCGCAACGAGCAGGCCAAGGGACACCTGGTAGCCATGACCGGCGACGGCACCAACGATGCCCCCGCGCTGGCCCAGGCCGACGTGGGCGTGGCCATGAACACCGGCACCCAGGCCGCCAAGGAGGCCGGGAACATGGTCGATCTGGACAGCAACCCGACCAAGCTCATCGAGGTCGTCGAAATCGGCAAGCAGATGCTGATGACCCGCGGGGCCCTGACCACCTTCAGCATCGCCAACGACGTGGCCAAGTATTTCGCCATCATTCCCGCCATGCTGATGGGCGCGTTCCCCGAAGTGGCCCCGCTGAACATCATGCACCTGCACACTCCGCACAGCGCGGTCCTGAGCGCGGTGATCTTCAACGCGGTGATTATCATCGCCTTGATCCCTTTGGCGCTGAAGGGCGTCAAGTTCCGGGCCGCGTCGGCCGTTTCCATCCTCCGCCGCAATCTGCTGATTTACGGCGTGGGCGGGGTCATCTGCCCGTTTCCCGGAATCTGGGCGATCGACCAAATCATCCACTTCCTCAACCTGGCGTAAGAAGGAATTCGAAAGGCACACGCGATGAGCGACACGAAAACAAGCAACGGAACTTCGCAACTCGACGCGACCGATGACCGCGGAGGTTCGATTTTCGGCCACATTTGGGCCTCGATCGGCGTCACGCTGGTCCTGGGCACCATCTGTTGCGGGCTGTATCCGCTGGCGGTTTGGGCCATTGGGCAGGCCGTCTTTCCCATCCAGGCCAACGGTTCACTCGTGACGAAGGACGGCAAGTTTACCACGGACGACAAGCAGGCGGTCGGATCTTCGTTGATCGGCCAGAATTTTTCCGCGCCAGGCTATTTTCATCCCCGGCCCAGTTCGGCCGGCAACGGGTACGACGGCAGCAGCTCCGGCGGCAGCAATCTCGGTCCCTTGAGCGACAAGCTGATCAACGGTTCGACGAAGACCGCGCTGGCCCCGGCTGCGGACTCCGCCGCGCAAGCCGCCGCGCCCGCTCCAGCGCCCGCTGAAACTCTCGACGTCGACGGCATCCGCCTCCGCGTGATCCACTACTGCGTCGACAATGGAATCCGTTTCAAGTTGTACAAGATCAAACGCGATGGCGCCCGCATCGCGGAAGTGAAATTGTCCGAGTATCAAGACAAGGACCGCAACCTGTTGGATACGAAGCTGGTAGATGACTTCCCGCACGCTGACTTCCTGGATCCACCCCCGCCCCCCGAAGGTCCTGGAGATAAGACAGCCGTGATCGCCGCCGATTTCGAAAAGTTGGTGCCAGGCGATGCGGTGACCGGCTCAGGCTCGGGGCTTGATCCACACATTAGCCCGGAGAACGCAATGCTTCAGGCCGCGCGCGTCGCGGATGTCCGCAAGCTGCCCAAAGAAAAAGTGGAGGAGTTGATCAAGCAGTACACCGATCAACCGAGCCTCGGTTTTCTGGGCGATCCGGGGGTGAACGTGTTGCTGTTGAACATCGCGCTGGACAAGCTTGCTCCGCCACGCCCCGCTGCGCCGGCGGAAACGGCCGTCGCTCCCGCCACAAAATAGAAGGCGCAAGAACGGTCAGAACCGTCTATCGGCACAATATTCGCGCCGAAGGCGTACAATTCCAAAGCCCCGGTTCGCGCAGCGCGCCTTGGGTTGACTTACCGGACGTGAAATTCGAGTGTCACGAGCGGGAACAGGCCGCCGCAGTCTTGCGCCATTTTTCCAGCCGTTTGAGGATCGCCGGCTGGAGATCCTCCTCTGCCGGGATGCAGAGATACATCCCGCGCGGATCCATCACGGCCATGAAGGGTTCCAGTTCGTCGAGTTGCAGATCGACGATCACACCCTTGCCAGCCGACTGGATCTTCTTGATCACCGGCAGCCATTGCAGGATGGGCATGTCGTCGCCCACACCTTGCACCCACTGGATCGCCTGGATTTCGGGAACCGCCAGAATGCGGTCCAGGTGCCGCAACATGCCCTTGCCGTCGAGGTGAAAAACATTGTGCGTCATGTGCTTCACTTCCCGCAGCAGCGAGGGCAAATAAAACTCGTCGAACACCTGCCGGGACACCATGTTCGTGAAGTCGCAACTCGGAATGTGCATCTTGCCGCAAGCCGGAATGGCCATCCAGGTGACCGAGGGCTGCCCGTGCGCCTTGAGCAGGGCGTCGAAGTGGTCGAAGGTCGGGAGGAAATTCGCGTTGGCCAGCGCGAGCAGTTCGTGGATTTTTTCGGGGCAATCGATCAGGTCGAGGCACAACTGGTCCGGACCGCACCAATCCATGACACAATCCAGGCTGCCGTGAAGGTCCGTATAGCCGACCAGGAAGCGGCCGTCGCACTTGTCCAGCGCCACGCGGGTCAGCTCCTCGATTTTGCGGAAGTAGGCGTTATCGCGGCTGAACTTCAAGTTCGGCACGTCACTCCAGTGTTGAATGGGGTGCTCGATCCAGGAGGTGACCTCGCCGTATTCCAGTTCGCCGCCGAAAAAGGCCGCGTAGACGTTCGGTCCGAGATTCGGCCAGAACACGGGAAACGTCTCGCCGTGGAAGGTCCGGCCGCGAAGCGACTCGATGAAGTAGTCCACTTGGAACTCGGCGTCGAACCAGCGCGACCTGAGGTCGGGCCAGGTACGGCCGGCCGCCGCCGGCCCGCCCGAATACTCGGCATTGTGCATTGAGAAGCGCACCGGCGGCCGGTCGAGCAACTCGTGCTCGAACCAGGCCTCGATGCGTTCGACGGCCGATTCGCATTCCGGCATGTTGTCCAAATGGATCAGACTCTGGTTTACGGCAAATGACATGAGTTTTTTCCTTGAAATCATAGTTTACTCGAATCGATGGCCCGGCCGATTGCGTACCGGCGGCTGCCTTGCGATCGCACGGCGTTGTTCATTTTCTTTCGTAGTCTGCGCCGCTTGCCGGCGCTGTGTACTTCAAGAACCGGTAACCTGGCGCTTGCTCGATTTCAAACTCAACCAAGCCGCTCTGGGGCACGCGCGTCGTGCGCGCGGTGCCGCTTTGCAGGTCTTCGATTGTGATCGACTTACCGGCCAAAAATTTCAGGGCGATCTCGTGCCGCGGCTGCTCGTTGTGCAATTCGCGGAAGACCAGCAGATAGCCCTGCTTGAGATCGGGGGCAACCATCTGAAACCCGCTCCAACTCGCGTTGTCCGGCTCATCGCCGATGGGAAAAGCATAGCTGGTGAAGATCGCGTCACGGTGGCGCTTGTAAAGGGCGATCAGGGCCTTGAGTTCCTTACGGCCTTCCTCGTCGAGGAACTGAGCGCTTTGAAAGAACTCCGGCACAAACGGCAATCCCATGGCAAAGCAATAGCCGTGGCTGTGCAGGTAGGCATCGCTTACGTCCCGCCGCGTGCGCTTTGGATTTTGCAGCATGACCTGCAGCTTGTTGGCCGGAAAATACTTGGCCATCAGCCAGTGCTGGCGAAGCACCTGATAGGGCACCATCGTCAAGTGCGGCGGCAGTCCCTCCTGGATGTTCTGGAAGTAGATGCTGCCGTATTCCTTGGCGAAGTACCAGCCGTAACGTGGATCGTCGTACTCGGGGCAAAGCGTGAACTGGGTCTTGGGCGAATAGTTCATGACCGCGCGGTACTTGGCAATCCGGGCCTCGTAGTCGCTGCGGCTGGCAAGATGATCGTAGTCCACCTTCCAGGTAATGAACCCCAGTTCGTCCAGATTCTTCTTCAGGTCCGCCAGTTTTGCGTTGCGGATGGCGACCCACAGGCCCAGACGCACGCCGTAGCGATCGGCGGCGGCCTTGATACTCTTCCAACCGTCCGCGTATTTCGGCAAGAAATGGTTGGCCCCGGACCCACCGCCGGCCTTCTGCCAACCGTCGTCGATCTGCAGCACGTCGACGCCCAGGTCGGCCAGGGCCGGTATCTCCTTGAGCACGAAATCCTCCGCGGTGAACTGCGCACCGCCCGGATTGGCCGGGCCCCAGGTGTTGGCCAAAATGAACATGTCGCGCTTGGAAACCACAGGGTAGCGCGCCGCGTCGAATTGCTTCAGGGCCAACTGCATGCCGTCGTTGCCGCCGCGATAGACGATCGTCCAGGTGGCCCAGCACTCGCGGAAGCGATCTGGCACGATCTCATCCGCCGCGAGCCCCCAACCGGTCACCGCCAGTCCCTGCGGCCCGGAAAAGAAACCGCCGGTCAGGTGCGCCTGCTGGTTCACGCACTTGGGCGACTCCTTGACCACCACCACGCCCTGGTCGCCGTATTCCACGGCCGCGCCGCTGGCCCAGTCGATCGCCTCCGGCTGGAAAATCGGAAAGCCGCGGACGATCTTCTCCTCCAGCATGTCCTTGCTCTGGTCGTGGCGGTTGCCCGGATCGTTGTAATAGCCCCAATAGCGGCGACTGTTAGGCACGGAGAAATCCAGCGGTAGATAGTCGATCCGCGACCCCGGAGCGAGGAACGTCCCACCATAGCTTTGGTAGGGCCGGTCCGTGCCGCTCGCCATCTGTTTGGGATCGAAGCCAGCCAGGGCCCTCGCCCGCAGTTGCACGCGCAGCCCCGGCGCATCGGGAAAGGCCCACACGACATGTTGGATTTCCAGCTTGGCCTGGGGATAACGAATCGTGGAGACCACTTCCAGATGTTTGCCCGTAAAGCCTTCGTCGTCATCGGTCTTGATCGTCACGGAAACCAATTCGGCCTGGCTCTTGCCACCGATTGCGCCCGGCAAGTCCCAGTCGCAGGCATAGTAGCAGGCACGCTCCGCGTGCCGTCCGCCAGACACGTCTGGCTTTTGAGACAGACTTGCCGCGGGAACAACAGGGCGGACGGCACTCGGAGAGTGCCTGCTACTTTGGCGGACGGCACTCGGAGAGTGCCTGCTACTTTGGCGGACGGCACTCGGAGAGTGCCTGCTACTTTCCGCATCGTCCAACCCGACGGTCACCAACCCCGCGCCGGTCCACCGCCAGGTGCGCTCGATTTGGCCCGTGGAAACCACGAGTTCGTTCTTCGTAAAGCTCGCTGAGGCGTTTCCCAGGCGGCCTGCGACATCGGCCGGCAGCGATTGGCCGCAAGCAAATTCCGCCGACAAGGCCAGTCCAGCGGCGAACGTGATCGCGGCAAGTGAGAGACGCCGCTTGTGGTGCGGCCGTCTCGGCTGCGCAGGGCAGGCGGGACGCCTGCACCACAAGTCGTTGACGATAATCATGCTCATGGTCAGTTTGGCGTGCCTTTCTTCGGTTCGACGTGGGGAACACGGTTCGTTCTGCGGAAGGCCCGCGGCGTCAGCCCCAACTCCCGGCGGAACACGCTGGCAAAGTGCCGGAACGACGGAAAGCCGCTCTTCCGCGCAATGACCTCGATCGACATTTCGGTCTGGCTCAACAACAGTTGTGCCCGATCGAGCTTGATCTTCAGAATTTCCTCTTTGGGCGTGCGGCCCAGGTGCTGCTGAAATTTCAGTTCCAACATCCGCCGCGAAGGCCCCGTATGATCGACCACCTGCCGCACCCCGATCCCGTGGCAGGCGTTTTCGCGAATGAATCGCACGGCGCGGGCCACGTCCGCGTCGTCGATGGCCACCAGGTCGGTCGATTGCCGCTCCGCGACATGGGTGGCCGGAATCCACATCGTCCGCCTGGGCGGCTTTTCGCCCGCCATGCAGCGGCCCAGCATGGCCGCCGCCTCGTAGCCGATTCGCTCCGCCGGCAGGTCCACGCAACTCAGCGGCGGCGTGAACAAGTTACAGATCGCCGGGTCGTCGACCGCGCCCAGCACGGCGATCTCCTCGGGCACGGCGATATTCAGGTTGCGGCAAAGGCCCAGCACCTGGCCGGCATATTCGATGGAAGGCGCAAAAATGCCCGCCGGCTTGGGCAGCGACTTGAGCCAAGCCACGATGTCCGGCTGCATGCTCTCCCGCCATTTCGGCCAAATGCGCGTGTTCGCTCGCGGCGGACGATACGTGTTGCAGGCGAAGCGGTGCATGGCGATCGTCTCTTCGAAGCCCTGGCGATAAGCGGCACTCCACCACGCGTCGCCATACGCGAAGAAACCGAAACTCCTCAGCCCGCAACCCAGCAGGTGCTCGGCCGCCATCCGCCCGGCCGAGGCATTCTCGCCGTGGACCTTGGCCGGTTGCTCCGGCTGGTCGCCGAGCAATTCGATCATGGGCACGCCGGTCTTCCGCAGTTGCTCGGCCATGACCGGCGTCGTGGTGCGGGCCAGGATGCCGTCGCCTTGCCAGCGCGTAATCCAGGGGCTGAGCCGATCTTCCAGGCCGCCCGTCTCGAAGTAGAGCGACCACGGCCCATGTTCGCGGACATAGCGGCCCACGCCTTCCAGGATCCGCCGGCCGTAACCAGCGGACGTCTCGACCAACAGCAAAACGCGCGGTATTCCGGTCGGTAGTGGCATGGCGGGCGGTTTTCGGCGTGGCTTCCTCCCCTCTCCTTTCGGGAGAGGGGCAGGGGGTGAGGGCTTCAATTCTCCCCTCGCCCGTTTTGGGAGAGGGGCAGGGGGTGAGGGCTTATTCATCACTTATACCTCCAATCGCCGGCCGCAAAAGCCGCATTGCGCAAACCTGGGATATTTCTGCGCAATTATGGGATATTTGCTTGTTGCCCGCAAGACAGCGCAAAGTAGCAGGCACGCTCCGCGTGCCGTCCGCCAAAGCAGCAGGTAGCCACTGCACTCCAAAGGCAGACACGCGCCTTCGCGGGAAATGTTTCCGGGGGCTGGAATTCTTTGTTCCGCCGCGCCGAAGGGATCACTTTTTCCAACTCCTTGTGGCGCAAGCAGTTGCGGCGACATTTCGGCCGTGCTCCGTTCCGATCGGCGGCTGGCGCGCCAACAAGCGGCCGCTGCGCAACCCCTTGGTCCGCAAGCACTTGCGGTGCAAGATGGGGCGTTCGCTGCAACAACTGTTGCCAACGTCTGTAAACATGCTATAATGGCCGGCGGAGGAGAGTCGAGGGATGAGAGATGAGAGTCGAGAGACGAGGGGCAGGAGAAGGGACGAGGGGACGGGCTCCGCGAAAAAACCAAGAACCGTGCCAAATCGTGCCAAAATGTGCCAAATGCGCGTTTTCCCGCGGAAAACCACACTTCGCCAAACGCGGATTTGTCCCAGATGTCGCCGAAACCGCCTGAAATATCCGAGAAAACGTCGTGAAAACAGTTCGAAAAATCGGATGTCAGCCAAGGTTCGCGATCGCGTCGTTATTATCCGCGTTATCCGCGCGATCCGCGGTTCAATACTTCAGACGGCTGAAGAGTTATCGCTTTGTTTCCTTTTCGTGTGTTTCATGGTTAGCCCTGGGACTCCCCCGCATTGCGCATTTCTGGGATATTTCTGCGCAAATGTGGGATATTTTCTTTGCGCTAAGAAATCAGCCCTCGGTTATACTCGGGAATGAACGTTCCTGGAGGACTCTTCCGTTAATCTGAGGTGTCGTATGAGCCGCAAGTCGTTTTGCGCCGTCGTTTCGGCCGTGTGGGGTTGTTCGATCGTTGTGTTCGCGTCGCTGGCGAGCCTGCCGTCGGCGCGGGCCGCCACGTACACCTGGGCCAACGCGGGTGCGGATTGGGGCACCGCCGCGAACTGGGGTGGGACCGTGCCCGGCGGCTTCGACATCGGACTCTTCAACTACAATGGCACGTACTCCTCCACGCCCAACCTGGCGGCGCCCTATTCCCTGGGCGGCCTCTGGGACACCGGCAGCGGCGCCCTCACGCTCAGCGGCAGCGCGCTGACCTTGAACGCCACTACGATCAACGGCAACGCCAATACGGGCATCGAGTTGGACCCCGCGGCGGGCGGACTGACGGTCACCGCGCCCGTCACGCTCGGGCCGGGAGGCCAGCAGTGGATCAATAACTCGGCCAACGCCCTGGCCATCAACGGCCCGCTCAATCGCAGCATTGGCAGTACGCTCAACTTCGCCGGCAGCGGAGCATTCACCACCACCAGCCTCACGAACACCAACAATATTCTCGGCCCCGCCTATTCCATCGGCAGCGGCACGGCCATGCGCTACGCCTTCGTCAATAGCGGCACGATCGCACCGTATACCGGCAGTACGCAACTCGCCAACCCGGTCACGCTTCTCGACACCAGTGGCACCATGAACTACGACCTGGCAAGCGTGACGGGAGGAATTGGGACCGACATTCTTGTTACGGGAGGTTCGCCCACGGTGACGAACACCATTCGTTACACCGGTGTGGCGGGAACCCTGAACCTCAACGACAAGGATCTCGATCTCAACGGTTTGATGGCCGTCGGCGCCGCTGGAACCACGCTGACAATGGACGTCGGCGTCCAAGGCGGCACCCATTATCTCCGGGCCGGCAGCACGGGCGAACTCGTCGTTAGCGGCCAGCAAAATGTCAATTTTTACAACGGCAACAGCGCTCCCGTCAATATCGCTGACAACGCGAGCAGCAGCACCACTAAGACGGCCCTGACCCTTAACGGCGTGGGCAGCACCTTGACCCTTGCGGCCAACAATAGCTACACCGGCGGCACGACGGTCAACGGCGGCACCCTTGCGTTACAGTCGGGCGGTTCTACCGGCTCGATCCTCGGCACCTTGACGATCAACGCTGGCGGCACGGTCAACGCCGACACGAATTGGAGCCTGGGCTATAGCAGCGGCGTTACCGCGATCACCATCAACGGAGGCGTGCTCAACTTCTTCAACGGCAAGAATGGCGGCACCCATGCCAGCAGCATTACCATGACCGGCGGCACGATCAGTGGCGCAAGTGGGGTGGCGTTCGATTGGTACAACCAATCCGCACCCACGTTCACCACCAATGCGAGCAGTGTGCCCGCGGTCGTAAGTAGCGGTTTGAACCTGCGTTTGGGGAGTTCGGCCTATAACGTTGCTTTCAACGTCGCACAGGGCACCACGCCCAACGGCGTCGATCTGCTCATCAGCGGGCCGATCACGCAAACGGGGAGTGGCGGCATCATCAAATCGGGCGCGGGGCTGATGAGCCTCACGGGAACAAATACATACGACGGCGGTACCACGGTCAGCGGCGGCACGCTCCAGGTTGGGACCGGCGGCGTGATCAGCAATGGCGGCGCAATCGCGGTCAATGGCGCGGTGCTGTCGATCACCGGCGGCTCGGTCAGTAATAGTAATGCCAGCGGCATCAATATAGGTATCACCAGCGCTTCGCCCGCCACGCTATCGATTTCCGCCGGTACCTTGACGCAGACGGGCGCATCGTCGTTGACCTTGGGCCAGGGCACCGGTACCGGTGGCGGTGCCCCCGGCACGATCAACCAGAGTGGCGGCCTCATCAATCTTGCCGGCACGGTCGATGCCGGTAACCAGGTCGGCGGCACCTCGACGATCAACGTCAGCGGCGGCTCGCTCGCCGATGCGGGCACCTTCTACCTGGGCGTCCGCGCCGGAGCCACGCTGAACGTTTCAGGCAGCGGCTCCGTGAACATCCCGACGCTGCAATTCGGATACTCGGGGCTGACCAGCACCGACACCGTGAATCTGAACGGCGGCACGCTTACCGCGACTGCGATCAACACGGCGGCCGGCACTTCCACCTTCAACTTCAACGGCGGCACACTCAATGCCGGGGCCAGCGGGACGCTCATGACCGGCTTGAGCAACGTCTACGTCCAGAACGGCGGGGCCGTGATCAATGTCGGCAGCGGCATCAGCACCTCCATTACCCAACTCTTGCAGCACTATTCCGGCGCCACGACTGACAGCCTGACCAAGACCGGCCCCGGCACGCTGACACTCAGCGGCAATTACAACAGCTACGCCGGCGGCACGATCGTCAACGGCGGAACGCTTGCCTTGGGTACTGCCGGCGCTTCCGGAATCATCAACGGGAGCCTGACGATCAACAGCGGCGCTACGGTCAGCGCCAACACCAACTGGAGCCTGGGATATTCCAATGGCGCGTGCGTCAGCAGCATCGCCATTAATGGCGGCGTGCTCAACTTCACCGGCGGATATGGCGATGACGGCCTGTCGTGCGGTACTATTTCCATGACCGGCGGAACGATCAACGGGTCGGAACCCGCCTGGTACTTCGGCACCACGTCGACACCCACGCTGGCCACCATCTCCAGCGGCACGACTGCGGTCATCAGCAGCGGGCTTCAATTCCGTAACGGTACCACGCAGATCACCTTCAACGTGGCCCAGGGCAGCACGCCCAGCGGTGTCGATCTGCTCATTAGCGGCCCGTTGGGCAACGATGGGACAACCAACGTCATCAAGACAGGCGCGGGCCTGATGAGTTTCACCGGCTCGGGCACCTATACCGGCACGACCACGATCAGCGCCGGCACGCTGCAAATCGCCGGCAGCGGCTCTCTGGGCACGGGCGGCAGCTATAGCCCGGCCATCTCCAACAGCGGCACGCTGGTCTTCCACACCAGCAGCAGCCAGTCGCTCAGCGGCGGGATCTCCGGCACCGGTCCGCTGGTTCAACTCGGCCCCGGCCTGCTGAGCCTTACGAACGCCAGCAGCTACACCGGCGCCACGACCGTCAGCGGCGGCACGCTGCAACTGAATACCGCCAACGGGTCCACGGGTCAGCTTGGCGGTACGCCGGCGATCACGGTCAACGGCGGCGGCGTGCTGGCCTTGAACGCGGCCGACGTCCTGGCCCTTGCCAGCGGCAGGGACGCCCTGACCATCAATACCGGCGGCGTGGTCACAAATACCACCAGTGCCAGCCGCGTCTCGATCGACTATAACACGATCACCATGACGGGCGGCACGCTGACCGGGACCGGCACCGGCGATCAGTACGGCGTCTACTCGTTCCTTAACGGCGCAGGTATCAACGCCACGTCCGATGCCAATGGCAACCCGGCCGTCATCAGCGCTACGATCAGCCCGCAAAATGGGAACCTGTCCTTTACGGTGAACCGTGGCAGCACTTCCCCGGCCTCGGACCTGAACGTGACCGCGCCGATCAGCGGCGCCTTCGGCGCCTACGGGATTACCATGAGCGGCAATGGCATCATGACGCTCACCGCCAGCAACACCTACACGGGCGCCACCACGATCAGCGGCGGCACGCTGCAATTGGGCGACGGTGTCTCCCACAACGGTTCCGTAGCCGGGAACATCACCGACAACGCCGCGCTCGTCTTTTCCAATCCCAACGCCCAGCAATACGCGGGCGCGATCAGCGGCACGGGCAGCGTGAGAAAGAACGCTGCGGGCACTCTCAACCTGAGCGGCGTTAATTCCTACTCCGGCGCGACGAACGTCAACGCGGGCACCCTGTTGCTTACCGGTTCGTTGGCCAGCCCAACCGTGACCGTCGCCAGCGGCGCTACGTTGAGCGGTACGGGCAACGGCACAACGACGGGCATAATTGCGGGCACGGTCGTCGTCAACGGCGGCGGCGCGATCGACTTCACCAAGAACGGCCTGGCCACGGGCGTCACCACGACGCTCGCGCTGGGAGGACTGACCCTGGGCGACTCCTCGTCCACGCCGGCCAGTCTCACGTTCAACGTAAATTCGAGCAACACCCAGACCGCCGACCTGATCAACCTGGGTGGCGGCACACTGACGGTGAACTCCAGCAATGCGACGGTCAATATTGCCTCGACTTCGCTTGCGTCCGGCACGTACAACCTGATCGACTTCGGGTCCAAGGCTGGGACCGGTTCCTTCATACTCAACTCGGCCGACGCGCACATCGGTCTCTCGGCGCTGTCGCTAATTAACGCGAGCAACGCCTTGGAGTTGAGCGTTGTCGGCAACCCCACGCCCAACCTTGCCTATTGGTCGGGAAATTATAATGCCAACGGAGGCAACGCCACATGGGGCGGATTCAACGTGAACGGGCCGGTCACCAACTGGTCGTTGGATTCGGCCGGCGCGACCGACGCCAAGCAGATCGTCGGCGGCGTCTCCGACGTGGTCTTTGCCGCCACTTCGGGCTCAGGGGCCATCAGTTCCACGCTCGACGTCAACTACAGCATCAACAGCCTGACCATCAGCACCACAGCGGCCGTCTCCATCGGCGGCAACCAGAACCTGACCATCAATGCGGCGGCCAACCCTAGCGGCATGGCCTATGCGGCCGGGACGGGCATCGTGATGCAGCCCGCCGCCGGCGCCCTGACCATCAGCGCCAGCACCCTGATTCCGGCCGCCAGCCAAAGCTGGACCAACAACTCCGGCAGCCTGCTGACTGTTTCCAGTAATGTGACTGGTGCGGCCACAGGAGGCAACACCACGGTCCTGACCCTGGCCGGCTCGGGCAGCGGCGGCGCGGCGATTTCGGGAGTCATCGGCGACGGGATCAACAGCGGCAATCTGGCCCTGGTCGTCAATATGCCCAACGCCGCGACCCTGCTCTCCGGCAGCAACACTTTCACTGGCGGCACCACGCTGAGCGGCGGAACATTGACCGCCGCGACGAACACCGCGCTCGGCACTGGTGCGGTGACGATGAATCCATCGTCCGGCACGACCCTGCTGGCCTTCACCAGCCCAGCGCCGGTGATCAGCGGCACATTCATTCAAAGCGGCGCCGGAACCTCGAGCATTTTGCTAGGCAACGCGGCCGGGGCCGGATCGGCGACCAGCTTGACGCTGGGCGGCAACAATAGCAACGCGACTTTCAGCGGCACGATCGGCGATCTCAGCCAGAGCAATTCGGCGGCCGTCGGCAGCCTCGTCAAGGCGGGTAACGGCATGCTGACGCTTTCCGGGCCGAATACCTACACGGGCGGCGCGACGCTCAGTAATGGTACGATCGTCGCCAGCAACTCGGCCGCCTTGGGCACGGGACAACTCACCATGAACGGCGGCACGCTGCAAACCACCATCGCGGGCGGTGGCGGCAGCGGTTCGCCGGCATTGATGAATAACATCCAGATCAATCCGGTGGCCGGCAATGTTTTCAACGCCCCCACCAACTACAACATGCTTTTGAGCGGAAATCTCACGGGTTCCGGCACCGTGACAAAGGTCGGCGCCTACAGCGTCTTCCTCGGCGGCAACAACGCGGCTTTCAGCGGAACGTACATTAACAACCTCAGCAACACGTTCTTCAGCAATAGCGGCGGCAGCGGCGGCAGCGCCGCAGCAAGTTGGGTCGTCAACAGCGGCGGTTTGGCCAACGCCGCGCCCGGCGCACAGGCGATCAGCCTCGGCGCCCTCTCGGGCAGCGGTGGCCAGTTGGGCAATAATGTTGCCGGTTCGCAAGTGACCTACACGGTAGGCGCGCTGAATACCAACACGACCTATAGCGGCGCGATCGTCGATTCCCTCGGCGTCGGCGGCACGACCGCTCTGGACGTGACCGGAAGCGGCTCGTTGACGCTGAGTGGCTTCAACACCTATACCGGCGGCACGGTTGTCAACGGCGGCACGCTCGCACTGGCCTACCGTAGCGGCGGCAACGGCACGATAAACGGCCCGTTGACGATCAATAGCGGCGCCACCGTGCAGCTTGGCGCAGCCGGTTGGACCTTGGGGTATTCCGACGGATCGAACTATGTCAACAGCATTACGATCAATGGCGGCGTGCTGACCAACAACGGCGGCGGCGGCAACTCGGCGTCCACCATCAACATGACCGGCGGCACGATCGGCGGGGCGGCCTTCGATTGGTACACAACAACGCTGGGCAATACCTTTACGCTCACGACCTCCGCCGCGAGCGTGCCGGCCGTCGTCAGCGGCGGCATCAACCTCCGTATCAACCAGGGCCAGAATAACGGCACGGCCGTCTTCAACGTAGCCCAGGGCACCACCCCGGGCGGCGTCGACCTCCTCGTCAGCGGCGTCATCAGCGACCCG
>Ga0302320_10017283_pt1 | contig 14656 bp, 12 predicted proteins | sample Bog_T0_3_FD_202130 | JGI IMG/M metagenome (GOLD analysis project Ga0302320, IMG submission 202130) | Peat permafrost microbial communities from Stordalen Mire near Abisko, Sweden - Bog_T0_3 | ecosystem: Environmental > Terrestrial > Soil > Wetlands > Peat | place: Sweden: Abisko, Stordalen Mire...
GGCCGGCTGGTGCTGGTGGAATCCCTGTCCTCGCTCATTTATCGCGAAGGCAAACCCTTTGCCATCCTAGGCATCGCCCGCGATATCACCGAACGCAAGCGGGCCGATGCGCTGCTGCGGCGGACCGAGGAGCTTTACCGCCAAGCCATTGCCAGCGCAGATGCAGTGCCCTATTCATCTGATTTCAAAACAAAATCGTATCGGTTCATGGGCGAGGGAATTAAGCAGTTGATTGGATATGAGCCGCACGAAATGACCTACGCCCTATGGCAGAAAATCATCCAGAAATCAGTCATGCTGGGTGAGTTGGCCGGATTAGGGAAGGACGAGGCCGCACGCCGAGTGGAGAGTGGTGACATCCGGCGCTGGCGTTGCGACATGCGCATTACCACCCAGGACGGGAAAACACGCTGGATTGCTGACACCTCCGTTCTCAATCTGGATGAGTCCGGTCAGCCAATCGGATCCATGGGCATCCTCCAGGACATCACCGAGCGCAAGCAATCCGAGGAATCTCATACTCAGTTGGCGACAGCGGTCGAGCAAGCCTCCGAGAGCATCATGATCACCGACATTGGTGGAACGATCCTCTATGTGAACCCGGCGTTTGAGAAAACCTCCGGCTACACGCGAGGGGAAATTCTCGGCCAGAATACGCGCGTGCTCAAGAGCGGCAGGCACAATGCTGAATTTTACCACCGGATGTGGGCAGTTCTCGAACGCGGGGAAATCTGGAGCGGCCACTTCATCAGCCGGCGCAAGGATGGCGCGCTGTATGAGGAGGAAGCCACCATTACGCCTGTGCGGGACGCAGACGGCCAAGTCGTCAATTATGTGGCGGTCAAACGCGACGTGACGCGCGAAGTGCAACTCGAGGCCCAATTCCGCCAGTCGCAGAAAATGGAGGCCATCGGCCAGCTCGCCGGCGGCGTGGCACATGACTTCAACAATATTCTGGCCGTGATCCAATTGCAGACCAGCCAGCTGAAGGCGGAAACAGGGCTTTCCAGCCAGCAATTGGAATATGCCAGCGACATTGAGAGCGCCGCCCAGCGCGCGGCCAATCTTACCCGCCAGTTGCTCATGTTTGGCCGTAAAGAGTCCCTGCAGCCGAGCGACGTGGATTTAAATGAAGCCATCACCGGCATCGCCAAAATGCTGCAACGGATTCTGGGCGAGCAAATCCACGTCCAGTTCAAATTTGCGACACAACCCTTGTTGATCCACGCCGACACCAGCATGTTGGATCAGGTGCTGATGAACCTGGCGGTGAATGCCCGCGACGCCATGCCCAAGGGCGGTCAGCTAATCGTTGAAACGGCGGAAGAGGAGTTTGATGAAGCCAAGGCCGCCGAGACAGCCCAAGCCCGACCAGGCTCGTTTGTCCGGTTGAGTGTGGCCGATACTGGCTTTGGCATCGCGCCGGAAATTTTACCGCGGATTTTTGAACCCTTTTTCACCACCAAGGATGTGGGCAAGGGCAGCGGCTTGGGACTGGCCATGGTTTTTGGCATTATCCTACAGCACCGTGGCTGGATCAATGTGTATAGTGAAATTGGCCGGGGAACGACCTTCCGCATCTATCTGCCCCGCCTGAATAAAGTGGCTGGCAATAAGGTGGTCCGCCCATCACTGGCCGCCATCGCCGGGCGGAACGAAACCATTTTGGTGGTGGAGGATGAACCCGTTTTGCGCGCCAATGTGCGGAACGTCCTGACACGCCTCGGCTACCGCGTGCTGGAAGCATCCCATGGCCGGGCCGCCGTGGAAGTCTGGAAACAACACCGCGCGGAAATCCAACTGTTGCTGACGGACATGGTGATGCCTGGCGGCATGACCGGCGTTGACCTGGCCGCCGAATTATTGCGGCAGGATCCGAAATTAAAGGTAATTTTTGCCAGCGGTTACAGCGCGGACATCGCCAGCAACGATTTCCCCATGGTGGAAGGCTTGAATTTTCTCAGCAAGCCGTTCGAAGTACAGAAACTCGCGCAGATCGTCCGCCAGCGCCTGGATCGAAAATAAATCCGGCGGCGGCGCGTTCCGTCACGCAAATGCCCGCGTCTTTCCACCGGCCCGAAGATCATGACCTCCGCAAAGCCGTGGTATTTCAACAACCGACATAAGCTGGCAAATCCCCGGAGCGCCGCCGCCGCGATGGCGGAGTTAATTTTTTATCAATTTCCAAAATTCCAATTCAGCCTAAACCGCATTCGACCGATTTAAAGAGGATGCCATGTGCCAACCCGTGTTGCGCCCGGCCAATCCGATTTGATGGAAAAGATCCTGGTCATTGACGATGACGAACCGCTCCGCCTGGCGGTTATGGCGGTGCTGCGCCGGAACGGGTATGAAGCCCTCGGCGCGGCAGATGGAACGGAAGGTCTGGCCCTGGCTTCGGTTCAAACGCCCAGCCTCGTCTTATGCGACGTGAACATGGCCGGCCGGAACGGATTTGAAGTGCTCAAGGAATTGCGGTCCCTGCCGGCAAACTCGGCCATTCCGGTGATTTTGATGACCGGCGAACCACAGCGGGCCGGCGCGCGCTTCAGCATGAACCAGGGCGCGGATGATTACCTTCCCAAACCGCTGGCCATGGAGCAAATGCTGGCGGCCGTGCAGGCGCGGCTGCAACGGCAGCAGGACATAAATCGGGCCAACGAGACGGAACGCGCGCCGGTGGCAAAACAATTGCGGCTGCTGACTTCCGCCCTCGAATCCGCGGCCAACGCCATCGCCATCACCGACGCCCAGGGGAAAATTGAATGGATCAACCATGCCTTCACCAAGCTGACCGGCTACACCTCTGCGGAAGCCTTGGGCCAGAATCCGCGCCTGCTGAAATCCGGCCAGCATCCGCCCAAATTTTACGCAAACCTGTGGACCACCATCTCCACCGGCAATGTCTGGCACGGCGAACTGGTCAACAAACGAAAGGACGGCAGTTTGTATTTTGAGGAGATGACAATCACGCCGGTGCGCGGCGCGAACGGGGAGATTCAGAATTTCATCGCTTTCAAGTTGGACGTGTCCGCGCGCAAGCAGGCCGAGAAGATTTTGCGAGAGAGCGAGGCGCGGTTTCATTCCCTGTTTGAGAACATGCCCGAGGGATTCGCCTGCTGTGAGATGGTTTTTGACAGCGACCGCCCGCTTGATTTCATCTATCGCGAAGTCAATTCGGCTTTTGAAAAACTGACCGGATTGAAAAATGTCTGCGGAAAAAAAGTCAGCGAAGTCATTCCGGGCATTCACCAGGCCAATCCGGAACTGCTGGAAATCTACGGCCGGGTGGCGATGACTGGAACGGTGGAACGATTTGAGAGTTATCTTGGCCCGTTGGGGATTTGGTGTTCTACCAAAGTTTACAGCCAGCAGCGGGGACATTTTGTCGCCATCTTTGACAACATCACCGCGCGCAAACAAACCGAGCTGGCGCTGGCGCACGAACGCGATCTGCTGCAGGCGCTGATGGAGAATTTGCCGGACCATATTTATTTCAAGGACACCGCCAGCCGCTTCACCCGCATCAATCTGGCGCAGGCCCGGCATCTGGGATTGCGCAATCCCGACGACGCCATCGGCAAGAGCGACGAGGACTTTTTCCCCGGCGGCGATGCGCGCCAGAAGCTGGTGGAGGAACGCTGCCTCATGGCCACTGGCAATCCGTTGCTGGACTTGGTGGAAAAATCAAACACGGCCAACGGGAACCACTGGGTGTCCTCCACCAAGGTTCCGATTCGCAGGCCGGACGGCAAGGTCACCGGGCTGGTGGGCATTTCGCGCGACATCACCGCTTTCAAAGAGGCGGAACTGGAACGACAGCAGATGGAACTGCAATTGCGCCAGTCGCAAAAACTCGAATCCATCGGCCAGCTCGCCGCCGGCATCGCGCATGAAATCAACACCCCGACGCAATACGTTGGCGACAACACGCGCTTCGTCAAAGATTCTTTCCCCGTCATCATGCAGGTCCTGAAATCGCATGAGGCCCTGCTCGCCGCCGTGAAAAACCAGGCCGTCACGCCAGAACTGCTCGTCCAAAGCGAGGCGCTGCTCCAGGAGAGCGACTTGGAATATCTTTTCATCCAAATCCCGACCGCCCTCGGGGAAACCCTGGAAGGGGTTGAGCGCGTCAGCAAAATTGTCCGCGCGATGAAAGAGTTCTCACACCCCGGCGGCAAGGAAAAATCGCCGGCGGATTTAAACAAGGCCATCGAAAGCACCACCACTGTCGCCCGCAACGAATGGAAATATGTCGCCGACTTGAAGCTAGAGTTGGAGCCGAAACTGCCACCCGTGCCATGTTTTCTCGGCGAATTCAACCAGTGCATCCTCAATCTCATTGTCAACGCAGCCCACGCCATCGGGGATGTCGTCAAAAAAAATCCCGGCACAAAAGGCCTCATCACCGTGCAGACCCGGCGCGACGGTGATCAGGTTGAGATACGGGTGACGGACACCGGCACGGGCATTCCCGAAGCGCTGCGCCCGAAAATCTTCGAGCCGTTTTTCACCACCAAGGATGTGGGCAAGGGCACTGGCCAGGGGCTGGCCATGGTTTATGGCTGCCTCGTCAAACGACACGACGGCACCGTGACGTTTGAAACCGAAGTAGGACGCGGCACCACTTTCATCATCCGGCTGCCGTTGCAACCCCAGGCCGGGCCGGCGGCCAAACCGCCGGCAGCACCGGAAATTTCCACCGCATGAAAACGCTTTTATTTGTGGATGACGAACCGAATGTGTTGCAGGGCTTGCAACGCCAGTTGCGACCCATGCGGCATGAATGGAACATGAATTTCCTGGACGGCGGACAAAAGGCGCTCGACTTCATGGCCGTGCATCCGGTGGATATTGTGGTTTCCGACATGATGATGCCCGGCATGGACGGATCACAACTGCTGACCGAGGTGCTCAAGCGGCATCCGCAGACGGTGCGCATCATCTTATCCGGCCACGCAGAGCGCGAGGCCGTTCTGCGGCTGGTCGGCCCAGCGCATCAGTATCTGTCCAAGCCATGCGACGCCGACGAACTGCGCAAGGCCATCGCCCGGGCGCTTTCCCTGCGTGATTTGCTCGGCAATGAACGGCTCAAGCAACTGGCCACGCGTGTTAAAAACCTGCCGACGCTGCCGACGCTGTATAACCAGTTAACCGAGGAACTGCGGAAAGATTCGCCCGCGACGGAGCGTCTCGGCGAAATCATTTCGCGCGACATCGGCATGACCGCAAAAATATTGCAACTGGTGAACTCGGCGTTTTTCGGCCTCGCCCAGCCCATCAACAACCCGCAGGACGCCGTGATTTACCTGGGGTTGAATACCATTCGCTCGCTGGCGCTGTCCGTGGGGATTTTTTCCCAATATGACGAGAAGCTGTGCCGGTTGTTTTCGCTCGCTGTGCTGGCGCGGCATTCCTGGACCACCGGCGTGCTGGCCCGCGGCGTGGCGCACACGGAAGGGCAGGAGTTGAAAATTCTCGATCAATGTTTTCTCGCCGGCCTGCTGCATGATGTGGGCCAGTTGGTGCTCGCCGCCGGCCTGCACGAGGAATACACCGGAGTCATCGCCAAGACCAGCCAGCAAAACCTTCCGGTCTGGCAGGTGGAGCAGGAACTGTTCGGGGCTTCGCACGCGGATGTCGGCGCGTATCTGCTGGCGCTCTGGGGCCTGCCCAATCCCATCATCGAGGCGGTGGCGATGCACCACGAACCGGCCCGGTGCGCCACGCAGGAATTTTCGCCCGCCATCGCCGTCCATGTCGCCGATGTTTTTGCCCATGAATTTTCCGGGATCAAAACCGAGGTGCCGCTGCCACAACTGGACACCGGCCATTTGACCAAAATCGGCTTTGCCGGAAGAATTGAAGCCTGGCGGACGAGCTGTCAGGCATTGATCACCACCTGAAACCACCAAAAAATTTATGACTGAAAAAGTATTATTCGTGGACGACGACGCAAATCTCCTGTCGTCGTGTGAACGGAATTTCCGCCGGCAGTTCCCGGTGGAAACCGCCGAGGGCGGCGAGGCGGCACTGGAAAAAATTGCCGCGCGCGGACCGTTCGCCGTCGTCGTATCCGACCGCCAGATGCCGCGCATGGACGGAATCCAGTTTCTTTCCCTCGTGCGGGAACGCGCGCCGGACACCGTCCGCATCATGCTCACCGGCAACGCCGACCTGGAGGGCGCGATCAAGGTAGTGAACGAAGGAAACATTTTTCGCTTCCTCACCAAGCCCTGTTCGCTGGAAATTTTGGGCAAAGCGGTCGAAGATGCGCTGGGGCAATACCGGCTCGTCACCGCTGAAAAAGAGCTGCTCAACAAAACCTTGAGCGGCAGCATCAAACTGCTCACCGACATCCTCTCAATGATTGACCCGCAGTCATTTGGCCGCGCGCAGACCCTGCGTGACCTCATCACCAGAGTCACTAAAAAATTCACCGCCGACAATGCCTGGGAAATTCCTCTGGCCTTCATGCTCGCACCGATCGGCAACGTCACCATCCCACCGGAATTGCTCATCCGCGCCCGCTCCGGCATCGGCCTGTCGAAGGTTGAGGAGCAGATGGTGGCGCAATTGCCGGAAACCGCCGCGCGGTTGCTGGCCAACATTCCCCGCTTGGAAGGCGTCGCCCGCATCGTGCGGTATCAGCATAAGAATTATGACGGCACAGGCCTGCCGGCAGACACGGTCAAAGGCGAAGCGCTGCCGCTAGGTTCGCGCCTGCTGAAAATCCTCACGGATCTCGAACAGCTTCAAACCGGCGACCTGAACCGGTCACAGGCGTTGAACGAAATGCAGACGCGTCTCGGCTGGTATGACCCGGCGTTGCTGAATGCCGTGCGGGATTATTATGGCGTGGGCAACGCCGCCCGCAACGCCGCGCGTTCATGCATCTCCATTTCCGTTTGCGACCTAGCGCCGGGCATGGTGCTGCGCTCCAACATCGAGACCAAGGAAGGCACGTTGATCCTGTGCGCCGGGCATAATCTCACCGAGATGACACTGGAGAAAATAAAGAATTTCAGCTTGATGTCGGGCATCAAGGAACCGCTGTTTGTGGAGGCTCCGGAAGACACGGCCTCGCAACAGGCTGATTGAGCCCGGCCACCCGCGTCGCACATAAGAACTGCCCGGATTTATCCCACGAACGGATTTTCCCCGTCCTCATTTCCTGGCACGGGAAAATAAAGGCGGAACACCGTGCCTTCGCCGGCCGCACTGTCCACGGTGATGGCACCTTCATGCGCGTGGACGATTTCCTGCACGGTAAACAATTCCAGCCCGCTGTCGTGGCCGTCAATTTGCTTGCAGGCGAACGGTTCAAACATCCGTTCCAACACGCTCTTGGAAATCGGATGGCCGTTGTCGCGGACGGAAAGCCGCACATGCGTCCCCGCACTCAAGTCAGGATGCGCCACCGCCAAATCTGCGGCGACATCGCAAATTTCGAGGCGGACTTCGATCCGCCCCGGATGATTACCCAACGCATGCCCCGCGTTCGTGCCCAGATTGATGACGGCCTGTTGGATTTGTGCCGCGTCCGCCAGGACCGCCGGACATTCCGGTTCAAGGTGGTGGACAATCTCGACCGTGGCCGAAACGCTGGCGCGCAATCGTTGCACGGCTTCCCCGACGACCGGCGGCAACTGGATCAAGGTTCGATGACAGGCCTTGCGTTGACTGAAAATTTTCAACTGGTGGATTATGTAACGCGCGCGCGATCCCGCCGTAAAAATCTGTTCGAGGATCGGATTGTCCGGCTGATCCGGCGGCACATCCATCTTGATCACCTCCGCGCTGCCGATGATGCCGGCGATGACATTGTTGAAATCGTGTGCGACGCCGCTGGCCAGCATGCTCATAGACTTGAAGGCCCGCGCCTGTTGAAGTTGAAATTCCCGCCCGCGCTGCGCGGTGGGATTTGGCTGTTTGATTTTCTGGCTGGAAGGTTTCACGGGATTTTTTTGGGTGAAAAACTGTGGCGCAAAAATCGCGCAATGGCAAAAAAATTCCGGAATGAAATTCAGCGCCTGCACCACGCTGGGCCGGGCATCAGATTTCCGGCGTGGCTGGATTGAGCTTGGCTGCGCGCTCCAGCCGTTGGGCCGCCGACCGGCGGTCAATCGACGGCAGCGGCTGTCCGTCCCGGCATAATGCTGGCGCTGGCAACGGAAGTTTATCTCGCACTCTTCAAAGAACAAGTCAGTTGCAGAATTGATTCCGTCACGCTGCCGGCCGCAAAAAAAAGTTGGATTGGAATTAAAGTCGCCGCGAGATGCTCCGATAAAGGTGTTGTCGCAAGACAGGCGGTCAGCAGCCTCAAAGAGTTGACGGGGACAAACGGTTTGCCGCCCATTAAATGACAGACCCGCAACATGGATGTTGCGCAAAATAAAAATGCCCCTCACGGGGCGACTCACGGAAAGAGTTAGTTATGGTAATTAATACGAACCTATCGGCGCAGAATGCAGCGACGCTGCTGATGCAATCCTCCAGCAACCTCAGCCAGTCCCTTCAACGTTTGTCATCCGGATCGAAGATCACTTCGCCGGCAGACGACAGCGCAGGCCTGGCCGTATCAATGAAGTTAAACGCGCAGATGGCGCGCATTGACGGGGCTACGAACAACGTGAACAACGCGGTTTCGTTCGCCCAAACCCAGGACGGGTATGTGTCACAAATCAACTCGGCCTTGAGCCGCATGAGCGAACTGTCGGTCCTCGCGCAGGACGTCACCAAGACGACCAGCGACCGCCAGTTGTATCAACAGGAGTTCCACGCGCTTGGCAGCTACATCAACAATGTGTCCACAAAGGACTTCAACGGCGTCAGCCTGTTCGATGGCAGCACGCTCAACGTCACGACCGACAGCGAAGGCAACACCTTCGGCATGACCGGCATCAACCTTGCCAGTGCCTCCTATACCACCGCCACGGCGGACGACATCACGTCCTTGAGCGGTGCACAAACCGCGTTGACGGATGTGAAAACCGCCATCTCGGCCCTGGCCTCCGACCGCGCGAATATTGGTTCCAACGAAGAGAGCTTGTCGTATTACAGCAACCAGCTCACCGCGTTGAAGAACAACCTCTCGGCCGCCAACAGCCAGATCACGGATGTGGACGTGGCCCAGGAGAGCACCAACTACGCCAAGCAGAACATCCTCGTGCAGACCGGCACGGCGATGTTGGCCCAGGCAAACTCGCTGCCGCAATCAGTCCTCAAGTTATTGAGTTAATCTTGAGCTTCCCGCCAGGTGAATGGATCCGGACGGCCCGCAAAAGCCGTCCGGGCTCCAACCGAGGACGAAAAAAAGTCCGCCGCCGGGGAAGGAGCCAGATGTCAAACAGCGCGAACAGCCACCAACGCCAATTTCAAACGCCAACGCAACATGAAAACCACACCATCAGTCGCCTCCGGAAAATTCAGCCGGGAGATAAACACGGACGCCCCGGGTCGCAACCGCTCCGGGTCTGTTGTTTTTCGCCGGCGGCCCGGCGTGCCGGCGCGGTGGTTGTTCGCTGCTGTCAATTTCTCCACCGACTCATCCTGTTCCGCCGGTTTAAACACCCCGGCGGGAGACCCGATGGCTGGTGGAAAACACTTTCCGATTTTCGCCCCTCAAGTGCCGGCGCTTTGCGCCGATAGTTGAAGGTGGAACGGTGCCTGGCGACCGCAAACTGCCGGAGGGATAAATCGGGTGGACGCCCTTATACAAGGTCCGCTCCGTGGCAGGGATGCCGCGTAACAAAACATCTGCCCCGCAAGGGGTGACTCATGGAAGGAGTCAGTTATGGTAATTAGCACAAACACATCCGCACAAAACGCTGCAACACTGCTGATGCAGTCCAGCAACAACTTGAGCCAGTCGCTCGCGCGTCTGTCATCGGGATCGAAGATTACTTCGCCCGCCGACGACAGCGCCGGTCTTGCTGTCTCAATGAAGTTAAGCGCCCAAATCGCCCGCACTGGGGCGGCCTCAAACAACGTGAGCAACGCCATCTCATTCAACCAAACGCAGGACGGCTACCTGCAACAGGTGAATAGTGCGTTGACGCGCATGAGTGAGCTGTCCATCTCGGCACAGGACGTCACCAAAACCACGAGTGACCGCGCCCTGTATCAGCAGGAGTTCTCGACTCTGGGCGCCTACGTCAACAACGTGGCGACCCAGTCGTTCAACGGCGTCAGCCTGTTCAATGGAACCACGCTCAACGTGACCTCGGACAGCGAAGGCAACACGTTCAGCAACCTGGGGGTCAACCTCGGGGCCGCCAGCTACACGACGGCAACGGCTGACGACATCACCTCCATCAGTGGTGCCCAGAAGGCGTTGACGGACGTCAAGACCGCCATCACGCAGCTCGCGTCGGATCGTGCGAACATTGGTTCCAACGAGGAGACGCTGGGGTATTACAACAACCAGCTCAGTTCGTTGAAGAACAACCTCTCGGCCGCCAACAGTCAGATCACTGACGTGGATGTCGCGACGGAAAGCACTAACTACGCCAAACAAAACATCCTCGTTCAATCCGGGACGGCGATGTTGGCGCAGGCGAATGCGATGCCGCAGACGATGCTCAAGCTCCTGCAATAAGCGAGTTGGCATTGACGGCGGTTAAACCACTCGGACGGCGCGGTGCGCCGTCCGAGTTTGGTGTTCGATGGCACCGGCCGAAATAAGTCCGGCGAAAATTAAAACAACCGATAGAATGATATTATGGCAACCAGCGCAATAACCAGCGTCGGCAGTTCCCTCAACAACAGTAATCCGTTTGCGACGCAAAGCACAGTAACCAGCATCGGCAGTTCCACCAGCAATGTCAGCAGCACGGCCGCCAGCATGGCGATCAGCGGCCTGGCCTCCGGCATGAACTGGACCAGCATTGTGCAGGAGCTGGGCACCGCCGAACGCTCACCGGAAATTCAGTGGCAAAATCAGCAGACCACCATTGCTGCGCAAAACGCCGCCTATACCACCATCCAGACCGACTTGCAGTCGCTCCAGACCGACGCGCAGACCTTGTTGGATCCGTCCTTTTTCAACAGCGTGGCTGCAACCAGCTCCAGCCCGGCCGTCGCTTCCGCCAGCGCCGCTTCCGGCACGCCGGTTGGCAATTTCTCCTTTAATATTTCCCAACTGGCCACGGCGGCACAGATCAATGGCGCCACCAACGTGAGTCAGAAGCTCGTTCCTGATGGCAATCCCGCCGATGTCACCATTGGCACCGCCGGGTTTTCCACGGCCGTGACCGATGGCAACTTCACCGTCAACGGTGCCCAGGTGACCCTTTCATCCAGCGATTCCCTCCAGCAGGTGTTTAACAACATCGCCTCGGCCACGAACAACGCCGTCACCGCCAGCTATGATTCCACCACGGACACCATCAAGCTGACGAGTTCCAGCGCCATCACCCTTGGCAGCGCGACGGACACCAGCAATTTTCTCCAGGTCGCCCAGCTTTACAACACCAACGGAGGCACCAGCCCCAATACCGGCACCATCACCAGCTCCTCGGCACTCGGCCACGCCAAACTTTCTGCGACGCTCGCCAATGCCGGGCTCAACACGACAATTTCCGACGGCGGCAGCGGCAATGGTGCCTTCACGATCAACGGTGTCACTATTAACTACAATGCTACCACCGACAGCCTGCAGGATGTGCTGAACAACATCAACGAGTCCGGCGCCGGGGTGAGCGCCTCGTATGACCCGGTCAACAACCGGTTTGTGCTGGCCAACAACACCACCGGCGACCTGGGCATCGCGATGCAAGATCTGCCGGGCCAGGGAAATTTTCTGGCCGCCACCGGGCTGTCCAGCGGGACTCTGGCCAATGGCAAGAATCTCCTTTATACGCTGAATGGCGGCAGCCAGCAGCTCGTCAGCCAGTCCAACACCATTGACAGTTCGAGTTCCGGCATCCAGGGCTTGACGGTTTCGGCACTGACCACCGGCACGACCACGGTGAATGTCGCCACCGACACCGCCACGATGAGCACAGCTATCCAGAAATTTGTCACGGATTACAATTCGGTCCAGTCGTTCATCACCAGCCAGCAGGCCGTGACCACGGCGGCGGATGGCACGGTGACACCGGGGACGCTCACCGGCGACACCAACACCAATAGTATTTCCACCAGCCTGCGCTCCATGTTGTCGTCGGTGGCGAGCAGCTCCGGCGGCATCAGCCAGTTGTCCGATCTGGGTTTTCAAAGCAACGGCAATAACAACACCATCGCCTTGAGCAACGCCGCCACCTTGACCTCCATGTTGACCAGCAATCTCAGTGGCGTGAAGGCGTTGTTTTCCAACACCAACAGCGGGATGGGCGTGCAAATGAACGCGTTCATCAACGCCACCATCGGCGACGGCGGCACGCTGAGCACCCGGCAGGCGGATTTGACGCAACAGAGCACCGACATCAGCACACAGATTTCCAACCTGGAAACCAAAATCAGCAACGACACCAACCAGTGGAACTCCGAGTTTCAGGCGATGGAAACGGCCGAATCTCAGACCAACCAGGAACTGACCTACCTGAGTCAGGCGGTCACCAACGGGTCGCTATAAAAATGAACCGTCACGCCGCCAAAAAAATCCGCGCCGGAAACCGGCGGCGCCGGTTTTTATGCGCGTGCGGCTGGCTGACGGCGGGAGTGCTGTTCGTCAGCGTCATCCAAGCGGCGGATTTGCCGCTGGAAAACATTTTCGCCCAGCCGCCGGTTTTGCCGGCCGGCCTGCACCGCGTCGCCGTGCTGCCGCTGGCGGCGAAAGGCCGGGACGCCGACCTGCCGGACGGTTGCGAGGCGCTCCAGCCGGTGCTGTTCGACGAACTGGTGCGGACGGAAAAATTCGAGGTGGTTTCCGTCCGGCCCGAAAATTTGCGCGCCAGTTCCGGACGTGCGGCGTGGACGGGGGCGGAGCAGCTACCCGAGGGGTTTTTTGATTCGCTCCGGCGCGAATACGGCTGCGACGCCGTATTGTTCTGCGAGTTGACGGTGTATCACGCCTATGCGCCGCTGGCGATCGGCTGGCGGCTGAAACTGGTGGATGTGCGCACCCGCAAAATCATCTGGGCGGCGGACGAGGTGTTCAGTGCGGATCAGCCGGCCGTTTCGCGGAAAGCCTGGCAATTTTGGCTGAATCGTGACAAATCGGCGGCGAAGGACGAGATCCGCTGGCGGCTGGCCAGTTCGCCCCGGCAGTTCGGCAGCTATACTGCGGCGGAGCTTTTGAGCCATCTGCCGGCCCGTTAAAAAAACATCTAAAGTTAAACCGGCTCAAGCCGATAAAGTATTGAAGAACGTGAAAACCAGTTCACTTGCCCGACCAAAAACAAATTATGGAAGTTGATTTCAATCCCGGCCGCAGCTCGATCACCAGTGGTAATCAGCCGGTGGTCCGCCGGGAACCATCCGCCACTGCGACGGATAACACCATGTCGTTCGATAAAACCACCGCCTTGCAGCAAACGCTCAAGGACTCATCCCAAGTCCGGCCTGAGAAGGTCGCGCAGGCCAGCGCTCTGGTCGCCGACCCCAGCTATCCGTCTGACGACGTCCTCGACCGCCTGGCCGGGCTGTTGGCCCAGCACATCAACAGTTGACGAACATGACTACCTCCGCCCGCAACCCTTGGAACTCCTACCGTCAGATTGCCACGCAGACCGCGCCGCCCGGCCAGCTGGTGCTGATGCTTTATGACGGTGCCATCCGTTTTTCGGAACGCGCCCTCACTGGATTTGCCTTCGCCGACCCCGGCGAACGGAATTCAACAATCAACAACAATATCCAGCGCGCGGTGGACATCGTCCGTGAACTGAATTGTTGTCTGAACACCGACGACGGCGGCCAGCTCGCTCAGACGCTGCGCGATCTTTACGATTATATGGAGCGCCGCCTGATGGAGAGCAATTTCAAAAAAAACCGCGCCGGCGTGGACGAAGTGATCGTCCACCTCAAGGAACTGCGCACTGCGTGGGCCACCATGCTGGCCAACCAGGGCCAGCCCCATTTGGAAGCCAGCGCCCGTCCCGAATGGCAAACTGCTTGAACGCCGAACGCGATCTGTTTGAAGCCTGCCGCGAATGGCGGCGGCTGGCGGAAGCCGAGGGCGAAGCCATCCGCACCGGCAACTGGGGGCTTTGCGCCGCCTGCCAAAAATCTCTCCAACATCTGCGCGCACGCATGTCCGCGCTCATGCCCGCCGTGCGCACCGAGTGGCGGCAGTCCGGTGCCGCCCGCGCCGCCCGGATGCAGGCCTACGATGACACCGTCCACCAACTGATCAAGCTGGAACGCCGCAATCACACGTTGATCCAAGCCGTCCGCGCGGCGACCCACAACAAACTCCAGCAGCTCAACCAGACCCGGATTAAATTAAAGCAGCTCCGGCAGGCGTATGGTTTTGCCCACGGGCCGGCGGTGCATTCCTTTTCCTGAACGCCGGCCGGATTCAGCACCGTAAAAAATCCTTAACCCCGGCCGGATTCAGCCGATGAACTGATTGTTGGCGTGGGCCGTTGAAGACGCGACCCGACACACATGAACGACTTACTGGTGGAAAATACTTTGATGGAAACGAAGTCAGCCAGCCATTGGTGGTTGGATTTCTTCAACGCCTCCGAAGATGCGCAAATGGTCTGCCGCC
>Ga0302320_10017284_pt1 | contig 14654 bp, 30 predicted proteins | sample Bog_T0_3_FD_202130 | JGI IMG/M metagenome (GOLD analysis project Ga0302320, IMG submission 202130) | Peat permafrost microbial communities from Stordalen Mire near Abisko, Sweden - Bog_T0_3 | ecosystem: Environmental > Terrestrial > Soil > Wetlands > Peat | place: Sweden: Abisko, Stordalen Mire...
GCCTGGGACACCAAGCCGTTGCGCGACTTTATGCTGGCTATCGCCACGAAATGGTCCGTAGCCACCATCGTCCGGTTCGACAGTCGTGATGCCCTGACGGTGTTTCCGCCGCCGCTGAGCAGCGACGGCCAGTGGCACGTTGTCAGGGGTGGCAAGGTCGAGGCGCGCACCGCGCATGAGCAGGAGATCCTCGATCGCGACGCTGCATTCCGGATGCGCGTCAAAGGTGCGCGGCACTATGAAAGGAACGATGGCGATGTCTGATACCACCGCGCCGCGCATCATGCCGGAACGCTGGTTCTACGGTGAGACGATGCACTGGATGATCGGCGCAGTTGTCACGGACCATGCGTCATCCCCTCGGGCACTGGCTCCCGGTGAGCGCCGGATTGGAGCTTTCATCCTGCCGCCGTTCCAAAGACCGCCGGTATGGACCGAAGCGCAGAAGGTAAGGCTAATCGAAAGCCTTTACTCTGGACTGCCGATTGGTGCGCTGGTCTACAATCAGACCCGCACTCAAGGGCCGTGCGACAGGTGGTTGCTCGATGGACAGCAGCGCGTGACCGCCATCGTGGAATTTGTGACGGGTGTCCTGCCAGTAAACGGCTGGCGCTATCCTGATCTGCCACTTATCGAGCGGCGACACTTTGAGCGGATGGGCATGGGTGTGATTGAGACACGCATCGAAGCTGAGGATCAGTGCCGCGACATTTACGACCGCCTCGCCTATGGCGGCACCGCTCATGAACCGAAGGAAACCAACAATGGTTAACTCCGAGACGACCAAGGTCAATCTTTGGGTTGGTGGGACCATCGATGTCCCCAGCGACCATCCGATGTTCAAGCCAAAGGAAGAACTAAAGGCCATGATACAAACCACCGACGCAGCCTGCGATCGTGCTTATCGCGAGGGTTGGATGCAGGCTTTCCGCGAATGGTCCGACTGCCTCCGCGTCACCTTCCCGGCCATCGTTGCTCAGGCCGATATCGACCGGATGGAACGTCGCAAACAGGAGATGGAAAGCTATGGCAAGCGATAACCATACGACCGGAGTCATGATTGAGGATCGTAGCGGCAAGATGCATGTCTTTCTGTCACCTGACGGCGACCACATCGTCACGAAGTTCATTGATGGTTCCGGCAACCAGAAATGGGAGACGACGCTGCCGCATGGTGAATGGGCATGGGATCGGGCTGTTGCGCGAGCGTCGCGGGCAGTGGTGTTCCTGTGAGGGCTTTGGTTGAGATCAAATTCGGCTCGCACCTATACGGCACAAGCACCCCTGCGTCAGACCTGGACTACAAGGCGGTATTTGTGCCCCCGGCGTCCGATATTCTTTTGCAGCGGGTCAAGGCGACGATCACCAACAAGCGGCCAAAGCAGCCGTTTGAAAAGAACGCCGCAGGTGACATCGACCAAGAAAGCTATGCCCTGCATCGGTATCTCAGCCTGTTGGCCGAGGGTCAGACAGTCGCGCTCGACATGCTGTTCGCGCCAGAGTGCGCAATGTCCTCTGCGCCGTCCGCTATTTGGTCAGAGATGGTCGCCAACCGGCATCGGTTGTTGAGCCGGCGAGCGGCCAGTTTCATTGGCTACTGTCGCACCCAGGCCAACAAATACGGCATCAAGGGCAGTCGCGTGCATGCGGTTCGGAACATCGTCGAATGGTTCGACGGAGCAATTGCTAAATACGGCCATTTGGCCAAGTTGGAGGTTGCCGCTGGCACACTGCCTGCGTTCATAACAGATAAAAAGTTAGACCACACGGCGATCATTCATATTGATCACCCAAGCCGACCAGAACCCATCCCACACCTCGAATGCTGCAACCGCAAGGCCCCATTCTTTACTTCACTGAAAGACACGCGGGCTATCTATGCCCGACTGCTGGACGAATACGGTGCCCGTGCGCTTATGGCAGAACGCAATGAAGGCGTAGACTGGAAAGCGCTATCTCACGCCGTCCGGGTTGGTGGCGAAGCCCTGGAGCTTATGTCAACCGGTTGGATCACTTTCCCCCTACCGAACGCCGAGCATGTTCTGTCGATCAAGCGTGGTGAATTGCCTTACGCCGCAGTGGCGGAAGAAATTGAGGATCTTTTGGAGCGTGTCGAGGCTGCACAGGCGACTTCCATTCTGCCGGATGCGCCTGACCAGACTTTCATAGATGACATTGTTCGGAACACTTACCAAGATGAGGTAATCAACCGCAAGACGCTGCAGGACACCACGCTGGCCGGACTGCCGGGTGAGATCCACATCAAGGAGGTGCCGAAGTGACCTCGCTCAAGCGCCCAGCCAGCTATGCGACGCCTCGCCGCTTGCCTGCACCGTCCGCACCTGCGGCTTGCGCTCCGGGCGGTCCTTAACAGGTTCGGCGAAGGTCAGCACGACCGCGTCCCATTCGTCGGGGCTGCGCACGTTACGCGCCCGCATCTGCTCCTTGCTCTCCAGCACGAGCCGCTGGTCCGTCGTCGAGTAGTGGTATCCGGGGCCGCATGCGTCAGCCTGGAGCGCGTCGCTGTCGGGCAGATCCGCACCACCCGTCTGCTCCAGCCACTCCTTCGAGCGCATCCACATCTCCGCCCGCCGGTTCGCCGGCCCGGCCCGCTTGGTGCCGTCGTCGGCGATCAGCACCTCGGTCTGTGGCTTCGACCCGAAGTTGACCAGCACGACCGCATCCGAATACGGCTTGCCCCAGGATTGCAGCATGTCGAACAGCCGGTCGCCGCCGCCGCCGGCGTCGATGAACATCCTCGCCGGCTTGTCCTGGTCGATGATGTCGCGCAGCCACGCCAGCGCCTCGGTGGTCCCGATGTGCAGGCGGCTTTCGATCTGGTGGACCCTGCGGCCGCGCCGCCACGCGACGCTGAAACGGTCATCGCCGAAGCGGGCGGGATCGACGCCGACGACGAGCGGGCCGATGCCCTCCAGCGCCGCCTTGCGCGCCGCCAGCACCAGCTCCGCGTTGATGTAGCTCTGCTTGCCGGTGGCCGCGAACATCTCCTGGCTGGTCGCCGGGTATTCGCGCTGGAACAATATGTGGCTCTTCAGTTCGCTGATCTTGGCGCGCCGCCACGCGATCTGTCCGTCCGTCAGCCCGTGGAGCTGGGCGTAGTGCCGTTCCTCATCGTCCATCGTGAAACCTGGATCTACCGGACGGCAGTAATCCTCCGACCAGTACCAGGGAAGAAACAGCGCCTCGTAGTCGCCGCGGCCGCCCTCGGCCACCTGCCAGCTTTCGTAGAACTCGCCCTCGGGACCGTTGCCGGTGCTCTCCTTGACGATCTCGGTGCCGGGCAAGTCTGGCACCGTCTGCACAATGCCGGCCGCGTGGCCTGCCGCGTTGGGACTATAAGCCGATTCGCTCCAGTGAAGAAGATGATTGGTCGAGGACCGCCCGACCGCCTTCGATCCCGCCGTGCCGACCGAGTAGCCGGACCGTAGCTTGTCGAACACCAGCTCCTTCGCGTTCGCCGCGCCCGTGCTGGGCCTGATCGGGTTGTTGGCGTGGAAGGTGCTGACCATGTCGAACAGCGTGTCAGACGCCTCCTGCTCGTGGCAAAGTATGAACGTCTTGACGCCAGCACGCATTGACGTCCTCCAGTAGAACCGCCCGCCGACATAGGTGGACCCGCCGGTCTGGCGTCCCTTGCCGATCAGCGCCCTGACTTTTCCGGTGCGCGCCTTCTGCGCTTCGAACCGCTCATGCAGGTAACGTTGCGCCCGGTTGAACACGAACGGCACGACGGCGCCAGACTTGGCCTGGATCTTCAGCACCTCGGCGGCATAGAGCGGCAGGTTCGAGCGGAGCCGTTTCAGCCGGCGCAGCATCGCGTCGTCGTCGGTCATGCCGCCGCCGCCTCGAAAAGATCGCCGTTCGCTGCCGCCGCGCGATCGGTTTTCACCGCCGAGTTGTAGCGGGCGAAATCGGTGTATCGCCAGAACCGGCCGTTCACCCATCGCTGCACAGCCTTCAGGCGCCGCTCGGTCCAGTCGAACCGGACGTGCGGCTTCTTCGTCAGCGCGTTCAGCTTGATGAAGGGCTGGGCATAGGGCTCGCCGCCCCAGCCGATCACCTGACGGATGCGCTCCATGCACGCATCGAACGGTTCGTTGCCGATCATCGTGTAGACCTGCCGCTTGCGCGAGCCGATCGCCGCGCGATCAAGCATCCGCATCACCCGCGCGACATGCGCGCCGTCCGCCGCGTCGTCATAGGCGAACCGCCAGGGGCCGCGATTGATCGGCGCCCACCGCGCCAGCACCGCATCGTCGAACGTCCGGGGCTCGAACCCCGAGTTGGCATCAAGGAGGGGCACACCAGCGGCTTGGTAGCGGCTCACGATGTGATCCTGGTATTCGGGCGGCAGCGCCGAGAGGTTGTTGTCGCAAAGCACCGGGCGCACCGGGAAGTCCGGCAGCAGGGTGAACGCCCGCCCTTCCATCTTCGGCACGATGCAGAACCAGCAGCCGACCGGACAGCCGCGCGATGCCATTGTCGCCATGGGATTGTGCCGCCCGACCGCATCCGGGATATCGCCGCCGATCTCGGCCACGTCGGCGAGGTAGTGCTTGCGGGTGAAAATACCCGGCCCGCCGGCCCGCACGCGGTAGCCGAGGGCTTTGTAGTAGAGCGCCTTGCTCCACGCCTCATCGAGCTTCCAGGTGAAAGCCACGGACAGATAGGCGGTGTCGCCATCGGTCCATTCCGCCAGACCGTTCGGCCATGCGCCGAGGCTGTATCGCACGTCAGCAAGCATCGCCAGGCTGGGCCTCTCTCGACACGGAATCGCGGTCACGGCGCATGGTTTGTGCTCTTTATCGCTTCATTCCGACCCGTCGGGAGAATGAAGTGTCCGACCAGTTCGGGATTGAGGAGAAAAACGTTCTGCATCGGGGCTGGGCCTCTCTCGAACGGAATCGCACGGTCCAAGGCTCCCTAATCTCGGCACTCTCTTCGACAACGGCTCGCTCTTCGGTGCTCTCGCACCCAACGGCTTAATCCTCAATCCGCGCCAGCAACGCCTCGATCATGCCCGGCGCGGCAGAGTGCTCAAGCGCCTTGCGCTTCGGGGCAACATACTGCGCCAGTTCCGAATACATCCGGGCGCGAATGTCGAGCGGCGCGCCCTTGTCCATTGCAATCCGCGCCATGCCCTCGATCGGATCGCAGCCCAGCGCCGCAAGCCGTTCGGCCACATCGACGTTGATCTTGTTCTTCGAACCCTTTGGCCGGCCCTGGCCCGACGTCTTCGTTTTTCCGCCGAAACCAGGGCCGGGCATTTCGTATTTTCCGTTGCGTACTGTGCGCTTAGGCGATCTTGCTGCCCTTGCGGTCCATCGTCGCGGCGTTTTTGGGCGCCGTCGTCTCGATGGTGTGCTTGTGCGCGCCCGGCTTGCTGCCGGAGCCAACCGAGGTGTGCTGCATGGCGCTGGTCCCCTTGGGGTGCGGCAGCGAGTGTTTGACGTGCTTTCCGAGTGCTGACATGGCGATCTCCTGTTGATGGGCGGGAACGTTCTGGCATCGCAGCGTAGCCGAAACCGCGCCGATCACACAACCGGCGCGTGCGGCGGCTTTGGTGGTGTCGCTTGTGCCTCGCCGCGCTGTCTCGCGTCGTATTCTGCCCAGGCCGCGTCGCGCTGTTCTGGCGACCCACACAGCCCGCCGACGAGGATGCCGTTGTAGCCGGGCGGCATGGCCATGCGGCGGATACGCTCAGCGATGAGCATTGCGAACGCCGTCATACTGGTTCCGCCCTGTCCGCGTCGACGCGCGCCGCGCCGCGCTCTGTCAGGCTGACGAACGCGAACGCGCCGCTGTCGGCCCAGCGCAGACGCACGAGACCGCGCTGCTGCCAATCGCTGATTGTAGACCACAGGGGCGAGCCAGCGACGACCTGCTGCTCTGTCGCGAAGGTGGCGAGCGCGAGAACTTTGATAGGAGCGGCGCGTCCCCGCTTGTGCGACCTGATTGGCATGCGCGCGGGTTCGCACACATCGTTGTGTACCGGCAACCGGATTTTGTTTTTCGGTAACCGGGCCGTTGACTGTCGCGCACGGTGCGCGTAAGTTGCTTTTGCGGCATTTGCCGTTACCGGCGCCTCGCGGAAGCAGGGGGCAGAGACAGACGCGAAACCATGACGACCATGATCTCGGAGGTTTACGAGGCATTCAAGGAGGCGAACGTCAGCGATGCCAGCGCACGCGCGGCGGCCGAGGCGATCGCCGCTTATGAGGCTCGATTTGCCAACATCGACCTGAAAATCGAGCGGATGGACGGGCGCCTGACGTTGGTCATGTGGCAGTTGGCCATCCTCATTGGCGGCGTCGCCACGTTGATTATCAAGGCTTTCGCCTAGACATTGTTGTCCCCGGCGCCTCGCGGGTCTCAGGGGCAGGACGGCAGCATGATGAGCCAAGCTTTTTCCGCGACCGCGACCCGTGATCCCGTCGCCGAACTCTACAGCTACAAATCAGGACGACGAACGATGAACGCCGCCACGATCAAATACCTGTCGCCGACCGGGCGCTCGATGTCCATCGATGTGGTGGATCGCGACTTCGCCGCCATCCTGCGCCATGCGCAGGCGATCGCCGCGCGTCCGGGCATCAAGTCCGTGCGCGTCTGGAGCCAAGGCGGCACGCTGCTGGCCTCGCTGACATGAGCAACCACACCAGCGTCTGGAACGTCGGCGATCGGGTGCGCGTCGTCGCGCCGATCGAGATCTATCCGATTGCCACATTTTCCGTCGGGCTGACTGGCACCGTGTCCGAGATCGATACCGACCCTGGCTTTGGCATCCTCGCGATGGTTACCCTCGACGACCACTACGACGGCCTCGACGAATGGAGCAACGCGCTACAGGTCTGGATCGACGGCGCCGGGAGCGATTGCACGCTCGACAAGTTCGAAATCATCACCGACGACGCACATGTCTGACGTCGGCACGCTCGCCTACGAGTTCCCCGACTTCGATGCCGCCACGTTGCCCGCGATCCCCGACAGGTTCGATGCTTCGCATTGGCACAACGAGGCGATGCCGCATTGGGTGCGCCACGTCGCCGACGGCGCCCCTGCCTATCTGGAGCTATGGATTGACTATGCCGACACAGCATTGCGCGATTTCCCCGAGGGACAACGCTTCCTGCTGCGATGGCGCCGTTCGCCACAGGAAGACCCGTCGCTCGTGCTGGAGCACACGGACGATTGGGCGCTGATCCTGGCTGCGATCGAGCAGGTCGAGGCGCGCGTGATCGCGGCGCGATGGGTGGCGCGGTTCGGGCTTGGCTTTCATCCCGACACACGCGGACGCGACTACGTTCTCCCGGATTTTGCCCGCTGCCTGACCGATGCCGAGGCCGACGAATACGACACCGAGATCAACCGGCTGTTTGAGCTTGGCGGCGATCCGTATCAGCACGGGCTCGACGCGATGCGCGCGGCTGGCCTGCTCCGCCCGGGCGAGGGCGAGCGAGCACGCGAGGGAGGGTGAACGATGGCGATACAGCTTGGCGCACTCCGCGACGCGCTGGTGGAGGCCGGCGCATCCCCCGCCACCGCCGGGCGCGCGAGCGAGGAACTGGCGAGCTACAACGCCGAGTTCACCAGCATCCGCGATGATATGCGGAGCGGCTTCGCGAAAGTGGATGGCGGCTTCGCGAAAGTGGATGGCGGCTTCGCGAAAGTGGATCAGGAGCTAACGAGGCTTCGCGGCGAGATCAACCTGTTGCGCTGGATGATCGGCACCAACTCCGCGCTCTGCGTCGCCATCCTGCTCCGGCTGTTCATTCACTGAGGGCTGAGATCTGATGTGGAAAACAACCAAAGAGCAGCGCGAAAACTGGCTCGGCAGTGCCATTGCCTATGGGATCATTGGCTGGGCGGTGTGGTGCGCGATCGACGTGTTCGGCGCGATGGCCGGGGCGCTGCTCGCTCGCGGCTGCGGCGTTCAGGCGGGCTGAACGTGAACGTCAACGTCGATACCCTGGCCCTGGCGATACGGCTGGAGGCTGGGGGGTTTACCGTCGAACAGGCCCGCGCGCTCGCCGCCGCCTTGGGCGATACCGCGCAGGTCGCTGATCTGGTCACCAATACCGACCTGCTGGCGACAAAGGCGGACGTGAAAGCGGATCTGGAGCATCAGCTTGCACTACTCGAACAGCGCATGACGATCCGCCTGGGCGGTATGCTGGTCGTCATGACCGGCGTGATCGTCACGCTCAGTCACTACTGGCACTGACGCCATGGCGAAACCGGCCATCACCTTCACCGAGATCGAGCCCGGCATCGCCTACGAGTACGCCGTCATCCAAAACGGGCGGCGGATCGGTCGCGTGCGCAAGCAGGAGACGACGACCTATCCGTTCATCCCGAACGGCCGATGGATCGCCGACGACGGCACGATCCAGCGCGGCGGGTTCACGACGCGGCAGGCCGCCGCCGAGTGGCTCATCAAGGCCCCGCCGCCAGCGAAACGGATACCGCCTCCGCTCCCCTATAACCGCACGCGCGAGCCGCCACCACCGCCGCCTGGATACCTGGACGGCAGCGGCGCGATCAGCGACAACCGACAAGGCAACCTGCTCGATGAGTGACACCGCCGACCGCGACCCGCTCGACCTGCGCGCTGAGCTTGCCCGCATCGATCGCGACGCCGCCGAAACGCACAAGCTTTTGGCTGAAGTGTTCAAGCTGAACAGTGAGGGGCGAAAGTTCAATCGCGACTGGTGGATCGTGCCACTGACCGTGCTCGGTGCCATCCTGGCCGCGATCGTCGCCCGCTTGCCCGAGATCCTGCACGCATTCGGTGTCGGCCGATGAAACACTGGAAAGAACCTACTGAGGGCGGCGACGCCGCTCTCATCGCGGCCGTCGGCACGATCACCGACCCGCAGGAAATGCTGGAGTGCATCGTCGCCTACGCCAATTACCTCGGCAACGACCCCTACTACGCCCACCTCAACAGCGCAATGTGGCGGGCGGCCGCACGAGTAGCGACGACGCCGCCTCCGGCGACCGGCTGGGTCATCACCGCGAACGATAGCGTCGAGGCGATCTGTCTCGGCACCGAGGCCGAGGCCGAGGTCGTGTGCGCCCGGCTGCGCGCCGAAGACGACGAGAAACGGCGGCGAGCATATGGCGATCAGAAGCACGGCAGACAGATCGCAGTCGGCGACATGGACGAGGCGCACGTTCGCAACGCCCTGCGCATGATCTTGCGGAAGGATCGTCTGCGGCGTGAGGCCGCCGAGGCGCACGACGATCAGGCGCTTGACCGCCTAGCCTATATCGCCACGCGCGGCAGAGACGAATGGGGGGACGCATGAGCAGCGACTACGAAACCGACATCGCCCTTTGGGCTGACCGGCAGGGCCATCTGCTGCGCCGTCGCGCGGCTGGGGATCTGGTCAACGACGCCGAACTGGACTGGCCGAACATCGCCGAGGAGATTGAGACTTTGGGCCGGTCCGAACGCTCCGCACTGCGGAGCCATATCGCCACGGTGATCGAGCATCTGATCAAGCTGCAAGCCTCGCCCGCGGCCGACCCGCGCAACGGATGGATGGCATCGATCGACCGTGCAAGGGAGGATATCGCCATCTCGTTGAAAGACAGTCCAAGCCTGCGTCCGGCCCTGGCGGGCATGATCGCCGATGAGTCGCGGCGATCCGCCAGACTTGTTGCAAGGTCTCTGGCGCGGTTCGGCGAACAGCCGCGCGTCGATATCAACACCCTGACGTTCACCGAGGTGCTTGGAGACTGGTTCGGATGAGCGACCTTTACGACCGAGACTTCTACGGCTGGACCAAGGAGCAGGCGATTCTGCTACGCGCCGGCCGGGCCGCGGAACTGGACTGGTCCAACATCGCCGAGGAAATCGAGAGCATGGGGCGCGGCGCGCAGGAGCAGTTGACCAACCGCCTCGCCGTGCTGCTCGCCCACCTGCTGAAATGGCGCTACCAACCCAGCCACCGCGGCAATAGCTGGCGTCTGACCATTGTCGAGCAACGTCGACGCATCGCGCGGCTGATCCGTAAAAACCCCAGCCTCAAGGCCGCTCTCGCCGAAGTCCTGACCGATGCTTACGGCGACGCGCTGCTGATCGCACAGCGCGATACCGGCTTGCCCGAGAGCGCGTTTCCGCCGACCTGTCCGTGGACCTTCGATCAGGCCATCGGGGACGGCGAAGTCGAGGCCGACGCCGCCACATGACCCGCGACGACTTCGACGCCGCCCTCGATCTATTGCGCATCTCGCCCGGGGAGTTCGCGGCTCTGACCGGCCAGAACCCGGCCACTGTGCGCGGCTGGGGGAAGGTCCGCATGTCTGGCGGCGGACAGCGCCGTCTCCAGGATGTGCCCGGCTGGGTGTCGCCGCTGCTGGAGGCGTGGCAGGCTGCGCCGCGCGCGCTGGCCGCCAGACGTCGACAGCTTGAACCGACATAATGGAGGACTGAGAGATGCAGGACCAGTGGCAAGACCTGATAGACCGCCTCATACCGGCCGGGTATCGAGTGCTCAATGACGGACCCGGCCGCGAGGTTCTGTCCCACGAGAGCTGGGAGCATGGAATCGTCTACGGCACCGTGTTGGATGCCATCGACGCCGCTCGCCTCGACGCCCGGCGCGACATGGCGATCGAATTTCACGCCGAGGACTATGCCGAGGTGCGGACACGGATGGAGCGCGCCATCGACAAGCAGAACGAGCACGACCTTCGCGCCGTGATGTCCAACAACTTCAACATCATTCTGGCCGCGCTGAAGATCGCCGAAGCCGCGACAGAAGTTCACACTCCGGCATCGGCCTGACGCGGATGTTCAAAGTCCAGGCGCGCGCCTGCCCGACCTGCATCTACCGGTCGGACTCCCCGCTGGACATTCGCAAGCTGGAGGCCGACGTCGCCGACAAATACGGCGGCTTCCACGGCTGGCGCGTCTGCCATCACACGCGCGATGTCTGCTGCGCCGGCTTCTGGGCGCGTCACCGCAACAAGTTCGCACTGGGGCAGATCGCGCAACGTCTTGGCCTAGTCGAGTTCGTCACTGAGAGCGGAACGCGCCGCCGCCGTGCGTCCAAGCGTGCAAAGGCTACGCACCAGTAGATGTAGAAGCACTACGAACAGGACGCGCGGAACCTCACGGTCGGCACGCCATCCAGGCCCGGATAACCTCGGCCGCCGGATACGGATTTATCGCATTCCCGATCGCCCGGAGCTTAAGGACGTCACCCGGCACCCGCCGCGCCAGCGGGAATGTATTTACGAGCCTCCAGTCTCGCGTATCAAAACCCAACCTGATGAGACCCTTACTTTCGTTGTCAAGGCGTCTCCATACTTCGCCGACCGGGTGAGATGCGTATAGCACAGACCCCGCTTGATAGATGGCCGCGCGCAGTGCACGCAATTCACTCGCTGCGTGCCGTTCGCCGTGAAGTTCCGCGAGTGACAGCGACGGTGACAGGAGCCGCACAATGTCATGAAGTTCAGCGGGCTGTTGTTCATCGGATCGAGATCCATGTGATGCACATAGAGCCGCCCCTTCGATCGCGCTTTCCCGCACGCCTCGCACGTTCCTTTTGCGGCTTTCCCTGATTGGACGCGGCTCGTCATGGGCGAGGGGACAGCCCTCATCACTCCCTCCATCGCCGCCGCCATGCAAGCCCTGTTGCAGTACTTCCGACGAGCAAAGTTCGATCGGTCTTCTAGAACTCGGTTCTCCCACCTTTTGCGCACTAGCGGCGCCCCACACGCCAGACAGTTCTTCGCGGGGACCGGTAGCGTCGGCGGTGCCATTTACTTCTTCATGCGCGTTGGCAGTGGAGCGCAATCTAACCATGCCGGCGGTATCCCTTGCAACCAACCGGACATAAGGGGATTGAGTAGGCCGCCGCTTGCCGTCGCGGCATTCAATCCATTCAAGCTCGCGCCAGGGATGAAGTGCGCGACCTGATGGTTCAGGTTCTCCCCTTTCTTGCCGCCGCCCCGTTCCTCGTAGGTGTGGTGCGCCGGCGTCCGGTAGTCCCGCGCGTTCGGCGTCGCCCACCCTCGCTGTAGCGCCCGTTCCAACGATGCTGGCGCATCCTCGGAACCTTTCCGGGCGCTCCATGGCTCGCCGGCCACCAGAAGCTTCGTCGCCGAGTGCAGGTTGTCTGATATTTTCCCCGCCGCCAGACGCTTCGCCGAAAACCCCGTGCTCTCCACCGTGCGCAGATCCGACCCCGCTCCCCTGGCTTGCGCCGCCTCGCTCGCTCCGGTCCAGTCGCTTTCCCGGGGCGTCGGCCAGCCTGCCGTGCGGGCGGCATCCGTCAGCGTCTGCCCCGCGTTCGTCGCGCTGGTCCCGCTGCTTTCCGCATCCATAGCCGTCGGCGTCGGCCACCCAAAAGAACCGGTGTCGCAGGTTCGGCGCACCGACCCCCGCAGAAGGCAGTACGGCCGCCCCGCAGGTGTAGCCACAGTTTTCCAGGTCAGCCGATACAACGTCGAGCCAGATCCGGCCATCGACGCTTTCAACCTGCTCCCCAGCGAGGCTGACAGGTCGGCACTGGCGGATGAGCCAATGCCACGCGGGCCAGAGGTGGCGATCGTCAGCAAACCCAAGTCTTTTGCCGCTCTGGGAGAAAGGACCGCATGGACAGCTTCCGGTCCAGATGCGGCGGCCGTCCGGCCATCCGGCCATGCGAAGCGCGAGCGGCCAAATCCCAATGCCTGCGAAGAAATGGCACTGGACGTAGCCGCTGACGTCGCTGGGGCGGACGTCGCGGATGTCGCGGTCGTCGACATCTCCTGCTGGAATAAGTCCATCTGCGCAGAGATTGCGAAGCCACTGCGCGCAATTCGGGTCATTTTCATTGTAGTAAACGTCGCCGCTCACGCGCCCTGGGCCGGCGGCCAGCCAGGCTTCATCTGCGGAAACGGGATCTTGCAGAAGCGGCACAAGGCTTGATCGGTCGGCGACTGTATCGGTCCGTCGCCCCACTTCATCCGCATCCGCTCGCGGATGAACGCCAGCAAGCTTCCCAGCGTCAGGGGCTCCTCCGTCATGGCCAGCCGCCCCGATAAAGCGGCGTCGTCGCCATCTCGGCTTTTGCCGCGGCGATCTCGGCGCGCGTCATTGCATCGATTGCGATCCGGTCTGCGCCTCGCTTCGCTGCGCTCAAACGGTCCTGCGCGACCACCGTCGGATCGAGCTTCGGCACCAGCCGCGATGCCTCCTCGCCGCGCGCTCGTGCCAGCGCTCGCTTCGATGCCGAGTAGACGCCGCCGAGTTTCAGGCCAACGTCCTCGGCAATCGACGCCACAGGCTCGCCGGCATCGATGCGTCGGCGGATCGCCTCATCGCGCTCGCGGTTGTGCGGACGCATCAGGCGACCCGCCGGGCGTTGCGAACGGTCGCGTCGAACACCGCGATCGAGCGGACCACCTCGCCGCCCATGCGCTCGGCCTGATGGCGGATGCCGTACAGCACTGGCTCGGTGATGAAAATATCCTCGCGCATCCAGGCGCCCATGGCGTCCCAGTTGCCCCGCCAGCTTTCCGGCAAGCGGGCGGCGTTGGCGATCGTTTCGGCCAGGTCTTCGACGATGAAGCCGTTGATCGACGACATCATCCGCCCGTTGGTGGCGTGTTCGGCGAGGTGCACGTCGGGCTGACGCGCGATCCATGCCCGGATGCCGTACGGGTCGGACGGTCCGGCGGAGCCGATTGTCAGCAGCGGCGTCAGGCGCGCCTGGATGCCAGCGGTGATCCAGTCCATCGGCCCGTCAGGCTGCTCGGTTTCCGCCTTGCGCAGCACCTCCAGCAGCAGGGCGTGATCGCCCCCCGCCACACTCAGCAGGCGGCCAAGCGCCTTACGCGCCCGATCTTCGGGGTATCGGGTCAGGCGGCGGAAGATACCGAGGCCGTCCCCCCAAAGCTCGATTTTAAGCGCTTCCAGCAGGTCGATCTGTTCGCCCGGCGCGGCGGCAGCCGGCGCCGAACGAAGTGAGGCGGAATCTTTCTTCCTTTGTGAAGGTGAAGGTGAAGGTGAAGGTGAAGGTGCATCGTTTTGCCATGCGTTTGCCATAGGCGGGGCGATGGCAACCGCATCTGTTTCGCCATCTTTTCCGGATGCGTTTGCCATCGCCCCGCCATCCTTTTTGGATGCGGTCGCCATCGCCCCGCCATCGTCTTTTTTGCTCCAGCGCGCGTCGGCCCCGGCCTTCCCGGCGGTTTTCCGTTGATCGACGATCCCTTGCGCGTTGCTTAGTTCCTGGTCGATCCGCTTATGGCGGAAGGTGTCGCCCGCGCGATGGAAAAACCCCATCAGAACCGGACGCGCCCGCTTCCACTCCGCGCGTTCCATTCTAGCGATGGCGCGCAGTCTTTTTTCGTCGGCGGGCAGCGCACCGCCGCTTGTCCACGCCTGCATGAGCAGCAGCAGGTAGCCGCCGTGCTCCGCCGCCGTGAGGTGTCCGGTATCGCGCAGATAATCGCCGACATAGAGCGGCATCCAGGTATCTGAACGGGTCGCCATCAAAACTCTCCCTCTTCGACATCATCCCACCGCCCGACAGGCGGGGCCGTCATCAGCGACATCTGCCGGGCGGCCGCGTCCTCGCGCCATTCCGTCAGCAGCATGCGCGGGCCGTTGAAGCGCAGCTTGACCGGCG
>Ga0302320_10017286_pt1 | contig 14654 bp, 9 predicted proteins | sample Bog_T0_3_FD_202130 | JGI IMG/M metagenome (GOLD analysis project Ga0302320, IMG submission 202130) | Peat permafrost microbial communities from Stordalen Mire near Abisko, Sweden - Bog_T0_3 | ecosystem: Environmental > Terrestrial > Soil > Wetlands > Peat | place: Sweden: Abisko, Stordalen Mire...
GGTTCGCGAATTCAAGCTGCGTGCAATCGAGTTTGGGCCGCCAAAGGTTGCATGGTGGACATACTTCACAGCGCGGCAGGCCGTGGAAGGAACTACGCTCTATATGGATCCCGTGCCCTCGGAATACCTGGACTGGGTCTGGGAGATTCCGATCAACCCCGAGACCCTGAGTGTGGGTTACGTGACCACTGGAGCAGCCGCCAAACTGAAACGAGGAAAGGGGTCTTCCGCTGATGAGATTTTTCGGGAGCAATTGAAGAAGCATCCGCACTTTGAGTCGATGTTGACTGACGGCCAGATCGGCCCGCTGCATGTAACGTCGTTTCGATGCCGAGCATATAAAGGAGTGGCCGGGCCGAACTGGTTCATCGCAGGCGAAGCTGCGGCGATGGTTGATCCCATCACGGGAAATGGAGTTACGGCCGCGTTAAGGAATGCCTCGGAAGCGGCATCGCTGATCCTCAGATTTCGGAAGCGCGGCGAAGTCCCCGCTCTGTCCAGGGCTTTGTATAGCAGCCGCATCCTCCAACTCGCGAAGTTTTTTAACGGCGGAATCGAAAGAATCGTTTACGAACCAAGCGTAAGAAATCGGGTTGGGGTACTGCTGGCGGGCGTGATCTACACGAGCCCGGCGTGGACGATGAATGGCGTTTATAACCGCCTCAGGCCGCGAAGTGTGGTTTCCACATTTCTATTTAATTCCGCGATTGGCCTCTTTCGCTGCGGCGCATGGGCTTTCTGTCAGTGGTCCCTGCGATGTAAGGGCTCATCGAGCGGGGCTATTCCGGACGGTCCCGTAGGAGTGCGGGAAGCGGAATAAATTTGTTTAAAAGGCAAAATCACTAGTTTAAGCTTAATTGTTTTATGCTATTGAGGCGTGTATTACGACGATGTTACTTTCCCGCAATGTCGAGTAGCCCGTCCAAAACAAGGAGCGCGGTGGGTGCCAAGGCGCGAAAAGCAAGGCACTGGTGAGCTTTGAAACTGCTCGTCCGCCCATTCGCGTTTATCGCGGTTCTGTTAGTGATTTGGCAGGTGGCCGTCAACCGGGATACAGCGCAACTTTTGCCTGGCCCGTTTGGAGTGGTGCGCGGCATGGGCGACCTGTTGCAGCACGGGTTGCTGCTGAAATATGTGGTTGCCTCGCTCTTCCGTGTCACGTGGGGCTTCCTCCTGGCCGCGGTGATTGCGATCCCTCTCGGATTGACGATTGGCTGGCACCGCCGGGCGGAAATGGCTCTTAGCCCGCTCGTGCAGATCTTCCGCCCGATTTCACCCCTTGCCTGGATTCCGATCGCGATTCTCTGGTTTGGAGTCGGCGACCTCGCCGCCATTTTTCTTATCTTCGTCGGCTGCTTCTTTCCTCTCATGCTGACGGCAATGAGCGCGGTGCATAACATCCCAGCCGTTTACGTCAACGTCGGGCGTAACTTCGGCTTGAGCACGGCGGATTTTGTGTACCGGGTCATATATCCGGCCGTCGTGCCGCAACTGATTATTGGCTCGCGGATCACACTGGGCATTGCGTGGCTCGTGGTTGTGGCGGCGGAGATGATCGCGGTGAACTCGGGCCTGGGTTTCTTGATCCTCGACGCGCGCAACGCCGGCAATCGCTATGACCTGGTGATCGCCGGCATGATCATGATCGGCACCATCGGCTTGCTCTTAGATCTGGGGATGCGGTCCTTGGAGCGGGCGAAGTCATTTCGCTGGAGTTATTCGGAGGACTAGGCTTGGCGACAGAAACGGGGATGTCATTACCGGTTCGGGATTTGAAACTGCGGATGGAACGCGTCGGCATGGCGTTCGAACGGGACGGCAAGAGCGTCTCTGTCCTCGAAGATATCAACCTCGACGTATCCGATGGAGAGTTTATCTGTCTGGTCGGCCCCTCGGGATGTGGCAAGTCGACGTTGCTCAATCTCATGGGTGGTTTTCTCGTCCCGACGCAGGGATCGGTCATCATCGACAACCAAATCATCCGCGGACCTGACCCTCGCCGTATTCTCGTGTTTCAGGAGCGGGGGGTGTTCCCGTGGCTGACGGTCGAGGGGAACATAGGTTTCGGTCTCGCGAAACTATCGCGTGCAGAACGTCGCGAACGCATCGACCACTATGTGCAGATGGTTCGCCTACAGGGCTTCGAGCATACCTTTCCCTCCGACCTTTCCGGCGGGATGCAGCAGCGGTTGCAGGTGGCGCGCGCATTGGCAGTGAATCCCGATGTTCTCTATCTGGATGAACCTTTCGGGGCGCTGGATTCGAGCACACGACTCATCCTGCGGGGAGAACTGCTCCGCATCTGGCAGAGGGAACGTCGGACCATCATCTTTGTGACTCACGATGTTGACGAAGCGGTGCAGCTTGCGGATCGGGTCGTGGTCTTAAGCGCGCGCCCCGCCAAGATCCAGAACGTTCTCACGATCGACATCCCGCACCCGCGAAACATCAGTTCCGCGCGTTACCTGGAACGTCGTGACGACCTCTTGAAAAGGATTGGTCTGGCCTACACGGCATGAAGGCATTCAACCAGCCGGGCAGATGGGAGAAGTTTTTCTGGCCACTTCTCGCGGCTACGCTGCTTCTTTCGCTGTGGCACTATTCCGTCCTCTGGACGGCAACTCAAGTCTTTCCCTCGCCGCTCAGCGTGGAAAAGGGTCTGGCGGAGCTACTCCGCGAGCATGTCCTTTGGAGCGATATCGCTGACTCGTTGCGCCGCGTTGCCCTCGGATTCGGTACCGCTGCGGCGCTTGGAATCCCGCTGGGGCTCATGCTGGGTTGGTATCCATCCGCAAACCAAGTCCTGAACCCGGTGCTCCAGATCCTGCGTCCCATCAGTCCCATCGCCTGGGTGCCGATTGCGATTGTTTTGTTCGGCGTCGGAGATCATGCCGCCGTATTTCTTGTCTTTCTCGGGGCTTTCTTTCCCATCATGGTTGCATGTACCAGCGGAGTGTCGACGGTGCCCTCAATATTCCGTCGCGCGGGTCGCAACTTTGGCTTGTCGACCGCCCAAATCCTGGCAAGGGTCGTATTTCCTGCGGCACTGCCGCAAATCCTTGTCGGCTTGCGGATGGCCCTGGGAATCTCGTGGCTTGTCGTCGTCGCCGCAGAGATGATCGCCGTCGATTCCGGCCTCGGTTATCTCGTCATCGATTCACGGAATTCCGGCAAACGCTACGACCTGGTGGTTGCGGCCATGCTGCTGATCGGTCTCATTGGATTAGCCCTGGACATTGGCTTCCGCCGACTGGAAAGGATAAAATCCGTTCGATGGGGATTCGATCATGAGTCCTAAGAGCAAAATCGGCTTGTGGGTGTTTGGATGGCTGGTGCTAATTTCAGGCCTGCACGCTTATCTGAATGTGAATTGGGCCGCCGTACTGAATGATTATCGTCCCTTGGAAAAACGAAAAATTACGGTGGCTTACCTCCCTGTCACCTGCCAGCTCACCTGCCCGGTGACCGACTACATTTCTAAATTCTCTTTATCGGGCGAAATGTTTCTGCCTCGAATGTTCCAGGGCTTTCCCGAGATGAAGGAAGCGCTCATTTCTAACCGTGTACAGGCCGCCTTTATCGTTGCTCCCATGGCGCTTGCCCTGAGGGAGCAGGGGGTTCCCATCAAGGTCGTGTATTTGGGACACCGCTATGGCAGCGCGGTCGTGGTTCGCAAGGACGGTCCCGTCAAAACATTCGCAGATATGCGCGGCCGCACCATCGCGATTCCGAGCCGCTTCTCCGATGAGCGCCTCTTGATTTTTCGCGCGATGAAAGTGTGGGGCATCAAGCCCAGCGAAATCAAGATGGTCGAGATGGCGCCTCCGGATGTTTCTAGCGCCCTCGCGGCACAAGCTATCGATGCTTTTGTGATGGGCGAGCCGTTTCCCTCGCAAGCGGAAATGGCAGGTTTCGGTAGGGTGCTGTTCCAGGCGCGCGAGTACTGGCCAGACTACATGTCCTGCGTTCTCGTGGTGCGGCAGGAGTTGATCGATACTCGTCCGGAGGTAGTTCAGGTGCTGGTGGATGGTATTGCCCGCTCCGGTCTCTGGCTGGACACCAGCAAGCCTCACCGCGAGGACGCCGCCGATTTCGTGGGCCGCTTCTACTACGACCAAAAACCGGCACTGCTGCGATGGGCGCTGACCCAGCCCATGGACCGGGTCGTTTATAGCCCACTCGCTCCGCGGAAAGCGGACTTCGATAGGGTGCGCGATTTAATGATCGAAACAGGCGTGTTGAACAGGACTCTCGATTTCAGGGAGTACACCGATACGCGTTTTTCTGACAACGCCAGCATCGAAACGCCATGGAGATATGAACCCGGCATGGCGACAGCTCAGTAGCTTGGCGTTCGTGCCCTGTATGGTGACTCATAACGAAGCGGATCGTGGAAAATGCAAGGCACCGTTAGTGTGCAACATAGCGTTGACCGCCCCCTACATCTCGCGACGCTCAACTGATCGTGGCGCTCACTGAATGGTTAGGCGGGTTACTGCTCTTTATTGTGTTCCAGACTCCCTTGACAATGTGAAGAAGCCTTATGCGCCGCAGGTCTTAAGAGAGTGACTCGAATGATTCGCAATCACAATCGCCCCTTTAAGGCTTCATCGCTCCGATCGGCAAGTTGCCCGACCCAGGACATGAAACTCTCTTTCGGGAAAGGAATTGGAACGGAGATCATATACTCGTGGCGCGGAGTTCTGACTTATAAATCCGAAGAGGTTGAACACCGAAGGTGTATCGGGAACGTGAGATTCCGATACTTGCGAAGCTCTCGAAGAGTTAAAAGCCCGGAAGGCGAAAGCTGACAAGAAACTACAATTTGGTATTCCCCGCGTCAGGATGCAATCCGAAGCCAAACTTCCTCGATAGCCTGAAAGCGGTATCCGAACGGGAAGCTAAATCCAGAGAACTTCGGCTTATCAGTGCTAGGCTCGCCCACAACCGTTGCTTTTAATCCGCAGGTTCTGTTCAGCACACCGTCATCAACTGACCCATGTGAGGGCAGATTGTTGCGCCTAAGTGCCTCTACTGCTATGCCGATGTTGGTTTCAGCCGATTCGTGTCTCCCAGACTATGCTGCTTCGTGGGCAGCAATGGAAAGGAGTATTCTTCGAGTTAGAATCGGAAGGTAATAAGTTCACGGAACATCCACTAGCCGGTTGCGAATTGCGTAAACCACGAGGTCGGACGCCTTTCTAACTCCCAGCACCGTCATAATTCTGGAGCGGTGAACCCCGATTGTATTCACGCTGAGGTCGAGATGGTCCGCAATTTCCTTATTCGATTTTCCATTTACGATCAGCTTCAGAATTTGGAGTTCTCGCGCTGTGAGATCGCGTCGTGCGCCGCTGGTTGGCTCCTCGCGTGAGACTTCGGCGGCGAATAACTGTTCTCCTGCGGCCACGCGCTCGATCGCCAAGCCTAAATCCAGATCCATCGCGCTCTTTAGAATGAATCCTCGAGCACCCACTTCGACTGCCTGGCGTACCCATGTCTCTTCCGAATGCATGCTCAAGATCACGACCAGTGTCCTAGGACATGCCTTGACGATCTCGCGTGTAGCGGTCAATCCATCCATAACCGGCATCGCGCAATCCATGAGAACGATTCTAGGTTTGAGCGCAATCGCCATGCGCACAGCCTCTGCTCCGTCGCCCGCTTCGCCCACCACAGCGATGTGGGCTTCGTCGTCGAGAATGCGTCGAAAACCGCGCCTTACTAGAACATGATCGTCGACCAGCAACACCGTAATCCGGTCTATATCAGATCGCACTCTCATTTCCGTTTTCGTACTGAGTGAATTGGTTCCTCTGGAACTCAACTCCGATCCGGCTCCTAAGCCGGGACAAAGCGACGCCGCGACATCGTTACTCATCATCCGGAAATGGTCGATTGGGTTCATGAAGTGGACTTTCGCAAAATCCGCAACAGCACTCGTAGAAGCTAATAGCGATGATACCCAAAGAGCAATAAGGGTTTTGCATTAACGTGTTCCAGTTAACGTCTTTGCTATATGGTCTCGCCCCGCAAGCACACATAAACTGTCCTCACTTTGGAATGCCGCTGCATGAGCCTTTGGCTGAGTGAGGATTGCTTTTGAAGGTAAGTACTCGTGTGTTTATTTCCGCTGCCCTAAGCGTCGGGTTCCCAGCTTGCCCGTCTCTTGCGTTTGCGACGGACACGGTTCACCTACGAATCATTGTCGTAGACTCCGCAGACAGAGCGGGACACGTTCTTGGCGCACTGAATCGCGGAGCAGACTTTGCCACCCTTGCCAAACAAAACTCCTCAGACCCATCCGCGGATGCGGGAGGTGAGCTTGGCGTAATGAAAACTGAGGACTTGCGCGCCGAGTTGCGGGATGCTGTGCAGAAACTCGCGCCGGGACAACTGAGTCCCATCATTAAGATTCCAACCGGCTACGCCATCTTGCAGATGGTCGGCGAGGAAAATACTGCCTCACCCCCCGTGAAAGAGAGCGATTCGGCTAATCAAGCAACTATGAGCTCTGCCGGATCGGTGTCGGTATCGGGTCGCGCAGTTGTTCGTCAGACGCCAGAGACCTCCGGCCTCACGGAAATTGAAACGGCGTTCCGTTCCATGCCCAAACCCGAGGGATGGAACCATGACGCAAGTACTCTTTGCAGTCTTCACCAGGGCGCGATTTCGCACCTGCAAGAGTATCTAAGAAACCTGCTCGATACCCAATCTTCTTCCGCGACCCCTACGGACTTGCTGGAAAGACATTATGCCGCAGCACTCGTCGATTCGTATCAGGGCCGCATGGATGAAGCGATCCGGCACTGGGAGGCGTGTTATCGGATTGCTCAGACTGACTTGCCAGATCGCCTTCCGCTTATTGAAGAAGTCCTCGGCGACGTTCACCTGCATAAGGCGGAGATGGATAACGGCGTTTATACCGCTCCCGGCGATCGGTGCATTTTTCCTCCCCAGGCCGGGGGGGCGTATCCCGTATACAAACAGACCCATGATGTGGACAAAGCGATTGAGTATTTCACGAAATATCTCGAGGCGAAACCCGACGACCTCGAGGTCAAGTGGATTCTCAACCTCGCCTACATGACGCTGGGAAAGTATCCCGACGGCGTACCGGCAAAGTACTTGATCACGGCGCCATCAGTCGAAGATTCCGGCGAGAGTATTGGCCGTTTTGTCGACGTCGCCCACGAAGCCGGATTGGATACGGTCCAGTTGTCGGGCGGCGTAATCGTGGAAGACTTCGCCAACCGAGGCCTCTTCGATCTGGTGACATCGGGGTATGACGTCTGCGGCCATCTTCTTTACTTCCACAACAATGGAGATGGCACCTTTTCCGACCGCAGCGAAGCCACTGGACTGGCCAAGGTTGCTGCGGGCGCGAACGTGATCCAGGCCGATTACAACAACGACGGCTGTATGGACATCCTCGTGCTCCGGGGAGGCTGGCAAGTTCCCATGCCGCTTTCCCTATTACGTAACAACTGCGACGGCACCTTTACCGATGTCACTCGCGAATCCGGCTTGGCCGGACATCTATTTGCCACGCAGACCGCGGCCTGGGCCGACATCGACAATGATGGCTGGCTTGATCTTTTTGTTGCCGACGAGCAGGGCCCCAGCCAGCTTTACCACAACCGCGGTGACGGTACATTCGAAAACATTTCGCTGGGCGCGGGTGTCGATCGCACTCAGTTCAGTAAAGGCGTGGTCACGGGTGACTACGACAACGACGGCTATCCCGACTTCTTCGTTTCCAATATTCGCGGCGAAAACTTTCTCTACCACAACAATCAGGATTGGACCTTCACCGAAGTAGCGGCTCAAGCTGGTGTGCAGCAATCGTGGCAAAGCTTCGGAACCTGGTTCTTCGACTATGACAATGACGGCTGGCCTGACTTGTTCGTGGCCAGCGACTACGCTTCGGTTGAAGAAACCATGCGCACCTATCTCGGATTAGGGCACAACGTGGGTCCGTTGAAGCTCTACAAGAACATGCGCAACGGAACTTTTAAGGATGTCACGACGGAGGTTGGGCTGGACAAGGTGTTCATGCCCATGGGAGCGAATTACGGAGACGTCGACAACGATGGCTTCCTGGATTTCTATCTCGGCACCGGCAATCCTTCTTTCGGAACCTTAGCCCCCAATGTCTTGATGCGCAATAAAGAAGGAAAGAGTTTTGGCGACATTACGACGTCCTCCGGCACGGGCGATCTCCATAAGACGCACGGAATCGCATTCGCCGATCTGGAAAACAACGGTAACGAAGACATCGTGGCGCAAATGGGAGGCGCAGTCCCATCCGACGCTCACGCGCTCCGCGTATTCCGAAATCCGGGTCATGACAACGGCTGGATTGCAGTCAAACTGGTTGGCGTGAAGACAAACCGGGCTGCGATCGGCGCACGTGTCACAGTCACCACGCAAGGACGGGACGGGACAGCCCATTCGTTCTATCGCACCGTTGACAGCCGAGGCTCGTGGGGAGCGTCTCCACTCGAACAGCACGTCGGATTAGGTCGGGCCGCCACGGTCACCAAGTTGGAAATTTGGTGGCCCACGAGCAACACGCGACAAGAGTTCAAGAACTTGGCCATGAATCAGTACATCGAGATCAAGGAATTTGCCCGCGACTATACGAAGTTGAATCGTCAAACATATCGACTCGGTACGCAACCCATTCCTGTGTCGGTGGCAACAGCCGGCAACTTATCCCCTGCAAGTTCCCAGCGCGATGGTGTGAAGCGATGAATATGAAAAACTTCGCAATGCTAACTCAATGCGTGGCTCCGATTGTGCTGATGTCCCTTTCCGCTTGGGCTGGCGTCGAACAGCGCTATGCCGCGTCCGGAATTGTGCTCGAGATCAACGGGCCACAAACCTTCACCGTGTCCTTCAAGGAAATCCCCGGCTTCATGGATGCCATGGTCATGCCCGTCGAGGTTAGCAACGCAGAAGAATTAAAGCCGATTCACCCCGGAGTGTTGGTGGACTTCACACTTGTCGTGGATACCAGTTCTACACACGCGGAGAAGATCAGGCTCCACGAATTTCAAAGCCCCGATCAGCGTCCGCTAGAGGCCCACATGCTGAACCTGATCGAAAGTGCATTTAAGACAACACCCGATACGAAACAAATGCTGAAGCCCGACCAGAAGGTGCCAGATTTTGCCCTGATCAACCAATACGGACGCCCAGTTAAGTTCTCGGATTTGGCGGGCAAAGTGGTCGCCATTTCTTTCGTCTACACTCGCTGCTCTTTTCCTGAATATTGCTTTCGTTTGTCGAACAACCTCGGACTCGTGGGAAAACGATTTGCAGACCGCATGGGGAAGGACTTGGTGCTGCTCACCATCACTTTCGATCCCACCAGCGACAGCCCCGAGGTTCTTGCCAAATACGCGCACATGTGGAAGGCAAGTGTCCAGGGATGGTACTTCCTTACCGGCCCTCCCCCGGCAGTGAAGCGTGTGTCGTTGATGTTTGGCATGAATTTTTGGCCCGAAATGGGCATGCTCACCCACACCATGCACACCGCCGTGATCGACCGCGACGGTCGCCTGGTCACCAATCTTGAAGGCAACGACTTTAGCGCCGACCAGTTGGGCAATCTGCTTGAGACCGTGATGGATCGTAAATCGCAAATAGCAAAAGCGGGCGAGCCTAGACTCGCGAACCCGGATTGAAATCTTAGAAATCGTGGCGAGGACCGCATCGATGCGTTTATGTACCAGGGAAAAATTATTGTTCAAAGCAATGATTAGTTTGGCGCTGTTACTGGCTTGCACTCTCGTGTCAGGTCAATCTTCGGCAAATAACCGGTTCGACGAAGTCAGCCTGCGGATCATCGTAGTGAGTTCTCCAGAAGTAGCCCAGCGCATCTTCGATCAATTGCAGAAAGGTGCGGATTTTGCAACGCTCGCGCGGCAGGAATCCATTGACACCACTGCCGACGACGGTGGCGCAATGGGAAAGGCGAGTCTCTCCACGTTGAGGCCCGAGTTGAGGGCAGCTTTGGACGGAGTCGAGCCGGGCCAGACTAGTCCAGTCGTTCGCGTCCCGCTCGGATATGCCATCCTGCAAGTCGTAAATGAAGGGGAGGGAGCGAATCCCGCCAGAACCCAGGCCACAGCCTCGACTGGGAGCGTAAAGTACACGTTCAATGTTAGCGGCTTGGGGGAAGCGGAACTAGGCTTATCTAAGTTTAGTAAGCCACCCGGGTGGAACCAGGACCCACGCGAAATCTGTGAGATCCGCAAACAATCACTGGCCAAGGAAAAAGACTCACTGGAGAAATTTCTTTCGCCTGCAAATGAAAGTGGGCGTTCCTCGTATCCCGCGCTTGATGTGCTAAATGCCTACTTTTCCCTGGGAGAAGTTGATTCCTACACGGGAAACATGGCTGACGCCGTGGAGCAGTACCAGGCGGCGAACCAGATCGCCGTAGCCAACGTGCCGATGGCGGTGCTTCCGATGGATGAGGCCGTTGGCCTTGCTTACCTCCACAAGTCAGAAATGGATAATGATGTCTATCGTCAGCCAGGCGATCGATGTCTCTTGCCCATGCGGCCTGGGGCGACCTATGCCAGGACCGCCGATTCCGAGAAGGCTGTCGAGTACTTCTCCAAATATCTCGAACAAAAGCCCGACGAACTCGAGGTGAGGTGGCTTCTCAATCTCGCCTACATGACCCTGGGGGAATACCCAGACAAAGTTCCCCAAAAGTATTTGATTCCGCCATCGGTTTTTGCGTCCTCTGAAGATGTGGGCCGTTTTCGGGATGTTGCGGCTGAAGCTGGGCTTAACTCCTTCTCCACTGCTGGCGGAGTCATAGTGGACGACTTTGAAAACAATGGCCGTTTCGATGTTGTGACTTCCAACTTTGATAGTTGTGCGCCTTTACATTTTTTCCACAACAACGGAGACGGAACCTTTACCGATCAGGCCGCAAAAGCTGGACTCGAAGACCAGTTGGGCGGACTGAACATCTTGCAAGCCGATTACAACAATGACGGGTGTATGGACATTCTGGTTTTGCGCGGTGCTTGGGAGCCGGCGCAACGCAAATCATTGCTGCGCAACAATTGCGACGGCACATTCACGGACGTCACATCGGCAAGCGGTCTCGCAACGCCAACCAGTACGCAGGCTGCAGTTTGGGTTGACATTAATAACGACGGGTTGCTCGATCTGTTCGTGGGCAATGAGGATCAACCCGCCCAACTTTTCCTCAACCAAGGTAATGGCAAGTTCGAAGATATCTCTGATTCGGCTGGCGTCAGCCAGATGATGTTTACCAAGGGTGTAGTGGCAGCCGACTACGACAATGATGGGTACCCAGACCTGTACGTCTCAAATCTAAACGGCCCCAACTTTCTCTATCACAATAACCACAACAACACCTTTACGGAGGTTTCGCAGCGCGCGGGTGTGGCGGGCACAGGTCACAGTTTTGCGACTTGGTTCTTCGACTATGACAACGATGGCTGGCCTGATTTATTCGTCACCAGTTACTTCGTGTCAGTGGATGAGACCGCACGCACTTATCTTGGTCTTCCTCATAACGCGACGACGTTAAAGCTTTACAAGAACATGAAAGATGGGACCTTCCGCGACGTCACCACGGAAGTCGGTTTGGACAAAGTGTTCATGCCAATGGGCGCGAACTTCGGCGACATCGATAACGACGGTTTTCTCGACATCTATTTGGGAACCGGAAATCCTTCCTACGGATCGCTGGTTCCCAACGTTTTACTGCGCAATCATGACGGAAGATATTTTGTCGATGTAACAGCTTCTTCAGGGACAGGGGAACTCCACAAAGGACATGGCATCGCCTTTGCCGACCTCAACAATAGCGGTTTCGAGGACATCATCGCCGAAGTCGGCGGGGCCACGCCCGGCGATAGTCATGCACTCCGCCTGTTCGAGAATCCTAGAAACAACAATGACTGGATCAGTCTCAAGCTTGTCGGTGTTAAAACCAACCGATCGGCCGTCGGAGCGCGGATCAAAGTTACGGTAGAAAACAAGGGCCAAGGAATCCGGACAATCTATCGCACGGTGGGAAGTGGAGGATCATTCGGAGCGTCTCCGCTGCAACAACACATTGGTCTGGGAAAGGATGCCCGGATCGTCGATCTGGAAATCTGGTGGCCTACCAGCAATACTCGACAGAATTTCTCCGGCGTGGATAAGAACCAATTCCTGCAAATCAAAGAGTTTGCACAAGAATATGCGAAGCTCGATCGCCCACAGTACCGATTGGGAGGTCCGCAACGAAACGCCTCGACGACGGCCCAGAAGTCGGAGCAGGCTTCCGCGAAGAGCCGGTGACCTGCGCAACACGGCAAAGGAGCGACAAAGTCCATGAAACATCCGGTAATTTCGTTGGCACTGCTGCTATCCGCAGTACGTTTCTGCCAGGCTGAGCAATCGTATCCTGCGACCGGCATGGTCGTGAAAGTCGACGCGCCTCATAAGACCGTCGTCATCTCCTGCCAAAGCATTCCTGGCTACATGGACGCAATGGTTATGCCCCTCAAAGTTTTGGAAGCCGACGATCTCAAGGGCATATCCCCTGGCGCGGCAGTGAATTTCACGCTAGTCTTCGAAAAGGATTCGAACTACGCCCGAAATCTCGAGATCAACAAGTATGAAAGTGTCGAGCAGGATCCATTCACTGCACGTCGGCTGAAACTGCTGGGCCAACTCGGCCAACTCTCTTCTGACTCGACAAAAGCCTTGGGAATCGGAGAAAAAGTTCCCGATTTTAGATTGACCGATCAACGGGGTCGTCAGGTTTCACTTCATCAATTTAAGGGCAAAGTGATGGCCGTCAACTTCATCTATACGAGTTGCGCCCTGCCCAATTTTTGCTTCCGCAACTCGAATAATTTTGGGGTTTTGCAGAAGCGTTTCAGCAAGCGGATGGGCCGCGACTTGGTGCTGTTGACAGTGACTTTCGATCCACAGCGCGATCGGCCCGATGTCTTAGCCCGTTATGCCAAGACCTGGAAGGCGAATCCTGCGACTTGGCACTTTCTCACTGGATCCGTGCGTGAAATTCAACACGTCTCCACATTGTTCGGAGTAGACTACTTTCCGGACGAAGGCCTGATGAACCACTCCCTGCATACCGCAGTCATCGATGAGCACGGAAGGCTGGCCGCTAACATCGAAGGCAATCAATTCACCCCCGATCAATTGGGCGACCTCGTGCAGGCTGTCCTCGATCATCGCAACGGAATGGTTCTCGTTGATACAGCTCGTTTGGCTCGCAACTAGGATGGCGCGTTTCCCGCGTTAGATGGGGATTTGAAGCCTTTATCCGCGAGCCGCGGCTGCTTGGTGGGCAACCAAGTTGTAACCCTTGGCCTTTGCGTCCATCTCAATCGCGGTTAGGTGAGCCCGTCCCTCCGTTCGATGCCCTATTTTCATTTCGATCTCAGCGAGCACCAGACGAGCGTCGAGTTCAACGAGGCCGTAGCCCAGCTGGCGTGACTCGGCGATGACGGCGGCCAACTCTTTACGCGCTGCAATCCCTGCTGCGAAGCGGCCTGTGTCTTTTCCGGCAGTTTCGACCTTCGCGCTGGCGATTGCTGTGCGCCAGCGGACTTCCGGATTCTGGCTCCTGGCCGCGAGATTACTCGCGTGCTTGATCGCTTCCTTCGCCGCAGGCAACTTCGCTTCCGCCAGCAGAAGGCGGGTGAGTAGGTTCCAAGCTGCGGTTTCGCTGTCGCGTGCGTTTTGTTTCTGAAAAACATTAATGTCCTGGCGCACGGTCGCCTCTTGTTCCTCCGGGCGGCCTTCCTCCAATGCCAATCCTGCGAGCAATAGTTGCACCTCGGCAACTTGTCGCTTTTCATCCGCTGCCCTGTCTTCTGCGAGCGCCCGCTCATAGAACTTACGGGCACCCGCGAAATCAGCTTTTTCGAGCAATACGTTTCCCAACATCGATCTCACGAGGGCGGCCGAGTTCTGTTCGCCAGTTTTCTCAAACCCCGATATGGCTTCTTGATAGCCCTGCTCGGCTTCGTCCAGATTCCCTTGTAGTTGATGCACGTACGCGATGTTGGCATGCGCGAGGATAGTCCGCCCAGTATCTTCTGGGTCTACTTGCATTGACTCCTCATACAATTGGATTCCACGCGAGAGATCCCCCCGGTCTACCCGATAATCGGCGAGGTTGCCCAGAGCTTTAGCCTCGCCCTTTTTGTCGTCAAGCCGTTGGTAACTCGCGAGAGCTTGGCGTTCCATTTTCTCGGCAGTGGCAATGTCTCCCTCACCTTCGTATATAAAACCAAGATCCAGCAACACAGTCGCTTTACCAGATTCGTTTCCGACTATGTCGAAAATGGGTAGGGCCCGCTGGAACAAGCGGATCGATTCGGGCGCATCCGTCTCCATCATGATCACCGCCGACTCGGCTAAGCCCACCGCCGCATGGGGGTCGTCTCCGGCGGCAGCGTGGAGTTCGCTGGATTCGCGACAGGCTTTGATGGCATCCTCTATTTGTCCTAGATAGAATCCGAACAGGCCGCATTGCTTTTGCCTTGCATCGGCCAGCAGAAGACGTGCGCCCAGCGCCCTAGCTTTTTGCACCGCGTTTTCCAAAGGCTGCGCTTCATGTTTATGGTCGCTCAGCG